>Ga0209501_10004622_pt1 | contig 13085 bp, 10 predicted proteins | sample ArcticOcean_MG_C_4_FD_187434 | JGI IMG/M metagenome (GOLD analysis project Ga0209501, IMG submission 187434) | Marine microbial communities from western Arctic Ocean - ArcticOcean_MG_CB4_134 (SPAdes) (version 2) | ecosystem: Environmental > Aquatic > Marine > Oceanic | place: Arctic Ocean...
GCATCGCCAAAAAAGCGTTCCTGAAATTCGAAGCCCGTCTGCAACGGGATGAGACGCTGCCCAAATACTATGTTCGAATCCTACCACAGCTTGGTTGATATGGTAGATTATTTTCTGGGAGTTACCTAAGTATATAGAAAGCCTTGCCAAGGTTCATCCCACTTTCTATATTAACATTAACGTCAACGTTAATGTTAATCGTTGCCATCTTAAAAACTATATATAAGTATATATTTTATATTGATTTATTTCGATGAAAGGCAAAGTTATGGCCGCCACCAAAATCAATAACTCTACCCAAGAGAGTAATTCGCTAGAGTTGTACTGGAGTGATATTCGCCAAACTCAACCACTGAGCCGACGCCAGGAAAACGAATATTTCCAGCGCGCTCGGGCCGGTGACGAAGCGGCGCGGCAAACCCTCATTACGGCCAATCTCCGCTTTGTGGTAAGCGTAGCGCGCGAATACAAGGAATACGGTCTATCCTTGGTCGAATTGATTTCTGAGGGCAACGTCGGCTTGCTCGAAGCCTTCGAACGCTTTGATGAAACTCGGGGGTTTAAGTTCATCACTTATGCGGTATGGTGGATTCGCCAAGCCATTCTCAAGGCCCTGGCCGAACAGGGTAAAATTGCTCGCCCGCCCATGAGCCAGATCAACGATCTGCAAAAATTAGAAAAAGAGAGCAATATCCTGGCGCAAGAACTGGGCCGCACCCCCACCTTTGACGAAATCTCCAAACGCGTCGACATCAGCCTCGAACGCACGCTCAACGCCGTCGCCGTGACGCATCAAGACATCTCTCTCGACGCCCCGGCCTATCCCGATGAGGAAGCCCCGGTGCACGCCCTAGTAGCTGCCGACCAAGAAGACGCCGACCTGACCCTGGAAAGGTCCCAGATACAGGAAACCCTGGGGAAATGCCTCAAAATTCTCGACGAGCGCGAATACCAGATCGTCCGCGACTACTTTGGTTTGGAAAACGGCCAGACCATGACCCTAGAAGAAATCGGCCAGACCTTGGGGGTCACTCGCGAGCGCGTGCGCCAATTGCGCAATCGCGCCCTCGATAAGCTGCGTCTGCAATACAACGACGTATTAGTGGAATTCTCCAGCAATTAGGATTACCGGCAGTTAGCAGGATTTTTTCTATTTAATATCGACGCATCACTAGGCGTTTTAAGACAAAAGCCGGTTCGAGCCCAGCGCTTGCGCTTGCCCTAACGCAAGCGCAAGCGCTGGGCGTCAAATTTGGCAAAGGAGGCAAAATGCACTCGCCAATTGCCCCCTTCATCAAAACCAACATCCAAACGCGTCATATCCACCGCTGGCATCAATACGCGCAAACCCAGGCCGTAGCCCGTCTTGGCGCGCCCCAGTTCAAACTCGTTCCCGCGATTCCAGGCCAATCCCGTATCGACGAAGAGGGCACCGGCCAGCCCCAGATCGGCGGGCATGCCGAAAACTTCGTATTCGTGCCGGGCCGCCAGCGGAAAACGATACTCCGCCGTGGCCAGCAACTCGTTCTTGCCAAAGAGCCTGCGGCCTAACTCCTCGACATTATATCCCCGGATCGTATTGGACCCGCCCAAATGGAAATCCATGTACTCGGGCAGGTCGCGTCCTACTTTACCCGACTGCAGCGTCACCAGGGTCCCCAGTGCCAGCGTATGTTGTGCTGTCAGCGGCTGATAGCGCCGCAGATCGAGGTCCAACCTCCAGAAATCCCCGTCCCCCGGTAGCAAACCGCCGGTCTTGATCCATTCGATGTCGTTGTGCCAACCCCGGTGCGGATCGCCCCACCAATCGCGCGAGTCGTATCCACCCCCTAACCCAAAGCGCCAAAGATGATCCTTTCCATCTGTCGACAAAGTGTGCCCAGCCGTATCACTGGAAACGGCAAAATAGGAAAAACCCGCTCTGAGGCGCCCATGTTCACCCGCATAGACGCCCAACCACGGACTAAACTCTAAGGTCGTCTCGCCGAAACCATCCAGTTCATTAAAACGCTCAATGCGCGCCAGCACCAAATCGAGGGAAAGGTGATTGGCCGCAATCCACGGATCGTTCACCTCCAGCAAAAAAGTCGTCTTGCCACCAAACAAAGCAGATCCCGTTACATACACATCCCGTCCCAGCATATTCACTGCCTTGAGCGCCGGTCCATAGGACCAACCGTCCTCGTCGGTCACATCGTAGGAGATATAGGGCACTGCCGGCGGAATCTCCCTCACCTGAATCGACAGGACCACGCCTCCTTCTGCGCGGCTGGGTAGCACATCTACGGAACTAAAAATATCCAGATTGTCCAGCCGTCGTACATCGTCCTGCATCTGCTTTACACTAAACGGCTGTCCCACCCGCGAACGCACCTCGCGCCAGATGACATAATCGCGCGTAAAACGATTTCCCTGCACTCCAATCCGCACGATTGACTGCCCCTCAAAGACAGCCAATTCTTCTTTGCCGTCGACGCTTGGCTCTCCTGTAAAAGCGACCAAAACCTGCGGGCACAGCAATGCGAAAAAACTCGCCCATAGCACTATAAACGCCTGTCTCATTGTCCTCCATTTGCGACTTTTTTTTCTTATCAAGGTATCTACCACTGAAGCAATGCCTTTTAAAATACCACCGAATGGCGAGCAGGACCATTCAAGCGGCGGCCAGCGCCAAAAAATGCTTGCCAAAGTTCCATCCATTGCTCACACTTGAGGAAGCGAGAAAACTCCCCTGTGCCATTCCCCTTGGCACCAAATTTGCGTCCTTAGTAGGTAAATCCCACTAATTCTCTCGTTTCAGTGGGATGGACAGAATTCAGACCGCAATGGGGTGGAAAGTTTTTCCCCTTACTGCGCAATTCAGGTCTACCCAAAGGAGGCGCACCATGAGTTCTCTGCTACTCGTACTGCCCATCGTCGGTCTCATTGCGATCTTTGGCTTCACCGTGCGACAGGAAAAGGGGTAATATAGCTCCTTCCCTTGCACAGCTCTTCCTAGTGCGGCCCAAACCTTGCTGGCCGTCGTCTCCGCACGCCACTAGTGCGCCCCGGAGACGACGGCCAGCTAGATCGCCGCGTGGTCCAACCCAACTAACAAGAACAGCCCTACCACTGCACAAATCTCCAAGGCCCAATGCCGCCCGCGACCTTGCATTGAAAGAAATCCACCCAGGCGGTATATTAAGCCATTCACTTATTACGAGAGATTGTATCCATGCCCAAACAGCGCCAGAAACTCCTGGTACTCTACGCCCATTCCCCCGACCTAAACAGCGCCATCACCGCCTGGTCGGTATACGACGGCAGCGACAAAGAAAAACACACGACGGGAGACAGCGACGAGCCGCCCTACGACTCGGTGGTGGCCGCTATGCGCGACGGCTGGCGCGTCATCCAATTTCCGCAACAATTTCCTGCCTATCCCGGCATGGAGTACAATACGTCCTACCTCAAATACGAATACATTCTTGAAAAACTGGAGGAGATCGATGGTTGACAAAAAGCATCTGCTAACCACCGCACAGATGGCCCGCTTTGCCGCCGACGGTTTTTTGCGCTTCGACGACTTCGTCCCCGACACGCTTAATAAAGCGGCCTCTGTAGCTATGGAGAAAGGCGAAATCCCCCGCATGGAGGGTGGCACTCCCCTAAAAGAGATATGGCAGGACAACGTCATAGGCGAGATCTTCAACCTGCCGCAGATCCAGGGCATCATGCACAGTCTGGTAGGCCCCAATCCACTCTACGACCACCACGCCGTGCACCAGGTTGCCGCCCACAACGACCACGGCCAGATATGGCACGCCGACGCCATTATCGACCTACGCCAGCACTTCGACATCCAATTTTTTTATTTTAGCCACGACACGCCGCGCGAAATGGGCGGCACCATGTTCTTACCGGGCAGTCACTACCGTCGTGTCAGCGAATCCGACATCGCCCGCTACCACAACTTCAAAGGCCAATATCCCCTAGTCTGCAAAGCCGGCACCGTGGCCGTAGCCCACCACGGCATGTGGCACTGCGCCCAACCCAATTTGACTGACCAAATGCGCTATATGTTTAAGTTGCGCCTCAATCCCACGGTGCGCCAACTCAAATTGTGGAATACCGACGACCTCGAAGATCCAGAAATTAACAGTATCCTGCACACCAACCACGGCTGGTACGGCAATGAAGTCCGCCTCGAAGTGGTCAACCGCATCAAGTTCTGGCGTTTCCTCACCGGCGACGAAACATTTGATGTGGCCTATTGGCTGTCGCGTTTGGAAAACGAGCCACGCAATAAAATGCAGGCCGCTTAAACAGCAAACAGAGGACAGCAAGTCCCGATTTTGCACAAAAAAAGCCGATCCGCAAAACGGACCGGCTTTTTTAATTTATTATAAGCCCAATTCAGGCGATTAAGTCGAGCAATTGCCCCGCATCCCCGCCGCCCCCGCGGTCGACAAAACTCGCACTGGAAGAACCGGATGTCCCACCAAAGTCGATATCCACCTCGGGGACATCAGCACCGACATCCTCCGCCGCTGTCCCCTCGCCCGCACCTGGGGCGCCCGTCACACTCTTCTCTCCAGCCTCACCACCCTTCGTGCCCCCTTCTCCTCCGCCATCCAACTCCTCGCGCTGCTGCTCGGCCACTTCCTGGCGCGCCTCGGCCTCCATCTGTGCTGCTTGGGCAGCGACGTGGCGATCTTGCGATGAAGGTTCGGCCGGAGCGTTGGCCGCCCGCCGGATAACCTGGGCTTTGCGAATGGTCGCCTCTGGATCGTCGGCTACCTTCGAAGTGTCGATTTGCACTTCGCCGCCTACCGCGTACTGCTTATTGTCCGGCCCACTCTGATATTCAAAGGTCGGACCACCCTGAGCGTAGGAACCAGCTGCGGCCAGGTGGGCTTGCTCGTGGGCGCGGACCTCGCGGTCCCGAGCCTTGAGCTTGTCTACCTCTTGCCCTTCTTCGTCGGTCAGTTCGGCCTCTGAATCGAGCGACGAGTTACCTTCCTCGCCGGCCTCCTCGGAAGCAATTGGATCTGCCTCTGCGGCCAACTCGGTCGCAGTATCCGCAGTCTGGCCTTGTCCACCCACACTCTCTGCTGCCGCAAATAGAGCCTGAGCTCGAGGGGATAGCTCTATAGTGTCCTCTGAGCTACCACCAATAGCTTGGCCCCCTAGCGCAGAAGCCTGCTCTTCTTCCTTGGGAAGGGGTGCAGGCGCATTGATAGGAGGAGAAAAAGAGGTATTGTGTATTTCCATAAACAGTGCCGTAAGAATTGAGCCGAATCCGTTTCGGCCTATTCATCTTTATCGGCACCGTCTACAGTCTTCTTTAATTTTTTCCCTGTCCGGCCAGCTCCATCATATCTACCGGTGCCGGGTCCGCAAAAACAGACGCCGGCAACTCGTCGAACACGGCGATCTCACTGTGCGCCCGCGGCGTCCCCTGGCGCCCGATCCCCCGTCCATCAGATAGCCAGATACGCCCGTACTGGCGCCAATTGGCCCACGGCGTGATAAAACGCGGTTCGGCATCACCGACCGTCGAATAAAACGCCCACTGGGTCACCAAGCGACTCTCCTTGTCCACGTAAACATCATATTTATTTTGTGGTGTCACCCCCACCCCCGCAAAGGTCAGCACCAAAATATCGGCCGCTCGTCCCTCTTGCGTCTGCCCCTGGCCACCATATTTCAAGGTCACGCCCGTATCTTTCAATTTATAGGGCATGGCGATCCAATAAGAATCGTTGATCCAGCTTTTGTAACCACTATCGAGCCATTTGGCCAACGAGTCCGCCACAACGGTCTCCTTGCCCCCCTGCCAGACCTTGCCCTGGCGAGTGTGGATATTCATCAAAACCACCGCATCCCCCTGTTCAAAACGAATATTGCCGCTCCACTTATCCCACACGTGCAAGCGCCCACCAAAGAAACGCCAGGTGATATAACGCGTATCATCCCAGTTTTGCCGCCCTCCTAAACGCACCATCACCTCGTCGGCGATGGCGATCGCCTTCTGGTCGGAGCCAACGACGTCAAAACCGTCCGCCGCTGGATTATCCTCAGCCCATACAGCAGTCGCTGCAACAAACAAGCCTGTAATTATCAAATGCCTTGCAAACATAATAACCTCCCTATCAATGGCCGTTTTCTTTTAATAAATCCGGCAGTAAAGCCTCCAAACTGTCCAGCGGTTCCTCCAAACTGCGGATCGCCTCCGCCCAGAACTCCACATCCTCCAGATCTCGTCCAAGTGCCTGTCTAGCCACGTTCTCGGCCGTGTCGCTGCCAGTGAGGCGCAAAAATTCCTCGTAGCGCGGCAAAAAGTCGGCACCTTCCTTTTTAAATAGAGAAAACAACCCCCGGCTTAGCAGAAAACCAAAGGTGTAGGGAAAATTGTAAAACGTCACGCCGGTCAAATAGAAATGCATTTTCGACGCCCAGAAATAAGGGTCTTCCCCGCCCTCCTGCAAAATCTCGCCGAACACTTTGCGTTGCGCTTCGACCATCAACTCCTTAAAACGACTCACGCTCAACTCACCCTGGAGGCGCTCTTGGTGCATAGCTTTCTCAAATTCGTAGCGCACCGGAATATCCATCAGATAGATGGCGCCGTGCCCTACTTCCATGTCGAGCACACCCGCCTTTTGCGCCGCGCTAAAGGATGGATCGGCCAACACCCCCTCGCTGAGAATCATCTCCCCAAAAGTCGAAGCCGACTCGGCCAACGTCATGGGGTAGAGGTGGGCCAGAGACCGCAGTGGACGCATGATACGGCTGTGGAAGGCGTGGCCGGCCTCGTGCGCCAAGGTGCGCACATCACCCATAGTATTGTTGTAGGTCATAAAAATGCGCGACTCCTTATTCAATAAGGAGCCGGTGCAGAACGCACCCGGTCGCTTGCCAGGGCGCGGTTCCCACTCGATCCATTCCTTCTCGTACATCTCGCCGACAAACGCACCCAAATCCGGGTAGACCCGACCAAAGGATTGCTGCACCAGCGCCTTGCCCTGCTCCCACGTCAACTTTTCCTGGTCGGGCAAAGGCAGCGGCGCCTCCAAATCGTACCAGGCCACACCTTGCGTCTGCATCGCCTGGGCCTTGAGCCGCAAAATGCGGCGCGCCAACTCGACCTCCTGGTAGATGGCGGCAAACATCGCTTCTAGCGTCTCGCGTTTGATCGCCGCCTGGAACAAGGCGACGTCGAGAAAATGGTCGATGCCCCGGTGGCGATTGAGGCTAAGGCGCGTGCCCGCTATGGCATTGAGTGCCGCCGCCGTCATGTCTTCCATACCCTGCCAAGCGGCGTTGCCGCCCTCGAAAGCAGCCCGGCGCACGCGGCGATCCGCATCGTGCATCAGCGAGCGCCGCTGCGATATGGGCAAGCGTTCGCGGCGGCCATCTGGGTACTCCATGTCAAATTCCAACTTGCCGGACACCGTGTCATAAAGCCGACTCCAAGCATGTAGGCCGTCCACCCCCAATTCGGCGGCCAACACTTCCTTTTCCGCCGTCATAGTGTGCTGCGCTGCCTGGCGCTGACGTCGCAAGAAATGCTCACACTCTGCTAGCGCCGGGCGGGCGCAGAAAGCCGTAAAAACCTCATCCTCTACGTCTCGTACAGCCCGCAGCAATTCCACCTCCATTTTTTCCCATTCCGCCTCTAGCTGCGCCAGTGCGGCTTCTTCCCTCTTATAGTCTTCACTGCGCGCATCGGCCGATGACAGACAGCCCACGTACGAACCTAGATGCGAGAAACGCTCTAGCGCGCCTTCATAGTCCAGGATCACTTCCTCCCACTGCGCCGCATTGGTTTGATCGAGCGCGGCCAAACCTGCCGCTTTTTCCTGCAAAGCGGCGATATCCTGCTGTAATTCTTCTTTAAAGCTCTTCATTTCCGCCCCGTCAAAGGCCGGAAAATAACTCTTCAAGTCCCAATTCATTTGTGCCTCTGTAACTGCTTGGGTCATCTTATACTCCAATCCGTTTATCTCGAACTCAGCGAATATCCAGGAGGAATTGCGGCAGTCCCAAGGCCTGTATCACACTCAAAGTGACGGCGCGCACCGATTGTTCGAGATCGAGATTGCCATCGCCATTAAAAACCGGCTGGTGCGCGTCGATGAGGGCGACTTTCTGCGGCCCCAGCTCTGTCTTTAGATAGTCTATACGCATCGAGCGCGGAATCGATAAGAAACGACACAATTCCTTGGCGATCTCTCCCTTGCCACAACTAGACGGCCCGGTCAAAAGCAGCGCCCCTCCGCCTTCGACCCGGACAGTTTCTACTACAATTCTTATGGTGCCGTCTTTACCAGACTCGTCCACGCTTATTCTCCCTAACTCCAAATAGTCTGCATCTGCCACGCATCAAGAGAACGTAAAACCGCATCGCTGCCCTGGGCCCGGATAGATACCCCCACACTGTCTTCACGCTCGGGATACACCCGCAAAGCAAGGCATTGCTTACCGTTGGCAAAAACCTCAACCACACTCCTATCTATAAAAATCCGCAAAGTCAGTTTCTCGCCGTCTCCAAGCTCAAACGGCGCCATCTCTGGAGGCCGCGCCGCCACATCCGGCAATAGCGAAGAGCGCGAGGTATCCAACACCAATGCATCCTGCGGCTGCTGCCCCCACCCACCTGCTCGCGTTCTCAGGTAACCTTGCCGGTGAAATTTGATCGCCGTGTATTCCTCGCCATCGGGCGCACGCAGCACATTGAGACAGACCTCGCGCGCCTCTTGCGGATCAATCTCGACGATCAACTCCACCTCCTGGCCTCCAATGCCCTCCAGCACAATCTCTTGATTTGCTGGCAACACCGTTTGGCCAACACTCTTATGATCGCGGCGCAGTTCCTCAAGTGCCGCAACCGGCTCAATGCCCAATTCCCCATTCGCACCCAAGGTCAAGCGCCGCGGCAGCGACATGATGTGATTCCAGCCCTCGGTCGGCCGCCCCTCATTTATATTGTATATGACGTACAACCCCCCTTCTCCATCGGGCATAACCGACGGGGCATGCACACCGCCGGGCGTGATCCCGCCAAAATTAAACCGCCCATGTGCCCGCGGCCTAAAACGATGGTGCACCTTATCGTAGGCACCAAGCAAATACTGCGAACCGCGCTGGTGGCTGGCAAATACCAGAATGTGCTCCTGGCCGATCGGCCAGAAGTATGGAACGGCCCCATCCTCCCCTGGCTCGGTAAAAACATCTGCCTCGACAAACGGCCCCAGATAAATCCAGCGCCGCAAATCCTGTGAAAAGAACAGATGCTGGACCATGCGACAATCGCTAAAAATATCTCCCTGCCAATACGTACCAGACAGCGAATAATAACCGTCCTCTTCCCCCCATATACAGGGATCGTAGACGCGATAAGGCCGCCCCTTCTCATCCTCTTGCACAGAAGGAATCACCGGATTGCCGGGAATCTTCTGCCAATTCAGCAGCAACGGATCATCTGCTACCGCAACCATATTGCCCGCACTGGTGCCATGGTACATGGCAATAACGCGATCCTCCTCAACAAATGCACTACCACTGAAACACTTATCTTCAATCCCTGGATAAATGGCCAGCGGCAAATCCGTCCAATGCACCAGATCATCGCTCATCGCATGCCCCCAGTGCTGGCGCGTATCTTCTGGCGGATAAGCCTGGTAAAACAAATGGTAACGGCCCTGCCAATAACACAAACCATTCGGATCGTTGAGATTGCCCTCTGGATTCACATAATGGTACGCCGGCCGATAACGATCCTCAGCCAACCGCTGCCGCGACGCCGCAAACCGCAATACCAACTCATCCGTCTTCAACTGCTCCAATTGCTCTTCCAGCGTTGCAGCGTACTCCACTTGGGGCACCTTCGAAATAAACTCTTTTTTTATACTCATACGATCTCCTTTACCCCCTAACCCTCACGTCATTACTACACGCTCGCGAATGATATAGGTAAACTACCTGCCACGGCCCAGCGTCCCTCTCAAGGTCTTTCCCGTTGGCGTCGTCAACGTATAAGACGCCGTCTCCTCTCCGGCTTCTGGCACTATATGCCGCGTCGCGGGCGCCGATTTGCCTGCGGACAATATACGGTAGCGCCTACCCCGTTCAGTGTCAAAACGGAGGATTTCTCCATCCAAAGTTAGCGCTTCATCTCCCACCTCGCCGACCGCACACGGTCCACCCCAGGGATTGCGCAAACGGCAGGGCTCGCCCAGCCGGGATTCAATCTCCACAAATACCACTTCGCCGTGCTCTACTAAAGCAGTCACCATAAAACCGCCGCGCGCCAAGAGACGAAATGACGCCTCCCATTGTCGTGGCCATGCCGGAAAAACGCTGATGATTTCAGGATCGCCCGGACGTGCCGCAACGCTCTGCAACAACCCCTCTTGCAAAATCGTACTAATACACCCCAATGGTTCGATAGAATGGGCTTGATTTGCTCCCTCGAAGAGACTCCAGCCATTGGCCAGCGGAGCAAATGCATGGTAATAACTCCCCACAATAGCGGGCAACGCCTCTCCCCGCCCCGCCCTAATCCAGGCGATGGGCGTACGAATGGCCGTATTGCAATCGTCGCCGCTCAATATCGACTGCATGCGCGGGGCCATATCTACAATCTTCTGGACAATACCATCCACTGCCGCATCGCGCGTTTCTAAGGTCCAATCCTCAAACGGAAAAACCGGATTTAACCACACATCCTCAGGATTGCGCTGGCCGTCCACTGCACCCCGATGACCCGCCGCCCACACATCATCGGCCAGGACCCCACCTGTCAACGCCTGTGCCTGTGGTTCACTGCCCATGGGATAAGGGGCCAGCCTATCGAGTAAATCCCGCCACTTGGCGCAAAGCTCGCCGTCCACTTCCAGAATCTCGGCGGCGCGCAGTGCCAACGGCGCCGTGCCCCTGATTGCCGCCAGATCCATGATGCCGTCGCTGGCGCCCCAAAAATCCTCGTGCACATTGGTTCCGTGAAGGTGATAGCGGCCGTCTTCTCCCTCTTCCACTAGATGGCGATAAAATTCCACTGTTTCGCGCAGCATTGGGTAGGCGTGGCTGCGCAGCCATTCCACATCACCCGTATAGCGATAACGCCACCACGCCTGGATCGCCAATTCGGACCCCGACGATACGACGTGGCTGATCCAGGTATAACACCCCCCGTCGAGTTCGACAGGCGATTTGGCCAAAACGCGCAAGCTCGAATCGTACAAACCCAGGGCGCGGGCGCGCTCAGAAAGTTGCAAATTGCTCTTTCTCCCCAGATAGAGGTCGCGGTATTCCGCGGCGACATCATCCGGCAGAATAGTAGGCCCATCAAACGGCGTCGTCTCGGGATAGAAAGCGCCCTGAGCACCCCAACGCTGCGCCGCCGCTTTCTGACAATCGGCGAGCTGCTCCCGATACATGTCAAAGTACGTTTCCATCAGGTCGATGGCATCTGCGGCCAGCAGCGGGAAATAGTGCATCTCAGTAGTCCACACCCAGTACTGCGCCCCCCAATGGCGCTGGTCGCCGTCGGTGACAAAAAGTGAGCCATTCCACTTAGGTGGCAACGCCCCGCGCGAAGTCGATGCCATACTGTACATATGCAAGGTGCGGACCCGTTCCATAAACTCGGCCATGCCATCGGCGCTACTGAGATGCACGAAGGTGCGCGCCCAAAAATCGGACCACCAATTTGCGTGCTCTTGGCATAGCTCGTCATAGGTCCGCCCTGCCGCCTCTTCTAGCAAACCCACAGCCGTCTTCCCCACAGCTTCCTGGCGCGACCATGACGCCGCACTGGATATAAGTATCGTCCTCTTGCCCTGTTGCGCCGCCGCCACAAGGACACGTGTGCGTTCCGTAGGCGCCTCAACCTGGACATCATCTCCAACTACTGTGACCGCCACGGCAGCAGAACAATAGTAATCCCCCTGCTCAAATTGCTGGACGAGATGCACTGACTCATCCAAATCGTCAAAACTAAAACGCGCCACGTGATCCCCAGTCCTGACCTCCGGCGGCCGCCACATCGACACCATCACTCGCAACGGCAGCGGATCTGCACGCCGATCATCGACTTCCAGCACCATAACATCTGCAAGCGCTGAAACAAAACAACGCACGCTTATTGCCGCACCGGCAATACTGCATTCCGCCTCGTACAACGCCAATTGCTGTACAAAATCCTCCCCTGCCTCAAAAGGCCGCCCTCCGACATCGACGACAACCTGAGCACAGCCGCCACAATAATCAGTGGGGCTGGCCTGTAAACCGTCGTGATTTTTATTAACTGCAAAGACATCGCAGCGATTAATTTGCAAACGCACGGCACTGGGCGTGGTCCACACCATGGTCCCCATAACACCGTTGCCAACTGGATGCCCTTCGAGGGACGTCTCTACCGGGCTGCGATAAACCAGGTCGGCCCGCGATACCAAGGCTCGGTGGTTAATCTCGAGCATGTCCAGCCTCTTCTGTCTGCAAAAAATTATCTAAAAACGGACACATTCTGTTGACCTTTCTAATTGGCAATATGTACCTTTACATGTTTTTAGGTAAACAAACGAGCCCAGCGGAGATCGCCATGCTGACAGACCCACAAATAATCCACTTTAATACCTTCGGCTTCGTCCTGCTGCAACAGGCCTTCTCCCCCACAGAAATGCAGGACATCATCGACGCAGCCAACGATATTTGGCAGGGAGATCGCGAAAACCAGCCACAAGCCCCCAAGCACCAGCATATGGCGCCCTTTGTTGAATTGCACCCCTTACTGGCGCAATTGCCCGAAGACGACCGCATTTACCAACCCATTGAACAATTGCTGGGCCCCGGTTTTATCTGGGGCGGTTCTGAGGGCAATAAAGGCAGTTTCAACGAGACCAACGACCACCAATGGCACTGCGATCGCGCCGGCGAGCTAGATCTCCACTACACCCGCATCAAAATCATGATATATTTCCAGCCGATGCAAAAAGACAATGGCGCTCTGCGCCTCATCCCCGGATCCCACCATCCGTCCTTCCACCGACATCTCCTGGCCCTGCAACCTCAAAAACAGGAAACCAGCCTCAGCGTCTTTG
>Ga0209501_10004624_pt1 | contig 13078 bp, 10 predicted proteins | sample ArcticOcean_MG_C_4_FD_187434 | JGI IMG/M metagenome (GOLD analysis project Ga0209501, IMG submission 187434) | Marine microbial communities from western Arctic Ocean - ArcticOcean_MG_CB4_134 (SPAdes) (version 2) | ecosystem: Environmental > Aquatic > Marine > Oceanic | place: Arctic Ocean...
AGCAAAGAACGCCACCATTCATCGGGTTCTTGTTCTGACCAAAGAGGTTGGGGTCTGCTCACTTCAAGTGATATGTTACTTTCCGCCAAAACCGAATTACTCTCATCAATGACCAGCAATTTTATTGCAGAAGTACCTAAATCAATTCCAAGAAACATAAAATAAATTAATACGTGTTATAAGCATAAATACCCTAATGTTAGAATCTCTAAATTTCATTAAGGTCCAATCTTCCAACTTTCTATTTTCTAACCAAAATATTCTAAATACATTTCAAGACAGGTAAATTTGTCATTCTGGGTATATGATTTTACAATTGGCTTTTGGATGACTATCTTCTTTGTGAAAATAACAACATATGTTTCTGTGAAGAAGAGTATTCATAATGAAATTAGAAAAACCTTTTACATCTTTTCCTCAATCCCAAAAGTGCAATTCTACTCGTTAGGAGTACCCAAATTATAACACGATTTGGTATGATTTACAAGAATGTGGGGATTTTACTTGGAGGGTGTCTGACTGTGAAGAATTAGTGGGGGTTACTTGGAGTGTCTCTGTGAAGAAATAGAGGGGGTTTCTCAGGAGATGATGAGTAGGTGTTTCATTATTGATTTGCTCCATTCACAATTTTTACATTAATATTTCCGTCTTTGACAGATAAGATCCCATTCCAATGTTCCCCATCTTTGAATTATCCTACATAGACTTGAACGGATCGGATTGTATCCATTCAATTGTCTGTCGGAGCAAAGTAGGGATATCTCTCATCACAACACCGAGACTATCCCGACGGGTAAAATCAAATCCAGTAGATGCCACAATGGGTGTCAGTCGTGGTCGGATTCTAAGAGTAAACCAAAACACCAACCCCCCATCACCTACTGTGATTGCTCCCCACTGATTCTTCACAGTCAGACACCCTCCAAGTAAAAATCAACAAACATTGTAAAACAAACCGATTGCTGAAATATTTTGTATTCTCATAACCTGCCGAAATAAGCTGCATGAAAAACATGCTCCTTCCTCTTTTTATTGCCTGTTAAAATGTCTCTGTTAATGGTGCTAGAATGCTGCCGACAGCAGCATTATTTAACATATATTTCATCATATTTTACCTTTAATAATGCTTAAATGGCAATATATGAACTATATGAGCTATTCTAGATAAAAAATACATCCTAACCTATAATGCTTTGGAATATTTATTGAAAAAAGAGGAAATATCCTGATTTAAATAAAATTATCTTGAGACATAGATAGGGAAAGCTCAGGGTATTTATATCATGTAGGAGATGAGTGCTTCATCTTGCAATTTAGCGGTCTTGTTGCTAAATTGCGGTATGGCCAACAGGGAAAGGGATAACAGGGCTTTAGGGCTCTCGATAATCTGAATGCTTTTTACGCAGGTTGTGAACCAAAAGACTGGGGTGCCTAAGAAAATAATAATATAAATAATATTTAATTAAATAAATTGTTTGAAATATAAAATACAGTAAAATTTGTATAAATTTTACATAAAAAAATTAATACTTGACATATATATCAACTTTACATTAAAATTCTTTGCGCTTGAATTATTGTCTTAGTAGATGCAGGGGGCATAACAAAATATGTTATAGCTTGCTAAGTAGATTATTATAATGTTCAATTTAAGTTAGCAGTATCATGTTTTGAGGAAATTATAGATGTTATTGGTCTTGATATAAGATCATCTGTTCTCAATAATGCGAATAGTGGAGCCCTCTACTCTATGTTTGTTGATGGTACATACTCTAAATTATTAGTAAAATTGAATTTATAAGGAGTGAGTCTCTGAATTTTATTAATTTTACTATACTCATAATTAAATATTAATAAGGAAAAATTACTATGAAAACGATAATAACTTTATTAGTCGGTTTGCTATTTGCGTTTAATGTGAATGCTAAGCCTATGTTTCAACCACCAGACGATGTAGCTGCAAAAGGTAAAATTACCTATTGCGCCACAATAGATAACCCACCACGTGCATTTGCTGATGCTAGCGGAAATTTTCAAGGCTTTGAGATAGATTTAGGTGTTGAAATTGGCAATCGCCTAGGACTAGAAGTTAAATGGGAGCAAATGAAATTTTCTGGCTTAATTGCCTCTTTAAGTGGTCAAATATGCGACGCAATTGTTCAGGAGCTTTTTATTAAACCTACTAGGGTTGAAGTAATCGACATGATTCCCTTTGGATATTCTGCTCAGTCTATAGTAGTGAATGCCAGAAACTATGACTCAATTAACGGACCTGCAGATTTATCAGGTTTAAAAGTTGCTGTTCCAAATGGAACAACAATTCACAATATTTTAATAGAGACAAACGAGGCATTATCATCTGGAGGTAAAACTCCTATAGATATTGTAATATTAGAGACGACTACTGATAGCTTTGGTCAGTTGCAGGCAGGACAAGTAGATGCTGTAGGCACGACTAATACTGCAGCAGCTTACTATGTAGGTAAATCTAACAACAAATTTAAGTTCGCAGGATCAAGTTTTGGGAAAATTTTAGATGGTATTGGTCTGAATAAAAAACGCCCAGTTCTCAATACTGCAATTAGCGCAGCTCTCAACTCTATATTTGTTGATGGTACATACGCTAAATTATTAACAAAATGGAATTTAGAAGGAGCTAGCCTCTAAATAGTTATTGATTATCCAAGTAATTAGTGACCATCTCTTGAGGGTGATTTTATTCATCTTATACAGGCGCAGAGGTGGTCTACCCAAACCGGATCGTTTTTCGATCTCCCTGTTTCTTTTAAAACAACTGCATGATCTTGGTGACGACCATCGTTGACCTCTGGGTTGAATCCCACAACTGGCAATTTCTTAGTGGAGATCATAAACTCCTAAGTTCTGCATCGATTGCCGCATTAGACCTCACCCATTTACTCCAACGTGTTAGTAAAAAGTGTGCCGACCGTTTCTTGAAACTTTCTGTGTATCTTTCCCATACGAAAATCAAACAGGAAGAGGTAGTTGTTGACACCAACATACGAGAAAAAAACACCTTCCTACCACAAATCTTGGCCAAAAAGGTTATAGACACCTGCAGGAAGATCGCCAACAAGGAAGAAATACACCAAAGGCAAAATTACTTTCGTACTGCTCCACACCTGCCTCGTCATGCATCTAATTGGAAATCTCCCCGGTAAAATAAAAAGATCCTAAAAGCTACACGAAGAATACGCACATTCTTACAGAGCGATTCTTCGTGCACAGCTTACACAATATGAGCGATAAACAGCTAAAACTATATGTTGAATAACTGCTTAATGCCACTCTGATTTAGTTTTATTAGAAATATGATAAAGAGAAAATTTACAGTCTCCACGAATCTCATTTTGAATGTATTGCTAAAGGCATGGATCACAAACGTTAAAAATATGGAACCAAAGTTTACATTTCTAAAACACTAGACATCGAATTTATCCTTATTCCCTTGAACTGCCAGGGAAGACCTATGACGGTTATATCGTTGAAACAGTGCTCAAATAAGTCAAACGAATTCTGGTTACTCAACCTAATATCCTGATAGCTGATCAGGGATATTGAGGTGAAAAACATTTTGTAAAGAATCAACTCGTGACTCCTTCACAACCAACTCAAGACGACAATAAATACATAAAGCGTAAACAAAGAGAAAATTACGAAAAAGCTCCTACATAGAATTCACTATCAGTCATATAAAACAGTACTATTGTCTCGGGAGATGTTACTTCCAAGGTGAACTTGTAGATCAGATTAATGTCTCCCTTTCCTCTGAAGTCATTAACCTGAGAAAATAGTTCCGCCTCAGTCTAAAAATCTTTTTTAACCTGTTTAACAAAAGAATCTAAAACATGTTTTCCAGTAACTTCAACTATTATACGGTTATTATTTTATAATAAACGGGTTTTAAACATCAACTAACTCCAGTATCTTCAAATACTGTAGTTAGAGAATTATTATTATAAATTCTAATAAATCAAAATGGACTGGTCATTTTTCGCAGATCAATTACTAAACCCAACAGATAAATTCGTAAGGGCTTTTTTCTTAGTAATTTATATGTCGCTTATTTCTATGTTTTTTGGAATAATTTTAGGAACTTTTTTTGCTCTTTTAAGACTTTCAAAAAGTTTTTTTATACAAACTTTTAGTTTTTTATATATTTGGATTTTTCGAAGTGTTCCTGTGATGGTTTGGTTTGTATTATTTTATACTGGTTTTGCCATAGCGGATATTTATCGATTTCAAGATTTAAATTTGTTTGGGTTTATTATCAGGGGCAATGTGCAAGCAGCAATAATTTGTTTGTCAATGAGAGAGGCTGCTTATATGGCTGAAGTAATCCGAGGTGGTATACTTTCAGTTGAACAAGGACAAGTTGATGCTTCTAAAGTCCTGGGTATGACATGGTGGCAAACTATGTATCGTATTGTATTACCTCAATCATTAAGAGTTGTTGTCCCCCCAATGGGGAATAATTTTAATATTATGTTAAAAACTACAGCATTAGCAAGTGTGATAGGCGTCGAAGAACTGTTTCTTACCACAAGAACTATTTCTGCCGCGACCTTTAAAGTATTTGAAATGTTTTTGATCTTAGCTATTGCCTATCTCATAATCACCATGGGGTGGTCTGTGTTTCAATTAGTAATGGAGTATCGTTTGAAGAGACATGAGCAAGACCCTGATAGCACATTGTTCCAAAAATTTAAGGTAAATTTTAAAATAGATAATAATACTCATCGTGATGGATCGTAATGTTTTTAGAAATAAACAATATTCATAAATATTATAGTCAACTTCATGTATTAAAAGGCGTTTCAACCTCACTAAATAAAGGTGAAGTATTAAGTATTATAGGTCCATCCGGTTCTGGTAAGAGCACATTTTTAAAATGTATTAATTTTTTAGAATATCCTAGTCAAGGTTCCATAATACTAAATGGAGAGCCTATAGGATTTGACAACAGTGGTAAATTAATGAACGAGAAAATTATCTGTCAACAACGAAGAAAATTTGGAATGGTTTTTCAGAACTTTAATTTATTTTGGCATATGAACTTACTAGAAAATATCACTGAAGCTCCAATAAGGGTGTTAAAAAAAAGTAAAGTAATAGCCATTTCAGAAGGAGAGGAATTACTCAATAAAGTTGGTTTATACGAGAAAAGATATAATTTTCCAAAAAAATTATCAGGAGGTCAACAACAACGAGCTGCCATTGCACGAGCATTAGCTATGAAACCTGAGGTAATGTTATTTGATGAGCCTACGAGTGCGCTGGACCCTGAAACGATTGGTGAGGTTTTGAAAGTAATTGAGCAATTAGTCGATGAAGGAATGACCATGCTAGTTGTTACCCATGAATTGAATTTTGCAAAAAATATTTCTACTAGAGTAATGATGATGGATGAGGGTTTAATAGTTGATGATTTAAATACTGATTCATTTTTTAATTCTCAAGATAATATTAGAAAAACCAACTTTATAGGTCAAAACGACTAAGGCATATGCATTCAATTACATCAGATAAAGGTATAGTCTCAACAACTGAACATGAAGCTTCCTCTGCAGCAATAGAAGTTTTGAATAAAGGAGGTAATGCTATTGATGCTGCGTTGGCCGCCTCTGGAATTCTTTCTGTTAATTCCCAACATCAATGCGGTATTGGTGGTGATCTATTTGCTTTGATATACATTAACAAAAAAGTCTATGCTTTAAATGCTTCTGGTTATTCAGGTTCTAAAATTTTTCAATACGCTAAACACGAACAACAAAAACCGTTGAATGTATTTAAAGATACTAGACTGGTCACTATACCGGGTGCAGTAGACGGATGGTTAGCAATGCATAAAAAGTTTGGATCACAACCACTTAAAATAATCTTTAATAGGGCAATTGAATTAGCTAATGATGGGTTTACTGCTAATCAGTCTCTATTGAATGCAATAAATGAGACTCGAAGAGTGTTTCCGGACAATCCATTAAATATAATTAATAAATTAGGGCAAGTTGTTAAAAGACCTGAGATAGCTAAACAACTTCAATTAATTACTCAATATGGTCGAAGTGCTTTTTATCAAGGTATTTTCGGAGACGAACTAGTGAATTTAACAAATAATTTTATTTCTCATAATGACTTAAAAACAAAACAATATGACTGGGTGACGCCTTTGTCTTATGAATTTAAAAATTTTAAATTTTGGACATCGCCACCCAACTCACAAGCTTTTTTAATATTAGAGGTCTTAAAAAAAATCCATAAAGAAAATAATCAATTCCAGGATATTGAAAAGGCTCAATCCTCTGTTATTTCACAAATGATTCAATTAGGCCAATCTAGAGATAGTTATCTCAAAGATTATTTTCAAGTTTTAGGATCTGACACAAACTACCTATGCGTGGTTGATCAAAAAGGGGTAGGTGTCTCTTTAGTTCAGTCTAATGCTCACGGCTTTGGGAGTCATTTAATTTTAAAAAAGTCAGGTGTCTTTCTTCATAATCGCGGATTGGGATTTATAAGAAATAATTACGAATTCTGTCCACGTAATAATACTAGACCTTCTCATACTTTATGTCCTCTCATTGTCACAAAAGGAGATCAACTATCTACACTATTAGGAACTATGGGAGCCGATTCTCAACCACAAATCATTCTACAAACTTGGATTAACAACTTATTTCTTAAAAATGTTTACGAGTCCTTAGCTCGGCCGAGATGGATTTTATCTGGTAATAACAAGGAAGACTTGTTTCCATTTAATACTTGGAAACATTCAATGTCAAAAAAATCTTTGCTCACCATCTCTCATGAATTAAATTTTTCAACTCAAATACTTAATGATTTCAAAAATACAAAATATAAAACACTAGCAGTTGACAAAAATCCCAATCTTTTTGGCCACTGCCAAATGATTGTAAAAAATGACAACTTTTACGAGGGTTCTCATGATCCACGATCAATCACAGGAGTAACAATAGGTCTTTAATTTTAGATCAGCAATATAGCTCGTAAAATACGGAGATGGTTGGCCACATTATGATGTTCTGGGATGTAATAAAATCTTAATATTATGAATCATTGATGTAATGTATTGGAGGTTGGGGGAATAGAACAAGGGTATTCTTTAGTGAATTCAGTCTAATGTAGTTTTTGGCATCCTTAGTTGTATCCGTCATTCAGGATTGTTCTTTACTTTTTCTTAACCATTTCATACCAAATATATTCTCTTCTATTACTAAATGGTAGCGAATGTAAAATAAACGATGGATTAAACTGATATCCAAAAAAAACATCATAAAAGTTGCTTATTTATATTGACTCAGTACTATTTTTGTTGAAAAACTTTATTTTGTTGAAATCAAAATATATACGTAATTTATCTTTATACGCAGCTTGAAAATTTCTGTCCACTTTTGCGTATATTTCTTGTCCATTTTCAAAATTTGCTACTATTATAGCTTCAGAACCTAGCGATTCTACTGCCAAAACAGAAACTTCAAAATCTATCATATTTTTTGATATTTTTTCTATATATAAATCTTCAGGTCTAATTCCAAATATTATTTCACATCCGCTATATTTTATCAAAGTTCTAAATTCCTTATTCGGTAGAGAAATAAGATTATTTGAAATCTTAAAATTCAAGCAATCATTGTTAGGTAATATTTTAGTATCAAATAGGTTCATTGGCGGACTTCCCAAAAAGCCTGCAACAAAGGTGTTTACTGGATTATTGTAAATATCTAGTGGTGTACCTAATTGAATAAGTTTTCCTTGATTTAATATACAAATTCTTTCCCCCATAGTCATTGCTTCGACTTGATCATGTGTGACATGAATTGTAGTAGTATTTAACTTTCGATGTAGTTTTATTAATTCAGTTCTCATACTAGCACGAAGTTTTGCATCTAGGTTAGAAAGTGGTTCATCAAATAAAAAAGCCACTGGTTCCCTTACTAAAGCTCTCCCTAAAGCCACACGTTGTTGTTGCCCTCCACTTAACTCCTTAGGTTTGCGATTCAGCAAGGGTTTTATTTCTAGCAATTCTGCAGTATACATAACTCTTTTTTCTATTTCAGCATTTGCCAATTTTCTTAATTTAAGGCCAAAAGAAAGATTCCCTTTAATTGTCATATGTGGATAAAGAGCATAATTTTGGAAAACTATTGCAAGGTCACGTTCAGCTGAATCCACATTATTGACAATTTTATCCCCAATTATGATGTCACCCTCAGTGATAGTCTCCAGGCCAGCAATCATTCTAAGTGTAGTTGATTTACCACAGCCTGATGGTCCTAGAAAAACCATGAATTCGCCATCATTGATTTTAAGATCAATTTTGTCAACAGCAATAATATTTTGAGAATAAACTTTTGTTAAATTATTAAGTATTATTTCTGCCATATTTTCTAATTAAGGGAACGCATATATTTATAAAGAAAGAATGTGAGAAAAAGTACAATTATTAAAAGACCAACTGATAAAGCAGAAGCTCGACCTATGTCAAGACCAAAAAATGCAGATCGATAAATAAAATAACTTACTAAATCAGTAGAAATACCTGGGCCACCTTTAGTCATTATGTATATGATATCAAAGGTTTTGATTGAAAAAATTAAACGCAGCAATATGGCAACTGTAATGACAGGTCTCATCAGTGGTAATGTAATTGAAATTAAACATCTTAAGCTAGAAGCACCATCCATTCTTGCAGCCTCATATGGTTCTCGTGGTAAAGCCGATAATCCTGCAAGAAGTAAGATTGTCATAAAAGACACTTGATGCCATATGTCAACAAAAACGATTGTCCAGAATGCAGTGTCATTATCTCCAAGCCAATTGACTCTATTAATATCTAGAAGTTTTAGAAGATAGTTAAAGATACCTAATTCTGTATGGAGTATCATACGCCAGATCAGTCCGACCACAACAGGGTTGATCATCAAAGGGGCCAATAATATTACATAATAAACAGTTTTAAACCGTTTAACTTTATTTAAAGATAAAGCTATGATGAATCCAATAAAAAATTCAATCAAGACTGTTGAGAGAACGAACTGTGATGTTATTAAAACTGAATCTCCAATGTAATCTTCTTCAATTACTTCTTGATAATTATCTAGTCCTACAAAGGAATCATGGTGGGGATTTAATAAAGTATAATCATAAAAACTTGTAATAATTGTAAAAATAATTGGGAATACAATTATGATTAGTAATGTGGCGAGACCAGGAAGGGTTAAAAAAATACCAAATAGCTGATCTCGCTTTTGAATAGTTAAAGCCACAATTATTATAAAATTTTAATTTGATAATTTTCCGTCTTTAACTAGCAACTTTCTATATGCCTTATTAGCATCATTCATTGCTTTTTCTATTTCTTTTTCTCCTGTCGCTGCAAGATTTAATTCAAGACCAACTTTCTCAACAAATTCTGTTGTGTAGGTAAAAACTGGGAACTCTTGAGCACCTGCTAATATTTCACCAAGTATGGGGTAATATGGCCTTTTCTTAATGACTTCAGCATCTTTGAAAATTTTAGATTGAGTTGGAGCCCCACCCAAAAGAGCTCTTTTTTTAGCAATATCGAAGGATTCGGCCCATTTAATGAACTTCCATGCTTCTTCTTTTTGAGGACTTGAATTAGGAATAGCCCATCCCCAAGCACCATTTAGACCCCCTCCTGGATTTGGAGCAATACCAATCTTTCCAACTACACTTGAAGATTTAGGATCATCAAATCCAGCATACATGATATTGAATGTGGTTAAACTATAAGCATTGCCTTGGGCTACAATATTGAAAGCTTCATCGAAGCAATAAGCAGCTGATCCCTCAGGGCTATATTTAGCGATAGCCTCCTTGTAATATGCCATGGCGGATATTGCTGCCGCACTATTAAGCAAAGGCTCTCCATTAGAAGCATTGTATCTTCCACCTTGTCCATAAAGGAAATTAGACCAATGCATGGCTACACAGTCCCCACGTTGGCCTTGAATCACAGTACCAAAAAAATCTGTTTGTCCATCTTTATCATTGTCTCGTGTAAAAAATTCGACTTGCTTCCAATATTCAGGCCAGCTAGTGGGTACTTTTAAATCCAAACCAGTTTCTGACTTGAATGCTAATTTTTCCTTAGGATCATTTATCATATCTTTACGATAAACCAGAGCCATCGAATAATTGTAAAATGGTAACATGTAAATTGTTCCATCAACTTGCCCCACTAAATTCATCAATGCGGGTACATATCGATTAACATCAATATTATCTCTTTTTACAAAATCATCCAAAGGCATAAGCCATTTAGCCTTAGTAAATTCTCCGACCCAATAAAAATCTACAACTATCAAATCATAACTACCCTGTGATGAGAGTAGTTGTGGAACCAACTTAGTGTGCATATCTGAATAACCAATTGCTTCAATTTCAACTTTTATACCAGTTTGTTTTTCAAATTCAGGTAGTAATTCCTTAAGATATACTGTGTCAGGAACTGTTTCCATAAGAATCCGAATAGTTTTTGCGTAAGTAATAGATGATGCAAAAAATAATATTATTGAAAATAAAATAAATATTTTTTTCATTTTAACCTTTATATTTAGAATTAAATAAATTTATATGAAGTTACAATATCGTTAAGAGTTTTTTATAATCTAATCCATATGCCCCCTTTATTAATTGTTATTAATAATTTGTTCATTTTATAGAACCAAGAGAAAGACCACTTATCAAATATTTTTTCATAAAAGGTAACATGATGAATACTGGTGCTATTGTACAAATAGTAGCTGCAGCTAGTGGAGCAATATCAACTCCTCTATGAGTTTGAAATGATGACAAACCAACTGGTACTGTATTAGTTTGAGGACCACTGAGTATCAAAGCTAATATAAATTCATTCCAGCTTAGAATAAATGCTAGTACCCCTGCTGCTATTAGTCCTGGTGCAGATACAGGAATTGTAATGTAGAAAAAAGCTTGTAATCTCGATGCTCCGTCAACCCTTGCTGCTTGTTCCAAATAAGTTAAATTTCCTTCGAAAAATGTGATCAGTATCCATGCAAGGAAAGGTAATGATATTGCTATATGAGAAATGATCAATCCTGTTAGACTATTAAGCAATGATAATTTTAAATAAAGTGAAAAAAGTGGAAGGACTATTATAATTGGTGGTAATAATTGGGTTGATAAAACTAACAAACGAAGTATAGTCCCACCAGTATTATATCTACTAAAAGCATAAGCCATAAATGCCGCTAAGGGCAATGAAATTAAAGTACTACTAATAGCTACAATAATACTATTTGTAAAGTAGGTTACAAAAGGATAGTTAACAAAAATATCGATAAAATTATAAAAATTTAAATCTACCCATTCAGGTGGTATTTTGTAAGCTGTAACTTTATCAGTTAAGGCAACTCTAAGAAGCCATAATATTGGGAGAAATATTATCATACTGAATACAATTAGTACAGTATGTGATGTTATAGATTTGCGATGGTATATTAAAAAATTAGAATTCAACATCTATTTGAATTTAATTTTTGTTTTTTTAAAAACGAAGTCTAAAATTTCAATACACTTGTCAATAACTTTTTTTTCTACATTCAGTGGTGGTATTAATTGTAATCGATTGTGATAGTAACCTCCTTTTTCAAATAATAATCCGTTTTGAACACATAAATCTCTAACATAATTTGCTTCTACGTCTGCTGGTTCTTTAGTCTTCCTGTCCCTTACAAGTTCGACACCTGTGTAAAGTCCACAATTATCAATATAACCAATTATGGGATGTCTGGTTTTCAATTCTTTTAATCCTTTTAATAAATAATTACCAGATTTATTGACATCATTTAAAAAGTTACTTGATGATATTTTGTCTATAACATAATTCCCAGCGGCACATGCTAAGACATTTGCTGACTGTGTGGAAACGTATGCTGTCGGAGACCATTTAGAGAGGATACTTTCTTTCCCAATTACTGCCGATAACGGTAGACCTCCGCCCAATGCTTTGGAAGTGCAAATCATATCAGGTTCAATTCCAGAATGTTCATATGCCCACATTTTACCACTTCTACCCAATCCGTTTTGTATTTCATCCACTATTAATAGCATTCCATGCCTGTTAGCTATTTCTCTTAATATCTGCAAATATTCTTTAGGTGGAACGTAATAACCAGCTGAACTCTGAAAGGGCTCAACCAATATTGCTGCAACGTTGTTAACATTATAAAGACCATCTGTATAGGGAGTTTCCTTTCCCTCTAGCATTTGTTGGAATATCTTAAGACTGTTTAGATTGTAACCAGGAAATTTGTCAGTGGGCTTTCGATATGAATGCGGGAATGGAAAATAACCGGTATCATTATTAGGTTGGACAGGATGAAAATACTGATGAAGACCACCTTTTGTAGTTAAGCCTGCAGTGCCATAAGTTACCCCATGATAATCACCAAAAGCAGTAAGTATATAAGGTTTTCCAGTAAAATATCTTGCAGCTCTAATTGCTAATTCAATAGCATCTGAGCCGGTTACGCCAAATATTACATTAGTTTTTTCTTTAATTCCTGATACATCGTTCAATTTTTTTGCTAATTTTATTCTTTGAGGATGTGGAAAATCAAAGTAGTGTGTTAATTTTTTTGACTGTTTTATTATAATGTTTCTGATATCTTCGTTATTGTTGCCAAATGCTGAAACTGAAAATCCAGATAGAAAATCTACATATTGCTTATTATCACAATCATACAAATATGGTCCCTCCGCTCTTTCCATTACTGGTGGCACGTCAAATAGTCCCATTCCTACACTTCCAATCGATTCCTGATCAATCCATTCGGATAGACTTTTTTTAACTTTAATACCAAAATGTGAATTTTTTATTTTTTTCTTAGCTTCTTTTTTATCCATTTAGTCGCTTCTGAATGTTTTACTGATTATATGATTTATCAATGTTTTACTAATATATTTTTTAAAAATATTGCGTTTACTGTAAGATACGTTAAAAATATAAAAATGAAAATATAATATATAATATATGTTGTCAAGATAA
>Ga0209501_10004627_pt1 | contig 13070 bp, 14 predicted proteins | sample ArcticOcean_MG_C_4_FD_187434 | JGI IMG/M metagenome (GOLD analysis project Ga0209501, IMG submission 187434) | Marine microbial communities from western Arctic Ocean - ArcticOcean_MG_CB4_134 (SPAdes) (version 2) | ecosystem: Environmental > Aquatic > Marine > Oceanic | place: Arctic Ocean...
ATCCGATATTTGTAGCTAGCATTGATCATGCAATGTGGTTTCATAGAGATTTTGAAATTGATGACTGGTTATTATATGCTATGGACAGCCCTAGCGCATCTTCTGCCAGAGGTTTTGCTAGAGGAAGTATTTTTTCTAAATCAGGTATTTTAATAGCATCAGTAACGCAAGAGGGGCTGATTCGTATTAAAAGATAAATTTTTTATAAAATATTTTTTATGTAGGATTTAAAAGCCTTTTTTTAAATTCATTGATAATACTAGGGTTTTTTGATTAAAGTTTTTTAATTTCAGACTATAATAAATTAGAATCTCTGTGAGAAAAAACGAGTATACATTCAGACCTTTACCAGAATTTCTGACAGTTTCAAAAAGTAATATTGAAGGCTTAGGGTTATTTGCTAGTTCAAATATTCCTCTGGGAACCGACCTAGGAATATCTCATGTTTTTGACTCTAGATTTCCTGATGGATGTATTCGATTGTCACTGGGAGGTTTTATTAATCATCATGAGATTCCAAATTGCAAAGCAGTAATTAGTAATAAAGATCCTGAGATAGGAGAAGTTAAACACATAAGATTAATAACTACTAAAAAAATTAATCAAGGGGATGAATTGACCGTAAGATATATTATTAATATTTTGGATAATCCTAGCTGGGAATTTGAATATGAAATATCTCAATAAAAATCCGTGCACTTAATTTTAAAAAAGCACACGGATCAAACAAAATCAATTAAACATTAAATGATTGAGCTTATTAAGACTCTAAAGATAAATATCAAAGTGTTAAGAAAACCTCAAAAGAGGGTTAAAGTGTAGTTAAAAAAAGCAATAGTATTGAAAAAATTTATAATTCTAGGACTTTTAATTTTTAATAGTTGTCAATCTATTAAAAATGAAAATTATTTAACTGCAAAAGAAATGTTTGAGAATTTCGACAATATCCTTTCTTCAGAAGAATACGCTAAAACAATTTATTTTTATAAAGATTTAAGAGGATTGTGGCGTAACCAAAAAGACTCGTTAGTTACCATTAATATCCCATATAAAGGCAACTATTTTTCATTTAGTAATTCTTTTCTGAATCAGAATACAGGAAACGACAAAGGTACTGTTTCTAGATATATTTCTAAATATGAAAGAGGAGTTCAAATTATTGGATATTATGAACTAGAAAGATGTATTGTTAATTCAATAACGTATACAAACCCCATTTATATCATTTTTTTAAATGAAAAAAGAGACATATACAAATGTGAACTATATTCCTCCGAAGGGGTTTTAATAAAAGAATCTAAAGAAAATTTTTTACAACAGATAAGAAGAGTAGTTAATTAGTTATTTTTCTGATATTTGATTTTAAACCTATAAATTATATTCTTCTTTTAGAATAGAAATATGCCTTTTTAATCTTTCAACATCAAATTCAATTGTTCCATTATAGACTCCTCTTATATATCCGTCTGGATCAACTAAAACAAAGTTTTCTGTATGGATAAATTCTGAGTCGTTTTGATTTTTAGTATAGTTTTCATCTGCAAAAAATCCATTTCTTGCAAGATCATATATTTTGTCTTTATCTCCTGTTAGTAGATTCCATTTAGAAGAATTCACTTTATTAGCTATGGAGTAGTTTTTTAATTGCTCTACGTTATCTACCCAAGGCATTACAGAAAAAGAAACTAATCTAATATTAGATTCGGATTTATAATGTTCTTGAATATTATACATGTTTTTAGTTAGTTTAGGACAAATTCCTGGACATGTCGTAAAAAAGAAATCTGCTATTTGAATTTTCCCATTATAGTAAGCATTAGTTATGATTTTATCATTTTGATTTTTAAATGAAAATGAAGGAATTTTATGACTTTTTATTTTCCATTGAGGTGTTAAATCAGGAGTATTAAAATATGGTAAATAATCAACACTTGTATTTTTATAATTTAGCGTTGAGGGTTGTTTTATATCAGAGTCACATTTTAATAAAAAACAGATTAAAAATAATAATAATGTATATATGCGCATGAACTAATTATTATTTGATTCTAGAAAAGAAACTCCTTCACATTTTTTTAAGCCAATCAATCCAAATCTTTCTCCATTGACAACTACATAATTAGCTCTTATCGAACCATCACTCCTCCATAATTTTTGAGATCCACTTTCTATGCCGTTCTGATAATTAAATGATTTATAGTTGACGCCGGAATTAAACCATTCATTAACCGACCCATTGTATTCTCCTTTTTGATTGAAATGGTATTTAAATTTGAGGTTTCCATTTTCCCAATAACCTCTATGTTCATTTACTTTTTTGCTTTTTGAATACCACCTTAGAGATGCAATTATACCAGACTCATACCAATATTTTTCATGACCATGTTTTAGTCCATTTGAGTACTGGATTTCAGTCTTTATTATTCCAGACTTATAAAAATCAGTTAAATGTCCAGAAAAAGGGGTTGCTTTATAAAATAAAACACCATTAATGAGATTTAGATTTTGATCATTCAAGTCAAGAATCAATTTTTCATTCTTACAGCAGAACAAAATTAAAACTAATATTAGCTTTAAATATTTCATTTAATTAGAAATGTTTCCTGGTGTGCCATAAAACCCGCTTCCATTTATATAAGGATCATCACTGGTTATATGATAATGATAAATTCCTTCAGGAAAATCATTTGTTGGACTGGTATGGCCATGATATATATCTAAGTCTGAACTATATATTGTTTGTCCATTCTCTACGGGCCCATAAACAGGAAATCCATCTGCTAAAATTCCCAAAAAAGCATCTTGACCAAATTGATCAGTTAAATATTTAGGCTCGATATGATAATGATATGCACCCTGAGGCTGAGGATGTCCTAACCATTGATCAAAGCTATTGATTTCTCTTGTTAAAGGCTGATCAGGTCCAGCATATTGATTATAAAACACAACACCATTTCTTGAGACACCCATTGCTCCAAGTGGAGTTGAACTATGCGATGAAGCTTCACTAGGATAAAGTGTTACAGATAGAGTTATATTTTGAGATAAAATTCTATTTGGGTTTATATTAAAATCTTGATTTGTACCATTATAATTTTCATAAAGAGGATTATTTTCATCCCAATATGGACTGGTATGATTGGGTAAATCATCAGTATTAAAAATAACTCTGTCAGAGTTTATTTGATAGTTAAGGCCAGTTCCTTCAAATTTTGAAAGAATTGGAGTTATGTCATAACTAGTTGAAGATTTTTTTTCAACTACTTCATTTGATTTAGAACAAAGGATAAACAAAGTAATTATAAATAAAAAAAACAAGTATTTGATTTTTAAATTTTTCAAATTTAAATCCATGATTTTAGATTTCTAAATACAAAAGTAGCTTCTCATTTTTCAAAATTCTTCATTTTGAATATTTTTAACAAAACATTTATCAAAGTGAGAATTTATTAACATTCGATTAATAAGGAATTTTCAATATCAAACTGTATATTTAAAAAAAATTATGACTTCATCTACACCTATTGTTCCTATTTTAATTGGAAATTCTTGGGAATTAATAAATACTGAAAAAATTACAAATGTTTTTAATCCAGCAACTGGCCATGTAATCGCAAAGACTCCTATGTGCGGGCCTAAATTAGTTTCAAGAGCTATTGAATCAGCCAAAAAGGCTTTTGTTGGTTGGTCAAAGGAACCCGCAACAAAGCGTGCGAATATTATGCATAATTACAGAAGCCTTTTAATGCAAAACTTTGAAGAAATCGCTAAACTTATTTCAACCGAAAATGGTAAAACTATTGCAGAAGCTCGAGGAGATATTCAAAGAGGTTTTGAGGTTGTGGAATTTTCTTGTGGAATTGCAGAACATCAAAAAGGAGAATCTCTTTCTCAAGTTGCAGAAAACATAGATGCTTTAAGTATTAGAGAACCACTTGGAGTATGTGCTGGAATAAGTCCATTTAATTTTCCTGCAATGGTTCCGATGTGGATGTTTCCTATTGCTATCGCGTCTGGAAACACCTTTGTTTTAAAGCCAAGCGAAAAGGTTCCTTTAACAGCGGTTAAATTAGTTGAGCTACTTCAAGAAGCGGGACTACCAGAAGGTGTAATGAATTTAGTTCATGGAGGAAAAGAAGTAGTTGATACGTTATGTACTCATCCTGATATTTCAGCTGTAAGCTTTGTTGGATCTTCTACAATTGCTAAGTATGTATATTCTCTAGGAACTCAAAATGGTAAAAGAGTTCAAGCTGGAGGTGCAGCTAAAAATGCTTTGATTGTAATGCCTGATGCTGACCCAGAATCAACTTTAAGAGCTGTAATGAGTGCGTCTTTTGGGTGTGCGGGTCAGAGATGTATGGCTGGTTCTCTTCTAATTGGAGTAGGAGAAATTGGAAACGCTTTAAAAGACAAGATGCTTGCTGCAATGGATGATTTAAAGGTTGGAAGCCCCCTACTTGATATAGAAACAAATATGGGACCAGTAATTGATCAAAATTCGCAGCATAGAATAGCAGGAATAATTGACAATGTATCTAAAGAAGCTGAACTTGCAAGAGACGGAAGAAATCTTTTAAATAAGGATGGTTTTTTTGTAGGCCCTACCCTTTTTACTGATGTAACACCAAAAACCACAATATTTAAACATGAAGTTTTTGGTCCTGTGTTGTCAATGATGAACCCTAAAAATCTTGAACAAGCTATTTCATGGATTAATGAGTTAAATTATGGAAATGGATCTAGCATATTTACTCAAAGTGGATCTGTAGCTAAAGAATTTAGGTCAAATGTTAACTGTGGAATGATTGGGATTAATGTTGGAGTTCCAGCTCCAATGTCAATGTTTCCATTTGCAGGATGGAATGATTCCTTTTATGGAGATTTACATATGCAAGGAAATGAAGGGGTACAGTTTTATACTAGACAAAAAGTTACTCTTACAAGATGGGATAAGACATATGAAAATAAATCAGGCTGGTAATGATTTATAATTTTCATATTACAAATTCTATAATTTATGGTGCTGGATCTAAAAAAGAGCTCTCATCTGAATTATTAAAGTTAGGAGTCAGAAGGCATTCTAAATTGAATAATAATTGATGACATTATTGTAATCAGTCCAATTAAAATAATTGAAAATTCAAGCCCAAAAAAGTCTGCTGTAATCCCTGAAATTATAGCTCCAATTGCGTAACCTAAATCTCTCCAAAGCCTAAAAGCTCCTATGCTTTCTGCTCTTTGTAATGGTGGTGATTCTTCAGCAATTACAGTTAAAAAAGTTGGATATACTATTGCAGTTCCTATTCCTAAAAGGATACTTAGGAAAAGTAGTAAGAAAAAATAGCTTATAAATGGCAAGAATAAAATTGAAATACCTTGAATAAACATCCCCCAAAATAACATCTTTTTTTTTGAATAAAAATCAGACATTCTACCGGTAAACAACTGTCCAAACCCCCAAAATGTTGGATAGGCTGCTGCTATTAAACCTATTTGTTCTGTATTAAGATTAATAGATAATAATAGAATTGGTAATAATCCCCAAATCATACCATCGTTAAGATTATTTATTAATCCTGCTTGAGTGACAGAGCTAAGCGTTTTGTTTTTAAATGTAGTATCCATAAACACGTTTTCAAAAGAATTAGAGTTGTTTACTTTTGATTCAATATTAATAAATGATTTGGTTTCTTTCACAAATAAAATTGTTAGCAAAAGTCCTGATAAAGCAACGATCACTCCAATATAAAAAGGGTAAGGTGTTATCCCATATTTATTTGCAATATATCCACTCAGATAAGCTGTTATGCCAACAGCTAAGTACCCTGAAAATTCATTTAAACCCATTGCAAAACCACGATCTTTTTCACCTACCAAATCTATTTTCATATTTATTGTACTACTCCATGTAAGCCCTTGATTTATTCCTAATAAAATATTGGCAAAAATTACCCAAATCCAAAAATTAGCATTAATTAAAATTAAGGGGACCGGAATTGCAAATAGCCACCCAATAATTAATAATTTCTTCCTTCCTATCGAGTTAGCTAGTTTACCAAAAACATAATTTGTGAGCGCCTTAGTAACTCCAAATGCTATTATAAATGAAAGAATAGCTGATTTTGATGATATATTAAAGTTATCGGTGGCAAACTGAGGAATAATTGTCCTTTCAATTCCGACCATTCCACCTACAAAAGCATTAATAATTACTAATAAAACAAACTGTGCTAAGTTTTCTTTTAGCCCTAATTTTTTGATTTTATCAGTCAAACTACAAAGGATTAAAATCGGTTACATAATAGCCTATTTCTTCATCAGCTATCATTTCAACCATATCAAAAAAAGAAGTTTCTGGATAACCGTATTTTGTATCATATTCAACTTGGAAAGAAAAAGGATCTTCATAAATTCGTCTTTCAATTTCAATAAATAAATCATTTATTGTGAGAGCCATTTCATATCCCCACTCTTCATTTCCTGACACTTTATCTATGGTATTTTCCAAAACAATTACAGAAAACGGATCGAAGAAAATACAAAAACAACTTACTCTAAAACTCATTGAATAGGATGTTATATTTGAATCTACCCACTTCTTTTTGTTAAAATTAAGCTCTTCAATAGCTGAGCATATTTTTTCAGTGTATTCACATTCTGTTGTTGTTTGCTCTTTTGAACATGAAAAAGAAAGAAATAATAGCAGAAGAAATATTGTATTTTTCACTTATAGTAGTTAACAACACAAAGTTAAGTACTTTAAAAAAGCAAACTATCTTTTTGATGAAATATTAATAAAAGGGGGTATTTATCTTTTAGAACGCTTAAAAAACTGTGCGAGTGACTTAATTAATTCTCCAGTTGGATTATGGGTTATGTGTCTCATTCTACTTTTAGTTCCTAATGCTTTCATTTTAGAAGAATATAAAATTTTGCGCAAAGGTAAAACTAACCTGTTAAATATCTATAAATAAATGATTAAATTTTTTATGACTATTCAAGTAAAAAATCTAGTTATTCTCTTTTTTTTCAGAAAACAATTTCTTTTTTTTAGTCGACCTTTTGTTAGGTTTTCTTACTGTAGTTCTTGCTTTTGTTAAAGCGCCAGAGCTATTAACACCTTTGTTAGACAAGCTGTTGTTTAAAGAGTTTGAATAAGTTGATTTATTTTGTTTTTTGGGTCTAGAATGAGAAACAAGTGAATTCATCGTTTTAGACTTAGATGAATTCATATTAGTATTAATTTTTTTATTTGGCCTTACACTCGTCCAGGCATTTGACCCTTTTTTCCTTGGAACTACCCTATCTAAATAATCACCTGAATAATTATTTTTTGATTTAATTAATCTCCAATTTTCGGTATAAATCTTCTTAGATTTATTGGTGTTTGATTTCTGAGCATATGTTAAACTAACAGAAAACAATAAAAGAGTGATAAATGCGCTAAACTTTTTCATGCCAAAAATTTATAGGTTGTAACCATCTAATATAGACAATTTAAAAGACTAATAATAAATATAATTGTTGAATTTATTTTTTTAGTGAAATTGGATTAGCTAAATCTGAAGTTACATAGGCATCTGGGTTAACACTTTTTATAATTCGAATTACCTCTTTTCTTTTTCTTCTAGGAATAATACTCCAGCAGACTCTCACTTCACCATCTCTTCCTTCACCATTTATTACAGTTACAAGATATCCTTTTTCCCTTAGGGCATCTGCTATACTTGGTGAATCAATTGATGAAAAAACTCTAATAACAATACTTCCTACGCCAATTATATTTTCAAGATAAGATCCAAGAATAGTTCCAGAAGCAAATCCTAATGCATATCCAGCTATTAAAATAGGATCATCAACATCTCTTACTACTTTTGAAACTGCGATCACCCAAATACCAGACTCTAATAAACCTATTGAAGCCGCATAAAATGATTTGTTTTTATTAACAAGTAACGCCCTAATTGTCCCTAGACTTTGATCAGCTAATCTTAAAAAAAAAATAGTAATAGCAGATATTAATATTTCCATATAATTTTTTTAATTTAATTCATATAAAGAGCTCCAATTCCTTTTTTTTGGCAATCTACATTAAATTGATTGATTTGAGGTTTTAATACATTAATAGCTTGATTTTTATATTCTTTCCATATGTTATTTAACTCTACCATTTTATTCTTGGCGCCATTTGTAACTTGAGGTAATTCACTGTCAACTGCATTTATTAGTGTTAAGTAGTGAGCTGTAAAACCATTTTCAAAGTTTTCAACATCATCATAAGCTTTAGAGAGTCTTTGAACCATTATACGGTCCCATTTTTTTAATTTTTTAATTAATTTTTCTGCTTTTTCATAAAGTTCATTTTTCCCACTATTTTTCAAATTAATCATTAAAAGGTTTAGTTGATTTTCTATCTCATGTAAGTCATTAGTCATAATAGACATTTCATTATATATATTTTCAGCTTCTGACATAAATAGTTCATATGATTTATAATCTTTATCTGAAACCGAGCTAATAGGATTCTTAATTATTTGTGAGGTAATTTCAAAACTTTTATCTAAATAAGATAGATTAACTTTATATTTTCCTGGAATTGCTTTGTGCCCCTTATAACTTCCTTCAATATAAGCTTCAGGAATTCCTTTTAATAAGGAATGCCTCATATCCCAAACAAATCTATTTATTCCTTTCTTCGAAGATAAAAGACTGTTTTTAGGAGGCCCCCCCTCATAACCTATATAGTTTGAATCTTGAAATGAACTATAGGTGTTTACTGTTTTACCATTTGAATCTGAAATGGTTAGTTTTACTTCGGAATTGGGTTGAAGCTTTGGCAGATTATAATAAAACACCATTCCGCTAGCAGGATTAACGCCCTGTAATAAATCTGTTCCAGTAGCAGAATTATTATTCATAGAACTATGCCAATTAGCAAGAATTGTTTTTTTAGTTTGAAATAATTTGCCTTCAGAATTTTTGAAATCATACTGTCTAAGTAAATTAAGATCATCCAGAATCCAAAAAGCTCGTCCTTGTGTAGCTATGACTAGATTACTTCCCTTTATCTTCATGTCAGTGATTGGAACTACAGGAAAGTTTAAATTTAACTTGGACCAATTATCTCCTCCATTCCATGATATATATAAACCATTTTGAGTACCAGTATATAGAAGATTCTTTCTAGAAGAATCTTCTCTTATTACTCTTGTGAAGTCGCCCATTAAAATTCCTTTAGAGATGTTTTTCCAAGTTTTACCATAATCAGTAGATTTAAAAACTGAAGGAGTATGGTCATTAAACTTGTAGCGAGTAGAAGCAAGATATACAGTTGCTGGATCATGAGGAGAAACCTCGATTGCATTAATTAATGATTCATTTAAACCTTTAGGAGTGATGTTTTTCCATGTTATTCCATTGTCTTTAGTAATATGCACTAAACCATCATCACTTCCAGTATAAATTACTCCAGCTTCATGAATAGATTCAATCACATAACTTAAAGTACCATAATTTTCTGCTCCAACAGCCTCCACTGTATAAGGCCCCCCTCCTTTTTCTTGTTTATTGTCTAGGTTTCTAGTTAAGTCTGGAGATACTATGTCCCAGGAAATTCCGTCATCTCGGGTTCTAAGTAAATATTGAGCACCATGATAATAAGTATTAGTTTCATGCTTAGATTTAATAATAGGTGCATTCCAGTTAAATAAATATTTCATGTCTCTTGCAGCCAAACCTAAATATAAATTTGGCTCAATCATTATCTTTGTACTTTGTTTTGATTCAGTGTCTAACATTTCTATCGATCCCAAATAACTTCCTCCTACAGTCTTTATAGGATTATCAGGATCAAAAGCTATAAAAGCACTTTCTCCTCCAGCTGAGGCAGACCAATGTTCTCTTCCTATACCTCTAGAACCAATCCCAATGCTTGCAATTTTTATAGAGCTATTGTCTTGCTGTCCTCCATAAATATTATATGGAAATAAGTTGTCTGTTATAACCCTATAAAACTGACCTGTTGGCATATTATCAATTCTAGACCAATTTTTACCTCCATCAAAAGTTATTTCAGAACCTCCGTCATTAGATATAAGCATGTTTTTTGAATTGTTTGGATTAATCCATAAATCATGATAATCTCCATGATGCGTATCTATTTCTTCCCAGTCTTTTCCTCCATTAATCGATTTATAGGCAGAAGCACTTAATACATATACGACATTTTCATTGTTTGGATCAAGGGTCAATTCAATATAATACCAAGCTCTTTGTAGTAGTCGGTGATCATTAGTAATTCTATCCCAAGAATCTCCTCCATTTTTTGAAAGAAAAAGACCTCCTTTTTCTTTTTCCGAATCACTTTCAATTAATGAATAAACCCAATTAGAATTTGCAGGAGAAACTGCTATTGCCATTTTGCCTTTTTCTTTTGGAATTCCATTTTCTATTTTTTTCCATGTTTCACCAGCATCAATCGATTTATATAATCCACTTCCTGGCCCTCCACTTATTACTTTCCATGGAGTTCGCATATGATCCCACATAGCCGCATAGAGCACATTAGGATGATTAACATCTATTGATAATTCACTTGCACCAGTAGTAGTGTTTATATACAAAACATTTTTCCAAGATTTTCCTCCATCAGTTGATTTATATATTCCTCTTTCATTAGATTTTCCATGTAATGCTCCTTGAGCTGCGACCCATAAAATATCTGGATTGTTTGGATGTATTTGTATTCGAGAAATATGTTGTGTTTTTTTTAATCCAAGATGTGTCCATGTTAAACCGGCATCGATTGATTTATAAACTCCATCTCCATGTGCAGTCATAACTCCTCTTGGCGCATGTTCACCCATACCCACATATATTATATTTGGATTACTACTTGATACTGAGACTGCACCAACTGATCCAGATTTAAAGAATCCATCAGAAATATTTTTCCAATGCTGTCCCGCATCAGATGTCTTCCAAACTCCTCCACCAGTCGTAGTCATATAATAAGTTAGAGGATCTCCGTTTACTCCAGAACCAGCATTAGAACGACCTCCTCTGAAAGGTCCGATATTTCTAAATTTCAGACTATTAAATATTGAGTCTAAAGTTTGGCTTTGAGAAGTAAAAGAACACAGTGTGAATATTAATAATAGGATTTGATTTTTCATGGCATAATATTTATAAGATATAAATTAAAAAAATACTATTAATAACAGCTATTTAAAATCAATTCTTTTTAGTGTAAAAGAATTGATTTTTCTTAATTTTATGTAAATAAAAAATAAAAAATAAAAAATAAAAAATGAAAAAAATATTTACTATCGGAATATTATTTTTTTGTTTTCAGCTTATTGCTCAAGATCAAGATCAAGAAAATAAGAACAATGAAATTGAATTTTCTGAGGAAGAAAAACCTGTAAAAAGAATTTCTTTAGGCTTGAAATTAGGTGTTCCAAATATGGCCTCAGGGACATTAGAATATATTCTCCCTGTTTTAAACAATAGAATCGCACCCTATGTTAATTATGGTGCATATGACTTAGAGGTAGACATGACAGAAATTGACCTCTCTTATTCAGAATTTGGCGCCAAATATTATTTTAATGAAAAAGGAAAAGGTTTTTATGCAGGTTTAGGAATTTCTAGCTTTTCTTCCTCTCTCGTTTATAATGATGTAAGTTTAAGTGGAGGAATGACTGGTACAGGATCAGTGGATTTAAATATTGATACTACAATATTAAAAATTGGAGTAAAAACTGGAGGAACACTTTATTTTAGTTTTGAATTAGGATATGGATTTGGAACGATTCCTGACTCCTTAACTTTTAATGCAACTTCTGGGTCAGTATCAGAGTCTGTAACAGAAAATATACCAAAAATACCTGGAATTGGAGCTGGAGGAATTGTAGTAGGTAATATTGGGCTTGGAATCTCATTTTAAAACTTACTATTAAATTAAAAAGAAAACCACGGCTTTAAAAAGGTAAATTATTTAGATCTACATTTCCTCCTGAGATTATTATTCCCAGTTTTTTAGCTTTAAAAAAATCTTTATTTTTTAAAACTGCAGCTAAAGGAAGAGCGCATGAGGGTTCACATATTATTTTCAACCTTTCCCAAATAATTCTCATGGATTCAATTATTTCAGTTTCAGTAATTCTGATTATTGAATGTACTTCATCCAGAATTATTGGAAAATTTTTATCTCCTAACTGAGTCTTCAGTCCATCTGCGATTGTATTTGTGGTTTCATTTGTTTCAATTTTACCGCTTTTTAAAGAACGATAAGCATCATCAGCCTCAAAGGGCTCGGCCCCAATAACTTTACAGTTATCACCAAAATATTTCGCAGCTAATGCACTTCCGGCAATAAGACCACCACCACCAACAGGAGTAAGCACATATTCCAGATCATCATATTCATATAATAATTCTTTACAAGCTGTTCCTTGTCCAAGAATTACATCATTATCGTTTGAGGGATGAATAAAAGTAGCACCTTTTGATTGTTCAATTTCTCTAGCAGCAATTTCTCTTGCTTTTAGATTTGGCTCACATTCAATCAGCTCTCCCTTATATCCTTTTACAGCAGTTTTTTTTATTTCTGTTGCAGTAGAGGGCATAACTATATATGCTTTTATACCGATACTACTTGCCGCTAAAGAAAGAGCCTGAGCAAAATTACCAGAAGAATGAGTAACCACCCCTTTTCTTTTTTCTTCTTCACTAAGTTGCAAAATCGCATTTGTAGCTCCTCTCATTTTAAATGCTCCCATCTTTTGAAAGTTATCACACTTAAAATGGATATCTGCTCCTGTCATCTCATTGATTAAGCTAGATTTCATAACTGGTGTATTATGTATATATGGTTTGATACGATTATGACACTCAATTAGATCACTTTTGTCCATTATAAATTTTTATTAAATATTTGTTTTATAAGTAAGCCTAATATCTCTTGAAGAAGCTCCTACCTTAAGTAAATAATTTCCTGGTTCGACCTTCCAACCTTTTTCATCTTCACTCCAATAAGATAAATATGAAATAGGAATACTAAACTT
>Ga0209501_10004634_pt1 | contig 13065 bp, 11 predicted proteins | sample ArcticOcean_MG_C_4_FD_187434 | JGI IMG/M metagenome (GOLD analysis project Ga0209501, IMG submission 187434) | Marine microbial communities from western Arctic Ocean - ArcticOcean_MG_CB4_134 (SPAdes) (version 2) | ecosystem: Environmental > Aquatic > Marine > Oceanic | place: Arctic Ocean...
TAGGAATTAAAAATAAAACAGCTTTAGTCACAGGTAGCTCTAGAGGTATAGGAAAGTCATGCGCAATTTCTTTGTCAAAAGAAGGAGCAAATGTTGTTATATGCGGTAGAGATAAACAAACTTTAACAGCATCTTTAAGTGAGTTGAAATATATAAATGAAAACACTATAGGAATTGTATGTGATATTACTGATGAAAATGGGCTCAGCAATGTTGTGTCAGAAATTAATGACACACTTGGAAACATAGATATTTTAGTTAACAATGTTGGGGGATCTGTTAAGAAAGAGGGTATTGAGGGAACAGATATAAGTGATATGAATAAAGCTTTTGATTTAAACCTAACTCCAACTATCAAGCTTATGCAACTTGTAATTCCTAATATGAAATCTCGAAAATGGGGAAGAATAATAAATATATCCTCAGTATACGGAAGAGAATTAGGCGGAAATATATCTTATATGACTGCAAAAGCTGCATTAAATAGTATTACCAAGCATTCGGCAATTGACCTTGCAAAGCATGGAATATTGATAAATGCAGTTGCCCCTGGACCAGTTTCTCATCCTGGGGGAAGTTGGGAAAAATTTCAAAATCAAAATAGCAGCGAAGTAGTTCAAAATTTTATTGATGAAAATTTACCCATCGGCAAGTTTGGATGGCCTGAGCCCATAGGAGATTTAGTTACATTTCTAGCGTCTGAAAACTCGGGATTTCTTACTGGTACATGTATAAACGTAGATGGGGGATGGAGCCGATCTATAAATTAAATCATCATTATTCTATATACTACATTTCATGATAAATATAATTAAATATCATATTGCTTTATCCCCTCAGATTGATCATAATTTTTTATATACTTATTCATAGAATATTTTATATGGTAAACAAAGAATCCAAGAAAAAGAAAATAAAAAGCAAAGCAAAGCAAGAAACAATTTTGTCTGTCAAAAATTTACAAACTCATTTTGAGACAAAATGGGGAGTAATAAAAGCTGTAGATGGGGTAAGTTTTGATTTAAAAAAAGGTGAAACTTTAGCTGTAGTAGGCGAGTCCGGATCAGGCAAATCAGTAACCTCTCTTTCTATAATGCAACTCGTACCATCTCCGCCTGGCCATATAGTAGGTGGAGAAATTAATTTTGAATCTGAAAATCTTTTAGAGAAATCTGATAGAGAAATGCAATCCATAAGAGGATCTAAAATCGCAATGGTACTTCAAGACCCAATGACTGCTTTGAATCCTGTTTTTAAAATATCTGATCAAGTTGGAGAAACGCTAAGTATACATAAAAAACTCAAAGGGGAAAAATTATATAACTCTATTATAGAAATGTTAAAAAAAGTTAATATCCCTGCTGCAGAAGAAAGAATGAAAGATTATCCTCACCAATTAAGCGGAGGAATGAGACAAAGGGTTGTTGGAGCAATCGGAGTATCTTGTAGCCCCACAATTCTAATAGCAGACGAACCCACAACATCACTCGATGCTACTATTCAGGCTCAATATCTTAGATTATTAAAAGATCTGCAAGACGAATTTGGAATGGCTATATTATTTATCACACATGATTTTGGAATAGTTGCAAAAATGTGTGATAGAGTTGCAGTTATGTACGCTGGAAGAATTGTAGAAATTGGTGAAGTTAGAGAAATATTTAATAACCCAAAGCATCCTTATACACAGGGATTGATCAAATCTGTACCAAGCATGGATGAAGATATAGACCGATTATATTCAATTCCAGGACAACCTCCTGCTTTGTGGGATGTTCCAGACGGATGTAGATTTTCTCCTAGAAAAGAAACTTCTTGCTGTGACGAGTGTGAAAATAACAAATATGAAATGGTAGAAGTTCAAGATGGTCATTGGGTAGACGGTTGCAAATGTTGTCAAAATATATGTACTTCTCAAAAATCCAAAAAATAAATTATGTTAATTGGAGAAAACAATAATTGAATAATTTAATTGAGTTAAAAAATATAAAAAAAATATTCCCAGTCGGCGGTGGATTTATGGGATCAGGATCGAAAAATCTCACTGCTGTCAATAACCTCTCTTTTGTAATAGAGGAAGGTCAAACCTATGGCCTTGTAGGAGAATCTGGTTGTGGAAAAACAACTACAGCTAAAATGATATTAATGCTTGAAGAACCTACTGAAGGATCTATAATTTTTAATGAAAAAGATGTATTTCAAGCATCTAAAACTGACCAAGCCTATAAACAAGAATACAAATCATCAGTGCAAGCCGTTTTCCAGGATCCATGGGCGTCTCTTAATCCAAGAATGCGAGTAAAAGATATCATAGGAGAACCGCTAGAAATAAATACGAACATGACTAAAAAGCAAATAAAATCAAGAGTAGATGAATTATTAGTAGAAGTTGGTTTGCAAGCCTATCAATCAAATTTATATCCTCATGAATTCAGTGGTGGTCAAAGACAAAGATTAGGCGTAGCAAGAGCTTTATCTTTAAATCCCAAACTTATTGTTTTAGACGAACCCGTATCTGCGTTAGATGTTTCTATTAGAGCACAAATTATGAATTTGCTAGTAGATTTACAAAAAGAATATAACTTGAGTTATCTACTTATCGCTCACCATTTAGCTACAGTGCGATACATGTGTGACAGAATGGGTGTTATGTATCTTGGAAACCTAATGGAAGAATCAGATGCAAGTGAATTATTTAAAAATCCATTACATAACTATACAAAAGCTTTAATGTCTGCAGCTTTACCTTCTCATCCAGATATTGAAAGAGATGAAATTATTTTAGAAGGAGATGTTCCAAGTCCGATAAACCCACCTCCAGGATGTGTCTTTCAACCTAGATGCCTAAATAAAGATAAGTGCCAATGTACGAAAACTCCTCCGATTCTAGAAGAAAAATCTCCAAATCATAAAGTAGCCAATTGCAAGTGTTGTACTTCTTAAGTATTTGAAATAATTGTTTTAACTATATTGTCTGCGTTAAGTCCATATTTATTAACTAATTCTTCGGTAGTTCCTGATTCAGCGTAGTCATTCATAGAAATACTTAGCACTTTCCTGGGGTTATTTTCAGCTAAATATTGAGATACTAAGCTATGCAATCCTCCATATTTAAAATGCTCTTCAGCAGTAAGAATAAAATCTGAATCCTTAGAACATTTTAATACTATGCTTTCATCTAATGGTCTTAAAGAATACATGTTAACGACTCTCGCCTTTATTCCATGTTTTTCTTTTAATATTTTGGCAGCTTCAATCGCATGATAAACCATATATCCATAACATAAAATTGACACATCATTTCCTTCTTCATACATAATATTAGAACCACCATGTTCCAAGATTATATCGGGTTTATTAATAATAGGAATAGCTGGTCTGGAAAGCCTAATATAAAACGGCCCATTTGTATTAATCGCTAATTCAACAGCAGCTTGAGCTTCATAAGCATCAGATGGAACCAAAATAGAAAAGGCATTTAAAGATAAAAACAAAGACAAATCCTCTAAACTCTGAGCAGATATGCCATCTTCGCCTGTAATTAATCCAGCATGCGTTAATATAACTTTCACATTAAGATTAGGTTGAGAAACTCCAACTCTTAATTGATCCATTGGCCTAGTAGATCCAAATACAGCAAAAGTGCTAACTATAGGGATTTTACCTGAAGCGGCAAGCCCGGCTGCTATATTAACCATATTTTGTTCGGCAATACCAACATCAAAAAATCTGTTAGGATACTTATCAGCAAACATATTTGTAAATGTCGATTTATTCAAATCCGCGCCAACTACACATAAATCAGGATTAGTACCTCCCAATTCTAGTATTTTTTTCCCTGCATATTCTCTTGTTGAACCTGTATTCATAATATTTACCATTAATTACTTTGACTAATTTCTTCAATTGCCTGTTTTAATTGGTCTGGATTAGCAGCTTTTCCATGAAAATCAGGATTGTTTTCCATAAAGCTAACCCCCTTGCCTTTTGTAGTATCCGCAATTATTACTTTAGGAATTTGATTATTATAATCTAGAGAGTTAAATGTTTTCTGTAGCTCGAAAATATTATGTCCGTCTACTTCATAACAATCCCATCCAAATGATTTCCATTTTTCTGGTAACGGGCTCATATCCATTGCTTCATGCGTAAAACGATCATTTTGTATTCCGTTTTTATCTACAATTGCAACTAATTTACCAAGTTCAAATTTTTTAGCAGACATTATAGCTTCCCATACTTGTCCTTCATTAAGCTCTCCGTCACCTAATAAAACAAATGTTTTATATTGTTTATCATTTATTTTTGCTGCTAATGAGACTCCGACTCCAAAGGATAATCCCTGTCCTAAGGATCCCCCTGACATTTCAACTCCAGGAGTTTTAATATGAGCATGACCTTGCAATCTTGAATTTAATTTTCTAAAAGTCATTAACTCAGATTTTGGAAAGAATTTAGTCTCTGCTAATGCTGCGTATAAAACAGGGCAAGCATGAGCTTTACTTAATATAAATCTATCTCTATCAGCCCATTTAGGATCACTTGATTCATAGTTCATAACTGAGCCAAACAATACAGAAACGATATCAGTCGAGGAAAGAGATCCTCCTGGATGCCCGCTATTAGCATTACTTGTCATTTTTAAAATATCAATACGTATATTTTTTGCTAAATCTTTTAATTCGCTTATTTCCAATCTTTATCTCATAATATTTTATATAGCGAAATAATTATAATTTGGTTAATTTTATAAGTCTATCTTAAAAATAACCATAAAATAAATTTACCTATGTCAAAAAAATAATGTTATAATCTTTCTAATATTCAAGGAGGTAACATGAATAAAATAATCAAAGGAAAATACTTAATTGATGGCAATGGTGGCAAGCCAAAAGAAAATGCTGCTGTAATTATAGAAGACGGAATAATAAAAGATATTACTGATGGTAACAATCTGCCAAAAGATGGTTACCAAGTTTATGACTATCCTGAATCAACAATAATGCCAGGCCTAATAGAAGTTCACACACATATGCACGTTAGTCCTGAGCCAGGTAACTATGAAGCTGCCTTGAATGATTCTGATACCGTTCTAGCAATAAGAGCTACTGACGCTGTAAGAAAAACACTAATGAGCGGCGTAACTACCATGAGAGATATTGGTAGTAAAAACCATATCGCTTTTCCTGTAAGAGATGCTGTATCTGCAGGAATAATTCCAGGGCCAAGAATGCTTCTTGCTGGCCAGGTCATTACTACAACTGCAGGACATTGTAATTATTTTGGAACAGAAGCAGATACTTTAGATGAAGCTGTAACTGCAGCTAGGGCAAATATAAAACTTGGAGCTGAATGGATAAAAATAATGTCTACTGGCGGAGGTTTTACTCCAAGATCAAATATGAGAGCTGCTCAATACCCATCAGAAACTTTAGCAGCAGTTGTAAGTGATGCTGAAAGACTTGGCGGTAGAGTTTGTTCTCATGCGCATGGCACAGTTGGTGTGGAAAATTGCGTAAAAGCAGATATGCATAATATAATTCACTGTTCGTGGCTTGCTGAAGACCCTGACAAAGCATTTGATTACAAAGAAGACGTAGCGGATCAGATTGCAGAAAAAGGGATTTATGTAGACGCAACAGTTGCAACCGGATATATGAGAACATTCAGAGACCCTGAATTTAACCCATCGCAAGCACAAAGAATGGGATTCAATGCAGAAGAAAGAGTAACAATTTTACAAGACATGAGAAAAAGAGGAGTTAAATTTGTATCAGGTATTGATAGCGGTATGCTATATGTACGATTTGATGATATAGCTTACACTCCAGAGCGAATGGTAGAAGTAATAGGTATGGGCAATATGGAAGCTATAGTTGCTTGTACAAAAACTTCAGCTGAATGCCTTGGTGTAGAAAATGAAACAGGAACATTAGATAAAAATAAATCAGCTGATATTATAGTTGTAAATGGGAATCCTGACGAAGACATTAAAACTCTCCATAATATAAATACGGTTATGTTACGTGGAGAAATTGTTAAAGATAACGGTATAGAATTAGTATAACTATTTATGATCGAAAATCATTTTACTGTTGTTTCATTTTATGAATTTAAAAATATTAAGACAAAATATTTAAAATTCAAAGATGAAATAAACAAGGCATGTATTGACTACAGTATTAGAGGTACAGTAATCCTTTCTAAAGAAGGTATTAATGGAACTCTATCTGGATTAGATAGTTCTATAAATTCATTTCTTTTATTATTAAAAAACCTCGAGTTTAATAGTTTGGAAGTTAAATATTCATATTCCAAAACAATACCTTTCTACAAATTAAAAATTAAAATTAAAAGTGAAATAGTTCCATTTAATAATAAGGTGAAAAATTCTGTTGATACAGGGAAATTTATAGAACCACAAGAATGGAATAAATTGGTTGAAGATCCCTCTGTTTTAGTACTTGATGTTAGAAACGCATATGAAACCCGAATCGGAAAATTTAAAAATTCAACAGATCCCCAAACTACTAATTTCACAGAATTTGAGCAGTATATAGAAAGCAATCTAATAAATAAAAAAGATCAACCTATTGCTATGTATTGTACTGGTGGAATAAGGTGTGAAAAAGCATCGGCATATATGATACAAAAAGGATTTAAGAATATTTTACAACTAAAAGGTGGAATTTTAAAATACCTCGAAGATACAAATCCTGAAAATTCTTTATGGGAAAATGAATGTTTTGTATTTGATAACAGAGTATCAGTAAAACAAGATCTTTCTCCAGGGACATACGAATTATGTAAAGGATGTAAAAATCCAATTTCAAAAATTGAAAAATCATCATTTAAATACGAAATAGGTGTTTCATGCCCTCATTGTTTTGATGAAAGAACAGATAATCAAAAAAAGAATTCTAGAGAAAGACAAAAACAAATAGACTTACATCAACTCAAAGGGAAAGCATACTCTTTTGACAAACTTGATACATATCAGTACAAAAAGATATATAAAAACAAAAAATAATTATTTTCCTATTTTAATAGGATAATAATTATCATATAAAAATATAATAATAACCATAGAAATAGAAACTATATTTGAGTAAACAATTGAAGTCCAAACCGTAGTGTTTGCTACATCCTTCATCATGCCAAATTTAAGCCAATAGTCTAATCCTTCATATTCTTCGATAGTACTATTAAATGCAAAATAACAAGAAGCTATTGATGTAATTAACACAATTGAAATCGCAATAAATCTGTATAAATTCCTATATTCGCTATATATCCACATAGTTAAAAAAGTCCCTAGTGATGCAAATAAACCAGGAAAATAAAACCAACTAAAAATCACTACATTCTTTGGCCAATATCCTAAAGATCCTCCAGTTATTGTATACGTAGATTGCACTATAAAAAAGCCTAGGAATCCAAAAAAAACTGATAGGCCTATTCCGCTGAGTACACGAGTTAAAGATCCTAGATTAGACATAAAAAACATATAAGTATCCTATTATATTATGCTCTTCTAGATAATTTTGGATCCAATGCATCCCTAAGACCATCTCCAACTAAATTCATTGCCAATACATTAATAGTTAAAACCAATCCTGGGAAAAAAGCTATCCAAAAAGCTTGTTGTAAGTATTTCCTCCCAAGCGAAAGTATATTTCCCCAACTAGGATCTTCGGGCGGGATCCCTAATCCTAAAAAGCTTAAAGAAGCTTCGGTCAATATTGCTAAGGCAAAAAAATAAGTCGCTTGAACTATGACCGGTGCCATAGTATTAGGAGCTATATGTACAAATAATATTCTAGAAATCGGAGCTCCTATTCCTCTTGCCGCCTCTACATATTGTTGCTCTTTAACAGTAAGTACAGAAGATCTCACTACTCTAACCATTCTAGGAGTATCAACAATTGTTATTACAGCTATTACATTCCATACACTTCCTCCTAACATTGCTATCAAAGCTAAAGCCAATAATAAAGTCGGGAAAGACATTAATGCATCCATTATTCTTTGAACAACAATATCAATTTTTGGAGTATAGCCTGAGACCAACCCAATAAAAAGTCCTGAGAGTGTAACAAATACTGAAACCATAAATCCAACAAGTAATGAAACTCTTCCACCATAAATTACCCTTGCATAAACATCTCTGCCTACATTGTCTGCTCCAAACCAATGCTCAGAGCCAGGTGGCATAAATCTATCTTCAGGATAAATAGACACAGGGTCGTGCGTCACTAGAAAATCTGCGAAAATTGTAAGCAATGTAAAACTCAATAAAATAATGAATCCGATTATCATATTAGGGTTTTTTTTCATCATTCTAGAAAATTGTGTCCATACCCTATAAGCTGTACCTTTAGCCTGCCTTATTTCATTTGGATTATAGCCTCTACTAATAGTCATGAATATCTAACCCTCGGATCTAGAAATGCGTATAAAATATCAACTGCTAAATTCAAAAACACATACGAAGTTGCAAATATCATCATGAGCCCCTGAATGATTGGGAAATCTCTATCGCCTACTGCTTTAACAAACATTCTTCCCATTCCAGGAATTGCAAAGACAGTTTCAGTTATTACAGTTCCTGTAACTGCTGCTGCGAATACTAATCCTATAACAGTAACAATTGGCATAGAAGCTGCTCTTAATGCATGCCTAGTAAGTATGATTCTTTCAGCAAGCCCTTTAGATCTAGCTGTTCTTATATAATCTTCACTTAATACTTCAACCAAGCTTGATCTTGTCATTCTTGCAATTAAAGCCATAAATGCTACACCTAAAGTTATAGCAGGCAATGCAATATACCTTAAGAATTCAACCGGTCCATCTGTAAAAAAACTTCTAAATCCAAAAACAGGAAACCATCCTAATTTCAATGAAAATAAAAATATCAAATTAAACGCTAACCAAAATCCGGGAATAGCAAATCCTAGTACAGCAAAAATCATAACAGCTCTGTCTACCCAGGTATTCATTTTCCATCCTGCTAAAACACCCATAGGGAGTCCTAACAAAAGTGCTATAAATATACCAGAAAATACAGTTGATACAGTTGCTTCAATTTTTTGACTTACAAGATACGATACAGATTCAGTTGTAAAAAGAGATTCTCCTAGGTTGCCTACAAAAAATCCTCCTAGCCAATCAAAGTACTGAACAATAGGAGGTTTATTAATTCCCATAGCTTCTCTTACATCCTCAATTTCTTCGGCTGTAGCGAACATAATATAATCGCCACCTAAGACTATAGCTGCTGGATCACCAGGAGCTAATTGCATGATAGAAAAAGTAATTATAGAAACAATCAATAAAACTGGTAGAGTTAAAAGAAATCTTCTTAAGATATATTTCGACATATTAGTCCCTATATTTCAATGATAGTTTTTAGAATTACCCCTAAAGAAGAGCCAACAAATTTGTTGGCTCTTCTTTAGTAAAAAACCTAATAAAAGGAATTATTTTTTAGTCCAACCAAACGTTGTGCAATATTGGGAATAAACAATCAAGACAGTAGCCTTTCACGTTATCCCTAATAGCTCTTGGGGGTTGGAATTGAAAGAAGTTCAGTGAAGGTGGATTTTCATAGAAAATCGCATTCATCTGGTCGTATTGAGCTTGTGCTTTTTTAGGATCAGTTTCAACTAAGAAAGCAGCTCTAACTTCATCAATTTTTGGATTTTTATAACCAAGCGCTGTATCTCCAGAGAACATATGAGGCGCTAATGGGTTAAGACCATTTGCGAAGTTTGACCATGAAGTCGCAGCTTCCCAAGGACCTTCACCACCGGTAATAGCAACTCTGCTTCCCCAGTCTAAAGATACTAACTCAGTATTTTCAAATCCTAAATTTTTCATTGCTTCCCACATAACCAATCCTGCCTCAGGCATAAATGGCATGTCGTTAGCCGCAATAATTCTAACTTGTTTCTGGGAAATACCTGGGCTTAATGCCTCAGCTTTAGCTAAAATTTCTTTAGCTAATTTCATATTTCCAGATTTTGTTTTCAATCCTTCAGCCTGAATAGCTTCAGTAACTGATGTTTTCCATGGTGTTCCACAGTGAATAGCCATGTAACATTGTGTCCATTTTTCTTCACCACCTACGGCTGCCATCATAACTTTACCATTAGGCGCAGCAGCTGTAACAGCTCTTCTTACTAATCTACCTGCTTCAGACATGTCGAATGGAGCATGGTGTAAATTAAACGCCAATGTTCCCATGTTACCATCTTTTATAGAAGACCAAGTAACACCGTCAACTCCATTTAAGTTAGAAGCTAAATCGATCGAGAAATCATCAAGAACGTCTACCTCACCAGTTTGTAAAGCAGCAATTCTAGTAGAATGATCAGGAATATCAAGAGCAACAAAACCATCTAAGTATTGTGTAATTTCTCCTTTTGTAAAATTCCATTCTTCGCCAGTATTTGGTACGTAACCGTCAAATTTTGAAAATTCTAGCTTTTCACCTTGGATCCATTTATCCATTTTATAAGCTCCTGTACCAACAGCTGTTTTTACAGGTTCTCCTGGTTTCTTAGACCAAGAACTCTTATGCATAATAGATGGTTGTCTTGGATCTAGTTGAGCTAAAAATTCTAATACCATTCCAGTAGGTTTATCAAATTTCATAGTAATAGTATTTCCAGACGCAGATTGACTGAATGCAGAATCTTTTGAAGATTTGCCTTCATTACCTGGGGAAATTACTAACAATTGTCGACCTAAAGGATCAACTCTTGCAAACCTAGAATGTGATTCCATGACATCTTCCATAGCTAATGCGCTACCATCGTGGAATGTTATACCATCACGTATTGTGAAAGTATAAGTTAAACCGTCAGGACTCATATTCCAATCAGTCGCCATTTGAGGGAAGATGTTGTAATCACTATCTCTCCAAAAAAGTTGATCGTAAGAATGTCGTCCGACAGTACCGGTAACAATAGCACCAGTAGCCATAGTATCAATGTACTTTATGCTACCTTGTACTACGTAACGTAATGTTCCTCCAGATTTTGGCTTATCACTACCTCCACCTGCAACAGTTTTGGAAGGATCTGCTTGTGGAGCAGAAGCTTGACCACTAGATGTTGCTTGAGCAGGCTTTGCTGGTACTGCTGCTGCTGGTGCTGCTGATGCAGCAGGGGCAGGGGCAGGGGTCGCTGCTTCTTCTTCAGAAGAACAAGCAATAACCATCAAAAGCGAGAATATAGCTAAAACCGGTAACCATTTAAATAATTTCATATTGGGCACCTCTTTGTTTATAATCACCTTCTAATCAAAAATTAAAAGGTTACTCATTCTCGCTTATATAACGTTATTGTGTCAATACACTATGTATCTATTCACGGTTTATATATTAATTTCAATTATAAAAAGACACATTTTGTATATAAATACGTTTAAAATATTATTCTATGCGGAAAAATAATCTGAAAATCTCATTAAAATCAAATAAAACTGTAATTAATCTTTGGTCTGCAGAGTTGATAAACAGATCATCTTATATGACGGGGAAATTTGCGTTACCATTCTTTGCTAAAAATTTAGGAGCAAGCACTACTCTTATAGGAACGATAAGTTCCATCTCTACTTTAACAGGAATATTTCTTAAACCAATTATAGGAGGCATAGGAGATAAGATAAATAAAAAAAAATTATTACTTTTAGCTAATCTTATTTTTGTTTTTACTCCGATACTATACCTTTATATTAACGAATCATATCAACTAGTAATTATCAGACTTTTTCATGGATTATCCACAGCAATATATGGACCAATTACACTTGCGATTATTTCTACTATTTATACAAATAATCGTGCTACTTACTTGGGATGGTTCGGAACTGCTCGTACCATTGGTTATTTGTTAGGACCCATTATAGGAGGATTATTACTTTTATATTTTGAACCGAAAAATCTGTTTTTCATAACTGGGGTCATAAGTTTCTTTTCATTAATCCCTATGTTTTTTTTAAAAAATCTTAATTCAAATCTAAATAATAAAAACAACATACGTGAAGAAATTAAACTTTTTATAAAAAAATTATTCAATATAACAAAACTTAAACAAGTATGGATAGTAAGTTTAATAGAATGGTCTTTCTACGCAGTGTTTTATTCAATGAAAGTTTTTGTCCCAATCTATTTAGTTAATTCAGGTTACAATACTTTGATTGCTGGTTCATTTTTAACTACTGTAGAAATAATCCATATTCTATTAAGACCATTAGGGGGAATTTCCGGAGATAAGTTTGGTTATTACAAAAATATAATATTTGGATTATTGCTTCTTAGTATATCAATGTTTTTTGTTTCATTTACAATAAATTCTTCAACAATATTTATCCCAGCTATCTTGATTGGTATTTCAGAAGCTACTGTTTTACCTTCTGCGTTAGCACTTGTGTCAGAATATTCAAAAAATGACAATATAGGAACAGTCATGGGAATTGTAGGATCAGTTAGAAATTTCGGAAAAGTAGCAGGCCCAATTTTCATGGGATTATTACTAGAAAGCATATCATACGAAAAAGTTTTTCAAATTATAGGTGGATTCAATATTATAATAATAATAATGTTAATATTTATTTATTCTTTTATTTTTCTAAATAAAAGAAACAAAGGTAATGTAACCTGATATATGTTAATCTTTATTCAATAAAAGGGAGTTTTCATGAGTAATTCTGAAATTTTATATAAATCAATATCTGAAATCCAAAAACTACTATTAGATAAAAAATTATCATCAGTAGAACTTACAAAATTAGCGTTACAAAGAATACATGAAACAAATGATAAAACAAATGCATTTCTTTATGTTGCCGATGAATATGCTTTAAAAGAAGCAAAGAAAATAGACTCTAAAATTACTAAAGGTGAAGATATCGGCCTTCTTGGAGGAATTCCTACTTCAATAAAAGATTTAGAAGCAGTTAAAGGAATGCCTCATACAAACGGATCATTATTTTATAAAGATAATATTGCTGATTTTGACCAACTTGGAATAGAAAGAATAAAAAATGCCGGCGGAATAA
>Ga0209501_10004637_pt1 | contig 13058 bp, 5 predicted proteins | sample ArcticOcean_MG_C_4_FD_187434 | JGI IMG/M metagenome (GOLD analysis project Ga0209501, IMG submission 187434) | Marine microbial communities from western Arctic Ocean - ArcticOcean_MG_CB4_134 (SPAdes) (version 2) | ecosystem: Environmental > Aquatic > Marine > Oceanic | place: Arctic Ocean...
TGCTCATCAGAAAAGTACCAAGGCCAAATTGCGGCACTTCAGAAGTGTGCGCCAATTCGCCGTTTGTTGTGGCATGACCGATGGTAATTGTAGGTCCCATAAGTCGAAAGGGGGGGCCATCTACTTTCAAACCCTACTCAGGAACGGAATTCAGCAAGTAATGATTCTAGGTCCGCTTCACTCGGTCTCAACTGTTCAATCGTCAGGTCGGCAAGGGGTGTGTCAGAAAGTCCGAGCATCTCGTCGAGAGTCTTTGGTTCTGGGTTGTAGTACAAGAGTCCGGTAACGTGTCTTTGCTCATGTTCAGCCTGATGGATTTGCGAAAGTGCGGCCACCGCATCTGTAGGGTTGTGGTCGCCTCCAAGGGTTTCAAGTCTGAGGGTTGAGCCATCAAACAGGGTGATATCTTTGAATTCTCCCTCCGGAATCTCAACTTCAGCCATCGGCTGGAATGTGGGGATGTAGTCGTATGCATGGAGTTCAGATTGGTTATCTTTCACATATCCGTATGACCGGAATGATTCGTCATTATTACTGAATGTTACACAAGGTGAAATCACATCAATTACAGCGGTGCCGCGGTGACTGATAGCTGCCTTCATCAGAGATGTCAACTGCTTTTTTGAACCGGAAAATGAACGAGCGACGAATGTGCATCCAAGATTGATTGCCATAGCACACAAATCAATGGGTGGGCTCTCATTTGCATCGGCTTTTCTCTTTTGAGAGCCCATTTCAACAGTTGCAGAATACTGGCCTTTGGTTAGTCCGTAAACTCCATTGTTTTCAATGATGTAAACCATGTTGATATTTCTGCGAATTGCATGGACAAATTGTCCGATTCCAATGCTTGCAGTATCACCATCACCTGAAACTGCTATGTAATGCAAATCTTTGTTGGTTACATTTGCTCCAGTTGTTACTGATGGCATTCTACCGTGCAGCGTATTGAATCCATGTGATTTGCCGAGGAAGTAAGCCGGTGTCTTTGATGAACAGCCAATTCCACTCATCTTTGCAATTTTATCGGGCTGTACACCATTTTCCCATGCTGCAGTTATGATGACATTGGATATTTGGTCGTGGCCACAACCAGGGCACAGTGAAGATGGTCCACCCTTGTATTCATCTTTGGACAATTCAATAATATTCAACTTCAAGACATCACCTCTAGTAGTTTTTCGCGAATCATATCAGAATATTTCCGGGCTCTTGGTGGAAGTCCATCAGAGAAGGCGACGCTATGCACACGTGGTACTAAATCAATTGGTAATTCCTTTCGAAGAATCCCGTACAATTGTCCATCGCGGTTAACTTCTAACACAATTATTTGTTCATGATTGGCCACGAACTCTTCAACCATTGGTGAGATAGGTAGCGAGCGTAACCTACACTGACTAACCTTCAGGCCGGTTGCTTCCAAAATATCATCAATTTCTTGTATGGTATTTTCCATTGAACCATAGTAAATTATTCCTACTTGCATCTCAGGTTCTTCTCTAAGAATTGGTTGTGGAAGAACTGTCCTAGCGCCGTCAATTTTTCTCTTTAATCTCGCCATGTTAGCGACATAAACTTCCGGGTTTTCAGAGTATACTGCGTCTTCGTCATGACCGGTGCCGCGATAGAGTATAGGTTCAAGCCCACTTCCTGGTAAGGTTCTGTAACAGATTCCGTCACCATCAACATCACGGTATCTGCCATAATTTTCAATGGCATCAATTTCATCTTGTGTACGTAAAACTTTACCGCGGTCCATTTTTTCTGGATAGTCAAAACCATTGCATATCCAGGGGTTCATTCCAAGATCAAGGTCTGAGAATCCAAAGACCATGGTTTGATATCGTTCTGCCAGGTCAAATGCACGCCATGCAAACTCGAAACACTCCTCTATGGTTCCCGGTATTAACACGAGATGTTTGGTGTCTCCATGTCCAAGTTCATACAGCATAGAGAGGTCACCTTGCTGAGTTCTAGTAGGTAAGCCTGTAGAAGGCCCTACCCGGTTGACATCCCAAATTACCCCTGGCACTTCTGAGAAATAAGCCAGCCCAACGAATTCTGACATTAATGAAATTCCTGGCCCTGATGTACAAGTCATAGCACGGCCACCAGCCCATCCAGCACCAACTACCATTCCAGCGGCAGCCAATTCATCTTCGCTTTGGATGACTGCACATGTTAGTTGGCCATCGTCATCACTACGTAGTTTTGGTAGATGGTGAATTACTCCTTCAGCGATAGATGTGGACGGCGTGATTGGATACCATGATAGCATTGTAACGCCGCCAAATAACGAGCCAAGAGCAACCGCTTCGTTTCCTTCAATAATGAAAGACTCAGGGTTTCGCTCCCTCGCTTCAAGTGTGTATGGGCACATCTGTTCAAAATTTTCAACAATGTATTCACGACCAAGGGTTATGGCATTAGCGTTCAACTCAATCGCCTTTGCTTTGCCATTGAACTGTTTGTTTACAGCACTGTCCAGAATTGTGGCATCAAGTCCAATTAATTCAGCAATAACCCCTACATAGACCATATTTGCAATCATGCGAGCCAACTTTGGATTCAAGCCGCGAGCAATTTTTGTCATTGGCACTGGATAGAGAATTAAGTCATCCCTTTCAACAGGCAACTTGACATCTGAGTTGTAGATTACCACGGTACCAGATTCAAGAGATGCGACATCATTTTCCCATGTTGCTTTGTTCATCAAAACCTGGATATGAGTACGGTCACCTGGTGCTTGATATCCATCATCAGACACACGAATGATGTACCATGTGGGAAGTCCTGAGATATTCGAAGGAAATAGGTTCTTGCCACTAACCGGCACCCCCATTTCAAACATGGATTGTAGAAGAATTAGATTGGCCGATTGGGACCCCGTCCCATTCGCTGTAGCGATATTGAATGTGAAGTCGTTAACGATGCTTTCCATCTTGCTCTGAGTCCCCTTTTTGGGTTTGTCCTACGGACAGCAACCTCTCCCTTACGCTTTTGGGCGTGGCATAAGCCTCTTCATATTTTGCTTGTATTTTTTGTGCTATTCCTCAATGAAACAATTTATTTCATATGTCAATTATTTTAGTAGCACATTCATAGTAATTCAGTTCATCAATTGTTTTTCCTTACTAAATTCAATATATTTTGCAACTTTCGCGGGAGCGAGTGATTCATCAATGAGACGCTTGTCGGCGGTTCATGATTCCGAGTGGATTGAAGGCGGCGTGGGAGTCTGCTGAGAAGCAGATAGACGCCGGTGAATACGATGATGCCTTGAAAACATTGAGAGAATCTTGGTCAGAACACGGTGACAAAGCTGACCACGCAAACACTTGGACTTTAGTTGGTGATGCAAAACAAGCATTAGCCGAAGGAAGCACACCAATAAATCGTAAAATGTTACGTGATGCAAACAATGCTTACCAGAGTGCGCTAAAGAAGGACCCGAAGCACCGCAACGCACGACGTGCATCTAACGCCTTGCAAGCAAAAATGGATGGATTGGGCATTAGAACATCCAGTCTACCAAAATTGATTGATGATGGTACGCCAACAATCTATGGCTTGTTTGCTATAATGTTGGTTGGAATGTTGATACTAACCAGTATCAAATACATGCCTGAAATTAAATCTGCTATGCGTCTAACTTCGGAGGGATCCTCAGATTGGGATGCAACTCTTGCAATCGAACTTTATCCTGATGCCGCCCCAAAAACTGTTGAATCATTCAAGGACCATTCACGTAATGGAAGGTATGATGGTATTGCATTCCATCGTGTAATTGACAATTTTATGGTTCAAGGCGGTGACATTTCCTGTTCCGCATATCCTCTAACTCAGTCTAGCACTGGTTGTAATCCCGGAACCGGCGGATATTCTGCATACTGGTATGGGCAAGGTGACCAAAACGACATGACAACTTGGACAATGCCTGATGAATTTGATTGTACCCAAATCGATCCTCAGGATCCTAATTCTCCATGGGTGGGCACATGTCATGCACCTGGAATTCTTTCAATGGCAAACTCTGGTGCTAATACAGGTGGCAGTCAGTTTTACTTAGTTGACAAAGATAGTACCCCATCTCACCTTAATGGGAAGCACACCGTTTTCGGAATAGTAACAGATGATAGCACCTACTTGGGAAGTGATATCGGTGGAATTGAATTAGTTGACAAGATGAGCCTTTTACCAGTAGATGAAGGTGACAGACCATTGAGTCCACCATACATTCACAGCATTGAGATTGATGGTAACATGGCTTATATGCACCTAATTTTCCCATAATTAGTTGGTTCTTGGAATCAAATCTGAAGTGACTCATAGGCTATATTGAAGGGGGCCACCCCCGCCCCGTTTAATTGGGGAAAAGAATGGGCGACCTCAGCGAGTTCAAAATGAGCGATGGGACCCCAGGTAAGTTCTACTCTTTACCAGCAAAAGAAGCTGATTGGGGCATTTCACTTTCTGCCCTCCCATATTCAATCAGAGTTTTGCTTGAAGCGGCGTTACGAAACGCCGACGGATTTCTTGTGACGGATGATGACGTCAGCCGCATTGCCAACTGGAATCCTGAAATGACGGCAGCAGAAATCCCGTTCATGCCAAGCCGGGTAATTCTACAAGATTTCACCGGCGTTCCAGCAGTAGTTGATATCGCCGCTCTCCGCGACGCAATGGTGCAACTAGGCGGCAACCCAAAAAAAGTCAATCCACAAGTTCCAGTCGACCTTGTGATTGACCACTCAGTTCAGGTCGATTTTTCGGGCCTTTTCCCCGACGCGCGTGAGCGCAATTTGGAGATTGAGTATGAGCGCAACATGGAGAGGTATCAGTTTCTAAAGTGGGGCCAGCAGAGCCTTGACAATTTCCGTGCGGTTCCTCCGGGAAGGGGGATTGTGCATCAAGTAAATCTTGAGTGGATTGCCAGTGTGGCGCGCCAAGAAAAAGGGGTTTGGTTGTGCGATTCTCTGGTCGGAACTGACTCTCACACCACGATGATCAATGGCTTGGGTGTTTTAGGTTGGGGAGTCGGCGGAATTGAGGCTGAAGCGGTGATGCTCGGCCAGCCGATTTACATGCTTTTACCGGAAGTTGTTGGCTTTGAGTTGTCCGGCTGTTTGCAGCCGGGGGTGACAGCGACTGACATGACTTTACGAATTGTTGAGATATTGCGAGATCATGGATGTGTCGGGAAATTCGTTGAGTTTTTTGGGCCCGGTCTAGCCAGTATGACACTACCTGACCGGGCGACAATTGCTAACATGGCGCCTGAATATGGGGCGACTTGTGGCTTTTTCCCTGTTGATGAAACAACTCTAGATTACATGCGTCTTTCAGGCCGTGATGAAGAACACATTGAGAATGTGAAGCGATATATGACTGCTCAAGGAATGTTCCTTAATGCTGATTCTCCTGACCCCGAGTTCACCTCGGTTTTAAGATTGGATTTGGCTAGCGTAGTGCCGGCTTTGGCAGGGCCAAAGCGGCCACAAGACTTGGTAAGTTTGAGCGATATGAAAGAGCACTGGGTGACTAGTTTGACAGCCCCACTTGGTCATCAAGGGCATGGGCTTGATTCTGCTGATGTTGATGCAAAAATTCCTGTTGAAGGCGAAGATTACTGCTTGCAACATGGTGATGTTGTGATTGCTGCAATTACTTCTTGTACCAACACTTCTAACCCTTCAGTAATGATGGCGGCTGGATTAGTTGCCCAAAAAGCGAATGCTCTTGGGATGAATATCAAACCCTGGGTGAAGCCGAGTTTGGCACCGGGAAGCAGAGTTGTAACTGAGTATTATGACGCGGCTGGTCTTACCGATGATTTGGCGGCTTTAGGATTCAACAATGTTGGATATGGATGCACAACTTGTATTGGAAACTCGGGTCCGCTTGCGGACAATATTGAGTCAGCAATCGAATCAGGAAACCTGATTGTTGGCAGCGTTATTTCTGGCAACAGAAATTTTGAAGGCAGAGTTCATCAAAAAGTCAAGGGCAGTTATCTTGGTAGCCCGCCATTAGTAGTCGCTTATGCATTGGCGGGCACAGTCAACATTGATTTACAAAATGATGCATTAGGCCAAGATTCCAACGGAAATGATGTTTTCTTGGCCGATATTTGGCCGACTGATGCTGAAATCCAAGCAACTATTGCGGCTTCAATCAGTCCAGAAATGTTCAGAGAGAGATACTCTGATGTTACTGATGAACCGCGCTGGAATGCCATTCCAAGCGAGCCCAGTGACCTATACCCATGGGAAGAGGATTCCACATACATTCGTTTACCCTCATTCTTTGAAGGAATAACCCCTGAACCAGCGCCAATCCAAGAGATAGTTGGGGCCAATGTCCTGCTCATGCTTGGCGACTCCACAACTACCGACCACATCTCGCCGGCCGGAGCATTTCCACACACAGGACCGGCCGGAAAATACCTGATGGGTAAAGGGGTAAAGCCGCGCCATTTCAATTCGTTTGGCAGCCGGCGCGGCAATCACGAAGTGATGATGAGAGGTACTTTTGCTAACGTCAGAATCCGCAATAAAATAGCGCCAGGAACCGAAGGCGGATTCACAACTTTCTTCCCCACCGGAGAAGTAACCTCAGTATTTGATGCAAGCATGAAATATCAAGAATCAGGAACGCCTTTAATCGTCCTCGCAGGCTCGGAGTACGGCACTGGAAGCAGCCGAGATTGGGCCGCAAAAGGAACGCTTTTACTCGGCGTAAAAGCGGTTATCGCTACATCATTTGAGAGAATTCACCGCTCAAATTTGGTCGGCATGGGGGTACTTCCTCTGACCTTTTTGGAGGGGCAAGACCCTGAGAGTTTGGGCTTGGACGGTAGCGAGACATTCGACATTCCTGCGCTTGCAAAATTGGTGCCCATGAGTGAGATGACCGTGACCGCGCACAAGAGTGATGGGCGAATCATTACTTTCCAAACAATCGTGAGACTAGACACACCTGTTGAAGTGGACTACTATGACAATGGGGGAATCCTGCAAACAGTGCTACGGAATCTCGCAGTAACTCAAGACTAAATTCATTAGATGATTGTAATTATTGCAAAAGTTTCAGGAGTAAAACAAAACTTTTCGAATTTGGCGAAAAACTTTTGCGATGAAACCAAAACTTTTCGGGGATTGAGAAACTTTTTCGCGTTTGGCAAAACTTTTACAAATTTGGTGAAAAACTTTCACAATGGAAACAAAACTTTTGCGATTAAAACAAAACTTTCACTCCCGATAACAAAACTTTTCGAATTTGGTGAAAAACTTTCGCGATGAAACCAAAACTTTTCGGAGATTGAGAAACTTTTTCGCGTTTGGCAAAACTTTTACACATTTAGTGAAACACTTTCAGGATGGGATCAAAACTTTTCGCGTTTGACAAAACCTTTACGATTTTGATAGGGCTTCATCATTTTTTCAAGAATATGAGTTAGACATGTAATCGCAATCGGTATAGGTAAGTGTTGAATGTTGGGTCTATGACCCAGAGGCAAATCAGGTGTTCTATCCTGCTAGCAACCCTGATGCTAGTCAGCACTGTAGTGGTTCATTTTGCAATTTCAACTTCTCCAAATCTTATTGATGATGAGTCAAAATTTGAAGCCGGTTCGAACTCAATGGAAGTATTGATGATTGGGAATTCCTATACCCAAGGCAATAATTTAGAATCGTTAACTGAATCCTTGTTAACAAATTATTTTGCTAATTCAAATGTTGACAGATTAGCCGCAGGCGGTTTGAACCTTGATGACCACGCAAATAGAGTACAAACATCTGGGCACCAGTGGAATACTACTCTCAACAATGGAAACTACGATTGGGTAGTGTTGCAAGACCAAAGCCAAATACCCAGTTTCCCCTCAAATTCCCAATATTGGCAAGATAGTTTGTCAGGCGCAGTTGTTCTAAATGACGTAATTGAGGATAATGGTGCAGAAACAATTCTCCTAATGACTTGGGGTCGGAGAAATGGTGACCAAGACAATCAGTGGCGTAATCCAGACTTTTTGACTATGCAGGCGAATTTGGATTCCGGCTATCGCCTATATGCTGAAAATGTCAGCACAGCCAGTCGTCCTGTCTGGCTGGCTCCAGCAGGATTGGCTTTCAAGCATATTTATGATGAAATTGTGGCATCAGGTGGCACCCCTGAGAACTCAGGAACTTTGTTTTACGACCTCTATTCTTCGGACGGGAGCCATCCCTCGTTATCGGGAAGTTACCTTACATCTTGTGTGGTTTATGCAACTATTTCGGGTTCTAACCCAGTTGGTTTGAATGGCCCATCAGGCCTTAGTTCATCCCGCATTCTTGAGTTGCAAGAAGCCGCGTCAGCAACTGTGTTTAACAATACTCAAAACTTAGTATATCCGTGGCACCGTGCTTCTTCCTCTACTTTTTCAAATGGTAATTCTAGTGTAATTTTACACCCTGCTCTCAATGAGACAGCAGGATTGACACACCGGCCAGGTCAGCGGATTGATGGCGCCAATCTTAATCTCACGGCTGCCGGTTTGCAGGAGTGGTCAAACACAAGCAATCACATGAGCGCTCTTGCTCCTAATTCTAGCATGATTGGAACAACTGTTGACACAAATAGGCAACTTCGATTAAACACCACAGGCGCAGGCAGTGTGCCAAATTCAGGCACAAATAATACTGTAATATCTAGTTCGGTTTCAATGAGTGGAAATCATTCCTATGATACTCTACATTTGTTGTGTGGGATTGCAAGTTGTGGTGAGATTTCAGTATCTGGTGGCCCATTGCGCATATACGCCAATGTAATCAAAATTGAGTTAGGGACTTCAATAGTTGCTGACGAATTAGTGATTGGTAATTGGGGCGTAGGTTCGTCTACTGCCCGAGCGTCTAATGGAAAAAGCCCTGGTGCGGGTGGTGCAAGTCACGGCACTAGTGGTGGCTCAGGTGGAGGCACAAATGGTGGTACAGGTGGTTCTACCTATGGTAATGGTTCAGAACCAGGTTCATCAGGTGGTAATGTCACTTATATCAATGTTAATGGCCAAGTAACCAATGACGCGAATGGCGGATATGGCGGTGGTGTCATTGAATTATATGCCCGCGTTATCTACATGAACGGTTCTATTTCTGCAAATGGTGGACGTGGTGATGATGGTGCTCCACCTTCAGGTGGCACCGGTCCAGGTGGCAGTGGAGCAGGTGGTGGTAGCGGCGGTTCAATTGCTCTCATGGCAAATAGCGTCTACATCGGACCTAACGGTGTGTTAAGTGCTGATGGTGGAGACGGTGGAGATGGTGAAGATGGCGCCTGTGCTCCAGGAAATCCTTGCTTATTCATGTATGATGGAGGCCACGGTGGTGGAGGCGGAGCTGGCGGAATTATCTTGCTCGCAACTACTACTAATAATCTGAATAATAATGGAGTAACGAGTGTTAATCCAGGTTCAGGAGGGGCTGGCGGTGCCCCATACGGCACTGGAGCGCGCGGGACAGCAGGAAACAATGGCAACATAGGTTATTCGTTTACTGGGACATTCGCTGGATGGACAGGTTCCCTTGCATATATCTACAATGGAAATTACACCAGCCCAATCCTTGGCACACAGGGCTTAATCAATGTTCAGGGAGTAGTTAGGATACCGAATAGCCAACCTGCTAACACCTTGATTGTAGCTACTTATCGATACTCAGTAGATGGTACAACTTGGTCACAGTGGGACTCGTTCAATCTTACTTATGAGGAACTGCCTCCATTTTCTTTGATTCAATTCAATTTTTGGCTCTCAACAACCAATAATACAACTACACCTAGAATTAATTCTATTGATTTAGATTTGTCAAACTGGCATTCGATTGATAATTTTAGACTATCGATTTCTAATGGCACGGGCGGTTCACCATTCTGGTATTTCCCTCAAGATCTAGGGGTTGTCAGGGATTCTGCAGCAACTTTCAGCCAATTTGGTGGGCCGACAACTTTCCACATATCTGTTCCAACCAATTCCACTCCAATTGGTTCTGGATGGATACATATCATCCCGCCAACTTTCATTGGTGATTCAGACGTTACAATTTCTCTTGCCGGTAATACTGTTCTATCAATCAACAGCAGTCAATTTCCTGCAATGGGTCTGACAATAGAATTGAATAATTCACTGCTACAGTCAAATTGGAAAAATAATGTATTCACAACTAACGGCACAGCCGGAATAGCGTGGGGTAATCTAGACATTGAATGTGCAGCCCAAGGTGCATTTATGGGTGGTTTCTCTAATTCATTCGTCATCTTACCCTATGAGTTAACGGAAAAATTGGGTGAGAATGGCAGTATTGTCTCCGCACTCAACGATCATGTAATTCGGACTGGTGGGCGATGGGCTGAAGCAACTTTCAGTACATTCCCAGTAATGGCACGAGGGATTACATTGGATTCTCACGAGGTAGTTTTGGATGGTCTTTCGGTCAACTTTATTGACGATATTTTGCCAGAAGTTAGCGATATCTCCTTCTATGTTGATGGCCAAGAAGTAACAGAGGCTAGAGTCGGAGATTTGGTTGAGATACGTGTTAGTGTATTGGGCAATGAATCTGATGCTTCAATTGATTGGCACTTGCAGGGGCTTGGCAGCATCTCTTCATGGCCACCTGCATCACTTTCAACCATGGGTTGGGATACTCTTCACAATAACTACATTGCATTTTATGACACATCTCAACATTCTGCGGAGTATGGGGATTCAATGGCGATATGGCTGTGGATGACTGATGCTGCAGGAAACTCACGCACACCTTCAGGGGTTGGTGCGTGGTACGAGACTTTGATTCTGAGGCCGGTGTTCCCAGAATTTGAGTTTATGAGTGTTAGTGGCTGTGAGAGAGTTATTGTTGCTGTATGTGAGACTCAGCCAGGGGTTGAATTGGTATTTCAGGCAGCAGCAGTTCAAAACCGAACGGACCTCAACATGTTTGTGCACATCATCAATCCTGTTGATACTGAAGATGATTTCGTTGTGCCATTGTATTGGCACGATGCTTCAAAAGTTTATGATGGTTCGATCTCACTATCCCGCACTGAACTTGGTTGGTGGGATCTTAGATTCAGAGTGTTGGATATAAATTTGAACGAAGGAAACTGGTCATCAGCAGTAATTGATAAAGTCAATGTTATTGATACAACTCCGCCAAATGAAGGACCATTAACTGTGGTAAGTGAAGATAATTCAAGCCTTTCGTGGAGAGTGTCTGGACAATGGCTAGCCACGTCTCGGGATAACTCAACTGCAAATTTAGAAATCACTGGGCCTGATGGTTTTTCGCTGTCAATCCCACTGTCTGACCCAGTAGTGAACGACCCACTCAACTTTTCCTCCTATGTTGCTCTTGGTTCAGAAGAAACAATGGGAATAGGTGCTTCAAGTGCTAATAACAGTACAACTGGGATTATATTTGACGAATTAAACCAAACTTGGCCAGGGCTAACTCTGACAAATATCTCCGATTCATGGGGCTCAGTTACAACTTTCCTCTCTAAACAGTATGATATTAAGGCAGCAAATCCTGATATTATTACAATAGTTCCAATCCGTGATTATAAATCCTCATCAACTAGTGTTTGGCAATCTTCTTACCCACTTCTGTTTGATAGTCTTGCATCAACTGGTGCACAAATCTATGTCGGGGTTATGGAAATTGATCCTGATTATATCTGTCACATTGGTTCGGGACCAGGAGGTTGTTACCAATATGGAGAGTTCCAGACTATTACTGAAAAGAACAGGATTATCACGGAAATAGCCTCAACAAGGTCTTGGGTAACTTTGGTTCCACTATCTGATGATGGCCCTCAGCATCCTGAGTGGATTGATGGCAATGATGATTTCACTGATGCTGGACACCGTGCCATTGCAACTGCAATGTTACATGGGATAAATAGTAAATTAGGTGCAAGGCATTTCAGTTTTGAGGCTAATTACACTCAAAATATGACCACACTTTCATCAGGGATTTACGAGTTTGAAATGCAAGTGATTGATGAGTTTGGTAATATCGCCGATGATGAAGTGTCCGGTCCTGATGCGACCAAGTCATTGCTTCCAGCGGATGATATATTGTCTCTGATAATTCAGTCACCGGTGCCGACAGTTTTGCATCCAGGTCCTTTTGATATCGCTTACGATGCAATATGCTCAATTGCTTGCTCAATGGAACTTGAAATTTTGTTAAATGGGGAAATCGTTGAGGTTATTCAGCCAACCGGAGGGGCAGGGACTTACACCGTCACTATTCCAACAATTGGAATTCATACAATTTCAATGGTGCTTTCAACCTCGGATTGGGTTGTCAATTCACCTACAGCATCTTTGGAAATTGTTGCGACTCCCCCACCTGCACCAGAATGGCATATTTCGTGCATTAATTATGACGATGAACTTACAATTTCGAGCATTGCACACAATGGGAAAATAGGAAATTTTACTTCTTCAACTCACTTTATCAAATGTACAGTGACCAATAGTGGTGATGCTAATGGCTTTGTTCAACTCTCCCATAATTCATCCGTCGATCCGTTCGATTGCACAACAACAGTGTTTGAAGTTACACCAGCAGGAAGGGCAGAATTTGATTGTACGGCCGAAGAGAGTGATGAAACCTCTGGAATCTTCCAACTTTCGTTAGAATTTGAACAGGTTGGTGAGTCCGAGAACACATCAATAGGGGGGTGGGACAAGACTGTAGTGATGCTCTCACCGCGATTTGTTGCAGATGGGATTGCTGAAGATAATGAACCCAAAGTAGGTGATGGTACGACTTCAGAGGTTGCGGGGAAAACACCGTTCAATTGGATGATTTCAGCATTCGTTTTGATATTAGTCGGAATTGGTGTCATCAGTTTAATATTTACAATGCGTGATAGGAAAGAACCTGAGGTTCTAGAAGTCAATGAGAATTCACTATTCAATGACAAAATGGACGCGACTGAAGAATCTGAAGAATTGGAAACTATTCATCCTTCAATTGTTGAACAGGATGAGGAACCCGCGCTGATTC
>Ga0209501_10004639_pt1 | contig 13055 bp, 9 predicted proteins | sample ArcticOcean_MG_C_4_FD_187434 | JGI IMG/M metagenome (GOLD analysis project Ga0209501, IMG submission 187434) | Marine microbial communities from western Arctic Ocean - ArcticOcean_MG_CB4_134 (SPAdes) (version 2) | ecosystem: Environmental > Aquatic > Marine > Oceanic | place: Arctic Ocean...
GTTGTACGCTACCGAATGAATGTGCCGGCAAATCACTGGGTTGTCGGGGTCACCCAGCGGCCTTCCAGTCTTTGCGTCCCGATCATGATGGCCAGGATTATGTCCAAAGGCGTACGCGATCTTCACCGTTTTTCCCTGGTCGGTCGAATAGTAAATATTCACCGGAACCGGTCCGCCGAGGACGTTGCAGTAGTTGCCCCACACCAGCATTTCCTTCCCGTCGACGTCCCATGCATGAACGCCGTCGAGCGGATGAAAATACCAGCCGGGCCGCTTCGGATCTCGCGGAGTGTGTGGCAGGTAATCGCGGCCGTCTTGATCCTTGACCGTGATCTGTTTGTGTGTCTTGAGATTGTCGGTGCTCAGATAGAGCCTGGTTCGCGTGGCGAAGAGGATGTTCCCGTTCTTCAAGATGCAACTAAAGGTGATGTTTTTTGCATCGGGAAAGTTCTTACTATGCGGCCAGGTTTTGCCGTTGTCTTCCGACAGCAAAATCTTTCCGTCGCGAAAACCGAAGGCCTTGTTGTCGCGTTGTGAGTCGATGTAAGGATCGGCAGGTGCCAAGCGATACCAGAAATGGTCGGTTTCGCCTTCCGCGGATGCGGCTGTCACAGGCGCGGCGTTCGATCGGCGGCGATCGACCATCAACAGGCCGCCTGTGCTCGCAGCCGCGGTTGCAAGAAAGTGCCGACGGGTGATCCATTGATGAGTGTTCATAGTGTGCTTCTGTGCTTGTTAAACAAACCGCGAAGGGGTAAAAAATGTACGCGACACGCAAACCCTAGTATAATAGTGTTTCCCGCGTCTCGGCCTGTTAGATCTCGGCCAAGAGACGCAATTGTTTGGATGCCAGACAGGGCAAGTCGATGGCGAATCAGGTCCTTCAACCCTGGTACGTCATTGCCGCGATTTGAAACAGTGGGCTCGCGTGAAGTTCTGGGCCAAGATTTCGCTGTGGAGCCGATCTAAACCTAGTTGAGCAAAGGATTTTGTGGTCGGCTGAATAATTTGACCGTTCGCGGTTCGTCGTCGCCGAAACGACAAGAGGCCCAGGCCGCCTAACAGAGCCAGCACACACGTCGTCGGCTCGGGAATCGCGCTGAGACGCGTCGATCCATTGAACGTCAGGGCGGACGGCCCGCCGTTGATCGACAGTTCGGTAAACACGTCGAAGAAACTCTCCGAATCAAAAGCACCGCCGTTCGGCGACGTAAATGACTCGCCCACCGAACGAAGCTGATCGCTCTCGGTCAGTACGACATTGAACGTATTGCCTCCGACCACGATCAAACCCGTCAGATTCATCGCAATGATCTCGGTTTCGATCGACCGCGGAGCAGTGGCCGGAGCCGTCACGTCGAACGCCTTGACATCGATCATGCCCGTTAACTCGATCGGCACGGCTCCTTGGCCGTCCAGGTCAAACATCGCGTTAACGGTTGCCTCGTAAGTGCCCGTATGATCGGGGCTCGACGTGTTGGCGGTCAATCGATTGAGACCGTCGTACTCGAACTGGCTCAGCGTCACGACTCCTTGGGAAGTCCAGTACTGGGGGCCCGGCTGCGAGGGCGACTGCGTCAATGTTCCAAGATACGACGGAATCGGGTCGGGAACCGGCACCGTCACGGTCAACGGCGGAGGCGGGGGCGGCAGATCCGGCGTCAGGTTGACCGCCGTGAATCCGCTCACCTGCGCGTTGGCCAAGATGTCGACCGCAGTGAGTTGTTTTCGTCGGCTGTTGCCAATGTTCGTGTTCATGATCACGTTGGGAATGATCGCCGGATTGGGGTGCGATGACGCATTGGTCAGCGGCACGACTGTCCCTGGAAACGGCAACGGTCCGGCAACGTCGACGTCGTTGTCCAGGTTTGCCTCGGCCATAAACCCACTGTACTGAAACCCAAGCCCGAGCGCATGGCCGATCTCATGGCGAGCGAGCGTCACCATATCGAGACGCCCAAACGCCGGTCCCCCAATCGCCGGATTGACTCGACCGACCGAAATCGCCCCACCCCCGAGATTCATGGTGGTGGTGTTTTCGCCGCTAAACTCGTTTGCATTATTGGGAGAGGCGTCCATAAAGTAGTTGTTGCTCCCGTCGTTATCGAAACGAATCGATGCCACGGTTTCCCGCGAGGGGACGCCGCCTTCGGCAACAAACTGGTGAACACCTGCCACGCCGGCCAGCGGTGACCACCCGTAGTTGATCGTGATCTCAAAATCATCAAGGATGGCCTTTTCCCAGATATCGGCGGCCACGTTGAACGCCATGTCGAGGCTTCCCCCTCCGACCATCGACCCCCCTGGTGCTCCGCCCGCGTCGGCCACGCCCTGGCCGGGGACTGGCCCTGGAAACGGACCTGCGTTGATGCGATTGCGAATAATCGTGATCGCCGACGCATGATTCGCAGCGCCGAGGGAGAGGACGACGGCCAAAAGAACCGTGCGTCGCAGAAAGGTCCTCTTCAAATTACACATCGTCATTAGTCGCTTCCCCTCGGTTGAAATTTCGCGGATGTCAAGGGAGTGGTGAATAATCAGGAGGGTCAAGAAATGTACGCGAGCGGAAAACACTTGTATAATAGGGTTCCCCGCGTGTCGGTCTACTGAATCTCGGCCTAGAGACGCAATAGTTTTCTCCCATGCAGGGCAAGTCAGGTCCTTCAGCCTTGGCATCTCATCGTCGCAATTTGAATCGGTGGGCTCGCGTGTCGTTCTGGGCCGAATGCTCGCCAATGATTTGATCTAGCACTAAATGATCGATGGTTTTCATGGTCGGCAGTGCATTTTGACCTTTCGGGCACAAAAAACCTTACCGAAAAACAACGGAGCACCGCGCCGTGTTGTTACTGCAATACATACGTGGCGCGGTGTCTCCGGCGACCGTACCCCAATAGCCCCAGCAGACCGAGGATCGCGAGCATGATCGTCGAGGGCTCGGGCACCGGGGATTGCAACACCGCCACGCTCCAACTGTAAACGTCGCCGGTCGAAGTTAGCTCGACGGTGTTGCCGCCACCACCGACGGTCGTGATTGCGCTAGCATTGAGGGCGTCAAAATTATAGAGGCTGGCGCTGCCGCCACCTCCGCCGAGATTACTATCGATATTCGTCGCCAGGACCTGATTGTTTAGCTTGATTTGCTCGCCCGAAGTGAACGGGTCGTCGCCAAGCGTGAACAGCGAGAGCGCTCCTGTGCCGGAACCGATCGCGTTGGGCGTCAGTTCGGCAAAGGTGGTGGTGCGGTTGGTGTTGCCCGCGACGCCGTCCAGATATTGCACGCCGTCATTGACCGTGATCGTGGTGACCGGCAGCGTGGCATCTTGATAGATCACCAACAGTGCGGCCCCGTGCATCTGGCCAGGATTTCCGCCGGCAAACGAGGCGGTAAGGTTGATCGAATATTGTCCGGTGGTGGTGATCGCTCCGGCCGCGCCGAATTGATAACCAAACACCAACGCGCTGCCGGGATCCTGACTGGTGGGCGCGACGTTGACGCCCAACGAACTCGGCACCAACGACGGATCGGTGATGGTGCCGTCGAGCCAGCCGCCGCCACCGTTGGGGCCGCCGCCCGGCGGAGGAGCTAGAAAGTCGTTGGTGTAGACCAACGCGTTGAGAATCGTGGCCGTGGGAGGAACGGTCATCAGCTGCACATTGCCACTGACGCTGGTTTGACCCGGCTGAGCGAATCCGACCAATTCGTATCCGACGTTGCCCGTCACTTGAAACGTGGTCGTCATCACACCCTGGGCCGCTGAGCCAAAGGAGAGTGACAAACCACACGCGACGAAGGCGATGAGTATCCTTTGCATCAGCGTCTCCTTTCAAGATAGTGAGACAAAAGAATCGCGACGGGCTGGCGTTGTGCGCCGCGCCTTGACCCATCAATGGTCAATATAGGACTGTCAGCAAAGGGCGTCAAGTTTCGAGATCGCGCGGCGTCAGCCCGAAGGCGAAGGGGGGAAAATACGCGATCCGCAAACTCCGGCAATACTGAAGGGTTCGGGAGCTGAGGTTACGGAAGTGCGGCCGATTGTCGTCGCCGCGGCTGGTAATTCCCGTCCAACGTGCTATTGTCGGAAGTACAGTAATAGAAGGGAGTTACACATTCATTGAACCCCGCTGGGACGCCGAAGCAAAGCGCCAAGTTGGCCTCCGATGGAGACGAAGGAAAATCAGTGAGGGTGGGAACCATCCACGCCCCACGGCGCCGCTCGAACACATGAATTTTCAGCGTGACGACGGAGTATCTTTCACGCCATCGGCGTTGTCATTTAGGCCTACCACTTTTGCGCCCGACTACCACTAGTAAGTGCAAGTAGACGCTACCGTACGCAAGCCTACGCAACGCTTTTCAAAAGTGTCTTTCGCCGATAAAATCGACCGAAGTCATTGAGAGTCCACGACTTCTAGGCTTTTGGTCGATTGATAAGGTACGCCGGCTACGAAACCGAAGGGTCAAAAAATGTACGCGGGAAACGCTACTATAATAGCGTTTTCCGCGTCTCGACCTGCTTGATCTCGGCCTAGAGACGCAATTGTTTGGATCACGAACATTGGTACTGTTCACGGGGGGTAATAAATGTACGCGAGCCGCAAACCCTAGTAAAATAGAGGTTTCCGAGAACACAGTGTACTGAATCTCGGCCTAGAGACGCAGTTGTTTTTGACCGGATTCGCGGTCGGCTGAGTTTTTTCACCTTTCGGGATAGCTCCCGAACTATTTCATCATTTTAGCCAGAACCGGCGCGACGTTCTCGCTCCAGATGACGTAGCCGTTGCGGCTGAGATGCACCGCGTCTCTCATTACGTCGCTTCGGAGCTTGCCATCCTTGTCCAAGAACTGTCGGTTGATGTTGACATAGCGCACCATCTTGCCATCGTCCATTTTTTCCAAGTATGCATTGACCCGTGGAATCTTGTCCGCGTGGGCGCGGATTTTCGTCGGAAAGACGCCCAGCACAAGGATCTTCGCATCGGGAACGACCCCGCGCAGTTTCGTGATGACGTGCGCCACACCCAACGCAACCTCTCCTGGGTTATTGCCCATCGCCAAGTTGTTGACGCCGACCAGCAACACGACCACCTTAGGCGTGGTCCACGCCAGTTCACCATTATTCAATCGAAACAAAACGTTCTCGGCACGGTCGCCGCCAACGCCGAAATTCGCCGGGCGGTGTTTGCCGCAGGTCTTCTTGAGAAGATCGCCCGGCCAACCAGAAGTGATCGAATCCCCCAGAAACACAATGTCGAAATTGTCGGCCTTGGTCTTGCGAAGATTGCTTTGGTGATTGTTCCAGAACCAGCGAACACCGCCAGGCACGGGCTTGGTAGGATCATTCTTAGAAGTGACCTTGATGGTCGGCGTACCCTTGATAGGCGGCACCACCGGATCGGTCCAGATCTCTTGAACGATCTTCCCTTTCACCTCCGATCCAAACGGGGAGAGGTTCGCTCCCGGGATGATCTCTATTCCGCCACCGCCGGGAACAAGCCAACCGACAGCCACGTGATCTCCGCCCGAGTTTTCACGATGTATCACCTCGATGTAATACTTTTTCGCTGCCTGGAGGCGGATCGGCTTGGACTTTTGTGTGGGAAATTTCTTGTAGTTTTCGGGTTCCGTCCAATCATCGGCGCGGGCGATCAGTTTCTTGTTCTTGGGGTCGTCATCTGTGCTCAGATAGAGCTTTGACTGATCGTCACTCGTGACGCCAAAGACATAGTCGCCGGATTTTGGTGGATAGACATACCCGCGCACACGGCAGCTATAACGATCGGCCACATCGGCCGGACTTTGAAACGCCTTCAGGACCACTGACTTATCCGGCTTCACGTCGGGCCTAATCGAGCGTGTCCAGTCGCCACACGCATCGGGCTGATGAATCCAATGGGATAAGACAAGAACAGCGATGAATCTAGCCATTCGCACCCAGAATCGAAACGGATTACGCACTGCTTCTCCCATGCTATTTAGATTCCCCGAAGGAGCAAAAATGTAGCCAAACTCGAAACTGTACGGGGTAAGAAAGTACGCAAAGTCCCAACCCTGGTGAAATAGAGGTTGTGGGCGCCTCGGCCCGCTGAATTTCGGCCGATGGCCGCATTTGTTTGCGGCCACATTGTGGTCGGCGGAGATAATTCACTTTTCGCGCTGCTGCGTCCCCTAATTCTCCACCCATGTCAGTTGTTCTTCTTGGCGCTGCGGTCGAGGATCCAGACATTGCGATAGCGCACATCCTGGCCGTTCTCCTGCAGTTTGAGCCCTTCTGCGCTCGGGCTAACCTTGGCACCGCCGTTGGCGTGTTTGATCTGCACATTGTCGTGAACCTTCAAGCCGTTCCACCACACAGTCGCACGTGCCGGCTCAATGGACTTATCCCCGTCCCAACGTGCTGCGGTGAAGAGGAAGTGGAAGGAATGCCATTGACCGTTCGGCCGCCAGGCGTTGACGTCTGGTACGCGTTCCATACAGAACGCGCCGATGCCATGGGGGCCGATTTTCCAATTATACGGATCCTTCGCGTTCTTGCCTTTCGGGGATTCGATCTGGAGTTCGTACCGGTTTTGTAGGTACACGCCACTATTGGCGTAGCCCTCGACCTTGTCGTCGCCACGCTTACCCAGCATCACGAAATCAACGTGACCTTCGAAGTCGGTATACTTCTTCTTCGTGACTAGGTCGTGTGTGCCCCAGCGTTTGCCACCGTTGGTCATAAGAACCTTGCCGCCGCCCTTGGGACTGTCAACCAATGACCACGTAATCGGCATCTCCACTTTCGGCCACATCTCCCAATTTTCTTTGATTGATTTCTGCGTGCCATCAAACGGCACGTCGGCGCTTTTGGGCGCCGCGGCGCCTACGTCTTTCGCTTTATCGTAACCAGGCTTCTCTTCTGGCGTCTTTTTCTCCGCTGCGATCACAGCCGAGCCGAGAAACGTGAACACCGCCAACAACCCAATGATTCGTTTCGTCTCGTGCAATTTCATAGTGAATATTTCCCGTTCGTAAGTTACCTCGTGACAAGGTCTAATTGTCGCCTGATTTTATCCCGAGGGACAAAAAACGTACACTAGGCAGAAGCGCTGTGATAACAGCGTTTACGGCGTGTCGGCCTGCTAGGTCTCGGCCGAGAGCCGCAGTTGCTTGAGACCCGAGAGAAAGCGTTACGCTGCCTTCCGCTCAAACGATTTCACCAGCCCACCAACGTGCGACCGGACGACGACTTCATTTAGCTTGAGCGTCTCGACCTCCTCCGGCTCCTCGTCTCGTACCGGCGGTAGATTCTCCCTCGCCATGTGCGACCGCGTCGTATTGTAATACGCGACGAACTCAGAAATCAAATAGTCCATGTGCCGCTTGCCGAAAATCATGAACTTCGCCAAGCACTCCAGTCTATCGTTTCGATTACGCGCTCGCATCTGCCAGTTGGCTGCCAGCTAGCGGTCGCCACGAATCAGCGTGACAGACTTGCTTCGTCGCAATCGTATCATGACCGTGATACAATAACGTGCGGGGCGTTGTTTGCTCTGCCTGACGGTTCGCCGTTAGGAGATCGAGCGGCAGGAGCGACGCGCTTCTGGCCTGCTTTTTCGTCGCGAGAGCGTATCGTATGAGGCCGACAGAAACCTTACTTCTCGTTCTTGCCATGGGAATCCGTTGCCACGCAGGTTCGGCCGACGAGAAAGCGCGCATTGACTTCACGAAAGAAGTGCAACCGCTCATCGAGTCGGCTTGTCTGAACTGTCATAATGAGAAAAAAGTCGAGGGCAAACTGCGGCTTGACTCGTTCGCCGCCACGGTCAAGGGCGGTGAAAACGGCACCGCAATCGTGCCAGGTAAGCCAGCCGAGAGTCCCTTCTATACAACAATGCTCTTGGCCAAAGACAAAGAAGGTGCGATGCCGCCGGGCGGTTCACGACTCACTTCGTTGCAGACGGATCGGATCAAGATGTGGATCGCGCAAGGTGCGAAGTGGCCCGACACGGCGAAACTTCAAGTGCAACCACGGATTGACTTTGCACGGCACGTTCAACCGATCCTGGAACAGAATTGTCTTGCGTGCCATCGGGCCAAGAACGCTGAAGGAGACCTTAATCTTGCGACTTATGAAATGGCGCGAACGACCAGTGAAGCAGCGCCGTCGTTCGTCGCGTTCCATCCAGAGAGGAGTCCACTGTATACCGTCACAGTGTGTGCAAAGGACGACAAGAAGCTGATGCCACCGCTCAAGAAGGGTGGGCCGTTGGTGGGGAAACAGACCGAGGTGTTGCGGCGATGGATCGCGCAAGGGGCAATTTGGCCAAAGAGCGTCAGGCTCAAGCCGCGGGCCAAAGGTTATCTCGGTCCACCGTCACCCGACACACGAGAGTTGGTCGAGAGGATCCATACGCTGATCGTCAATACGGAGAAGAAGTCACCCGATGCCAAGATGAAGGATTACGCCGACAAGGTCCCCAAGAGCGGAGCGGCGTATCATATGGTCGCAATCCGCGGTGGCATGATAACGATGGGCAGCCCGAAGAGCGAGGTTGATCGCCGTGAGAATGAAGGTCCGCAGGTGAAGGTTACGGTCGCGCCCTTCTGGATCGGGAAATACGAAGTGACATGGGATGAATACGAGCCGTACATGATCACGCAAGTCGATCGGTCGAAACATGGTGGCCGCACGGACTACAATCCCAAGGTGCACTCGCTCGTCGACGCGGTCAGCCAGCCGACGTCACCGTATGTTGAGATGAGTTTTGGCATGGGACAGAAAGGCTATCCCGCGATCAGCATGACGCAGCATGCTGCCAGTAAATACTGTCAGTGGCTCAGCGCTCAGACAGGCCACTTCTATCGACTGCCGACTGAGGCGGAGTGGGAGTACGCCTGTCGAGCCGGCACGACAACGGCCTATTCATTCGGCGACGATAAATCGAAGCTCAAAGAGTACGGTTGGTTCTACGACAACAGCAACGAAAAGTATCAGAAGGTCGGTCAAAAAAAACCGAATCCCTGGGGCCTGCACGACATGCATGGCAACGTGATGGAGTGGACAATCGACCAGTACGCACCAGACTACTTCGCGCGGATCAAGACGACGACCAACAATCCACTGCTCCGGCCCCGGAAACTCTATCCTCGCACCGTCCGCGGCGGTAGCTGGGACGACGACCCCAAACAACTCCGCTCGGCGTATCGGCGGGGTTCAACCGCAAACTGGAAACAGCAGGATCCCCAATTGCCGAAGAGTATTTGGTATCATACCAACGCCCCGTGGTTGGGCCTGCGGATCGTCCGACCGCTCAAGGCGCCGACGGTCGACGAGATGGAATTCTTTTGGAACAGTGCAAAGGACAAACGATAATTCACCGGTGTGCCGCTTCCTTCGCGTACGCTTCGTTAACACGCCTGCCAAGGAGTAAACCGTCATGAACGAAACTCGCACGAGTCAATCCAACCGTCGTCAGTTCATCCAAGCGGCGGGCGTCGTGTCGGCCTTGGGAACCTTGGCTGTGCCGAAAGTGCATGGCGAGAAAAAGGACGGCGGTGCAATTCATATCGCCCTGGTCGGTTGCGGGGGACGAGGCAGCGGGGCGACCGCCGACGCCCTGCGAGTAACGGCCGCGCCGATGCGGTTGGTGGCGATGGCCGACGTGTTTCAGAATCGCCTGTCTAATAGCTTTCGGGCGATCACCAACACGTTTGGCTCGACGCCCGAGAAAGTCACGGTCTCGAAAGACCACCAGTTTGTCGGCTTCGACGGATATCGCAAAGCAATGGATGTGCTGCGGCCGGGTGATATCGTGATACTGGCCACGCCGCTGGCGTTTCGTTGGGTCCATTACCAGTACGCGATTGAGCGTGGCTTGAATGTCTTCATGGAAAAGCCGGTCATTGCGGACGGGGCAAGCGCCAAGCGGATGTTCGACTTGGCCAAGAAAGCAGACGCTAAGAATCTCAAGTCGGCTGTCGGGTTGATGGTTCGGCACTGTCGCGGGCGCCAGGAGCTGCACAAGAGAATTCGGGACGGCGAAATCGGCGACATTATCACCATGCGGGCCTATCGGATGCATGGGCCGGTCGCGTCGGCGTTCTCAAAACGGAAGCCGAAGGGCGAGCCTGAGGTGATGTGGCAGATCCGCCGGTTTCATAGTTTCATTTGGGCCAGCGGTGGCTGTTTCAGCGACTTCTACATCCACCAGATCGACGAGACGTCGTGGATGAAGAACGCCTGGCCAGTCAAGGCACAAGCATTAGGCGGCCGACATTACCGTGGGGATTTTGTCGATCAAAACTTTGATACCTACGCGGTGGAGTACACCTATGCGGATGGCTCAAAGTTATTCTTCGACGGACGCACGATGTTGGGATGCCGTAACGAAATGTCCAGCGTGGTGCACGGCAGCAAGGGTTCGGCGATCGTCAGCAACTCTGGGCACACGCCGGGTAAGGTCCGCACCTTCAGCGGTCAGCGTCAGCACCGTCGCGAGGTGACCTGGGCGTTTCCTCAGCCCGAAAAGAATCCCTACCAGTTGGAGTGGGACGATCTGGTCGAGGCGATCGTCAAGGATACGCCGTACAACGAGGTGCCTCGCGGCGTCGAGGCGAGCCTGGTCACGAGCATGGGTCGCATGGCAGCGCATACCGGTCAGGAGATTACCTACGACCAGATGCTCAATAGCGCTCAGGAATTCGCCCCGGGCGTCGCCAAGCTAACCCCAGACGGTCCCGCGCCGGTGATGCCCGACTCCGACGGCAAGTACCCAGTACCGATGCCGGGGAAGAATCGGGAAGTGGAGTATAAGGTGTAAGGTCGAAGTCGCGAGACACCAAAGGCATCCCGAAGGGCGAAGAGGGCGAAGGGTCAAAAAATGTACGCGACATGCAAACACTAATATAATAGTGTCTCCCGCGTATCGGCCTGCTAGATCTCGGCCTAGAGACGCAATGGATCTCTCCCAACCAGGGCGAAGGGTCAATAAAAGTACGCGACGTGCAAACACTAGTATAATAGTGTTTCCCGCGTCTCGGCTTACTGAATCTCGGCCTAGAGACGCAATAGTTTTCTCTCAAACGGGGCGAGTCGATGGCAGATCAGGTCCTTCAACCTTGGCATTTGTTGCTCACCATCATGGCCTGCATCGTGAAGGATCGGAGTGCCTATCGCAACATTACGCACGAACAGTATCGGAGGCTGACGGAGGAACAGGCACGCGCAAAGGGTCAACGTGAGTACGGCCAGACGGACACTCAAACGGCGTCTGTTGTCGACTCCTGAATTTCTTTCAATGTCCGACCTTTTGAGTCCTTCCAGGTCGTGCGACCATTGTCGTTACGTCCAAGACAGATAGCCGACGCTGTCGAGGGAGAATTGAATTGATAGTCCTCATTGAATGCCCACGTGTCCCCGTCGGTGGAAATGACGCCCTTGTCTATCAGGGGTCAAAAAAATACGGGACGTGTAAACGCTACAATAATAGCGTTTACATCGCCTCGGCTCCCTGAACCTCGGCCTAGAAACGCGATTGTTTGAATCACACACTGGGCATATCGAGTGTAGAGAATGCTGTGACCAATCCATCCCGTACACCGGAAGGGCTTCCGAGCGAATGCGCGCTTTGTGGCGCGATTTCCTCGATTGACTTCTCTTTGCCGTCAGGTGAAGCACCATGTCCGAATTGCGGCAGTCTCGTTTGGCTGGCTAATGGGTCGCCTTCTTCCATGCGAGATCAATTCATCGTGAAGGGGCGACAACCGGGCCCGCGACGAGCGCGCGAGTTGCGCGAAGCGATTTCTCTCGCGATGCACAAGAGTAACGATTTACACTCCACGAGGGTGCAAAGAAACGCCATCCACGAGAAAATGACTAGTTTGACTGAGCAGGAAAGACAAGTCCTGAAATTGTTTGCGAAAGGCGATTTGAACAAGCAGGTCGCCATGGCATTAAATGTTTCCCAGCGCACGGTGGAGAGGCGGCGGCAGCAGATCATGATAAAGCTGGGCGTCGAGTCATTCGCTGAATTGGTACGACTAATCGTAGAATCCGAAGAACGTCGGGAAGATTGAGTTCCGCGACGAGCGCAAACCGCTCTCCATACCATGGCTGTTGGCGAAGAGCCAAGAAAAAAGTACGCGAGCCCAAAACCCTAGAAGAAATGGAAGATTCCGGTGTCCTGCGTTGCTGAGTTTCAGCCAAGTTCGGTTGCAGTGGGTAGTAATTCGCCGTCAACGTGTTATTGTCGCAAGTACAGCAATCGAAAGGAGTTAAACATTCATTAAACCCCGCTGGGACGCCGGTGGCAACTTTGTTGACCGTCGACAGAAAGGAGGCATCGGAAGCGTCGTCAGCGCTCCATTGCTGCGTGCCAAGATTCATCATCTGAACGCTTCGTTGATGGATCGCTGTCACAGATTTGTCACAGAACGTGACACACTATGCAGTACTATATGGAGAATACAGAGAATCTGGAAACGCCGAGTGCGTTCGTGAAGACAGCTTAAGTCTTTACATCCCAAATGGTTAGGGCCTTTTAGCCGCTATTGTGAGCATCGGTCTACGAAACCGAAGGGGTAAAAAATGTACGCGACATGCAAACACTAGTATAATAGTGTTTCCCGCGTCTCGTCCTGCTCGATCTCGGCCTAGAGACGCAATAGTTTGCCGTGATGTTTCACTCTTCGGTACTACCGAACCGACATAGTGAGCACAGCAAGCAGCGCCAACAGCGTCGCGCGACGGCGGAACACGGCCAGACCCAGTACCATGAATGCCAGGCCGAGCGGAATCACGAAGCGGAAGACGCCGGCTATGCTGGATGCATTTTCCGAATGCTGGGGAGTCTCTTCATCGTCGTCGATCGTAGCGGGTGCCGGCTCCAGCCAGCCGAGCTTCAAAACGCCCTGCTTCTTTCCACCCGGACCTTTGTTCTTGGCGTCATAGACTTCACCTCGGTTCCTTCGGGCCGGCATGCGATACTCGGCGAAGGTCAGATTTTGCTTGGCGAGCACTTCACGTGGGAAATCACCGTCGACCACGGTAAGCGTCATCTCTTTCAACTCAGCC
>Ga0209501_10004641_pt1 | contig 13050 bp, 9 predicted proteins | sample ArcticOcean_MG_C_4_FD_187434 | JGI IMG/M metagenome (GOLD analysis project Ga0209501, IMG submission 187434) | Marine microbial communities from western Arctic Ocean - ArcticOcean_MG_CB4_134 (SPAdes) (version 2) | ecosystem: Environmental > Aquatic > Marine > Oceanic | place: Arctic Ocean...
ACTCACAAAAACAGATCCTCTTGAACACTCTGGATGATGAATTGTCCAAATACTTTGATGTTTCATCTCCTCCTCAAATTGAAAGTGGTGATTGCCTAGTTGGTTGTGATGTTTTCCAACTACAAATCGTTGAGGAAGATGGAGACACCCAGTTGAGTTTGAGATGGGAGAGTGGAAATTACAGGAGAATAGAAACAAAACTTTGTGTGGGATGTAAGACGATTGAATTGGATGTGAAGTTGAGGAAGTTGGTTGGGAAGTTGGTTGGGAGGAAGAAGGTTGAAACAGTTGTGATGGATGATAAGAGCCGAAAAGGCGTTTTGTTTGTTCGTTTGGTGAGTGGCGAATTTAGATGGTTTGAAGATGGTGATGATGATAAGGATGGGAAATATGTAGGGGAAATTGAAAATGGGGAACCAAGCGGACAAGGATCATTCACTTGGCCTGATGGAGACAAGTATGTGGGGGATTTCAAAGAGGGGAGGAAGTCTGGTCAAGGAACATTAACTTTATCTAGTGGAAACAAGTATGAAGGTGAATTCAAGGAAGGGAAATATCATGGTCAAGGAACTTTTACTTGGTCTGATGGAGACAGGTATGTGGGTGAATTCAGGGATGGGAAAAAACAGGGTCAAGGTACATATATTAAACCTGATGGAAGGAAATATGTAGGAGAATGGAAGGGTGGATTAAAAAATGGTCCGGGAACACTAACTTATGGTAAAGCGGAATCAGAAGGTGACAAGTATACAGGGGAATTCAAGGACGGGAAAAAACATAATCAGGGAATATACACTTATTCTAGTGGAGATAAGTATGTTGGAGAATACAAGAATAATAAACATCATGGTTACGGAATATACACTTATTCTAATGGAGATAAGTATGTGGGTGAATTCAAGGACGGAAAACAACATGGTCACGGAACATATATTAAACCTGAGGGAAGGAAATATGAAGGAGAATGGAAGGACGGATTGAAAAATGGTCACGGGACACTAACTTATGGAAAAGGGAAATCGGAAGGGGGCAAGTATGTTGGAGAATGGAAGGACGGAAAACAACATGGTCACGGAACATACACTTATTCTAATGGGAACAAGTATGTAGGGGAATTCAAAGATGGATTATCAAATGGACAAGGGACACTAACTTTTGGAAAAGGGAAATCGGAAGGAGAAAAGTATGTTGGAGAATGGAAGGACGGGAAACAACATGGTCACGGAACATATACTTATTCTAATGGGAACAAGTATGTAGGGGAATTCAAAGATGGATTATCAAATGGACAAGGGACACTAACTTTAGGTAAAGAGGAATCGGAAGGAGACAAGTACGTAGGGGAATTCAAGGACGGGAAACAACATGGTCACGGAATATACACTTATTCTAATGGAGACAAGTTTGTTGGAGATTACAAGGATGACAATGAAAACGGTCAAGGAACTTTTACTTGGTCTAATGGGAGCAAATATGTGGGTGAAATTAAAAATGGGGGAATAAATGGTCACGGGACACAAACTTCCCCTAATGGAAACAAGTACGTTGGAGAATGGAAGAATGGTAAATATCATGGTGAAGGAACATTCACATCACCTGATGGACAGAAGTATGAAGGGGCATGGCAGGACGGGACATATTATGGTCATGGAGCTTACACTTTTGGAAAAGGGAAATGGGAAGGAGACAAGTATATTGGAGAATTCAAGAATGGAAAAAAGGATGGACAAGGAACATACACTTTTTCTGATGGTAGAAAGTATGTTGGGGAATTCAAGAATGGGAAACAACATGGTCAAGGAATATTCACTACACCTTCTGGAAACAAGTATGTTGGAGAATTCAAGGACGGTAAACAACATGGTAAAGGGACACTAACTTCACGTTTTGAAAAGGAGTATATAGGTGAATTCAAGGACGGAATACTTTGGAACATCACTGAATACGACAAAAACGGGAACATCCTGACAAAGACAATAAATGGAGAAAAACAGCAATGAACTCTCTAAAACCATCCCATCATCTCCTGTAAGCACCCCCCACTAATTCTTCACAGTCAGACACCCTCCAAGTAAAATCCCTAGCTCTTGCATAATACACCAAATGATGGTATATTTTGGATTCACTTAACCTACTAATAATAAAACATCATTTTATTATTAGTAGTTCTGAGCAGATAGAATTAAAAATAATATTAAAATAGTTTGTGAAATAGTACTTTGTGATGTTTGACAGAAAAATGCATTGGGGGAATGTGTATCAAGAGAAGTCTCCCTTAGATGTAAGCTGGTACCAAAAAGAACCACAGCTATCTCTGGAGCTTATCCGTCGTACTCAGGTTGCCAGTAATGAGGCAATCATTGATGTTGGGTGTGGTGCTTCTGTTCTAGTAGATCACCTATGTAAAGAATGCTTCACGAATTTGGCAGTTTTAGATATTTCAGAAAATGCAATAGCTAGTGCCAAAAAGAGGCTTGGTGATTCAGCGAAAAGCATTGAGTGGTTTGAATCTGATATTACTCAATTTGATGCACCACAAAAGTTTTCACTTTGGCACGATAGAGCTCTCTTTCATTTCCTAACAGATCCATCCGATAGGAAAAGTTACGTAAAGGCATTAAAAAATGCTCTAAGGCCTGAAGGCCATCTCATCATAGCGACTTTTGCAATTGGAGGCCCTGAAAAATGCAGTGGTCTAGAAATTGTGCAATATGACTCTGAGAAAATGATAGCCGAACTAGGTGATGATTTTGAGTTGGTAGAGGAAAGAAACGAAGTGCATATCACCCCAACCAACAAAGAACATAAGTTCATATATTTCCGTTTCCTTAAAGTTCCAAAGAACAGATATACATAACTATTGGATGTGTCTTATTGAAAAAAATCCACTAACTCAAGGCCTCACACTTCAACCTTTATTCGTTGCGATTACAATACTATCTAATGACAATTTTATGAATTCATAAATTGACACGATTATTAATTTGTAAAATTAAAATATTTCATTTATATTGCGCTGAGTAAGGTTTGGATAAATTATTTTTAAAATTTTCTTTTTAAATAAAAAAGATCACAGCTCTAATTGGTTACGCTATACTTAAAATTTATTTAGGAGACAAAATGGCATTAAGACTTGGAGATATTGCACCTGACTTCTCAGCAGAAACAACTCACGGAAATATCAATTTCCATGACTGGCTTAGTGATTCTTGGGGCATCCTCTTTTCCCATCCTAAGGATTACACTCCAGTGTGTACAACTGAACTAGGCTACATGTCAAAAATAAAGCCAGAATTTGATAAACGCAATGTGAAGATACTTGCTATAAGCGTTGATCCAGTTGATTCTCATAACGGATGGGTTGGAGATATTAATGAGACACAAAACACAACAGTCAACTTCCCAATCATAGCTGACCCAGACCGAAAGGTTTCGGATCTTTACGATATGATTCATCCAAACGCAGATGACACTCTGACAGTTCGATCGGTGTTTGTTATTGGACCAGATAAGAAGGTCAAGCTCTCTATTACTTATCCAGCATCAACTGGTCGCAACTTCGATGAAGTACTGCGAGTTGTCGACTCGCTGCAGCTCACCTCAGATTACCAAGTAGCAACACCAGTAAACTGGAAACACGGAGAGGACTGCATAGTTGTTCCTTCCATTCCAACAGAGGACATTCCGGAAAAGTTCCCTAAAGGTCATAGAGAAATCAAGCCCTACCTCAGATACACTCCTCAGCCTGATATATAAAAAACATGACGGTTCTAAATAGGGCCGTCCCTGTTGAATCAAGGAAAAATTCTGCTATTATTTGATGAAGAGAAATTATAGAGTTTTTCTGGAAAAATTCTGTACCATTACACCTGTACCATTAGCTTTTTTAGCATTGTGATTATATCTAATAATATTATATAGTTATGGTTAATTTGGTGGCGCTGGCTCGACTCCCGCCACATCCACCACACCATAATTCCATCCTGTTCCCATAAAATTCCTCCCAACCACATAAAAAATAGCTCGGATGCCCATTATGCAAATTTGTGTTCTCCTTCTATTTCTTCATTTTTTAACTTGACTTTGTGGATTGGAACTCCTAAGCTCCACATTTTATGTTCAAAGAGAAATAACTACGCGTTGAATTTTTTACGTCCTGATAAGGGGCTTAAAATATTTTAAATTATTAATCACTAAGCTAAACACATTATGATCCCATCATCATTTGAATACAGTGCTCCTTCTACATTGGATGAGGCATTGAAAATGCTGAACGAATTGGGTGATGAAGCTAAAATTCTCGCTGGAGGACATAGCCTGATCCCCATGATGAAACTCCGATTTGCAGAGCCCGAACACCTAGTTGATATTAACAATATCCCTGGATTGTCTTATGTAAAAGAAGAAGGCGAGTACCTAATAATTGGTGCAATGACCAGAGAAGTAGAGTTAGAAGAATCTGACATTGTAGCTGCAAAATTTCCAATTTTTCTGGATGCTGCTAAGCTTATAGCTGATCCTCAGGTGAGAAACTGGGGTACAATTGGTGGAAATCTGGCGCATGGGGATGTAGCAAATGATCACCCAGCGGTAATGATTGCGCTGGATGCCGAAGTTGAAATTACCGGTCAAAACGAATCCAGATGGGTGTCCATCAATGAGTTTTTCATGGGATTCTATACGACAGCAGTCCAGGAAGGCGAAATCTTAACTGCAATCAGGATTCCTAATGCATCCGGAAAGAATGGCAATTCATATCATAAGAACGAAAGAAAAGTAGGTGATTATGCCACCGCAGGGGTTGCCGTAAATATTACGTTGGATGACAGCGGAACCTGTACTGCAGTTGGAATTGGTCTCACAAATGTTAATCCAACTCCTCTCAAGGCTGAAAGATCTGAACAGGCCTTAATTGGCACCAAATTAGATGACGCGGCCATAGCAAATGCAGCACAATATGCTTCCGAGGATTGTAAGCCTTCGGATGACCTAAGAGGATCTGTAGACTACAAACGCAGAATTGTAAAAGTTCTAACCAAACGAATGATCATTAAGGCAATGGAAAGAGCTAATTAATCACCCTGACATCAATTAATCATGGAAATAAAAATCAAATTAAATGGAACCGAGATGACAGCCGAAGTGGAGCCAAGAACCTTGCTGGTACATCTTATTCGAGAAAAATTATCTTCTACGGGGACACACATTGGTTGTGACACCTCAAGTTGCGGCGCTTGTACTTTATTAATAGATGGTAAGTCAGCCAAATCATGCACCATTTTAGCCGTTCAGGTCAATGGAAAAGAGATTACGACGGTAGAAGGTCTTCTTACTGCTGATGGCTTGCATCCTATCCAGGAAGGATTCAAGGAGAATCATGCCCTTCACTGTGGTTTTTGCACTCCAGGAATGATGATGAGAGCTGTGGAATTGTTGGGAAAAAATCCTAATCCGTCAGAAGATGAGATACGATGGGGCATCTCTGGTAATCTTTGTCGCTGCACTGGTTACAATAATATTGTGAAGGCCATCAAGTATGCCAGCGCCAAAATGCGGGGTGCAGAATTGCCATCGACTGAACCAGAATTTGTATAACCCAAACCGTTAAAAAATTATGATACAGAAATGTAAAACATCAAAGGAAATTGGCGGAATGGGACATTCCATCAAAAGAAAAGAAGATGATCGCTTCATTCAGGGCAAAGGAAACTATGTAGATGACATTAAACTAGATGGCATGCTTCATATGGATATTGTAAGAAGTCCTTATGCTTATGCTAAAATTAAGAGTATAGACGCTTCCAAGGCCCTCGAAATTCCGGGTGTGGTTGCCGTAGTAACTGGCAAAGACCTGGAACAATATAATCTCCACTGGATGCCTACTTTAATGTCAGATACCCAAATGGTATTGCCTACAGATACAGTAATGTACCAGTCCCAAGAAGTTGCGGCGGTTATTGCAACTGACCGATATATAGCAAGAGACGGGAAGGAAGCTGTGAAAGTAGAATATGAGCCTATGAAACCGCTCATGAATCCACACAAAGCTATGGATGCCGATGCCCCGGTTTTAAGAACAGATAAAGAAGGTAAAAAAGACAACCATATCTGGCACTGGGAAGTAGGTGATAAGGCAAAAACAGATAAGGTATTCAACGAAGCCGAAGTCACCGTTGAGGAGACCATGCACATTCCACGTATTCATGTAGCTTCCATTGAGACTTGTGGATGTGTTGCTGATTACAAGAAAGTCAATAATCACCTTACCATGTACATGACGACTCAGGCTCCTCATGCTGTTAGAACTGTTCTTGCTTTGGTGGCGGGCCATGTTGGTTTGACAGAAGAAAAGATACGAGTGATTTCGCCAGACATTGGTGGTGGATTTGGTGGAAAAGTACCTGTTTATCCGGGCTATGTAATTGCCATTGCGGTATCATTTTTGACCGGTGTCCCGATAAAATGGGTTGAAGATAGAAGTGAAAATCTTCAAGCCGATTCTTTCGCCAGGGATTATCATATTAAGGCTGAGATTGCAGCTACCAAGGAAGGAAAGATCCAGGCAACAAGGTTTAAAGTATTGGCTGACCATGGCTATACTGATGCATCAGCAAACCCTTCCAAATTTCCGACAGGAATGTTTTCAATTGGTACAGGGTCTTATGATTATGACACGGCCTATATGGAAGCAGATGCAGTATACACTAATAAACCTCCCGGAGGTGTAGCCTACCGTTGCTCATTCCGTGTGACGGAAGCTGTTCATGCCATTGAAACTGTAGTGGATACCCTGGCTTTGAAAATTGGTAAAGATCCAGCTCAATTGAGATTTGAGAATTTCATTAAAAAGGACCAATTTCCCTGGAAATCTCCGACCGGATGGGAATATGATTCTGGCGACTATAAAGCCGGCCTTGAAATGGCAATGAAAGCTATCGATTATGATGGTTTAAGGAAAGAACAAGTAGAGAAACGAAAAAAGGGTGAGCTCATGGGAATTGGTATCTCAACCTTTACCGAAATTGTTGGAGCGGGTCCGTCTAAAGATTTCGACATCCTTGGAATTAAAATGTTTGACAGCGCTGAGATAAGAGTCCACCCCACAGGCAAGGCGATTGCCAGATTTGGCACAAAGTCACAGGGTCAGGGTCATGAGACCACTTACGCTCAAATTATTGCTGAAGAATTAGGCATTCCAGCCGAAAACATTCAAGTCGAGGAAGGTGATACAGATACTGCTCCTTATGGACTCGGAACATATGCCAGTAGAAGTACACCAACAGCAGGCGCAGCCGCAGCTATGGCAGCCAGAAAACTGAAAGATAAGGCCAAGAAAATAGCCGCTTATTTATTGGAGGTTAGTGAAGATGATTTGGAATGGGAACCGGGGAAGTTTTCTGTTAAAGGAGCCCCGGAGAAGTCCAAAACTATCCAGGAGATTGTTTTTGCAGCCTATACTGATCATCCTCAAGGGATGGAAGCAGGATTTGAAGCTACACATTATTATGATCCACCAAATCTAACCTTCCCATCGGGTGCTTATATCTGTGTCGCAGATATTGATCCGGACACTTTTGAGATAAAGGTCAGACGATTTGTGGCCATCGACGATTGTGGAAACATCATCAATCCTATGATTGTACAAGGGCAAGTACATGGCGGCTTAACCCAGGGAATAGCGCCAGCGATGTATGAAGAATTGTTGTATGATGATGACGGAAATATTCTCAATGGCACCTTAATGGATTATTTGGTACCAACTGCTGTCGAGTCTCCAAGCTGGGAAACCGGGCATACTATAACACCTAGTCCACATCATCCTATTGGGGCTAAAGGAGTTGGAGAGTCACCAACTGTTGGGGCTCCACCTGCTATTGCCAATGCTATTTGCGATGCACTTAAGCCATATGGAATTACTCATCTGGACATTCCTATTACTCCGTTCAAGATTTTTAAGACTTTGCAAGAGAAGGGATTACTGGATACAGATTTAAAGATGTAAGTTTTAATTTAAGAGAGCACATGATAAAACTATGTCATGCTGAGCTTGTCGAAGCATACTAAACTTTATCCTTCGACAGGCCAGGTTGATAATTAAAGATAATAGTTGCCCCTCTTCTTAAAAAACTAATCAGAAAAATGGAAGCAATAATTGAAAAAGGTTTTGAAATTGAAGAACCAATAGATAAGGTTTGGGCTAATTTGAGCAACCCTATGGAAGTTGCTTCGTGCGTACCAGGAGCCGCTATTACTCAACAGATTGATGATACACATTATAAAGGGGAAGTAACCTTAAAATTTGGACCTATAAAAGCCCAGTATGACGGTGACATTGAAATGGTTGAGCTCGACAGTTCAGCTTACAGAATGGTAATGACTGGCAAAGGTCTTGATTCCAAAGGAAAAGGAAGTGCTGACATGATAATGAATGGGGATCTCCAATCTTCGGATAAAGGGACGAACGTGAATTTCAAGATGACAGTTACTATTGTTGGAACTATTGCACAGTTTGGATCAAGACTAATTAATGATGTTTCGGACCAACTACTCAAACAGTTCATTGCAAATTTCAAAGCTCAATTAGCAGGGCAAGAATTTGACAACAACCTAAATGCTGGGTCAATGATGGGCTCTGTCCTTAAAAGTAAGATTGGTGGTATATTTAAAGGCAAGGACGAATCTTCATCATAATGTTACCAGATATTTTCCAACTTATTAAGAAGTTAGATAGCCTGGACTATGTGGTTGAAGAGGGGTTGGCTACCATTCTTCTACTTATGCTGAAGTTAAAAAAGCCCCTACTACTCGAAGGACCTCCAGGAGTTGGTAAGACCGAAGCGGCACATATCATAGCATCCTACTTAAATACCAAATTAATCCGGCTGCAATGTTATGAAGGTCTAGATGTCAATTCAGCTATTTATGAATGGAACTATCAAAAGCAATTACTATCTATTAAACTTACAGAGGGTTCTGAATTAAGTCCTGCAGAAAAGGAGTCTCATATCTTCGGAGATGAATTTCTACTGAAGAGACCACTCCTCCAAGCTATCACAGAATCTGATAAGGCACCCGTTTTGCTTATTGATGAAATAGATCGGGCTGATGAAGAGTTTGAGGCGTTTTTATTGGAGCTTCTCTCTGCCTATCAGATTAGTATCCCAGAAATGGGTACCATCAAAGCCAATCATATACCTATCGTTGTTTTAACTTCTAATCGTACTCGGGAGTTGAGCGATGCATTAAAGAGAAGATGCCTATATCATTGGGTCCCCTATCCTGAATTCCAGAAAGAATTGGCGATTATCAACAAGCACCTACCCGACATAAACCAGGTTCTTGCCTCGCAATTGGTCAAGTTTGTTCAATATCTACGAAGTTTGAAATTAGATAAGTCTCCCGGTATCGCCGAATCCATAGACTGGGCAGAAGGACTGATTGCTTTAGGTGCTAAAACTTTTACAAAGGACTACATAGACAAATCCTTGGGGGTAATTCTAAAGTCGGATAAAGATATTACTAATATCAGAGGTCAAGGAATCGATTCAATCCTGAATGAGATTGAAGCATAATAACCATGCAACATTATAGCAATTATTCCGGCCTCGAGGCATCAGTTTTGGGTTTCTGTGAGTTATGCCGAAGCCATGATTTGTCAATCGGTCTTAATCACTCTGAAGAAGCCCTGATGGCCGCTCAAAGTGGATTTATTAATGATAGTAAAAGTTTTAAGATTGCACTGAGATCAATCTTTTGTAGTTGCGAAGAAGAGTATTCCACCTTCGACCGTTTTTTTGATATTTACTGGAGAAAAAAGAGGCATGAATACATGCCTAAAACCCGAACCAGAAAGCAAACCAAAATTATCAAGCAAACTAAGGGGTCAGTTGTGTTAGTAGGTTCTGGGGATGAGGAAGAAACCAAAAAAGATGGAGCTCGTACCGTTTCGGGAGCTAATAAAATGGAGTCTCTCCGGAAAACAGATTTTTCCAAAGTAGCAGACATTGACCATCTCTTACTGGATGAATTGGCTGAAAAACTCCTGTTACAATTAAATCATCGTTTGAAGAGACGTTTGAGAGCTTCAAAGGACGGAAAAATTGATCTAAGGAAAACTATCCGTAGAAATTTATCTCAAGGTGACAATATTTTTGATCTTATAAAGAAGAATAGAAAATTTGAGAAGTACCGTATGGTAATTCTACTAGACGTGAGCGGATCGATGGATAAGTATTCCTTTTATCTCCTCAAATTCATCTGGACTCTAAAATCGAATTTCAAAAATATTGAAGCTTTCATTTTCAGTACAAAATTGTTGAGAATAACTGAGATCATAGAGAAAGTTCAGATTGATCAGGCAATGCTGCAAATGAACACTAATTCTGACCACTGGTCTAGTGGAACAGTAATAGGCAAATGCCTGCAAGAATTTAATGATCAATATTCCAAAAAGGTACTTAATGGAAGAAGTATAACCGTCATACTTAGTGACGGCCTGGATACAGGCGAACCTGAATTGTTATCAGAAGAGTTGAAAAAAATAAAACTGAGAACGAGCAAAGTAATTTGGCTTAATCCTTTGAAAGGTATGGAGGGCTATGAACCCTTAGCTAAAGGAATGAAGGCCGCCTTGCCAGAGATTCATACTTTTGAATCTGCTCATAACCTCGAAAGTTTGATGGAGTTAGAAAAATACTTGAGCCATGTATAATGAGCTAATTGATCAAATCTCTAAGTACATGGGGCAAGGCGAGGAATTCGCAGTTGCCCAAGTTATCTGGCGGGAAGCACCAAGCTCAGGCAAACCCGGTGATAAGGCCATAATACTTAAAGATGGCTCTCTGATAGGTTGGATTGGAGGAGGATGCGTCAAAGGAATTGCTGTGAAAGAGGCTCAGGAAGCGATAAGAGAGAATAGAAGTCGCTTAGTTCGCATTGATCCAGATGCGGAAAATAGTGAGGATGGTAGTCACAAAACATATCGCATGACCTGTCATAGCGGAGGAACCATGGAATTATTTATAGAACCAATAACACCTAATCCACAATTAATAATTGTAGGAAAGTCGAACATTGCAAGGGCGCTTTCAAAATTGGCCATTGCCACCAACCTTAGGGTTAATGTCCTTAGTAAGGACGTCCATAAAGGTATGTTTCCTGGGGCCAATAATATTCATGATCGAGTGGACTTTTCAAAAGTCAATATTGATAAAAATACGTTCATTGTAGTTGCTACCCAGGGTGAAGATGATGAGGAGTCCATCAGAAAGGCACTTGAAACAAGTTGCAATTATGTTGGCTTTATTTCAAGTCTGCGAAAATCAGTAAAGATTAAAGAATATCTTGCACAGACAGAACTGAGCGCAAATCGAATCAACGAGCTCAAAACGCCAGTTGGAATGGATATTAATGCCAAATTACCTGAGGAGATAGCCATATCAATTCTGGCTGAGATTGTACAGCTCTTTAGAGATCCAAAGAGAAAAGAGGTTCAGGAACCTGACACTGTGATTAATGACGACACTTATATCAATCCCGTTTGTAGCACACCAGTTTCAAAAAAGGACGCCAAACATGTCTTAGAATATGGAGGTCACACCGTTTACTTCTGCTGCGATGGTTGCAAAGTCTCTTTCGACACTGAGCCGGAGAAATACATTGAGGTCCTTGAGAGGAGATGAGCCAACCACCAACAATTGAAGTAAAAACCTTGGAGGTTTAATGGAGTAAAACAGTACAGAAACACCTACTCATCCTCCTACTCTCAATCTTTCTTCTCCTGTAATTAACCACCACTAATTCTTCACATTCAGACACAACTCCAAGTAATTCCCAGATTCTTGTAAAACAAACCGATTGATGTTATATATTTGGTTGACATATATTACCACTTAAAAACTAGACACTTTGTATTAAATCAAGAGGGCGAGTTTTTTATTTTTTAGTTCCTATTTCTGACAAATATTATTATGGCAGAGTCCAGTCCTAGAAGGAAACTTGCAGTAATTCTAGCCACAGATGTTGTGGGTTACAGTACCAAGATGGAAGAAAACGAAGATCAGACCCTCAAGAATCTTTTGGTTTGCCGAAGTATCATTGATGGATTAGTAGAAGAATATCACGGGCGTATCTTCAACACTGCTGGAGACTCAGTCCTTGTTGAGTTCCAAAGTGCGGTCGAAGCAGTAATATGTGGTTCAGAGTTTCAAAACACTATAAAAGAGCGCAACAATTCCGTCCCAGAAGAGGAGCAGATGGAGTTCCGAATTGGTATCAATATGGGGGATGTGGTAATTGAGGGTGATAATCTTTATGGTGAGGGAGTCAATGTTGCAGCAAGGTTGGAGGCACTTGCGCAGCCAGGAGGAGTATGCCTGGCAAAAAATGTTCACGAGATAGTTAATAAGAAGACAGACTTTCAATTTCACGATCTAGGAGAGCAGACTGTTAAAAATACAGTTGTGCATGCAGTTGATGTTACACTTGATGGTACATCTCAAAGAAAACTTCAAGAATCCACAACCGGGCAACAATCTTCAACCGAAAAACCTCCTGCAATTGCAGTTTTACCATTCACAAACATGGGCGGTGATCCGGAGCAGGAGTATTTCGCGGATGGTATCACGGAGGACATAATCACCAACCTCTCGCTATGGCGTACCTTCCCGGTGATTTCCCGCAACTCCAGCTTCACGTTCCGGGGGAAGTCACACAACCTCAAGCAAGTTGCAAGCGAACTCGGCGTGCGCTACATTGTCGAGGGCAGCGTGCGCAAAGGGGGAAACCGAGTACGCATCACCGCGCAGCTCATTGACGCGGAGGAGGACCACCACCTCTGGTCAGAAAAGTGGGACCGCACTCTGGAGGACATCTTTGACGTGCAGGACGAGGTTTCCGAGGCTATTGCCCGCAGGGTGGCGCCTTCGGTGACAGGTCATGAACTGAAAAGACTGAGCCGCAGTAGACCTCAAAGCATGAGTGCTTGGGAAGAATATTTACAAGGGTTGAAATTGTATAATGATAGAAATTATTCAGATCTTGATAATCAAG
>Ga0209501_10004644_pt1 | contig 13048 bp, 10 predicted proteins | sample ArcticOcean_MG_C_4_FD_187434 | JGI IMG/M metagenome (GOLD analysis project Ga0209501, IMG submission 187434) | Marine microbial communities from western Arctic Ocean - ArcticOcean_MG_CB4_134 (SPAdes) (version 2) | ecosystem: Environmental > Aquatic > Marine > Oceanic | place: Arctic Ocean...
AATACATCAGTCACAAAACAAACTGTGGTCAAAACTGTGGTCAAACTTGCCATAGGTGGTACCATTTGTCATAACAAAGGAAGCCACCAAGGGCTAAATCGTGCCTGAAGTAGGGAGAAAAAGTTGGCTGCCCCGCCAGGATTCGAACCTGAGTCAGCGGATTCAAAGTCCGCTGTGCTACCGCTGCACCACGGGGCACATAGCTAAATATATCTTATGGCAGCAGATCAGACAAGGATTGGTCACTGTAGTAGCCTTTGATAGTTTAAGCTCTATATTATTTTTAGTATTAAATTTCGGAGGGCGTAATGGATTCAGATAAAATTTCTATAGGTGTTATAGGTGCCAGTGCCCATTATGGCTGGGCGAGGAGGGCTCATATGCCAGCTTTGGCTGCTTTACCAGAGTATCAGTTGATGGCGGTCTGTACTACCAATGACGAATCAGCAAAGCAGTCGAAAGAGTTATATGGTGCTCAAAAGGCTTACAGTGATTACAGGGAGATTATCTCAGATCCAGAAATCGATGTGATTGATATATGTGTCCGCGCCCCATCCCATTATTCAATTGCACTGGAGGCGCTGAAATCTGGGAAGCACGTCCTTTGTGAGTGGCCATTGGCAGCATCGAGTATCCAGGCGCAAGAATTAGCTAGCGTTGCCAGAAAACAAAATTCTCAGACGGGAGTGATTTTGCAGTCCCGCTATGCACCTGGATTCATGTATGTTCGTGAATTATTAAGGGATGGATATGTGGGTGATGTTCTATCTACAAACATGACTATGTTTCTTCCGGGTCAAATGAGATCTCGGACTGAATCATCAGTTTGGAGTGCAGAAAAATCCAACGGGGCACATGTTTTAAGCATTCACACAGGACATGCCTTGGATGTTTTCTTGTGGTGTATAGGCTCAGAATTTGGTTCAGTACAAAGCATAGTGGGGGTGCAGTCCTTGACCGCTACGCTAACTGACACCCAAAGGGTGATTGATGTCACTTCACCTGATAATGTCTTGCTGCAAGGTAGGTTGGAGAATAATGCGTTGGCTTCGGTACATATCGCGAGTATCCCTGCACATGGTAGTGCATTCCGGATGGAGATATATGGGACCGAGGGCACGCTGATAGCACAGTCTTCACAGATGGTTGAGATGATTGATCCGATCATTACAGGTGCACGTGCTGATGAAGGTAAGCTAGAAGTTTTGAACCCGCCGGAGCACTTGAATCTTGTCCCAGAATCTACTCCTGCAGGGGTTGCGGCTAACGTTGCACAGATGTTCCGAAGGTTTGCTGATTGTCTTAAGAACGGGCAGGAATTTTCTCCAAGCTTTGAAGAAGCAGCTAGTCGTCAAAGTCTCTTGGATACCATTGATAATGATGCGTTGGCCTAGGTCAGGTAGTTACACGCTGTTTAACTGGACGTAGCGGATATTCACTTCCCAGATACAGGGAATTCGGCGGCTAATTTCCATTTAATGGTATGAGGAATCGTTGGATAAAAAAGAACTATCACAGCAGTGTGCTAACTGTGCACGCAATACAGTTAGAGGGTATGTCATTTGCTCAGACTGTATTGGTATATTTGAAGATGCTACTGGCCAGAAGGACTCCAGGTTTCTTCAGGTCGCTGCACGCCTTAAACTTTCAGATTTAGAGACGTTAGAGAAAGTGGTTAACGCTCGGAAGTTCATGATGGTGCAGTCTCATAAATTGCTGTTTGAACACCCACCCGGTGGGAGATTTTCTCCTCAAACTAGGATGGACCCAGATTTCTTGGCATTATCGTTGGGTTCTGTTCGTGCCCAAAGAGCCGTTGTGATTTCGGCTGAGTGGCTCTACGAAGGCATTTGTGAAATTGTGGGAAGTCATTCGACCCAAGTTATTTATCAAAATACCGAAATATATCTAAATACAATGGCTTTCTTTATGAATATTTCTGGGCGATATGCATTGTCATTGGGAGGTGGTGCTTTCCGGGATTGGCTGCAGGACCGAATTATTAAGCTATGGATTCGTGACGCATTAAATGGGGTGCATCTCGGATCTGTGAATTATATAAAATCTAGTTGGGGTCACTCTAGTGTTGATGTGAGTACCCAATTAATTGGTTTTGTTCAGAGTTGTGAAAAGAAATATGAAACCTGTGATGTTACGATCGGAACACTATTGGAAGATATGCTTGGGCAGCATACGCTGATAGGAGTTTTCCAAGAAGCTATTTCAAACTATATGAGTCTCACCACTATTGAAGATGTTGTCGCTATCAGATTAATGGTTCGACATATTATGGTGGGTATTCTGGATCAATCTTGGCTTCGTGATTCGATTTCTGATGCTGTTATAGAAAATTAGATGTGAGCCTGTTGTCAGTATCTGGTATAATTGTCGTGATGTGCTGAAGAGGAACATCATTGATTGACTGTCTTCTTCTTTCCATTTGTTACTAGATAGAGTAGAGCTTTGTGATCTTCATAGGTTATTCAGAATAGGTAGCACTCTAAACTTCCAAAGGGTTGAACAGATGCAAATCGGGATAATTGGGTTACCTAAAAGTGGTAAAACAGCCACTTTTAATGCATTGACCAAGGGACAAATACCCTTGGATGTTTATGCTAATAAGAGCAACATTGGAGTAGCTAAGGTTCCAGATACACGTTTAGATGAATTGGTAGGGTTGTTCAAACCACGAAGCGTTGTTTCAGCAGAAGTCAATTATCTGGATATCCCTACTGTGGCAGAGAACTTTGCCGACAGTAAAGGGATACCACGAGAATACCTGAACGGTCTACAGTCATGCGATGCTTTGATAGTCGTCTTACGGTCTTTTGATGATCCTAGTATCGTTCACTTGGATGGATCTATAGATCCGTTGAGAGATGCAGAAAACATCCTACTAGAACTTACATTCTCTGACGTTGGAATTGTAGCTAATCGTATTCAGAAACTGACAGAGCAACTGAAAAGTGCCAAAACAGCCCAGCGGGACTCGTTAAAGAAAGAACAAACAATATGGGAAAAAGTAAAAGATCAGCTGGAAAACAATGTGCCAATCAGAGAACAATCCTTCACTAAAGAAGAAGAAGATATTCTAGTTGGGTTCCAATTGTTAACTAGTAAGCCAATTATTTTAGCCGTGAATATTGATGAAGGGGAAATAGACCGTGCAGGGGTAATAGAGTCAGAATTTGCTAACCTTTTTGAGCAGCAAGGGATGAAGGTCGTAGCAATATGTAGCAGGCTTGAGATGGAATTGGCACAGATGAGTGCTGAGAGTGAAGCCGAATTTCGCGATGGGCTTGGTGCTGGCGAATCTAGTTTAGAGAGAATGATTCGAGTGTCATATGAACTCCTAGGGCTTATTTCGTTTTTGACTGTTGGCGAAGATGAAGTGCGAGCTTGGGAAATAAGGCGTGATACTGTGGCCCAAAAAGCCGCGGGGAAAATACATACTGATATAGAACGTGGATTCATTCGGGCCGAAGTTGTGCATTACAGTGACTTGTTGGCATACGGGAGTCTCGCTGAGTGCAAGAAGAATGCGTTGCTTCGAACTGAGGGTAAAGATTATGTAGTCAAAGATGGAGATGTCATGAATATGCTTTTCAATGTCTGACAGTAATTGTGGGCAGAGTTTTGAATTGCGAATCATTAAACAAGTGCGGAGATAAATACCATGGCCTTAGCCTTACAGAATAATTTTCGAAATGTTGCGATTGTTGCTCACGTTGATCACGGGAAGACTACCCTGATTGATGCTATGTTGAAGTTTAGTAAAATTTTCCGAGAAAATCAGTTAGTTGATACACTTATTATGGATTCAAATCCTCAAGAACGGGAACGTGGGATCACTATTTTGGCAAAGAATACTGCAATCGGATACAAAGGGGTTACGCTGAATATCATTGACACTCCTGGGCACGTTGATTTCAGTGGGGAAGTAGAACGGGTTGTCAATATGGCAGATGGATGTCTGTTAGTTGTGGATGCAGTTGATGGGCCAATGCCTCAAACTCGGTATGTACTAAAACTGGCTATGCAACAGGGATTAAGGCCTGTGGTTGTTGTGAATAAAATAGATCGATCAACTGCTGAAATCGATTCAACAATTGAAGCTGTGAACGATCTGTTTTTGGAACTGGCTACTGAAGCCGACCAACTTGATTTTCCGATTGTCTATGCTTCTGCAAAAGAAGGCTACGCTTTGGTTGAATTGTCTGATGACCCAGATGATATGGCGCCACTATTGGATGCGATTATTGAATACATACCTGGGCCAACAGCTGATCTTGAAGGTGAAGCTCAGATGTTAGTTACTGCGCTAGATTATGACAACCATCTTGGACAAATTGCCATCGGACGTCTTTCTCGGGGGGTGATCAGTAAGGGAGATCCATTGGTGCTTCTTGACCAGACGGAAATTCCCATAGCTTGCAGGGCGGATTATTTGTTCTCATTCCGAGATTTAGGCAGACATGAAGTAGAAAAAGTAGTTGCTGGGGATATTGCTGCCATATCAGGTGTAAAGGGTGCAACTATTGGGGATACTATTGCCTCACCCTTAGCTCCAGAGCCTCTTGAACGAATAGCTATTGAAAAACCTACTGTAAAAATGACATTCGGAGTCAACACCTCTCCGTTTTCTGGGAAAGATGGTAAATATGCTACATCCCGGATTCTTTGGGATCGCCTTCAACGGGAACTTCAAACGAACGTTAGTATGCGAGTAGAGCGCACGGACAGTGCTGATGAATTTGTTGTATCTGGAAGAGGAGAATTGCATTTATCGGTTTTGATAGAGAATATGCGTAGAGAAGGCATGGAATTCCAAGTATCAAAACCAGAGGCTATTATCACAATCATTGAGGGTAAAACATATGAGCCGTATGAGCGTATTGTTATTGATACCCCTCAGGAGTTTGTAGGGGTTTTGACAGAGGAGCTTGCCTCACGTATGGGACAAGTTGAGGATATGCAAAACGATGGGGATGGACATATCAGTATTATTTATGTTCTTCCCACTAGAGGGCTAATAGGATTCCGGAGTTTTTTCCTAAAAGCGACCCGAGGCAGTGGAATTATGAACAGTGAGTTGCTAGAGCCACAACGGGTTCATGGTGAAATACGATCCACTCGGTTTGGTGCAATAGTTGCTTCAGAAACTGGAATTGCCTTTGCCTATGGTATTCGTAATACTCAGGAGAGAGGCCAGACATTTATTGATCCAAACACACATGTATACGAAGGCATGATTGTTGGCATGCATAATAGAGATAGAGATCTTGAACTTAACATAGCAAAAGAACGTAAAATGACTAATGTGAGATCGCCAACTGCGGAGGTTTACGAAAGGCTTGAACCTCCTGTGAAGTTTAGTTTAGAAGAATCGTTGGACTTCATTGCCACCGACGAGCTAGCGGAAGTCACTCCTAATCATATTCGTTTGAGAAAACGGGTTTTGAAAGCCGATGAGAGGCGTCGCGTGGGCCGATCTAAAGCAAGGGGAGCTAGTTAAATACCAAGAACTTCGATTGCCTTTATGTATGGAACGATATATAAAGGATCAGTAAGAATGAAAATTCATGACCTTCCTAATAAATGTTGTCTACTATTAGGTGCTGTGGGTTAGAAGGGTTATGGGTATTGGTAAATCAGTCAGGTCAGACAAAATATGTTACTGATGGTGTGATTTAGTACTTGGCTGATTGATAATAGATGGGCGTTATTAAATTGATCACCCTTCCCAAAAGTGGGAAGGGTCAGTATTATGGATAGGAAGAAAACTCAAATCCTTCGGGGGTATTTTGGCCAGTTTATCATCAGAAGAGGCACTGGCCCCTCAGCGTTCGCACCGTAGGTTTTTCTACGGCTGGTATATCGTTTTTATTGTTTTCATGACAAGCCTTATTACTGCAGGGATTGGTGGGTGGGGGCTTTCATTCTTTCTGATTCCAATGAGTGAAGACTTTGGAGTTTCACGGACGGAATTTTCGGCGATTACATTGTTTCGTTTGGTACCTCTTCCTTTTCTGCCATTTTTAGGGTCCTTTGTAGACAAGAAACATGGAGCACGAATACTAATAGTTGCTGGAAGTATTGCTGCTGGAATTATTCTAATCGCAACTTCGCAAGTTCAGAATATTTGGCAGTTCTACATTGTATATGGGATATTTTTCAGTTTTGCGCAGTTCACCATTGGTGGTCAATTGGTCGGGCCAGCCGTATTGGCAAAATGGTTTATTAAAAAAAGGGGTAGAGTGATGGCAATCAGTGCCATCGGTATTTCTGGTGGAGGATTTGTTATATCGCCTGCGGCTGGCTGGTTTATTGAAAACTATGACTGGCGTGTGGCCTGGATATTCCTTGGAATTTTAATGATAGTTTCCATTACTCCTGCAGGGGCTATTTTTATGCGGCGTCAGCCGGAAGATTTAGGTATGTTGCCGGATGGTATATCGCCAGAGGAGGCTGCCAGTGCTCGTTCTGCTCAAGGGGGAGGGGACCTAGAATATCCATGGACCAGAAGAGAAGCTATACGTACACGTGCCATGTGGTTGCTTCTTGGGGTTCAGACCTTTGGGGGAATAGCTCTTATGCCGACGTTGTTTCACCAGGTATCATATATCCAAGATAAGGGTTTTGCTTTATCAGATGCTACTACAATAGCCTTTACTACTGCTGCATTTGCGATTTTGGGCAAACTTTTTTATGGATTCTTAGCTGAGAAGATTCATATTAGGTGGGCACTCGTTCTTTGTTTGATCCCTTCAGGTATGTCGTTGGCCTTGTTGGTAATGGCGGGGAATATGGAATTATTATATGTTTATGCGATCAGCCATGGTTTAACAATGGGGGGGTGGGCTCCTTTGATGAATATGGTTTGGGCTGTCTACTATGGGCGTCAACACCTGGGGGCAATACGCGGACTGGTGACCCCCGTGGGGAATATCTTCGGAGCTATAACTCCGATGTGGTGTGCCTGGATGTATGATCGCATGGGAAGCTATGATTTACCATTTTCAGCCCTTGCAACATCTTGGGTACTCGGGGGCGTTATTATGTTATTCGTGATGCCGCCGAAGCCCCCTGTCCTGGATAAGGGAGTGGCAGCATAGCTGCGAGGAACTATCCGAGTATTGTTTTAAGATCATTTGGAATGACTATTACGGAGCTCCAGTCTATTGAAATCTGTACGGGAGCACCTATTGGTGGTAGGTTGATTTCGAGATTAGATACAAAGTGCAAAATAGTTTCACCTATACGAACCTGGATTTTGTAATTTCCGTCCTGAAAAATTTTTCGCAATAATATCCCCTCAAAATAAGAGTCAATTGCAATATCGGAAGTTGCTAACGAAATGCTGAATTCGGGGATTACTAATGTGCCTTCTAGTTCTCTATCAGATAGGTAATTGTGGGTTGATGGAATTGTGATTAACCCAAACGGAGTTGTGAAGGTCTTTGAACTTTCCATTGTGAGATATACATTCACCAAATTTTGAAATCCCATGGATTGGGCTACGAATTTTGTTTTAGGCTTCGAGTAAATCTCATGTGGGGGGCCGGTTTGGATAATATGCCCATTGTTCATAATTACGGAATAGTCTGAGACTGCGAAGGCCTCATTTCTGTCATGGGTCACATAAATAGCCGTCGTCCCGAGATTCTTTAAGATATCTCGAATTTGTATATAAAGTGTTTGTCGTAAGTGAGAGTCCAATGCTCCCATAGGTTCATCTAACATAAGAAGTCTAGGGTTTGGTGCAAGAGCACGGGCCAAGGCTATTCGTTGTCGTTCTCCTCCTGATAGATCCTGTATCTTCCGTTCCCTAAGTTGTGTCAGGTTGACGAGTGACAGGAGTTCATCAACCCTGCCCTTTGTATCTTGTCGGGATATCCCTTGCATTTCCAATCCAAAAGATATGTTGTCTGATACGTTGAGATGCGGGAAAAGTACTAAGTCTTGAAACATTAGTCCGAACTTACGAGCTTCTGGTTGCAAGTTGGCAATAGAATTTCCCTGAATCATGATATCCCCAGTATCTGGGGTTTCAAGGCCTGCAACAATTCGGAGAAGTGTCGTTTTTCCGCATCCGCTGGGACCTAGGAGTGACACGATATCGCCTTCTCCTAGGGTCAGATTCACATTGTTCAATGCGATATGATTTTCATAAGTTTTATTGATTGCTTTTATGGTGATGAAGTCATTGTTCATTTTAGATTCACTCTTGAGATGGGATCATGTGTTTTGATAAGCTTTCTTTAAAGTAGGTGTAGCTGTTTTAGAAACTACCAAGATTGCGAAAACGAAGTCGTTCAATCGCTACAAATCCAACTGTACTGATGAACATCAGGATGCAACTCATGCTCAGAGCTTGCATTAAATTGCTTTCACCGGGTTGTCCTAAGTAGCGGAAAATTGCTATTGGCATTGTTGTATGTTCTGGTCGGTGCAGTAGTAGGGTTGCCCCGAACTCTCCCAAGGAAACTGCAAATGCAAACACTGCACCGACTACTATGCCTCTCCACAAGATAGGCAGCTCAATTCTGGTAAAGATATTTCCTTTGGACGCACCAAGCATTTGAGCCGCTTCTCTAAGGGATGGAGTTATAGTGCGCAAAACTGGCAAAATACTACGTAGAACAAATGGATAGGCTAGGGTTGCATGAGCTATGACGATAATGGTCCAAGATCCGGTAAGATTCAACCCCCATTGGTTGAAAGCTATCAGAAAACCGAATCCCATAGTTACTGCAGATATGCCTAGTGGAAGCATTAATATAGAATCAAGAAGAGCCTTTCTCCAGTTCGCAGAGTTTCCTAATAGAAGTCCCGATATTATGCCTATAGGAACAGCAACTGCTACGGTACATGCACCAAATAGCAGTGAGTTTGTGATTGCTTGTAATGGGGAAACGAAAAAGAAAGAATCTCTTTCGTTCGAGAAAAGATTAGTAAATCCAGTGAGGGTTATATGTCCATCTGATATTAGGGAACGAACAATGAGCGCTACAAGAGGAGAAAGGATTATTAGTACTATGATGTAGTTTGATACGCACAATAGCTTGTCAAATTTTCCTCGTGGATGCATAGTTGTAGCCTTATTAGGTACTAAATTAAAGGATAAAGCAGCACGTTGTTGGTATCTAGCGTAAAAGGCCATCAACACGATTGTTATGGTCATTTGAATGACGGTTAAAACTCCTGCTGCAGGTAACTCGAGTAAGTGGGCAGCTAAGGTGTAAATAGAAACTTCGAGAGTCGCATAGTTTGCTCCCCCTAGTATCAACACTACACCGAAACTTGTAAAAGTGAAAACAAAAATAAGACTTCCAGCCGCAATAATAGCAGGCAATAATAGTGGCAGCGTTATCTTGCTAAATACCTTCCATTGGCTTGCTCCTAGCATCCGTGCAGCGTTTTCTATATCCGGGTCCAAATTGGCCCAAGCCGTAGATACGATTCTTACCACGATTGTGAATTCATAGATGATGTGGGCAATGAGAATAGCGTAAATTGTATTCATGAGCCTTAATGGTGCATCATCTAAATTGAACATGCTTTGTAGTAACGAATTTATGATTCCTTTTTCACCTAGGAGTGCTATGAATCCCAGCGCTATAACTAACGGGGGCATCACAAATGGTACAGTGGTCAGCCCTCGCAATAATCGTTTACCTGGAAAGTTATATCGTGCGAAGGCATAGGCTGATGGAATTCCAATTAGTAGCGTCAAGAGTGTGGATGCAATTGCTTGCCATGTTGTGAATACGAGGGTATCTAGATAGTAGTTGTCCGTAAGAACATCAATCCATACCATATTGGAATTGCCGCGGAAACTTAAGTTAAGAATCGATATAAGGGGGTACACGACCGTGAAAGCCAGGAATATTATTAGTAGAAATGCTCCCCAGAATTTCCAACTGTGAGTCATCATTTATAGTTTCCTTTAACGGATCACTACCTCTGTCCACTCTTTGATCCAACGGTTGCGATTTTTGGCAATACTATCGGAGTTGAGGCGTGTAGAGGTGGCTGGCTTTTCCGCAAAATCTGCAAATACTCCTTTGGTGACAGCGAGTTTATTTACTGGGAACACCCACATCCTAGTCGGAAAATCCTCTTGGAACGTTCTATCCATGGCAAAATCCACGAAATGTTTCGCTAGGATTTCATGCGATGTGCCTTGTAAGATTCCAATTCCTTCAATTTGCATAAATGCTGAGTCAGTACTAGTGATGATGCGACTTGGAGGGGTAGTGTACTTGCCTTCCGAGTAAAAGATTTCTGCTGCTGGACTTGTCGAGTAACTTACAACTAGTGGACGAGTCCCTCCATGTATGGAAAAATCTCCGTAATATGAATCACTCCACCCGTTTTTGATAAGAACGTCGTTGTCTTTAAGGTCGCGCCAATAGTCGAGGTATGTGTAGCTACCAGTTTCTCCAAATTGAGCGATGGTGCTCAACAAAAATGCTAGCCCGGGAGATGATGTGGCAGGGTTTTGGACCACTAAAGTTCCCTTAAAACTAGGATCGGTTAAATCAAGCAGAGTTTCGGGCTCAGCCAGTCCCTTTGTTGCCAGCAATGCATGGTCATAGTTGATGGTGACAAATCCAACATCTACTGGCATGACTCTATTGCCTAAATCTAAATGATAGCTATCTGGGACATTGTCAAGCAACGGAGATCTATAAGCTATGAAAATATTTTCCTCGAGGGCTCGGGAGAGGAAAGTGTTATCGATACCGTACAATATATCTGCTATAGGATTGGTTTTAGTAAGTATAGCTTTGTTAATTACTTCTCCCGCGTCCCCACCCTTCATAATTGAGATAGTGGCATTGAATTCCATTTCGAACTCAGCTATGACCGCTGCTCCTATATCAAAGCTATCATGTGTTAGTATCGTTAATTCCTTGGGGCTAGAGGGTGTTTCTTCTGCGGTACATGCTAGGGGCATTATTCCTGTTACTAGAAATGCTAGGAAGAGACAGAGTAGTTTTATCATTGCTACATCCTCAATATTTAGATAGATAATGGTGGGGCTGATTACAAAAGCGCCACCGGGAGGTCCCAGCAGCGCTTTTGTAATACGTCTTTCCCTTCGCTGGCGTTATCCAGATCAGGTTTCGGCGGTCGACAGCGTGTACACTGCCCTCTCAACCGGTGGTATGCCGGCTCCCGCAAGACCCTTGACTATATAATTGTTACTCCGTCTATCATAGGTGCAGAGCTGGAAAGTGTCTAGTAATTTCTTTTTTGACGATAGTTAAGATTTTCTGACACTGAGTTCCAATTTCCTCTCTTGGTTCTCAGATTCTGCGAGAGGGAATTCTATTTCGATCATGCCATTGTTAAAGACGGCTTCTGCAGTGGACAGATCAAGTGCTCGTGGGATAGCAGTGATATATTCGTAGTTCATCGTTGCAGTCTCCCCCTTAATCGTTATAGTTCGGTTTGTTTCGTTGACTGTGACATCAATAGCCTCTTTTTCAATTCCAGGAACAGGGGCTTGGATCATGTATGTGTTTTCGTTTTTGATTACACGTACTTGGCTTGGAGTTCTGTATGTGCGGTCAGGACTCCAAAATCTCCCGAGCAATGCGTCCCCGGTATTAAGCGATGCGAATGGGTTATTGTTATACGGTATGATCATTATTTATACTCCTTATAATATATATGATATGAGTCGACTCGTATCAAGTATAGCACACGTGATTGCTATGTCAACTTAGGAGGGACCCTTCCTATGAGCTTTCATCTGCTACAATCTGATCAGAAGATCAAGGAATCTTATTGGGGGAGTGCAGCGGACGTTGCTTCTTGGTGACCTTTGTATTTAGTAGCTGAAACTTTGACTGAACAGGTGAGGGCTATGGCGGAAAATGAGAGAATATTTTCAGACTATCATGGCAGAGGTAGTAGCGTTAGGTTTGATTGGATTGAAGATTTGGGAGTGGAACAGCCGGATATTCCTGTTCCTCCACAATGGGACCCATTAGTAAGAAAAGCGTCAGAGAAGGAAGGGGACATCCCGTTTCTTACTATCAAAGAGGCAGCGGACAGGATTAAGACACGAGACTTGTCCCCGGTCGCCCTGACCACAGCCTTACTTGAACGGATAGAGAGACTTAACCCTTTGCTCAATGCTTATATTACAGTCACCAGTGATTTGGCTTTGGAGCAGGCACGAAATGCTGAAGCGGAAATTGAGAAGGGGCTATATCGTGGTCCACTTCATGGGATTCCTATCTGTTTGAAAGATCTCATTGCTACTGAGGGGGTCCTTACTACAGGTGGTACAGCTGCATTTTCTGACTGGGTGCCTAGAGAGGATGCAACGGTGTGGATTCTCTTACGAGAGGCAGGGGCGATTCTTTTGGGTAAGACAGGGCTTCATGAGATGGCTGCTGGTTTCACAAATTACAATCCGTTCTATGGTGTGACTAGGAATCCGTGGAACCCTCAGAGGATTACTGGCGGTTCAAGTGGAGGCAGTGCTGCAGCTGTTGCTGGTAACCTCTGCCTTGGGTCTATCGGAAGCGATACAGCTGGGTCCATTCGAGTTCCTTCATCATTCTCTGGTTTAACGGGGCTAAAGCCTACATATGGAAGGGTTAGCACCTTTGGGACTCTCTATCTTTCATGGATTCGTGATCATTTAGGGCCCATGGCAAAAACTGCTGAGGATGCAGCTATTTTACTCGGGGCAATATCGGGATATGACCCTAAAAATCCCTTTTCAGCGATGGGGGCTCCTGAGGAGTTTACAAAGGAATTTTCAGATGATCTTAAAGGTGTTCAGTTGTTGGTGCCTACGAATTATTTCTGGGATTTTGATGGAGGGGCAGATACTGATGGAAATGGATTGGATCCGCAGGTAAGGATCTCGGTGGAAGCTGCTATTGAAGTCCTCAATGGCTTGGGGGCAACAATAACGTATAGAGAATTACCATCAATCGGAGAAGGGCGTGATTTGGCTAATCCAGCTGAACGAGCTTTTTTTCTTGAACGTATGGCCCCAGAGAGAAAAGAACGCTTTAGT
>Ga0209501_10004650_pt1 | contig 13039 bp, 9 predicted proteins | sample ArcticOcean_MG_C_4_FD_187434 | JGI IMG/M metagenome (GOLD analysis project Ga0209501, IMG submission 187434) | Marine microbial communities from western Arctic Ocean - ArcticOcean_MG_CB4_134 (SPAdes) (version 2) | ecosystem: Environmental > Aquatic > Marine > Oceanic | place: Arctic Ocean...
ATGTCGACGGGCTGATAGAGGCTGACGGGCTATGCGACGCGGACGGGCTAGGCGACAGCGACACCGACGCCGACGGGCTGAGTGACAGCGACGGAGAACTTGACGGTGAACGTGATTGTGACGCTGACGGCGACATTGACAGAGAACCCGACGGCGACATCGATGTAGACGGCGACAACGAATACGACGACGACGCGGACGGACTAAGCGAGGCTGACGGACTAATCGATGCCGACGGGCTGATGGACGGCGACATAGACAGCGAGATAGATGCTGACGGGCTACTCGACACAGATGCTGACGGCGACACTGATGCGGACATTGATGCGATGAGGGCATCAATTGCAGACAGGTTAAGCTGAACCACATCGACTACCGAGAACCGCCCATAGGCACGTGTCCCAAGCGGATGCAGCAATTTCATCAGGAGGCCGCGATAGCGATCAAAGGATTCGGCAGCTTTCACCACATAGGTATGGTCATTATAGAAATCTGCATCCTGCAAATATTTGTTAGAACTCAAAAAACCACGAGTCGTGGTAAACTGCCCAGTGTATTGTGTTTTCGCGCCGAACACAGGTACCAATGTTGCGTGTATGGCGTCGGCGGTGTTTACCGTCGGCCCGTGAACTGCTGTAACAATAACCGTATTGGCATCTGTAAAGTTGACGCCACTAGTATCCAATGCAACCGTTTTAATCTGTCCTGCGCCCTGTTTCACGGAGATTGTCGCTGGGGCAAATATGGGCGCCGTGCGACCTTCCGTGCTAGTGCCCGTACTCACGTCCGCGACCGTATCATACCACCAGAGTGCCTGCACTTCCGCATCTGTCGCAGACACCGCAATCGTCGGCGGTACCACATATCCGGTGCCCGCAGAGGTCAGCGCGATGGTATTAATGCTACCATAATTGGCAATCCCCCGCTCAACCATTGACTTAATCGTCGCGGTGGGATACGTCGCAAAGGTACTCGCCGTGACGGCCGTCGTTATAGGCGTATATGACGTGAAGGAAGTATTGTTCGCAATGGAGACAACGACCACATCTTCATTTGTGGCAGGAAATTTTAGATGCGTGCCCACAGTCAGAGATGTTGTGAATGATGTGCCAACACCTGTGACGACGGTGCAAGCGGCCGTTGATGTCACGTTACCCAGTTGTACGTTTGCGTAATCTTGTTTAAGAACCGCATCGTCGGTCTGTGTCAACAAGGACGCCTGATTGGCAACGGTCTTCAAATAGAATTGTGTAGTGCCGCTATCCGAGACTGCGTTGCCGGCCAATCCAGATGCAAAATACCCGACCGGGGTAGCGCACATATCACATGTGTTGGCGTTTTCTACTGTATCATAGACACCACCACCCACAACGAAGACTTTCCCTGTATAGCCTTCGTCCACAGCCGTGTTCGCGTTCACAAACGGCTGTACCGACGTATCCACCACCAACATCGACACATTTGCCAACTCGGCGGTCGTGTGTGCGCTGTCCGTCCAGACCCACGGCGTATAGAAATCCTTCGCATCGGCCGCATCGAACACATAAGACAAAAGAACATCGAGATCCTTGCCGTCGAAGGCAGCAACACCAGTGGACGCACCATAGTCGGCCGTTCCCATGGTCACGGTCGCGGAGGCGTTGACGAAGGGGTCGATTGACAAATCGAGATAGAGTGAATTATCCGCGTCGTCTAGGACAGAGATGTGCGCAGACGCACCGCTACCAGACGCACTGCTGAAGATGGCGGGTTCGTTGACAAGAAATCCGTCGCCTCCATCAGTTACGATGACGCCGGCAACCGAACCGACTGTCGTCGCGTACACGTGTGCGGAGGCGCCATACCCACCACCCCCGGTGATAGTGACAGTGTCGCCTTTCTCATAGTCGGTGCCGCCGCCGCCGACGGTAATACCAGAAATCACCGTCAAAATAGTCGTTTCAATTTGCGTTGTTGTATCTACATTCAGCAACGTTTGACCGGCACTGAACACGCCGCGGTCGCTTCCATACCGCAGATATAATTCATGTATTTGAACATGTTCTGGTCCGACGAGGGACGAGACAACACGTTCAACTTCTGCGGTCCCTGTTGTACTCTGAATTCGTTGCCCCGCATAATATGACGGGACATCCGCCTCGGCCCCCGCACCAGTTAGTTGCACTTTCAGCGTCAGCGGCGCAGACCACGTAGCATCACTGGTTTTGAGAATGTCCGTGCGCGGGTGGTACAGTTCGGCATCTGTATTAAAGAAGACGCGGAAGAACCACTTAATACTATCTTCTGTGCCTTTGTTCTGATAGAAATCGTGTAGGCTGCGCACAAACCAATCAGTAGAAACGTGCGCATACTGTGGATAGTTCTTGGCGAACATACCCACGAACTGGGTCTTGAACTCATCAAGCGTTGTGGCGCTGTCTCGATACTCCAACAGGCGCCGCGTTTCATATAATGGGCCGCCATACACCGTCGTTGTATTTGCCGTCGTAAGAGACGTAATACTGGCGTCCGACACGCCTGTTGTGAGGGCCGACGACAACTCCAGAACCGTGTTATTGGCAATAGAGTTCTCGGTGGACCGTATGGTGGCTGTGGTGGTACCTCCGAGTAGGATAGATTGCCCCGCAAGCAACTCCGTGGTAAAGAGTGTACCCGTACCTGTGAGTGTGGTGGAAGATGTATTTGAGACTGTGCCCGTAAGCCGGGTTTCGCCGGGACCATACGCAGGCGTGATTGCGTTCGTCGACGTTGTCCGGCCTTCTTCAAGGAAGCGGATAAATGCCGTCACAAATTCGACAAAGACCGGATATTCGCTTTCCGCGAAATCCGGGATCGCCGTCTTAATGAGGTGTGTGAAGTCTTGGCCGTTAATATAAGGGCGCATAAGATGTTATCGCAACACTCCACCCTGATAAAAATCATTGGCGGCGGTCGTTACTGCATCATCCGCAACATCTACACGAATAGAGGTTGCGTCGATGGTGAATATCCGATTCAAACTCGGCACCAAATCAGACCGTACGGGTAGCACGTTGAGCCGAATGTCCAAGTCGTCGTCCTCGATTCCCGTTGGAATAAATCCTGTAATGGTGACAATACCTGTTGTGATATCTACCGCACCAATCGAATCTTGCACGACCACTTGTGTTTGTGCCGCGCTTGTGGTGGTGTTTGACAATGCGACAACCTGCAACACATTGTTCGCTTCGGCAAAATAACAGTTTGTAAACGAGGTTCCATTCGCCGCAGTGTATCCGAATCGATGCCCCGTCAACTGTGTTGTGGGAAGAATGGCACTGGCATTTCCTGTGCGCAACAGTGGCGTACCAAACTTGAGTGTCAGTGTATTGCTGGCATTGAGTGTGGGATACATACGTTTCTGTATCTCCACGCGCGTCAGCGAACTGGAGATGGCGGGATCGGTATCATCGATGGCCCGCGCAAGACGCGAAAAACGAAATGCGGTATCGAACTTCTCCACAGCCGTCGTCGCATAATCCGTAATGCTTGTCTTAATTGCCGCGACCATCGCATCTTTGCTGCGCGTGGTGGCCTTCGTATCGTATAACGCCTTCGTGGCGATTACTACATAGACATAATCAGGAACCACAATTTCAGGAAGCACTCCAATAACCTGACGCGGAATAACCACGGTCTGCATAATGTTATTGTGCGTCGAGTCAGTGAAGCGCAATCCCACCTTGGGTTTCAAGGCAATATAAACATGCCCGTATGCAGGGCGTTCCTTCGCGTCATTCGGATTGCCCTCCTCCCCACCAAAGACGTTAATCGCCGCAATGCTATCCCCATACTCCGCAAGAATCAATGACTTATAGTCATCTCCGGTGACGCAGCGATTTTGTGCGGAATACATGAGTGGCGCGATATAGCGAATTTGGTCGACATCTTCCGCGTCGGACCCATTATAACTCGCAACAGTATCGGCATCAATCGTCGCAGTCACACCACGGGCGAGCCCAGAGAAGGAGGGGTCGTTGATGGTGAAGGGACCGTCAATTCCATTGCCGGCAGCGCCGCGACTGATGTAATAATCCACAAGAACAATATTGCCATGTAACAACTTCTTCCCAATGACACCATTACCAAACGTCAATTCAGGATAGCCGTTATACGCTTCACTCACGAGGAAAATTGCATTTGCCTCATTGACGAGTGCGACATTAGTTGGTTGGAGAAATGTCGTGCGTGTATTGGCTGACGCACTCTCCTGCACAACGACGCTGATATGCGAGAAGTCCGCATTCGCGTTGGGTATAATAAAGCGTTGCGTTGGGTCATTCACATCGACGGTGAATTGATAATCGGCAGGACGCCCCTCAACGAGCAGCACATCTGACGCCTCATAGTTGTTCGCTGTGGTGGTATTCTGAAGCAGCGCCGTATCGTCCACTGTATAGAATAGGTAAGACGTGTCGTCGTTCAGTTCAAACTTTGTGTTCTTGGACAACGTGACGGAGGTTGCTGAAGAACTGGTCATGGTCGCCGTCACGTTTGTGGTAATCACCGCGCTCTGTGTGCCGTGCGAATTGTACCCCAACATCTTGGCATGAGAAACAATCGACGACCGGAGTTGTGCGGTGTCCAGAAACGATTCATTCACCGCAGCGGTTACATAATAGTTATTGTAGAAGGTCACATACGCCAGCACACGCGACAGCAAACGTAGGCCGCTCCCCGTGAAGTCATAATCCGAAAAGGTCGGATCATCCTTCATGAAGGTGACCAGATTACTCAGAATCTGATCGTAGTCCAATTCTGTGATCGGAAGTTGTGCGGGTGTAGTGGCCATGGCTTATCTTAATCTGCTGAGATATAATGTTAGCGTTACGGGCGCCACTTGATTCGCAATGGTGAAAAGGAAATCGATATCATATCCCTGTTCATCACTGGTTGGCATTGCCGTAAGTTGGCGGATGCGGACACGCGGCTCATACGCATCAACCGTAGCTCGTATCTCATGCTGTAGCATCACCGTCGTAATCGTATCGATGGGTTCGAACAACAACGTGAAGATGCGCGAACCAAATTCGGGAAAGAACGGCGTTTCTCCCGCACGCGACATGATTAGAAGTTTCAGTGATCGTTTCACCGCATCGGCATCGGACACCGTCACCACATCAGACGTTACTACGTTCCGTGCAAATGTCAACGAGACATCCTTATACGGCCGCGTCTTAGTGAAAATGGTTGATATCTCAGGCATGTGTCTCTAGTATTTAGTATGTGAGATTAACGGTACCAAGGTCCGTTGACACCCAGTTCGCCATCTGGCGTATCGCCCACAGGGGCGCCCACGGGATACCACTGGGGCGACCCGGTGGCGGACCCAACTGAACTGATGATGTCAATCACCTGAAACCATTTACCATTATACAACGGTGTGGGACTCTTATACGCTATCGCATCGACAGCATGCCCGTTGGCCATCGTCTGGCCACCCGACTTTCCGACATGTCCCCATTCACCAGGCAACGCGCTGACCACCGCTTCGACAAATGCCCCGCCGCCATCGTGAGTAGTAAAATCCCACGCAACCCCGCCGGGCCCGAGCGCGTCAAAGACCGACTGGACGATACTCATCTCGTTTGGTACGGTGCCGTCTGGCTCGCCATGATCACCACCACCGGAGGCAGCATCTTCTCCGGCACTTCCCATTCCGGGCGCCGTCGCATCACCAATCACGATATCTGGATTCAAGGCAAGCTGTCGCTTCTCTACGATTTGTAGTTCCGCATCAATCTTATCACGATACTCTATTTGTTCGCGTAGCGCGGCCGCCCGGTCTTCTCCAGTTTTGGGGGTAATCAAAAAGAGCCCCGAGTGAAACGTATCATCAAAATCTCGCGTGAGCGCCGTACGGCGCAATCCCGTCGATACGAATGATACATGAATCCATGGCGATCGACGCATACTATAGTTGAGAATCACCTGATCGAACTGCAATGTCTTGACAATAAAATCGGCGACCTCATACAGCAATGTATCTGCCGCACTCGGAATGATAATATCAGCCGCTTGGCCACGTTCGTGCGGCCCGATTCCGGTATTCACTTGACGAAACCCACTCGCAACAACAATGCCGGGATATTTCGCCTTGACGGGTTCCAACACATTTTTACACAAGAGCGACAGGTTGTAGAGAATATCGTCTTGAAGCAGCCCAAGCTGTTGTGTAATGCCGTTCTTCGCGAGACTCGATAGCGGAATGCATTCGATATCCACACCCACCGGAGCGGTCCCGGCGGCGAGCGCCACGGAGACCTCGGAAAGCGCAAATCCAAACGAGTCCGCCGCGCCGAGGCGGCCGCCTTTACTGTTCTTATTACCCTGCGCGGTACCAGTCAGAGCGCGCCGACCACCGAGCGAGCGTAAGGTTATAAGAGATGACCAATACTCACTCCATCCCACATAGACCTGGTCGTCGTCTAACACCATCGGCGTGCGAGCCTGCTGCATCCAAGATGCAAGTGCTTGGCTACCGCGTGATCTTCCGCCGTGAGATTGGTCCCAACCCTCTGAACTAGAAATCTGCGCTTTGAGCCACGCATCATCGGTCAGATCACGAACGATTTCAGCGTTGAGCGTGACCGCCTTCTGGTCCGGTCCGACAAGATATGGGGGCGCAGAGAGTTGTTGTTGTACGAATGCCATTATAACTCCACATCATCAAGAGGATCGGATTCGCCCAGCGGAGTCGTCAATTCTCCACTCGTGTTCGATGATTCTTCGTCTGAGGTGAGTGGAAGGCCTTCAACTACCGATCCGGTAGAATCCACATACCCGGCCGTTTCATCTATTGGTGGTTCCTTTTTATCCACGAATATCGCCACGCCGGGTTGTGAATAACTATCCGCCAACATTCCTACCGTGAAGGGGGTCCCCCCAAGTGCGGTACTTTTCGGGACCGGACCGGGAGGCGTTTTTACGAACTTTCCATAATAGTCCGACCGTGTCAGATACTCAACTAACGGCAAATTCTCGGGAACAGTATGCTTCGATGTTGGGGTCGTTCGATTTCCTTCGAGTGCAGGACCCTCTGTTTCGGGGATGTCTTTCAGCGCCTTACGGGTATCCATGTGCGCCTGATACTGTACAGCATCCTCCACTTCTTCGCGGGTGTCGAACTGGAGTTCCCGATAGTCTATGGCCGCTTGCGTAGTAGCGTGATAGATGAGTGGATTGCCCAACGGATTCTCACGAGGTTTCGATAGCTCCGTTGGATTCGTCGGATCATACTCAGGCAACTCCGAAGCATAGTCGGTTGGTGGTGTCTTGGTCGTGCCCTTCTCTTGTTCAAGACCTGCTATCATTTTTATCGCATGGGCGCCAGCGGAGTTCGCCGCTGTCAATGTCAATGGGGTGGCCGCCCTAAATGCGACAAGGTCAACGTTGAGACGTAGCTCGGTCAATATTCTTTGCGCCTCCATCTTCTTTGCCGCGAGCGGATAGTCTCGTGCATATTCTTTTGTGAGAAATCGAACCGCAGGTCCAGACATCGTCATCACAGGCACGCCCGGCAGTTTGGCATAACGCAGATCAATTAGCTTACCATCCAATTTTGCCGTATTTTTGGCGCGAAGATTAATATTCTCCGCATAGACATTAAAATCCTTCTTCGTCTGGATATTAACGCCTTCATCGCCCTGAAGATGTGCCTCACCCTTTGCATGAATGGTCGCATTCCCATCGACAGAGAAGTTACAATTTCCCTTGACTTTGACATTATGGTCGCCCATGCTAATCTGATAGCCATGGGACATCGACTTATACACCACTTTTCCGTCAGGATGCATCTCGACGAACGACCCCGAGCGATGGAAGATGTGGACACGTTCCGCGCCTGGCGTGTCGTCCCACTCCTCTATGTGTCCTGATGTTGTCTGTCGCACGTGGTTATGTGGATACTGGGCAGCATACGGCGAGGCAGGTTCACTCCAAGTGCCTCCGGCCGACGCACCACCCTGCTTATCCGCATATATCATATTCAGACCCACATGAAACCCCGGCAATTTTGTAAAACTTTTTAGCGGATTTAACTTACTAGTCAGGTGACGAACCCAGAAGCTGGGCGCGCCAGAACCGACAGCAATACCTAACGCTAGCAGTTTTCGCTTGTCCCGAAGCACACGGTCCAGCCACGCAGCCTCACCACCCTGCGCCAGTCGCGAAATGGACGGCCTATCAACGTCGTCCTTTTGTGGATTGGGAATTCGATTACGATTCTCTTTGATGAGGACACCGACCACGGTCGCGGCCGACGCGATGGAGGCAAATTGCCCCGCCATCGAAGAGATTTGTGCTTGTCGGTGTTTGAGTTTTGTTGCAAAGGCGACCGCGGCTGACGACGAGATGTTCCCCACTCTCATACCAGTGAATTGTGCTAACTCGCTCGCACTCGTGAATGTATCCGCCACGACGGCCGTAGAACGAAACGTCACATCCTGTATGGAGGTCTGCCCTTTTTGCAATGCGCGTCCGGCGGCATCAAAGCCTTTGGCGGCTTCTGTCAATGAGGAGGCAAACAACACCGCAGATTCGCGTGCTTGAAGGGCGGTTTTAACCGCGGCAAAGGCGCCGCTGGTCATCCCCGCGGCGCTCGTGACAGCACCAAGCCTGCCTAGCAGTCCGGGCTTTGGAGATGCCGGCGCCGCGTCGCGACTCAGTGGTGGCTCCGCGCCTATGGAGAGTTCTCCACCGGACCGCATATCACGAAACCCGTCCGAGAGGTTAGCAATAACGGATGCCGCGGCATCAACGAGCGTTAGAGTTGTATCGGCCATGTGTTATGGTTGGACAATGGCGGGTAGTACACCAAAGATGATGGGCTGCTGCCCAACATGCGCATCTAGAAAGAATCCAATCACCCAATCCCCCTGCACATAATTAGGGAGTATTCGGGCCTGCGTTACCGGCACCAACGCATACGCCCACGGGAGATCGTCGGTGGGTACCGGGTCTATACTTCTATCGTTCCATCCAAAGATACGCACCTTGCATCGCCCAACTTTCAACGGGTCGTCCAGCGATTCAACGACACCAATAAACCAAACGAAGCCGTCTAGTCCAAGTCGATGTGAAACTATATCTGATGCCATAATATACTCTATGTTATTGCGTCAACGTCTGTTGTATCTTCTGCATATGATGTCAACGCCGCACCCAACGAGTCACGAGTCGCTTCAATGTGCATACGATACTCCATCACTCCCGTCGAGATTTGAACTAGATTGTGCCGTACAGCCGTCACAAGATGGCGGCCGCTGTGGAATGGTGTGGGCGATGCCGGCGCGGCCGCGCTCAAATTGGGATGTGCGCCTTGTATCAGTCTCGTTGAAGGATAGTTCAAAATAACCACCGTACCGGCTCGCAAATCAGGCTGCCCTGGCACTTCTAACACGGTGCGAAGATGTTGAATTTCGCGTAGTTGCCGATTGCGCAACACGACCGCCTCGTATATACGATTGGGTGGGATTGCTCCCTCATTCTCTTTTCGATACGCGGAATTTGCACTGCTCGTGTCCGACAGCGTGGTGAATATTTTGGTATTGCGGTCAACGCCCTGATCGAAATTGTCTGGGTAAAGAGGAAATTTGTCTAAGTGGTCATCTTTGAATGTCTTGAAGGTTTGGGTATATCGCGAATCCACTTCCGTGAATTTTCGTGCAAAGAAATCTAGATGCAACATCCGGCTGCGAAGCACACCCGTCGTAACATCCGACAGCACATCAAACATCTGCTCTTGCTTGAGTCGCATAATACTACTAAACGCTTGGGCTTCGTCAATGACCCGCGCACCCGTCACTTTATGTGCATTGACTTGAAAGGTCGCGACCTCTGCGCCTGCTGGATATCTTTGAAGAATTCCACGAATACTCTTAAAATAAAACCCGTCTAGTGTTTCGTAGAAGAGAAAATTACTAGCATACGGCGTCTCTTCCGTCAACGACAGTGCCGTAAAGTAATTGATGGCTTGTAGTGGCGTATAGTTGGGAATAAACGCATCAATCATTCCCGACGTTTTCTCCACAAAAAGAGTGTTTGCTGAATCTCGGCCATCAATACGTGTCTCGTCGATTTCCAACTTCGTCCTCATGATATCTTTGACGGCATCCATGCACGTCTTCGTATACCGCTTGGTCATGCGCGAGGACATGCTCGTGAAGAACTCCGGCGAAACCAACTCTAACGTATAGTGCCGTTCTTCATTTTGTGGAAACGATTGATCGCCAATTTTGCGAATACGAAAGCGTCGCTTAAAAATATTTTCTTTACCTAAATAATCAACGACAAACTCAACAATCAGATATTCCGTACCCACCAATGGAAAATATTCAGGGTACCCATCCGTTTCCTTGAGTCGCACCGTTCCCGAGAGCGTGTTCTGAAAGATGCTTTCGTAGATATCCAACGACACAACACTCGCGGAGATATCTTGACCAGACTCTTTAAGGCGTGCCTGGGTCTCGGCATCAACTCCACGCAGATGCAGTGTTGGTGTCCAAATCGCGCAACGGCGAAGTTTGACCTGGCGGGGTGCAGTTCCTGGCGATGCCATATTATGTGCGATACAAGGTCTTCAGTGAATCACTCAGGCTAGCCAAGGTGCCTGCAGGCACGACCTTGATTCGTCGTTTCGCATCATTGTCCTCGACCTCTTGTGTGTAGGGTGTATTGGTCGTCCCCTGCCGCGTACCCAGACTCGCATAGGTTGTTGCGTCGACGCGGTCCCCTTCGGTCGTATAGTAGAACTTTGCGGCGCTCCAGGCCGCGTCTGTGCGCGTCCCTTGGTTCTGTGATAGCGACAGGCTTCCATACCTTCCAATGATATACAGTTCAAATTCCTCATTCGTCATGGGCCAATCATACAGCGACATGATATTGTTTACCAGCAATACCACCCACGTATATTTCACATCTCCATACACATTTTGCGCCACCGTGTCTGGGCGTTCGCCTTCGCCAATCACATAATCGTGCAGTATCGCGGTATGCTGCCGCAGCCGTTCCGCAATTTTGGCGCGTTGGGTGATATTTGTGATCGTGGATTGGACCATCGTATCACTTGTCGCCCCAAACGCATAGGGAACGGTCTCTTGGTATTGAAAAAAGTTCATGGTGGTGTACTCGTTCTACTCTTGACGTGGACCCCTAAAGAGAGGATTCTCTGTGCCTAGAATGGTTTCCACATTCGAGATGTAGCCGCCTAACTCTTGGACAAGACCGGCACCAATCACGCTGTTAGGATCAAGAGGCTGCGTGTTATCCCCATGCCACATTGACTTACCATAACTGTCACGTCCTTGGAGCCGCACTTCTGTAAAGTTCAGAGTCAACGCTGTCGCCGCAGGATAGTAATTCCCCATAAACGCGACTCGCTGGCCAGCGGCATGATTAATATTACAGCTAGTAAGCACCGACCGGTCAATTTTATTGATATGGGGGGACGCGTCGGCCTTGTCAGCGCCGACGGCCCGGCCGGCGGCAGCGCCGCCGGCCGTAATCATCGTGATATCAAATTCATAGGGATATCCAATAAAAAACGAATCCACGCCGACACCGTCTTCGCCGCCATATTTTGGTAGCATATAAAACTGAAACACATTCAAAATCTCGTTGATGCTCTGAGCTTCGCGTAGACTGCGAGGAATCAACGTAAAGGAAAACGTGTGCTTCCGGTACTGCACCCCGTTAAAGAGCATGTCTGAGCGCGGATCTATCGTTTGACCAAACATGCTCTGCAATATAGCTTTTCCACTACTGCCGGGAAGCACTGTGTCGAGACCCTTCGTTAGCAACTTCGCCGTCAAATCGGCTACGAATCCCCCAGTGAAGGCCTTGCCAGTCTCAGTAAGTTTCTCCATCATATTGCCAGACGTTGGCGCACCACCCCTCGTAAAGGCCTCTATCATCGCACCGCCTACAATACCAATATCCGCACTTTCCCAATCAACGTTTGTCGTGGTATTCAGCGCATCCGCAGGCATATACAGTGCCGCGGCCGCGACCGTCCAGTCCCCCTGTGCGTCCTCGCCGGTGATACCCCGGCGGCCGATATGCCGAGCTTTCTTCACCTCAAATAGCATTTGCTTTTCGTGGGGCGGCGAGCCAATGTCGGCGGGATACCTATGGGTGCGGAAGGCCTGACTCGACCCTGCCCACACCATTACCGCACCCCGCTAAATAGAAGAAGATGAGTATGCATTCTAGGAGTATTTAGCAGATGGCCTATAAGGGTGTCTTTCATCCTCGTAATCCCGACAAGTATGTTGGGGACGCGGCCGGAATCGTCTATCGTTCCAGTTGGGAACGACGTTTCTTCATGTATTGCGACGAGACACCCGGTATTCTTCGCTGGGCGTCTGAGGAGTTCTGTATTCCCTATATCTCACCGTTGGATAATCGTGGGCATCGATATTTTCCCGATGTCTGGTTGGAAGCACAAACCGAACAGGGGCCAAAGGTCTATCTCATCGAGATCAAACCGAAAGCCCAGACGCAATTGCGAGTCGTTAAACGAAAAACCAAACGGTACTATCACGATGCCTCCCAAGTGGCGATCAACCACGCCAAATGGGAAGCCGCGACCAAATTCTGTGCCGACGATAATCGTGCGTGGACATTTATGGTACTCACCGAAGATCATCTCTTTGGGAAACTAAGATAATGGCCTCCGTCAATATCTTTGAAACGCTTCGTGCCCGGGTCGAGAAGAGCGGCGGGCTGCTGCCGCAAGAACAGCGTGCGATGTTCTGGTTCCAAACCTACAATCGTGAACTTTTATCCTGGCAAACGAAGAATACGAGCAAGTCATTCGCCGACGTGTCGTCATCCCCGTTTAACAAACGGCTTGTTTCACCCAAAGCAGCAATGCTGGGGTGCCTCTACTTCTTTCTTTATATTCCGATACATAAGAAGAGTTTGCCCTATTACGACAGATTCCCGTTGGTCATCATTCTTGAAAAAGACGAGACGGGGTTCCTCGGGCTGAATTTACATTATCTCCCCTATCGACTTCGTG
>Ga0209501_10004651_pt1 | contig 13037 bp, 12 predicted proteins | sample ArcticOcean_MG_C_4_FD_187434 | JGI IMG/M metagenome (GOLD analysis project Ga0209501, IMG submission 187434) | Marine microbial communities from western Arctic Ocean - ArcticOcean_MG_CB4_134 (SPAdes) (version 2) | ecosystem: Environmental > Aquatic > Marine > Oceanic | place: Arctic Ocean...
CGATGCCGGGTTTGGCTTCCAAAGGTGGACCCAGCGGGCCATCCGGGGCAATGGCGATGCTCTCCCCGGAGTTCAGCACGTTGAGGGTGTCCAGCAAGCCCTCCGTCCCGCCGCGATTGGAGGAACCCCGCGTGGCCTTGAAGTTGAAGCGGCGCATCACCTGATAGATCGCCTCCCCGTCCCGGCTTGCGCTGACCAAGGCGGTGAGGTGCAGGCTCCGGAACATCCAGATGCTGAAGAAGATGTCCTGATGCCACGTGGAGACGAGAAACGCGCCGTGCTGCTCGCGGGCCGCTTCCGCCACTTCCATGTTGCGGACGACCACCCGTGAAGTCAGCGCGGTGGTTCGCAGCAGCACCGTGAGCAGCCAAATCCCAAAACGCTCCTTGCGGCGCAGTTGGGGGATCTCCGGAGTTTCCTGTTTAGACATGGTCGACATACGGACCTCTGCAACTGATTTTCCGAGCAGTCCTCAGCCCAAAACCTCAGTCGCGGTCAGCCGTTCGTAGGGTGCGTCAAGCGCGAAGTTGAGCGTTGTTTCACCTGTAGATTGATGGGCAACCTGAATGCCCACACGCTCTTGGTGCAAGGTCAGCACAATCTCCAACCCGGCAACCGTTGCTTGCAGAGAGATTTCCGTGAGCAGGCGTCCGCAGAGGTCCACTTCCTCAACCGACAAGACGGTGCCTTGAATCCGCAAGCCACCCCCGTGTTGTTCCAAGCGCACCTGCGCCCCGGTGTGTTGCTGAAGCCAATCCTTGAGTTGTGCTTGCGTCCAAGTCACTCCCAGTCCTCCCAGACGGAAGCGGTGGTTGCACTTTCCGCTTCCAGGGGTTCCTGCTGGCGGCGAATGCGCTCGGCCTCAACGGCTTGGGCCAAATCGCGGGTGAGTTCAGGGAGGCCGCGCCCGGAAACCGCAGAAATCCGGAAAACCTGCTCGTCTTGCGCCTCAAGACGGTTTTGCAACGCATCAAGGTCTTCATCCTCAACGGCGGCGTCCAGCTTCGTGAGGGCGATCCGGCGCGGTTTTTCGGGGAGCTTGGGAGAGAACTCTGCAAGCTCGTGCAACAGCGTTTCGTACTCCACCCACGGTTCGTGTTCGCTGAATCCGGAGACATCGAGCAGCAGCACCAGCAAGGCGGTGCGCTCAATGTGCCGCAGGAAACGATCACCCAAGCCCCGACCTGCGTGCGCCCCCTCGATGATGCCGGGAATGTCCGCAATCACAAAGGCATCGTGATCCGGATGCTGCACCACACCAAGATTAGGAATGAGGGTGGTGAAGGGATAATCGGCGATCTTAGGACGGGCATGGGAAACGCGGCTGATGAGCGTAGACTTTCCGGCATTGGGAAAGCCGACCAAACCGATGTCGGCCATCAGCTTGAGTTCGAGCCGCACCCAAAGTTCCGTGCCCTCCTCGCCGGGCTGGTGGTAATCCGGAGCGCGGTTGGTGGAGGACTTGAAGCGGGTGTTGCCCCGTCCGCCGCGTCCGCCGTCGAGAAATCGATAGGGTTTTTCAGCGACCACCTCCAGCATCACCTCGCGGGATTCCTCGTCCAAAACCACGGTTCCCAACGGCACTGAAATGTGGAGGTCGTGCCCGGCGCGTCCGTGCCGATCTTGCCCACCACCCGCAAAGCCGCTCTCGGCGTGTTGGTGCTGCTGAAAGGAGAGGTCAAGCAGCGTGGTCTTGTTCGGATCACCGACAAAATAAACGTCTCCGCCCTTGCCGCCGTCTCCACCGCTCGGTCCACCTAGCGGCACATATTTTTCCCGCCGGAACGCAGTGCAACCCGGACCACCCGGACCGGAGCGGACATGGATTTTGACCGAATCAACGAACTTCATTCCGCTGCGGCCTCAACATTGAAGAACTGGGTGAACTCTTCCGGAAGTTCCAGCCCAAGCTGGGTGTTGAGCTGGTTCACGAAGGGGCGCGTCGCCTCCTTGAGGCAGTTGTGGAACGCAGAGGGCGCCTCCTCCAGTTCTGCAAAAAGCTCGCGGTAGGCGTGGTTGGATTGCCGGAGCAGAAGTTTTGCGTGCACGGGGGCTTGCTCCGACTGTTCCGCAAGCGAGACGAGCAACCTGTCATCCGGAAAACCCAGCAACAGGTAGGTGAAGGAATCCTTGAAGCGGAACACGAAAAACGGAGTGGGGTTGGGGAAGCCATCGCGGATGCGCTGGACAAAATCAATGAAATGCTCGCGCATGGCATCGTCGCCCCAGAACTCTGTGTGGAGCGAACTGACGGTGCGGTCGCATGCCAAATTAAAACGCCGGAAGTAGTGGTAATCCTTGTAGCGGATGACTTCCGGGTGATTCACCAGCCGACGCTCCTGAAAGTGCAGCGCCTGCATCGTGGCCATCAAATCCTCTGGAGTGAAGGGCGCAGGATCACTTTGCGCATGTGAGGATTCTTGATGCTGCTCCCAATCGGAGAGGAACTGCGCTTTGGCTTGGAGGTAGCGTTCAAACACCCCCGTGTTCGTGAGTCCTTGCACGTTTTGCAGCATCTCGGTGGCCGTGCCGTCTAGATCGAGATCGTCCAGCAAACCAACGAGTTCCTGCAACTCCGCGCGTTCCGGGTAAGCGTTCTGAAGTTCCCGGACCGTTGCCAGCGTGCGGCGTACCTTGAGACGGGTGCGATTCTGAAACCCTGCGGCGTTCACCTGCTGGGCCGCTTGTTCCTGAAAAACCTCCACGGGAAGCTGGCTCTCGTTGGGACCATGCAGGGAAAACGCATGAGACAGGTTGTTGGCCGGAGTTCCATTGGTGTAGAATTCATCCACCAACTGCGTTTTGAGCTGCGTGGCTGCGCCGTAAAGCCGTTCATCGCTTGCCAACCGCGTCATCAGCACTTCCAGTCCCTCCAACAACTCGCTGGCACGAGTGCGGCACTCCGGCTCAAGATTCACCACTGCACCGGGCACTCCGGAGGCGGTGAACATCCCGGAATTGGGGGATTCCGACTCGGTTTCTGCTTCAGCCATGAAGGTTTGTCAACAGGTGGAGGCTTGTTCCAACTCTGAATGCAAGCATCCTCACACGCTATGGAAAACGACGGGGAACCTCAAGCCGGATTGAAAAAAGGGAATGGCGGAATGGCAGCTCGCCAGCACCAAAAGTCGTTTGAATCCAGTTGCTGTTTGGAAGCGCACGAGGGACCGTTCAGACCCGGATTTCGACGATAGCCTCGACTTCAACGGTGATGTTGTTAGGCAGCGATCCCATGCCGACGGCGGAACGGGCGTGGCGGCCCTTTTCCTCAAAAACCTCCACCATCAAATCCGAGCAACCGTTGATGACTTGCGGGTGCTCCAGAAAATCTGGAGTGCCGTTCACCATGCCGAGCAGCTTGACCACGCGCTCTATGCGGTCAAGTTCGCCCAGCGCCCCCTGCATGACTGCAAGCAGGTTGAGTCCCGTGAGGCGGGCATCCTGATAGGCTTGCTCGATTGTGACCTCCTGTCCCACCTTGCCCGTGTGAAAGCTGCCGTCCGCCTCACGCGGCCCTTGCCCAGACAAGTACAGCAGGTTGCCTGTGATCACAAAAGGGACGTAGTTGGCAAGCGGAGACGGGGATTTGGGGAGTTCGATGCCAAGGGATTTCAGCCGTGCTTCTACAGACATGGATGCTTTTTAGTTTTGGGTTTGAGGCAGCTTGCCGGAACATTGCGGAGCCAATCACCGTGCCTGATGCAAAATCTGGGAACGTTGGGCGACAGGCTTCAAGAAATTGGGGGCTGTTGAAACGGAGTAGGAACCGATCCGGTTTGTGCAAACCGTGCCTCCCAGAAACCCCAGAAGGCACGGCGGGTAAGTTTGAGGGGATGTGCCGAGGTGGGCTAATTTAGCAGACAGTGTAGAACAAGGCGGGGTTCCTGTCCGGAAGTGCCCCGCAACTTCCTGAAGATAAAGAAAACTTGGAGTCAGTCGGTGTGGAAGTTGGCGTCCACCGTGACTTTTTGAAGAGAAAAAATACTAGCACATTCCCCCCCTGACTTGCTCAGGGCGTGATGCCCGAACAATGTTACTCACCATCTACTCATGCTGACCGACAGTCAAGTGTTTTTTTGTTTTTTTTCAGTTCTGCATTTTTTTCCACAACTCAGGAGCACGGATGGGAAGTTTTTTTACCCGGATACCGGTCGCGTCTCGCACCGCATTGGCCAGTGCGGCTGGTCCCGGAACAATGGGCGGTTCCCCCACTCCACGAATCCCAAATGGTCCTTTGGGCGAAGCAACTTCAACCAAGACCGGCTCGACGGATGGCGCCTCGTCACAACGCGGCAAGGCATAATCCAAGAAGGACGGTGTGAGCAAGTGGCCATCGTCGTCATAGACCAATTGTTCCTGCAAACCAATGGCAAGTCCCTGTAATGCACCGCCCTGCAACTGTCCCTCGACCATGAGAGGGTTGAGGGCAAAACCGACATCCTGCACCGCCACATACTGTAGCGGCGTCACGACTCCGGTTTCCTTGTCCACCCTCACGCGCACCAGGTGCACGGATGCCACAGGAGCGTTGACTTCGACTGCCGAGTTGCCATGCGCTAACAACGGCCCCCCTTGGCCTCGTGTGGATTCAGCGCGACTCGCGAATTCTGCCAAGGTGACGGCCTTGCTGTGAACTCCTCGGACAAAGACTTTGCCCTCCTCAATTTCGATGTCCTGCTCGCTGGCCTCAAAGTGCTCGGCTGCCATTTTGGTGACGCGCTGGCGTACTTCGCCCGCCGCATCCGCAAGCGCCCCGGCCACGCTGTATGTCACCATGCTGCCACCGCTAACAGGCGCAGCAGGTCCGGAGGTGGTGTCGCCCTGCGTGATGGTCACTTGCTCCGGAAGCACACCGAGGGTTTCAGCAACAATGTGGACAAATCCGGAATTCACGCCGGAAATATCCACGGAACCCACCAGCACTTGCACGGAACCGTCGCTCTCCACCCGGACCACCGCCGAGGCTGGAGCCGTGTTGCAGCCCCACACACCTGCTGCCAGTCCAATGCCCTCGTCCAGACGATTTTCACGGTTGGCCCACGCAGGATGCTCGCGCATTTTATCCAGCACCTCCCGAAAGCTCAGGCTTGGCCACGGGTTGCCGGTGATCATGGCATCGCCACCACCCGATGCGTTCTGGTAACGGAACTCCAGCGGATCGATTTCAAGTTCGCGGGCGAGATCGTCCATGTGGGATTCCATCGCAAACACGGCTTGTGGAGCGCTCGGAGCACGGTAGGGGCCTGTCATGACTTGCGTGGTGCAGACATCGTTGGCGGAGATTTTGATGTGCGGGATGAGGTATTGGCTTGCCAACAAGGTTGCGGCCAGTCCGGACCATGGGGCAGAAAACGCTCCGTTGTTCAAATAAAGTTTCGCTTCAAGGGCACAAAGCTGGCCGTCCTGCTTGACCCCCATCTTGAGATCGATGCGATGTTCCGGGGCAGGCATGGATGTGAGGAAATCCTCGGTGCGTGTGAGTTCCAACCGCACCGGGCGGTGTAGCAGGTGTGCGACGGCTGCCACGAGCGGTTCGAGTAAGCCATGCTTGCCTCCAAAGCCTCCGCCCATCGGCATCGGCACCACCCGGACTTGACTGCGCGCAAGGCGCAAAAGTCGGGCGACTTCATTGCGGATGGTGCGCGGTCCCTGAGTGCTGACGTAGAGGACGAGTCCCGCACTGCCTTCGGGTGCAGCCACCGCAATCTGCGGTTCCAGATAGCCCTGATGCACCGCTGGAATCCGGTAAGTACGTTCCAGCACCACATCCGCTTCCTGAAAACCTTGCTCCACATCCCCACGGGCGTACTTGTTTTCCGTGTGGATGTTGCTGGGTTCACTGGATTCGGCAGTGCCCTGCTGCTCCACGCCACCATGATCGGCTGAGACGTCAATGGCATCTTTCGGCAAACCGTGCGGCCAGAGAATCGGAGATTCAGGACTGAGGGCTGCATCGAGGTTTGGAATTGCGGGCAGGAGTTCGTATGCGACCTCCAATACCTCCACGCCGTCCTGCGCCGCTGCGACCGTCTCACCGACCACTGCAACCACGGGTTGTCCCTCAAACAGCACCTTCTCCTTGGCGAGTACCGCGCTCATGCGAGAACTGATAACTTGGTCACGGGTCGGAAGGTCCTCTGCCGTCAGCACTGCGACCACGCCCGGAAGCGCCTGAGCTGCCGTGCGGTCCACACTGATGATGCGAGCGTGGGGATGCGGGCTGAGCATGAGCCGGACATGGAGCATGCCTCCAATTTTCAAGTCTCCCGTAAAATTGAGTTGTCCCAGCAATTTATCCTGCTCGTCCACTGGCAGGGCACGCTTGCCTAAGTAGCGGTATTCCGTTGTCTTCGTGCTGTCCATGAAATTTTCTCAGAAAGTGGTGATCATCAAAAAACTCTACCACACTGTACTTGGAGTACAATCTCCAATTCAGCTTGCCCGCAAACCGGAGGTGTGCGAGAGTACCATCTCTTCACTTGGAGCCTGTGCTGTGCCGACGAGACGTTTTTCCAAAAAACTGCTATTGCTGATTCTGCTAGCACTGCCTGTCGCTCCAACCTCCCTGCTTGCCAATCACGGACTGGACTACAGCGAACTCCGCAAAATCGTCGAGGACCGCCAGAGTCCCTTCACCGACTCCTCTTCTCCCTACACTGGAAATATCGGCCCCGAAGTGCGGATCAGCACCATCAGGCGTCATGCACAAGCGATGTCGCAGGGGGTTTGGAAACCCCATCCTGCGCTTGATTACGCCAAACTCCTGCGCTCTGTCCGGGAGTACCGAAAGCTGCAGACCCGAGGACCGATCAGGCGGCCTTGAGGTCAATGACCTGAACCAGTGGGTTGGGCCACTGGAGGTAGTCCTGCCACTGGGGATCCGGAATGCGCAGGGGTAGAGACTTGGCGATCCCGACCATTTCCCAATAGCTTGGCTCATGGGGAGGGCTGGTGGGGTGAACGATGTTCGAACCTTTGCTGAAGTTGCAACGGTAGCAGGCGGTGACCACGTTGTCCCAAGCGGTGTGCCCACCCCGGCTCTTGGGTAGGACGTGGTCGATGGTGAGCTGTTCGGAGACGTAGGACTTTCCGCAGTACTGGCAGTGGAAGCGGTCTCGCAGGTAAATGTTGCGCCGCGTGAAGTACACGCGGTTGGTGCGCCGGATGTACTTTGCCATCACCACCACGCTGGGCATGGGCATGGCAAAGTGCTGCGCACGGCAGGGCCAGTTCCGGTAGGAGCGCAAAACCACCACCTTGCCGAGGAAGTACGCCTTGACCGCCTGCTGCCATGTCAGGGTGCTGAGCGGTGCATAGGTCAGGGGCTGGTGATCTTGGTTCAGCAAAAGGACATGGCTCATGGGTGCGTTTCCTCACTCCAGTTGAGTTGGTGAATCCCGGATGCGGGAGAACCCGGAGGGCTGAGCCACCCTCCGGGGAGGTCAGCCTTCCTGGGCCTCGCGCATAAAATTGCGCAAGACGGTGTGCAGGATGCCACCATTGCGGTAGTATTCGATCTCGACCTTGTTGTCGAGTCGGCAGAGGACCGGAATCTCTTGGTCATCCGCCTTGAGGATGAGCTGCTGTTGCGGTTGCAGGTCATCGTTGAGTCCCAGCACGGAAAACGTCTCGCTTCCGGAAAGCCCCAGCGACTCGTGCGTTTCTCCATTCATGAACTGCAAGGGCAGTACCCCCATGCCCACAAGGTTGGAGCGGTGGATGCGCTCAAAGCTCGCCACCACGACCGCCTTGACCCCCAGCAAAAATGTGCCTTTTGCGGCCCAGTCCCGTGAGGAACCAGTGCCGTATTCGCTTCCCGCCAAGACGACCAGCGGCGTTCCGGATTCCCGATAGCGTAGGGCGGCTTCGTAAACCGAGGTCACTTCGCTCGTGGGAAAATGGGTCGTGAAACCACCTTCTGTTCCGGGAGCGATCTGGTTACGGATGCGGACGTTCGCGAACGTGCCCCGCGTCATGATGCGGTCGTTGCCCCGCCGTGAGCCGAAGGAATTGAAATCCTTGGGTGCCACCCCCTTTTCCGTGAGAAACTTGCCCGCAGGAGTGTCGGCTTTGAAGGAACCCGCAGGAGAGATGTGATCCGTCGTCACGGAATCACCGAGCTTGAGCAGCACCCGTGCGCCCACGATGTCCTGAATGGACGACACCTCGGTGCTCATTTTGGTGAAGAACGGCGGGTTCTGGATGTAGGTCGAAGCTTCATCCCAAGCGTAAACCTGCCCGGTTCTGGCCTTGATCTCGTTCCACATTGGGGTCATCTCATCCATACGACTGTATCCCTTTTCATAAAGATCGCTGGTGATCAACGCCTCAACTTCAGCAATCTCCTCATGTGCGGGCCAGATCTCTTTGAGTAAGACATCGTTGCCGTCGCGGTCCTTACCGAGCGCGTCGTTCTGGAGGTCGGTGTTAACCGTCCCCGCGAGCGCATAGGCCACAACGAGCGGTGGGCTGGCAAGGTAGTTCGCCTTGATGTTCGGGCTGATGCGCCCCTCGAAGTTGCGGTTTCCGGACAGCACGGATGTGACCACGAGATCGCCCTCGTTGATCGCCTGCTCGATGTTCTCCGGCAGTGGCCCAGAGTTGCCAATGCAGGTGGTGCAGCCATATCCCACTGTGTGGAAGCCCAGTGCGTCGAGGTGTTCCGAAAGTTGCGCTTTATCGAAGTACTCAGTCACAACACGGGAGCCCGGGCCGAGGGAGGTCTTCACCCACGGCTTGGGGAGCAGTCCACGCTCGTTGGCCTTTTTTGCCAACAGTCCTGCGGCGATCATCACCGAGGGGTTGCTTGTGTTCGTGCAAGAGGTGATTGCCGCAATCGTCACGTCTCCGTGTGCAAGCGTATGCCCGTCGAGTCCTTGCACCGGAATCGTGGTTTGGGTGGCTTCGTCGCTCAACTCGAAGCCCCGCTGTGCGATCGACGCCCGTAGCGTTTGCTGCCAAGTCTCCTGCATCGCGGAGAGGTTCACGCGATCCTGCGGACGCTTCGGACCCGCCAGCGCGGGTTCCACGGTGGAAAGGTCCAGTTCGAGCGAGTCCGAAAACATTGGGTCCGCCGTCGCGTCGGTACGGAACAAGCCCTGCGCCTTGCAATAGGCTTCCACGCGCTGCGCCCCCACTTCCGAGCGTCCAGTTTTGCGCAGGTAATTGAGCGTTTCAGAATCAACCGGAAAGAAGCCCATCGTCGCCCCATATTCAGGGCCCATGTTGGCAATCGTCGCTCGGTCGGCGAGCTTGAGGTTGGAGAGTCCGGGGCCATAGAATTCGACGAACTTCTCCACCACGCCCTTCTGCCGCAGCATTTCGACTACGCGCAGCACAAGGTCGGTCGCCGTCGCGCCTGCCGGGAGTTCTCCGGTGAACCGGAAGCCCACGACTTGGGGCATGAGCATGTAGATCGGTTGACCGAGCATCACAGATTCTGCTTCGAGGCCGCCCACACCCCAGCCCATCACGCCGAGGCCGTTGATCATTGTGGTGTGCGAGTCCGTGCCCACCACCGTGTCCGGAAAGCATACACCGTCGCGCTCCTGCACGACGCTGGCGATGTGTTCAAGATTGACCTGATGGACGATGCCCACGCCTGGAGGAAACGTCCGGAACTGCTGGAGCGCGCTTTGCCCCCACTTGAGGAACTCGTAACGCTCGCGGTTGCGTTTAAACTCGATGTCCATATTTTTCTGTAGGGCATCAGCACTTCCGGAGTGGTCCACCTGCACCGAGTGATCAATGACCAAATCCACTGGAACCCTTGGGTTGATCACTTCCGGATCACCTCCCATTTCGGCCATTGCTGAACGCAGGGAGGCCAAGTCGACCACTGCCGGAACGCCCGTGAAATCCTGCAACAAAACCCGGGTCGGCTTGTGCGGAATCTCCTTGTCAGATTTGCTGCCGTCCCAGTTGGCGAGCGTCCGGACGTGTTCCTCCAGCACTTGGAATTCATCATGGTTCCGTAGCGCCTGCTCCAGCAGGATTTTCATCGAAAAGGGGAGTCGGCTGATGTTGCCGCCCATCTTTTGTTCCAGCGACTCCAAGCTGTAAAGCTGTGCGCTGCCTGTGCCGTCGTTAAACTTGACTCGGCAACCAAACGTGTTTTCGGTCATTTTTTCCTCAAAGTAGTATCGTTAATAAAACGTCTCCGAAGCCCCCTGCATCTTTCATTTCGAGTTGCGGCAAACTCTTTCAGAATAGCCTCCACTGCCGAAATCACAAGTTCTTGCCGAAGGGGTCATCGGTACAAAACGCTTCCAGATAATCGGCTGCTTGCTGGAAATCGCTCGTTGCCCTCCAGTTCCGCCACCGTCAAAATTCTCGAAAACCACACGGGCCTCCGCCTCCGCAGTTTTCCTGATTGGCCCCAGCAGGTGAAGAACGTTCCCGTCCGGAAGGATTCGCGATCTAACCCTCCGTTGTCCGTTAATTTTACTTCTGAAACAGTCGGTTCTTCCGGCATTTCCAGTAAAGTCATCAAGCGTTGTCTGTTTCCGGAAGAACGGGTTTGCGTATCCAGCGAATTGTAGCGCAACAAAGTTGTATGAAAACGTGTCTTTTTGCCATCCGACTATTCAAGCGCAAGTACATTTACAGAAGCGGTTATTTGGGAATCCAGAAAATGCTCAAAAATCTTCTGAATTTCGGGCCTCTGCTCTCCTTTGCCCCGGACACACCGAGAGGGTTGTTGGTCTTCAACGCTTGAACGGTTGCGCTCATGGGGTCTCCTTGACGAGAGAGTTGGGGAAATGAACTCAAATCATCTCAGGATGAAAAAAATCATTGATTATGTGCTTCTATTTTCAATTCTAATCAGGTAGCATAGGGAAAAATTGGATAGTCACCCTCTTGAGTGTTGGTGCCTGTCCTCAGCAAAATGCGCCCTGTAAAGTGTTGGGATTTTGCAAATAGACGGCGTTTTCCGGTACGTTTCCCCCGGTTTACAGTTATTGTTCCCGATTTTCAGAGGAACAACACTCAAGAGGGTGACTACCCAAAATTGGATGTGATAGAAATGTTTTTTCTCATCTCACTGATGAAGAGAATTCATGCTGCCCCTTGCAAGAACTCCCCTCGCTGGACTTGCTCCAGAGCTTTAAAGCGGTCGTCCGCCACCTGAGCTTCACCAACGCCGCCCGCGAGTTACATATCACGCAGTCTGCGGTGAGCCACCAAATTTGGGCACTGGAGTCGTACCTTGGCGTGTCACTCTTCCTGCGGCAGAATCGACGGGTGTTGCTCAGCCCAGAGGGGCAGGTGTTGTTTCCAGCCGTCATTTCTGCATTTCAGGGTCTTGGCGAGGCGCTGGAGCAGGTGCAGGAAAGCTCCGAGCAGCAGGCGCTCACTGTGGCGGTGGAACCACAGTTCGGAGCAAATTGGATGGCCCATCGCATCGGCAGCTTTCAGCGGCAGCTTCCGGAGGTCACGCTCCACCTCCACATCTCGCATCTGGAGCCGAATTTCACGCGGGAGCGGGTGGCCCTTGGGGTGTACTGGGGGCACGGGTTGTGGCAGAACCTGCATCCGGAGCAGCTAATGACGTTGGAATACACGCCCGTGTGCAGTCCCGGATTACTCAATTTGGGGCATCCGATTCGTACTCCGGAAGACCTGCAACACTACCCCCTGCTGCACGGCTATGACTACAAAGACTGGCGGCGCTGGCTGGAGTAGTCGGGCTACCCGAAGTTGCGGTATCGACGGGGTTCCGTGATCAACGATTTCAACGTTCTTCTCCACTCTGCCATTGACGGGCAAGGCGTGGCCCTCTGCGGACTGGAGATGCTCCAAGACCATCTTGACGCCGAACGGCTCACCCGGCTGTTTGACTACACTTTCACCAGCGATGGTGCCTATTACATCGTTTGCCCTTTGGATGCCTTGGAACGTCCGCTGGTGCGGCTGTTCCGGGACTGGCTGATCGTGGAGGTCGCCAGCACAGAAACGTTTTCTTCCACCCCACCAAACTAGGAGACTCCATGAACCACGAAGTGTTCATCACCTGCGCCCTCACCGGAGCAGGTGCGACCACCCACAAGAGCGACCTCGTTCCCATTACTCCGGAGCAGATCGCCGAGAGCGCGATTGCTTCTGCAAAGGCCGGAGCCGCCATCGTGCATATCCACGTCCGAGATCCGGAAACCGGTGTCCCCGCCCGCGATCCGGCCCTTTACAAAGGCGTGGTGGATCGCATTCGCGCCTCAGACGTGGACGTGGTGCTGAACCTGACCGCCGGAATGGGCGGCGATCTCGTCCTCGGTCCGCCCGAGCAGCCCCTGCCGCTCAACATGGAGCAGACCGACATGGCCGGCGCCAAGGAGCGGCTGGCCCACGTTGCGGAGTTGCGTCCGGAAATCTGCACCCTCGACTGCGGCACCATGAACTTCGCCGAGGGCAACTACGTGATGACGAACACCCCCTCGATGCTGCGGGCGATGGCCAAGGGCATCAAGGAGTTGGGGGTGCGCCCGGAAATTGAGGTCTTTGACACCGGACACCTCGTGTTTGCCAAGCAACTCATCAAGGAGGGCTTGCTTGACGAACCCGCCATGTTCCAGCTTTGTATGGGCATCCCCTACGGCGCTCCGGACGATCCGCACACACTGCTGGCGTTTGCGAACAACCTGCCTCCGGGATCGGTCTTCTCCGCGTTCTCGATCGGGCGGATGCAACTGCCGTATGTCGCCATGGCCCCGCTCGCGGGCGGCAACGTGCGTGTGGGGCTTGAGGACAACATCTACCTCTCCCGAGGCGTCCTCACCACCAACGAGCAGTTGGTCAAGCGAGCGGTCACGATCCTCGAAGCCATGAATTGCAAGGTCTTGAGACCACAAGACGTGCGTGAGCGGCTACAACTCACCAAGCACTGAAGGAGTCGAAAATGAGTGTGATCAAGCAAGCCGCCGTCATCGGTGGCGGGGTGATTGGCGGGGGCTGGGCTGCCCGTTTTGTGCTGAACGGCATTAACGTTAAGGTCTTCGATCCTCATCCGGAAGCCGAACGCCGCCTCAACGAAATGCTCGTCA
>Ga0209501_10004656_pt1 | contig 13031 bp, 9 predicted proteins | sample ArcticOcean_MG_C_4_FD_187434 | JGI IMG/M metagenome (GOLD analysis project Ga0209501, IMG submission 187434) | Marine microbial communities from western Arctic Ocean - ArcticOcean_MG_CB4_134 (SPAdes) (version 2) | ecosystem: Environmental > Aquatic > Marine > Oceanic | place: Arctic Ocean...
AGCCCAATCTAAATACTCTTGACCAAATTTGCCTCTCAAATATCTTTCCTCAGTCATCGCAATCAGAGTATAGTACACCCAGAAAGCAACAGACACAACTATTGTGAAAAACAAATTACCTGTAAGCATAACTATTCCAAGCCACATAAAATAATTGCCTGTATAAAGTGGATGACGCATATAGCCGTACATCCCAGTTGAATTAAGGGTGAGAGCTACTTGACCTTCAGATGTGTTGCGTCCAGAAGTTCCCTTCGGTACGTAGGCTATTGTAAAGGCGCGTATGACTAATCCTAAAAAGCCAACTCCAAGGCAGGTTGCTAGCCAACGAGGATCGTTAAAAGCAGGCAAATTGTCATCAATAAAAGCTACGTATAAAGCAAGCGGGACGAGGAAAACTGGGAGGAAACTGCGCCGGCGGAAAAGCCAACCGCCTGTGCGCTCCATATCTTCGATTAATGGCATATAGACAGTTCTACGGGAGAGTTTAATGCGATGAAATCGTGAGCGCTTTCAATAAATGGGGACATATAGGCGTCCTCTTCTAAGAAAGGTAGTTCAGCTCTAAAGGCATCTTGAAGCTTTTGAAGTTTCGGAGACATTTTACCTAGGCCTGCAAGATGACCTAAGTCTGAAGCTTGAGCCGCACAAAGCGCCTCGATAGCTAGCACCTGCTCAGCTTGTTCTATTACTTGCCAAAGTTTAAGCGCCGCATTCGCTCCCATACTTACGTGATCCTCTTGCCCGTTAGAACTGTCTGCGTTATCAGCAGAACTAGGAGTAGTGAGTTGTTTATTGAGAGAAACAAGGCTGGCCGCAGTGTATTGGACGATCATAAAGCCAGAGTTAAGGCCGGGATCTTTTGCAAGAAAAGCCGGCAGATTACGAGTACCACTCATAAGCTTGAAAATCCTGCGCTCTGAAATAGAAGCTATCTCATGAACGGCAAGCGTAAGTCTGTCGATGGTAAGCGCTAAAGGCTGACCGTGAAAATTTCCACCAGAAACAACCTTGTCTTCGTCTGGGAAAACAAGTGGGTTATCTGTTACAGCATTTACCTCATTCTCGAATAAATCTCTTGCCTCTATAAAAACATCAAAGGAAGCTCCATGAACTTGAGGGATGCATCTGAAAGAATATGGATCTTGAACATGAGTTCTAGGAGATTTCATTTTTTCAGATCCGTCTATCCAATCTCTTACAGAAGCAGCTACATCCATAGCTCCCTCCTGATTTCTGACCCTATGAATATCGTTGTCAAATGGCGACTCTAGCCCACTCCAGGACTCTAAAGACCAAGCTCCAATAGCGTTAGCCCACTCCATAAGATTATCTATACGCAACATAGAAGCCACGCCATAGCTGAGCATAAGTTGGGTTCCATTAATAAGCGCAAGACCTTCTTTTGGCCCAAGAAGTAATTTCTTCCAGCCGAATTCTTTTAAGGCCTCTGAAGCGTGAACTGGCTCTCCCCCACGAATACTCACCTCTCCCTCTCCTATCATAGGAATCACAAGGTGAGAAAGTGGAGCTAAATCGCCAGAAGCTCCAAGCGAACCCTGACATGGAACGATAGGAATAACGTCACTGTCAAGAAAATCTAACAGCCTTTCAATAGTTAGTGGATTGACAGCGGAATGACCTTGGCCTAAAGCCTTGGCTTTAAGAAGAAGCATCATCCTCACGATAAAATCAGGAACATCATCACCTACTCCACAAGCATGGGAAATGAGGATTTTACACTGCAGTTCCGAAAGTTTATCATCTGGAATACGAGTGTTAGCAAGTGACCCAAATCCTGTATTCACGCCATATATAGTGACGTTTTTTGTAGCAATTATATCCGCTAAATATGCATGACATTTCTCCACTCTTTCCTTCACATCTGGTGACATGTCAGATATGAATTCACCTGAATCGAAATTAGGCAAACGATCATATACATCCTCTAGCGTCCACCACTCGGAATCCACCATAAAATTATCCGCTTTCATATCGGCAAGATACCGCCGGTTCGTGTTAACTTGGCTCACTATTATTCAACAGTTATATACATGAAATTTCTGCTCACTTGTTTAGCGACTTTAGCCTTGCAGCCTGTTCTTTTAGGCCAAACTGCCAGCTCCATCGACTTCACCGAATTCGACCTCGATAACGGTCTCCACGTAATTCTTCACGAGGATCATTCCACTCCCATCGTTGCCGTTACAGTAATGTATCATGTAGGATCTAAAAATGAAGATCCTTCGAGAACTGGAATGGCTCATTTTTTCGAGCATCTTCTTTTTGAAGGTTCGGAAAACATAGCACGAGGAGAGTTCGACCACTATGTAGAAAATGCTGGTGGAGTTCTAAACGCGAACACATCACAAGACCGCACATTTTATTACGAGTTGCTCCCATCTAATCAACTCGAACTTGGGCTTTGGTTAGAATCTGAAAGAATGCTTCACGCGAAGATTCAGCAGATAGGAATCGACACTCAAAATGAAGTCGTTAAAGAAGAAAAACGCCAAAGAGTGGATAACCAACCCTACGGCTCAATGATCGCAGAAACGATGGACGCCTGCTATGACGTACACCCATATCAGTGGACTCCAATTGGATCTATGGACCACTTAGACGCAGCGACTCACGATGACTTTATGGATTTCTACGAGACATTCTATGTCCCTAATAATGCCACACTAAGTATAGCTGGAGATCTTAATACAGATGAAGCTAAGGCTCTTGTAAGCAAATACTTTTCTGGGATTCCCAAGGGCAAGAAGCCTATTCCGCGTCCTACCGAGGTAGAACCCACAAGAACAGAGGAGCGCAGGAGTATAGTTTACGGAAAAGATCGTCTCCCAGTGGTTATCCAAGCCTACCCCATCCCAGCTCAAGGCACCCCAGACTACTACGCCGTAGATTTACTTAATCAAGTTCTCTCAGGTGGTGCGTCTAGCAGACTCAACAAAGCTGTTGTCGACGAAAAGCAATTGGCTCTTTATTGTGGTGCATTCAGCTTTGGTTTAGAAGATCCAGGAATCACATTTGCGTTTGCAATGGTTAATATGGGAGTAGAGCCATTAGAGGTTGAAGAGGCGATGAATGAGGAGATTGAAAACATGAAGAAAGACCTTATTTCCGACCGAGAACTCCAGAAACTTAAAAACCAAATCGAGACTCAGTTCGTCTCATCAAACACTACAATGGCAGGAATCGCAGAGGAGCTTGCAAACTATCACACTTACTACGGCGATGCGAATCTCATAAACACTGAAATAGATCGATACTTAGCTGTCACCCCTGAAGACATTCGTAGAGCTGCAAAAACATACTACAAACCGGAAGCTCGCGCCACCATCTATTTCCTTTTCCAGGACGACAATAACAAAGACTAAGTTCTAAGAAATACTAAGAAAATGAAGACTTTAAAAAACATATTCGTAGCCGTACTATCAGTCGCGATAACTTCTACTGCAACTCTCGCACAAGTCGATAGAAGCCACGCACCAGAACCTGGCCCAGCCCCCACTATTGAACTTGGTGAATCGACCATGCATAAGTTAGCAAATGGAATCCAACTTATTGTAGTCGAGAATCATAGACTACCTAAAGTTAGTTGGACTTTATCGCTTGAACATAAGCCAATGTTCGAGGGCAATAAAGCCGGTATGATAGATCTTTTTGGAGACCTTATGCAATCTGGCACTTCTTTAAAATCTAAGGCAGAACTTGACGAAGCTGTGGATTTCATAGGTGCATCTTTAAGCGCTAGCGCTAAAGGAATCCGTGGCTCTTCTCTAACAAAACATACAGATGAATTCCTCAGCTTAATGGCTGAGGTTATACTTAGCCCTTCTTTTCCAGAAAGCGAATGGGAGCGTCTGAGAACACAAGCTCTTTCAGGATTACTTGCTTCTGAGAGCTCACCTTCAGATATCTCTGATGCCCTTACTCGAACAATCAACTTCACGAACAACCACCCTTATGGTGAGATAACCACGGCTGAGACATTAGGCTCCATAACCCGAGAGGATTTTCAGGACTACCACAGCACGTATTTCCACCCTAACAATGCTTACTTAGTTGTCGTGGGAGATATTGATTCAAGCATCGCTTTAGAAAAAGCGAACAAGTATTTCGGCAATTGGAAAAGAGCCGCTATACCCTATAAACGTTGGGATTCACCTGACAGACCTAGGAATATTCGTGTCTGTCTTGCTCCTGTCGAAGGGGCAGTCCAAACCTCTATAAAGGTCACCCACATCATAAATATGCCTCCAGGCCATAAAGATGCTATAGCAGCATCTGTGATGAATAGCATCCTTGGAGGAGGAGCTTTCTCGGGAAGACTAATGCAGAACCTACGAGAAGATAAAGCCTTCACTTATGGCGCACGCTCAAGCTTCTCTAATGATCCGCTTGTGGGTACGTTTACAGCTTACGCCGATGTAAGAAATGAAGTCACCGATAGCGCAATTGTAGAATTACTTTACGAAATCAAACGAATCACTATAGAACTTGTAGATAGTGCTTCTCTAGCTGTAACTAAAAACTACATGAGCGGCAGTTTCGCTCGCAGGCTAGAATACCCCAATACGGCAGCTTTGTTTGCCCTTAATATAAAACGCTACAAGCTCCCTGAGGACTATTACTCTACCTACCTTCAAAAGCTCTCAGAAATTACTATTGAAGATGTATCTAGAGTCGCTAAGAGATACATCCACCCAGACCAAATAAACATTACTTGCGTAGGAAACCCCTCGATAACAGAATCACTAAAACAATTCTCAACTTCTGGAATTGTAGAACTTTACGACACATACGGCCGCCCTTTAATAGAACGGTCTCCTGCAGCAGATGGAGTTACCGCAAATAGTGTTATAACCGCCCATTACGATGCTATAGGCGGAGTAAAAGCATTATCTAAGCTAAAGGGAGTTCAGCTCAACGGCTCCGTGGAAATGCCTGGCGGCATGAACCTCCAATTTTCTCAAACGAATAATTACAATAAAAAAGCGCGAGGCGCAAGGACCTCCATGAGTATGAGTGGATATGATATAGAGGTTAATGTAGTCACTGACAAAGGTGGCTTCATTGAGAAAATAGGTTCTAAATCCATATACGATGGCCCTGAACTTATTCGCTCTCAGTGGGAAGAACTCGACCCAATATTTATGCTTCACGCATCAGAAAAAGGCATAACCACAGAACTCCAAGGCGTAGAAGAAATCAATGGAGTTAAATACCACGTTATTTCATTCTCCCTTGACGAGTCTATCAATTTGACTTGCTATTTCGACTTTAATCTAGAAACTCTATCGTTTTCTAAATCGATAATCGACGGACCTGACGGGCCTACAACCACTACTACTACTTACAACAAATACATCGAGTACGAAAAAGGACTTTCATTCCCGATTGAAGTTATAACTCTTGTCGGACCTAAACAAACGTCAACTCGGTTAGGTTCAATCACTATCAACCCAGATATCGACACCTCAATCTTTAAACTCGACTAAGATGACAGACGAGATTAAGATGTCTGATTTGAACGAGTCCATCTCACCCTTAGTCATCCTAAAAGATGTCGCCCTCAATCATCAAGAACACCAAGTTCTGAGTGGCGTCAACCTTCAGATCGACCGTGGTGAGTTCCTGTATCTGATAGGAAAGACCGGTAGTGGAAAATCCAGTCTCTTAAGAGCTCTATACGGAGATCTTAATCTCACAAGCGGATCAGGTGAAGTGTGCAATACTGACCTGTCTAATCTCAACAGAAGAAACGTGCACAAACTGCGTCGAAAACTCGGGATAGTATTTCAAGATTTCGGATTACTTACAGATAGATCTGTGAGTGACAACTTGAAGTTTGCGTTAAAGGCTACCGGTTGGATTAAGAAGAATGAAATTACAAACCGAATAGAAGAAGTACTTGAAACAGTAGGCCTACCTCACAAAGGTTACAAATTTCCTCACGAACTTTCCGGAGGTGAGCAACAACGTGTAGCCATAGCTCGCGCCTTACTCAACTCTCCCGATTTCGTCCTTGCTGACGAACCCACCGGCAACCTAGACCCAGAAACCACAAGAGAAATTCTTACTCTTATGCATGGACTTACAGCTTCTGGCTGCAGCGTTATTATGGCTACCCACGATCATGCCTCTATGAAGGAATTCCCTGGCAAAATCTTAAAGTGTGAGGACGGTAAGATACTACTAGTTGAAAACACTTATGAATCTTAATGAATTCTGCTTCCTCTAAAAAATCGCCTAGTATCAGCGTTATCATCCCCTCTTACAATCAACTTGAGGGACTACAGAAAACAATTAAGGCCTTTTCAAGCTTACGTAGAAGAGGATTAGAGTTAATCGTAGTTGATGGCACGTCAACCGATGGCAGTTCAGAGTGGATTCATTCAAACGCTGCAGATATAGATCAGATTTTAATTGAACACGACACAGGCATTTACGATGCTATGAATAAGGGCCTTGAGTTAGCAAATGGTGACTGGGTTTGGTTTATGGGGACAGGAGATTTACCAGTATTGGAAGGTGTTGAGGAAATATTAGAAGTGGTTAAGGGTAGTACTAGTGTTTTAGAGGAATCTGACCCTAAAATGCTCGCCTTCGGAGTTCACTTACTCGCTCCTCGTGAACCGGGAGTGCCAGAGTATTATCAACCCGTTTGGGATTCCAAACTTATTTGGAGAAACACCATACACCATCAGGGAGCTATTTATTCGCGAGAGCTTTTTAAAGGCTATGCCTATGATTTAAGGTTTAAAGTCTTAGCAGATTATCATTTGCACTTGAGGATTTGGAAGAAAGGTATTAAGTGCTCTTGTTTTCCCGAGATTATTGCTGAAGTTAGACCTGGCGGAGTCAGTAGAGACTTCTCACTATCGCTTTACAACGAAGAAAGAACTATGAAGCGAGATGTTTTATCGGGATGGGAGAATATGGTCCAGGAAGTTTGGACTCGGGCCAAGTGGCTTAAGAAAAAGTTTAAGGTATAACTCTATACAAAACCCACTACCCCTCCAAGTACTCCATAATAAGATGAGAATCAACATCCCAATGAAGATTTTCTCTTGCAATCATACATTTTGAAAACCAAAACTCGCGTGGCTTAGAAAGAACTTCTGAAACGCCTTTCGCAATAGCTTCTGAGGTCACATCCTTCAACACTACCCCTACCCCATTCTCCTCTACTATTCGGCGGACTTCGACCATGGGACTCGCTACGATAGGCAATCCTACATGGATGAAATCGAAAAGTTTATTCGGAAGACTGAGGAGATAATTCGCATGTAGGCCTTTGTCTAAAGAGAGCCCCACATCGGCTGAAGCAGTTAGTATACGTAGCTTATCATAATTTAGGCGGGGAATACAATGTAGTCTATCCTTCCACCTTGGATCATTAATTCGCTCAACAGATTCATCGAACTCGATTCCGGCTCCAACCAGAACTAACCTTACGTCAGTCATAACAGCAAGGGCATCGACGGCGTCAGAAGTGCCACGGTCTCTATCCATATATGCGCCTTGAAGAAGGAGGATGGGTAGATCTGTGGGGATGCCAAATTCTAAAAATGCAGTTCGTGGAGTAACATCCGGAACTGACTTTAAGACAGGCATATTGCGTAGGACATCGACTTTAACACCGTAGCGCTGGCGAAACTCCTTAGCTATGGACTCGTTGACGGTGAGCATTTTACCTAACTTAGGTATGCAATATCTCTCTACAAAAAGCCAAATCTTCCTTCTCAACGGCTTCCCAGTGAGTCCAGCGGCCTCAGTAAAAAACTCATGTGAGTCATAAACTACAGGAATCTTTCTATGACGACCCACGACAATAGACGGCAACAGAGTATCAAGATCGTTGGCCCAGATCCTATCTACCTCAGCTTTGCCTAACCATTTAAGTAAGGAAAGTTGTAATTCCGTATAGAAAAGTGGGCCAGATTTGAAGAACAAAGGTAAGCGTACAGCACTGCCAGGGCCATCGTAAGGATCAGATTCAGGAAATGCACGTCCAACTAAAATGGGCTCGTGCCCCGCGGCAATCATTACCTCACAGGTTTTCCTTACACGTTGATCGAATGTAAGGTCGTTTGAGACAAGTACTGCAATTTTCAAACCCCGATTATTTAAGGGTGCCCTCTTTAATTTGTTCCAAAACACGCTTAGTATAACGAGGGAAATCTCCTTTCATCATCCAACCGAAATATCCAGGATCACGCTCAATAAGTTCCTTTACAGAAACTCCCTTATTCTTACCAAAATTAAATACGATTACCCCATCATCATTATATATGAGTCTTCCTGCGAGATCTGCGTTGTGAGTTCGTTGGCAAAATTTATGGAGCTCACCCATATCCGATGGGACGGGGCCCACTGTTTCGCCTCGGCTGTCGCTAATAGTCGCGTCAGCATATTTTTCAAGTTGACTCACAAGAATTTCTAATGTTGCGGCAGTGTCGGGGTAAGCTTCATGAGCTCCCTCAAGTTCTTTATCGCAGTAAAATCTGTAGGCGGCTTTGAGGGTGCGTTGCTCCATCTTGTGGAAGATGTTTTGGACATCTATTAGATTGCGGCCTTCTAATCCGAAATCAACTCCCACCCTCAAAAACTCCTCAGCTAACATAGGCACGTCAAAACGGTTGCTATTAAATCCACCTAAGTCACAATTATGAATAAATTTCACTAACCCTGGCGCGATAACTCCGAAGGTGTGCTTACTTTTTACATCATCGTCATAAACTCCATGAACAAGAGAAGACTCAAGCGGGATAGGCATCTCTGGGTTTATAAGGATTCTATATTCATTCCCAGCTTTCTCTGGCTTACGCACTACAGACCCGTCAGGAGAAATCTTAATCATTGCAATTTCAACAATTCTATCCGTCCCTACTTGTACTCCAGTAGTTTCAAGATCGAACACAACGAGTGGCCTCTTGAGATGTAAATTTTTAAGAGCTGCTTCTAAATCCATATTGTCTTATCCTTCTAATAGGCGATCTAAAGAAAACGCCTCTAAGTAATCAGCTACTCTTTGAACGAAACTACCTCCTAACTGACCATCAACAACTCTGTGGTCATAGCTGTGAGAAAGAAACATCATATGACGCACTGCAATAACATCTCCTTCAGGAGTCTCAATAACAGCTGGCTTTTTACGTATGGCTCCGATGGCGAGGATTCCAACCTGGGGTTGGTTTATAATAGGAGTTCCCATTACGTTTCCAAAAGTTCCCACGTTACTCATCGTGTAGGTACCACCAGAAACATCATCAGGACCTAATTTACCTAGTCTTGCACGATTAGCTAAATCATTAATTGCACGAGCGAGACCTTGCAGATTATATGAGTTGGCATTTTTAATAACTGGAACAATTAGATTGCCTGTAGGAAGAGCCGCAGCCATTCCGAGATGAATACCCTTATGAATAACCACGTTATCCCCATCAATACTAGCATTAACTCCTGGGAAATCAACAATAGACTTAATAATAGCTTCAGCAATTAAAGGAGTAAAAGTTAGTTTCTCACCAAACTTCTCTTGAAATTCTTTCTTATTCTTATTTCTCCAAAGTACCAAACTCGTCACATCCGCTTCAACAAAAGAAGTAACGTGAGGTGATGTTTGCACAGAATCAACCATATGTTTGGCAATCATCTTACGCATCCTATCCATCTCAACAATTTCATATCCGCCTGAAACAGATTTGAATGCAGGGTGCGGCTCATTAGAGGAAGCAGTGACATTATATGTTATAGCCGGTTTAGCTAGTTTATCTGTTGTTGACTTTACTGTTGTGGATGTTGTGGCACCTCGGCTCGCTAAATACGAGATCATATCCTTCTTAGTCACACGACCTTCAGAACCAGTGCCCTTTATAGACTCAAGATCTTCCATGCTTACTCCCTCTTCAAAAGCAATGCTTCTTACAAGTGGAGAGTAGAAGCGCCCAGATTCACCTGTTCTTGTAGGAGAAGAGACAACTGCTGCTGCAAGTGGAGCGGAAACCATTTCAACAACTTCTTGAGAAGGAACTGGAGAAGGCTCAGCTTTAGGAGCGGGAGAAGATACTGAGGCAGATGCTGAAGAACTCGCTTCGCCACCAATCTCGTATCTCGCAATAGGATCTCCAACCTGTACTACGTCATCTATAGAGACAAGCCATTCAACAAGTACTCCATCTTCAGGAGCTGGAACTTCACTATCAACCTTATCAGTTGCTATTTCTACTACGGCTTCGTCTGCTTCGACACTTGCCCCTGCATCAACTAGAAACTTAATAATAGTGGCCTCTGCCACGCTTTCGCCCATTTTAGGAAGGAGGATTTCTATGATTGCCATGTAATCAGTTTACAGGTTGCAAAAGTAATGCGTACAGGATAAGCTTGAGGTCTTCAAAGCAATTGTATTTATTACAGATGACAAATTCTAAAAATTAGCATGTTAAATTTAAGCGACGTAACACGAGAGTGTAACTTATGACCGAATAAATAAAGCACGAAGAACAAGCTTCAAGTCCTCAAACCAGTTGTATTTTCGAGCGTAAGCTAAGTTCAGTCTCTCCCTTATTCTATCGTCATCGCTTTCAACGGCATTAAAGACAGAAGGGCGTGATTCTTCCCCAGGAGCGTCAATGCCTACCCAAGTTGCTTTTCCCATGAGGACTCTGAAGGAGCGAGATACCCAAAGGGATCGGCCCGAGATTATAAGGAGAGGTGAGAAAAGAAGGAAAGTTAATGACGAAAGTAGATCTAAAATGCGTTTTGAGCGTCTGGCCGAGGGGCCGTAAATAGCTCTGTCGAGCTCGGTGACAGGGTCTGGACCTGGGCCGCCTGCCCCCATAACGGATCCGTCATCAGTCCAGGCAATTCTACACACCACCGTTTTATTAACCAGAGAGGAGAGTGCGGTAATTATGTCTGTCGCGCTTACATCTCTGCCACTGAAAACAACCTCACCTATCGACTTTACCCTTACTACATCAAAAATAGTATTGATTTCATCTGGCCTTATTACAGTTGTGGAATCGGAGATGTCTCCACGAAGTTCAACAGAATCGAGCATGTTTGAGATGGCTGTTGATTCTGTTGGAAAGGCGATGATGAGGCGAGAAGTCGGTTTGGCATTTAAACGCCAACCACCTATCGTTATGCGACCTAAAATTACAACAGCAGCAAACCAGATCGATCCGAGCAATAGGATAGCTCTGGAAAATCGGAGCGCTTCAGGAAGCAGTCCATATCCTGCAATTAACACCAGCGAACCGACTGCGAATCCTCGGATTACTCTTCGTGGGATCCATGGCTTGTCATATCCCCCGAAAAGGTAAAGCGTGAAAACCCAGAAAACCGAATAGATGCCAAGAGCTTTTATAGTCCATGATTTATCGTATTGAATTCCCGAATAATCTGAGTAAAAGCCAAGTAAAATAAAGAGCCCCACATGAAGAGCAAATCCTTCAAGAACGGGCCAACTTATTTTTGACAATACTCTCCGAATGATAGAAACCCCCGCCCTCGCATAGATAGCAATACGTATGAACATGTTAAATATGCTCGCCTGAGAGCCTGCAAAATGTTTGGCTGCAAAAATGAGCATTGCGTTGTAAAAGATCGTAACGTAGTTGAGGCTGCCTTTCTTAGTGCTCTCGCCTTTATAGTGAATTATACGAGTTCCGGAGAAATAATAATTGTCCCAACCTCCTTTTACTATCCTCCAGCTCAAATCGATATCCTCTCCGTACATAAAAAAATCCTCGTCTAACAGCCCCACTTCTAAGAGGGTTTCACGTCGCATCCACATGAAGGCGCCGCATAGGATTTCGATTTTATTTGTCTCGTTTTCGCTAAGATGACCGGCGTAATAACTGTTCAAGTTCTCACTTCCAGGAGCAAGGTGAAATAGTCCGGATATCCTACAAAACGAAGCCCAAGGTGTAGGTATTCCTCTTTTACTCTCAGGTAAAAATGTCCCTGTGCCGTCGAACATTGGGACACCTAAACAGCCCAATTTAGGGGTGGCGTCGGCGAAAGTCATACACTCGGTGAAGGTGTCTTCTTGGACTACGGTATCGGGGTTGAGGAGTAGAACGTATTTGGCTTCAGATATTTTTATAGCTTGGTTATTTGCAATAGAAAAACCTACGTTTTCTTTATTCTCAATAAGTTTAACCCAAGGAAATTTAGTTTTCACCATCTCAGTGGTGTCATCGACAGAAATATTATCGACTACGAACACTTCTATAGCATCTTTTTTACCTGAAGCTTCATAATAGTGTTTTATAGCACGCTCGACAGAAACTAGACACTGCGCAAGGAATGCCTCAACGTTATAGCTGACTATAATTACCGACAGTTGCATAAACTAAATTTCGTAAAGAGTTCTGTTATCCAAAGAGCGAGCTAATGTGGCTTCATCAGCATGCTGCAAAGCTTCACCCACAGCTATACCCCTTGCTAAGGTGGTTACTTTTATATCAAACTCGGCTAATTTTTTATAAAGGTAAAATGAAGTGGTATCACCTTCCATAGTAGATGGGAGAGCGAAAATAACTTCTGTATCTTCATCTAACTCAGAAATTCTTAAGACGAGAGCTGCGATATTTATGTCTGCTGGGCCCACACCATCCATAGGACTTATTACTCCTGCAAGTACGTGATATACTCCCCGGTAAGTTCCTACATTTTCGATGGCGAGAAGATCTCTGATATCCTCAACAACACAAATGAGCCCCCTGTTCCTTTCTGGAGTTTTACAAATAGAACAAACATCCTGCTCTGTGAGGTTGTGACAAACCCGGCAAGGCGACACCCCCTCACTCATAGCAATCAACGCATCTGAAAGCGACCTAACTCGCTCTGTATCTCGCCGTAACAAACTAAGTGCTAGACGCAATGCCGTGCGGCGACCTATTCCAGGAAGAGTAGATATTTGGTCTACTGCGGCTTCTATAAGGCGGGATGGTAGTTGTTGCACGCCGTAAATATAAACTGCATATCGCGCGCATCGAAACAAGAAC
>Ga0209501_10004661_pt1 | contig 13021 bp, 10 predicted proteins | sample ArcticOcean_MG_C_4_FD_187434 | JGI IMG/M metagenome (GOLD analysis project Ga0209501, IMG submission 187434) | Marine microbial communities from western Arctic Ocean - ArcticOcean_MG_CB4_134 (SPAdes) (version 2) | ecosystem: Environmental > Aquatic > Marine > Oceanic | place: Arctic Ocean...
CCGCATACGCAGCCACGAAAAGATGACGCTCGTCGTCGAAGGACGTTCCTTCCAAGACGGAATTCTGCAGGAATTCGCCGCTTAGAAACATTTTCATAACACAACAATTGACAATAGCTCTGTCGGCAACCTGCCGCATCAATGTTGCGTTGGCACCGTCGCCGAACGTAATTGTGTGGACGATGTGGCCCCGATTCAGCGCCGTTTGCGCAGCGACGAGGGGGTCGGTGCCGGCGTTGTGGTTGCCATCGGTCATGATCACAACTGTTTTCGCGGCCAATTCGCGCCGTCCGGCGTCTTGCTCGAGAGAATCGCTACCTGCCAGCAATCCGTCGCCGATATTCGTCCGACCACCGGGACTCAGCTGATCGAGTGCCTGCGTGATTAAGAGGGAGTTGTCGGTGAGCGGCTGAAGACGCGTGGCATTGGTGGAGTAGCCGGAAAGTGAGATCATTTCGCGATGAGGGGTGCTGTCGATTTCGATCATGAAGACGCCGATGGCGGCATCCAGGCCGTCCCAGCGATCGTGTTTGCCCATCGAGCCGAAATGATTGACGACGAGTGCGAGATCACGGTCGAGTTGCGATGCGACAGCCGATTGATCCGTTTCAAAGTTTGCGAAACCGTAGATTCCGCCGAAAAACAGCGGCACCGGGCCAGACTCGGAGCCTGTTGTGCGCCGTCCCATGACCCGAATTGCGTTCGGCGGTGAACCACCGGGGGTAAACTGCCAGATTCCGGTCGCTGAGTATGTCGATCGCCCGGGGATTATGTCCGTGTCACTCAACAGCAGTGGCTCGCCGGCTACCATATTTCGGGCCGCGATCATCTTGGCCGCAGTGATGGCAGCCGAAGTACTCTGCCGCCGAGAAAGCGCTTCGGCGGCCGCCCGGGCCGCGGCATCGGTTGCCACTCGAAGTTCGGTCCGTGAAAGCTGCATGTAGGCGACATCAACCGAGAAGGTGACAGTCATCAAAAGGATGACCAGCATCATCGCAATGAGGACAACCATCGCACCGCGTCGCTTCGAGGGGGCCACACAGACATTTTTTTCGACCAGCGGTTGCCGGCAGATAAGATGCGCGAGCTGTTCATGATTTGCTCCTGCAGGATCAAGCTTAGATGCCGGTTTGTGTTTCAACATCGAATTGCGTTCTTCGGCCGGCTCAGCCGATGTTTTTCTTATTCCTTGACCATTGTGACCGTCACGGTGAGGGTCCGGCCCGTGAAGTACCAGCTTGGGCCAACAGTGTTCACGTCGCAGTCGGCCGTTACCGTTACGCTAATTGGTGTGCCACGAGGCAACGAGCCAACCTCGGCAGGTGCGATTGAGGTTTGTATTCCGTTCACGCGGCGCGCCGTTATCACTTCCTGAATTCGTGTTTGAGTGTCGCTCGTACTCCCATTGGGGCGAATCGCAATCCGTACGCCTTCATAAGCCGCCGCGGTGACTGCCTGCTTCGTGAAGATCATGTTGCTGGATTCGACAGCACCGAAAGTAAGCATGATCAACAGTGGGAGACAGATGGCCAACTCAACTGTCGCAGCAGCACGCCGGGCGCAGTTGCCAGGGAGCAATTTGCAGTTTTGGGGAATTTGTCGGTGCGATCGCATTGGCCATCACCGTGTTAGCCGGGGCAGGATAGCCTGTCGGAACCACCGCAGTCGAAAGGCGTGAAGAATTTCACACGTCTCTTTGAGACGGAACACCACAAATCGACAACAGGACACGCAAGCCTAGCTCAAAGTTCTGCCAGAGCAAATTGTGAAACTTTAACGTGAACTTGAATTGTCCGAATTTGCGTAGAGGGCCGGTTGTGCCCTCTGCGATGAATGTGCGGCGCGACAAGAACGGGTTCATCGAAGCAAAACCGTTGGGCGATCTGCATCAACTGTGGCTGAATGATCCCGCGAGCGGCTCAAAGGCAGCGACGTGCGAAAGCAACCATAGGGCAAATGGGTCAAAGGGTTGGGGGATGTTGGTGAGGAGAAGTGGACGAACTTGCCGTTCTTATTCGTTACCGAATTGCACAGACATACGCCCTACTGTTTCGGCTTCGCGATGAGCCGTTGGGCTTCGTCGTGCAGCGCTTTGGCGATTAGCCAGTCGTGCCAGAAATTGCCTTCGTACAGGGCCGTTTGATCCTTGAGTTTTTCGGTCAGCACGGGGGTGGCTTTGGCGAGGGCTTTTTTTGCCTTGTCCGGTTGTTCGAGGCGAAACAGGCACATGGCTTCGATGGCGCGGTTGCAGACGATGACGCTGGGGATTTGAAAACGGGACGCGGCATCGACTTTGTCGGCGGCGTGGACGGCTTCGATCGCTTCGTCGTATTTCTTCATGCGATAGAGGACGAGTCCTAACGTGCGATGATGGTGGGACGCGAAATCGCGTTTCTTGCTCAATTCGACCGACCGCTTTGAGAGTTCCAGGAGTTTTTCCAATTGGCCCACGGGCTTGGGCATCAAAACGCACAATTTGGCCGTTCGCTCCAGGTTGCCGAGATCGTTGGAATCGCTGTACGCTTCGAGCATCTCCTTGCAAAGTGATTCATGGGTTTTTGTGTCGCCCGCCAGCACGAGGAACACCCCGATTTGCTGGCCGATTTGTGAGTTGACCCCACGGAGTACGACGATATCTACGAAGTCGGCCGCCGCTTTGTCCCAGGCGTGGCCGCGCGCGTATTCGTAGGCCCGCATACGATAACCGGCGGGGTCGTTCGGCTTGGCCGCGATCAACGCCGTCAACTCGACGATGCGTTCTTCGTTGACTTGCGGCTTCTGGTCGGCCTTGTCGTTGTCATCCTTGTCGGCGGCGATGGCGACGCCGACAAACATCAGGCTGGCGAACGAAACAAGCAAGGTCGAGATCACAGATCGGTGCGGCATGATTCACTCTCCCCAAACACGGCGGTGTATTCTGAATCGAGGGAATTCTTCCTTCGCATAACTCGATGGCGTGTGACGCGGTGGAATGTCACGTTGCCGTTCGTGGATTGCAGGGCTTGGGTCGCCGTTTGATCTGTTGCAGTTGACCCCGCGACGGGAACCGCATGAATGCGGTTACTACGAGCCCTCTTCTCCGCGCTGACGCGCGGCGAGCATTTGATTGCGGTGTTGTGCGATTGACGTTTTGCTACAACAAGCCGGGGATGGGGTCCCAGGTGGACATTGTGCGGGAGACTTCGCCGGGGACGCCTTGGGTGATTCGTAGTTCGCCGACATCGAACAGCGTGTGCAGAATTGTGGAGATGAGGTGCTTGTTGGTCAGCGGTTCGGACAAGGGTTGGCCGGCGTCGCGGGTCGATTGGCCGACGACGTGGCCCATGTTCAGGCCGCCGCCCGAAAGCATCAGCGGTGCAAGGTTGCCCCAGTGATTGCGTCCGCCGGTCTTGTTCAATTTTGGCGTACGGCCCATTTCACCGCAGCAGACGAGCAGGATCTTGTCGCTCAGCCCACGGGCTTCGACGTCTTCGATGAATGCGGAGACCGCGTGATCGAACGGCACGCCCATGTAACCCATGCCCTCGGCAACGCCGGCGTTGTTCACGTCGGAGTGCATGTCCCACACAAAGTTGGTGGTGACGGTCACAAACCCGCTGCCGCGCTCGCAAAGTCGTCGCGCCAGCAGTAGCAGTTTGCCCAGCGTCGCACCGTTGTCGGCGTAGCGTTTGTGGTTGTTCCACTTCTTGTCGATGTCATCGGGGCGGACGAGCTTGCTGGTGTCGTAGCGGGCGACGGTGGCCGGGTCTTCTTTCGAGAGATCGAACGCTTCGGAGACGCCGCCGAGAATGACGTCGAATGCTTGTTGGCGCAGCTTGTCGATGCCGTCGAGTGTGCCGCTTGAGTCTCGCGCTGCCTGAATTCGATCAAGGCCGGTCAGTAGCAGGCGGCGGTCGTCGAGGCGATTCATGGGAATCGCCAGCTTCATATTCTGCTGCATTTGCCCGCCGGCACCGGGGACGAACGGCGCGAACGAACGGCCGAACGGGCCGGTCGCCAGAAAATTCCCGAACTGTGTGACCGGCGGCATCGCTTTGGGATCGATCGCCTGCGGGAACAGCGCAGCGTTGGTTGGCATGCCCGTAAACGGATCGTTGGTGCCAACGATCCGCGAGTAGATCGATCCGAGATTGGAGCCAAACGTGTCGGCGTGAACAATGGGCTTGATATTGTGGCCGCTGTCGCCGGTGGTGAACGAGCGGACGATGGAGAGTTTATCGGAGAGTGCTGCGAGTTTTTCAAACGTCGAGCCGAAGGTGACGCCGGGAATCTTCGTCTTGATTTCGCCGGTGACCGAGCGGATTCCCGAAGGCGCGGTCATTTTGGGATCGAACGTTTCGATCTGACTGGGGCCGCCGTGCATGAACAGGAAGATGACGGACTTATCGGTCACAGCGTTACCGCTGCCGGTCGCTGCCGCAGCCTGCGCAGCGAGCAAGTTGGGCAACGACATTCCGCCGAGCGCCAGACTTCCCACTTTGAGGAAGTCGCGGCGACCGTAGCGTTTGTCGAATTGGCCGAACGAAAGCATGGCGGTTCTCCGTCGTTTGGCAATCGATGCTGTCGCACGATCAGCCGATTCACTTTTCGCAAGTCCTTATCTCTATTGTAATATCAAAATCGGCTCATCTGTTCCAGTAAACTTGAGGAATTCTGGAATGATTGGCGACGCACCGAGTACTTTGCCAGCGTTTTTCTGACGCAAAGGCGCGAAGATGCAAAGTAGCAAGAGGCGGAATGGGCGAAATTACGGAACTGTTTTGATAGTCGCGCTGACTGCGAATTGTTAATTTGCAGTTGGGATTGCCGATTAACGCAGCGGTGTCCAGCCCGTGCCTGCGTGGCCGAAGTCGAACTCGCCGGGGTGCAGAAGTTCGGCGAGAATTTCGGCCGATTCGACCAGGCGTGGGCCGGGGCGGTTGAAGTACTGGTTGCCGTCGGTCACATAGACGCGGCCAGTTTGCACTGCTTTCAGCGATTGCCAATCGGGCCGGTTGGTCAGGACAGGCATTTCCTGCTCGGCGCGGGGAATATCGAATCCGCAGGGCATGATGGCGATCACATCGGGGTCGGCGGCCCGCAGATCGTCCCAGGTCATGTAGCCGGAATGCTCGCCGGCGTTGCCAAGCGGATCGATACCGCCTGCCAATTCCACCAGTTCGGGAACCCAGTTGCCGGCAGCCATCAGCGGGTCGATCCATTCGATGCAGGCAATGCTGGGGCGAGGTTTGATAGCTCCGACGCGCCGGGCGATTTTCTGCAATCGCGCCTTAAGCGAGTCGATCAATTGCTTGCCTGTATCCGCTACACCAACGGCTTCGGCAACGCGGATGATGTCGCCGTAAACGTCATCGAGCGTATTGGGCTCCAACGCGACCACCTTCGGCTGCGAATGAACCAACTCGCAAACCGCTGCTTCCACGTCCTTCAGGCTGACGGCGCAGACTTCGCACTGCGTTTGCGTGATGATGACGGTTGGTTCCAATTGTTCCAACACGTCGGTGTGCACGCGATAAACCGATATCGCCTGTTTGAGGACGGCCTTAACGCGGTCATCGATTTCACGGCTCGTGCCGTTCACATCGATCTTCGGCTCGGAACAGGCCGGCAATCGGCGGATTGACGGCGGAAAATCGCATTCATGCGAGATGCCGACGAGCGAGTCTTCCAACCCCAGCGCGGCAACAATTTCCGTCGCGCTGGCAATGAGAGAAACGATTCGGTGCTGAGGCATACTGCATCACCCGACGACAATCATCAACAAGGAACCGGTGTGTGGCCGGCATGCGGTCCGTGCGAAATCACAGTCAGTTGGTCTCGCCAAGGGGCAGGGGCAAGGTTGCCATTTGCTCTTCGGTCCGTTGCAGCAGAGCCACAGAGCTAAAAAGCAGCGGGCAAAAAACCGCCAAAGAGATCAACGAATTTCGGAAGAACGGAACTCCTGCAACGTAGCATTTCGCCAGTCCATCCGCTGTCATTGGGTAAAAACTGCCACCGCCCACTGCCCAAACACCAAAGTTAGTAATTAAGAAAAACAGCGTTGCGCTGACGAGGCCGGTCGCTGCGATTGATCCGGCAGAACGGTGTTTCCTCAGAAGGAATCCAAGCGAAATCGTCAACGCAATGCAGCCGTAGACAAATGGCTGGCTGGGATAAAACGCCCAATCAAAACGACCGGTCAACGCCCAAATGCACAAGTCGCTCAGTAAGAATGTTGCGAGTGGAACCAGATACGACCATGATTTTCGTGGAAGATACGCGGCACCGAACAGGCAAATGGCCAGCAACGGCGAAAAGTTCCAGGGATACGTTGTGACTCCCGGATCGATGGTCATGCCAAAGGAACGAGAAAGAATGTAGGGCAACAGCCGCATGACAACAGAGACTAAGAGGATGATGCCGAGTACAGCGGGTCGCGGTCGTAACATGGAAAGCCTCGCTCTCACGCAAAATAAATAGTTAAACGGGGGTTTAGCTGCGTGCTGGAATTGGTTTCTCACCTGATAACAGATCGCAGAACAAAAATGAATCCCGCTGGACAACTTCGCCGCGGGAAAACGTGATTTCATGGTCAAACATTGGGCCGTCGTACACGAACGAATGAAATTCGCCGTTCTCACCGCAGGGATCGACGTCCGACGGCAATGCGGCGACAAAGTCCCGGTCGATTTCTCGCCCGACGAACGATTCATCCAGGCGGCGCGGATCGACACAGGCCGTCACCCCACGGAAGCCGGATGAGATGAACTCTTCCACCAGTTCGCTTGTGTCCCGCTGCCAAATCGGGAACAGGCACTCCAATCCGCAGGCGGCGAGTTGCCGTTGGCGGTATTCTCGCAGGTCTTCCAGGAAGATGTCGCCGAAGGCAACCTTGCGAATTCCCTGTGATTGGTACTCACCAAAGGCAACCGCCATGTTCGCCTCGTAGATTTCGTTTGACGCTTTTGCGGGAATTTCAACTTCCCGCAACGGCAGCCCGATGGAATCGGTTTGTCGCGACAACAACGAACGTCGAACACCGTGCATGCTGATGCGGTCGTAGCCCGCGGTGACCGTCGTTAGCAGCGCCACCACTTGGTGCTCCGGCTGCCGAGACAGCGCGTCCAAGGCCAACGCACTATCTTTGCCGCCGCTCCAGCACATCACAATGGGTTCGGGCATGGGAGTGTTCGCTAATTGGCCGACAATGTTGGTAACGGTCCGGAAACGGTCATCGACTGACCGGTTTTAGGGCAAAGGCTTGCCCCCGGCGTGCGCTGCAGAGTTTCGAGTGGCGGAGCCGAATACCATTTTTTGCAACGCTCGCAATAGAGTGCGGGGGCGAGTGTTCGCCGGCCGGTTTGTGGGTTGACCGCCTTCGGTTCATTCCCGCTGACCGCGAAGACTTCACTGGTTTCGGTGCAAATGTACGCGGTGCCTTGTCCCACTTCCGCAGCCGCCGGTTCGTCACTGCCACAGCCGCACACTAAAAGAGACGCGCACAGCACAACGGCAGCAGCGCATTGTGTTCTATTCATCCTGTCATCCTCGTTGTTCTATTAGGAAACTCCCTCTCGCTCTGGGAGAGGGTTGGGGTGAGGGTTGTCTTTCGGCGCATCGGCCACCCTTACCCTGCTTCAATCGCCTACGGCTCTGAAGCTGTCCCTCTCCCCCACCGGGGAGAGGGGTTATAAAACTGTCTCCAATGTTCACCCGCCAACTTGTCGGTAAGGCGGTTCGAGCGTTCCTCGGATTGCGAAAAACTCACTCGCGGTCGTACAAAGCGTCGCGTCCAATGGGATTGGAAAGGTTGCCGTCGCTGACGAAACCGAGCCGATGTTCATCCATCAAGTCGGCTTGCTGCTGCGAAACCCAATTGCTGCCGGGGACTTCAATAAACCAATGCCGGCTGCGCGTTTCGACATGCCCGTCGAGAAAGGCAACGTTGGCAGCATCGTTGTGTCGAAAGTGAACCGTGGGGAAATTCCGCGACGGTGGATCGAGAATCCAGTTCTCTTCGAAACTGAACGCGGGCGGAGAAAACGAAACCATCTTCACCTGCGCGCTGTCAGCAAAAACGATCGTATTTGTCATCTGTGCGACATCCCGGAATTTGCGAGTCGCAGGCGTGGTACTCAACGTGGCGGCCCACGTTGGCGGTGCCCATTCGATGCCCGACGACCTCGACAGATAATAGCCGTTAAATGCGAAACCGGAGGCCGGTCTTCCGAAGCGGACGGCATCCATCTGCCCGGGACCAAAGTCCGGACACTGAAACGCCGGGTAACTGGTCTCCATATAGGAACTGAGCGGACCGGCGGCAAAATTCAATTGGGCGGCCGGGTTCGGCTCATCGTAATTCACGGTGCCGAACCAGAACTGGGCCGACCCCTGATTGCCGCCAAAAGTTTGCAGGTAGTTCAGCCGGGCTGCATCTTCGATGACGTAGGGGATCATCGTCTCGGAATAGGTCTCGGCATAGTTGTGCAGGGCGAGCGTTAATTGCTTCAGCCGGCTTTTGCACTGCGCCCGGCGTGCCGCTGCCCGCGCTTGTTGCACCGCCGGCAACAGCAGTCCGATGAGAATGGCGATAATGGCGATGACGACCAGCAGTTCGATGAGCGTGAATGCGCGGCGTCTTTTAAGAGGGGGAGTGGGGGTTGCTTCTTTCATTGCTTGCATGACAAGACCTCGTTGTCTGGGCCGATTGCGAACGGATCGCCGTTCGGCCAACTGCCGTTTCAAACGAGGAAAACACGAAGATGAGTCGGACGCGGTCGCCTGCAAAGCGGTTCTTCGTTTCTCGATGCGCAATGGGTCACATCGGGAAGAACGCTCGTCCGGCGTAGGTTGCTCTAACGAGCGGCACCAAATGGTGCGGTATTCCGCGTCAGGACACGCATCGTCTTTTCCACGAAAGAGACGGTCTGCAAAAACCGACACTTGGGCAGGTCTTCTGGCTCCCGGATCGTCCTACTTGCTGCGCCTTCCCGCGAGAACATTTCTCACAGTGGCCTGTTGCAGCGTTCGTCTCCGGTTACAGCGGCGGGACCGCAACGGAATTGCACCGTTTTCCCTATTCTCTTGCCAAGGCGACAGGCCAAAGCAAGCACCCATGTCGAATGATGATGTTAACGACCGGCACACGTTTGTCAACAATCGACGAAGCCGTTTCTGAAAATGACCGACCGTGTGCAATTCACAGCGCGGAATGTTACCGTCGCCCCTCAAAGCCCACGGGATGCGTCCCGTGGGATCTCGATAAACCATTGGCGTTAATCTCAACGCCGAAACTGGAAAACAACAATGGCCGAAACGTTACAGAACCGCGTCGCAATTGTCGTCGGGGCCTCGAGCGGCATGGGGCGGGCGACGGCAACGATGTTGGCGCGATCCGGTGCGACGTTGATGCTGGCGGCTCGCCGTCAATCGCAACTCGAACAGCTTCGTGACGAACTGACGCAGCAAGGCGGCACGGCAGCCATTTGTCCAACCGACACGGCCAACCGCGATGACGTGAAGCGATTGATTGCAACGACGCTCGATCAATTCGGGCGGATCGATCTGCTGGTGTACGCGACTGGCACAAACATTCCCGACCGCGCACTCGATGTGCTGACGCCGGACACATGGGAGATGATGCTGGCGACAAATTTGACCGGCGCGTTTCTCTGTACCAAAGCGGTGCTGCCGACAATGCGGGAGCAGGGCGCAGGGCAGATTATTTATCTGTCATCGGCCGCCGTGCAAATGCCGGACGTTTCGGGCGTCGCGTATCAAGCGAGCAAACACGGGTTGAGCGGACTGGCACACGGCACACGGGCCGAAGAAAAAGAGAACGGTGTTCGCACGACCGTCATCTTCCCTGGCCTGTGCGACACGGAGATTCTGGACAAACGCCCGACACCAACTCCCCGCGACGTGCTGGACCGCGCCCTCGATCCAATGGACGTGGCCGAGGCAGTGCTGTTTGCCGCGCAGTTGCACCCCCGCGCCGTTGTGCCGGAGATGCAATTGTTGCCGAGTGTCTTGTGAGGACGGGAACTGAGTACAAGACAACTCTCATCTCTATGACCTCGTCAAAATTCGATTGACGGGTTGGGTGTCACTGGCGTGTCGCCAGTGCCCACCAGTCAACTGAGAGATACTCGTATCTCGCCTATTTCTGGGCGGCTCTCCGCAACCGGTCATTCAACGCTCGTCCCAGTCCCTCGTCGGGAAACGATTCGGCGATGATTTGATCGACGCCGGCGGCGTCGAGGCGTCGCAACGCGGCGAAGAAGTGGGTGGCGGCTTCGATCAGGTTGCGATTGGCCGAGAGAACTTCGACCGCGGCGAAATCAGAGACGTCGAGCGGTGTTGAGAATGCTAACAGGCCAATCCGCGTGCCTGCCTTCACTTCGACTGCGTTGGCGGTTTGAATGATCAGCGGTGTGCGCGGCGCGTAATGTTTCGGCAAACGGCCGGGCGAATGTTGTGCCGACAATTCGGGACGCGCGTCTGGATTGGGGATCGACACCGGCCCGATGACCGCTTCGATGTCTTCGAGCGTGAGTCCGCCAGGACGCAGCAATAGCGGAGCATCGGCGGTGAGTTGCAGCACCGTCGATTCGACGCCGACCTGAGACGGCCCGCCGTCGAGAATGTAGTCGATTTGCTCGCCAAGTTGTTCGGCGACGTGGGCGGCAGTCGTCGGGCTGATTCGACCAAACGGATTGGCGCTCGGCGCGGCGACGGGAATATTGGCGGTCCGCAGCAGATCCAACGCCAGGGGATGCGCGGGAATTCGCACGGCCACCGTTGTCAGCCCGGCGGTCACCAGATCCGGAACAATGTTTTCCTTTTCCAGGACCAATGTCAACGGACCGGGCCAGAAGGCGGCGGCAAGTTGTTCAGCCATCGGCGGCATTTGCTTGACGAGCGGGGCGAGTTGAGCAAGGTCCGCAACGTGCACAATCAGCGGATCAAATTCGGGGCGTTGTTTGGCCTCGAACACTCGGGCCACCGCTTGTGGATTGAGTGCATCGGCTCCAAGGCCGTAAACGGTTTCGGTCGCGAACGCCACCAGACCGCCGTCTCGCAGAATCGTTGCTGCGTATTGGACATCGGTGCCGATTGAGCAGGTCATTGGTGCTACGACGTGAGCGAGAAAGAGAGGAAAGGGCGGGACACTGCCGACCAGAATAGTCAACGAAGCACGGCTTTGCACAGTCGAAACAAAAAAAGCCCGGCTGCATTATGCGGCCGGGCTTTGGTTTGTGGTGATTCATTCGTCGGAATCAATACCCTCGGCCGCTGTTGCCGGGCGCGAGTTGGTTTCGCCACTGTTCGAGCTGTTCCGGTGTGGGCTGATTGGCCTGAGGCGGTTGCTGAATCTGTTGCCGCGAAGTTGCCGGGGCGCGGTCGTATGCAGCCGATGTGTGCCACGGCGGTGGAGACCGGCGGTTGTCTGTTTGACCGGGGATGGAACCATTTGTTCTCACGCGGTCTTCGGTTGCAGCGGTCCGCTGTTGGTATTGGCGTCGATAATCTTGCGGAGCGTTTCCTGCAGCGGGTGCCGCCGGTCGAACGTTGCGAGATATGTTCTCCGTGCGGGAGTTGTCGTCGGTGCGGTGTCCGGCCTGGATGTATGGTTCTCGTGTCGGTTCATTTCGTCTGAAGTTGCTGGCCTGCCGCGATGCCGCTGGACGTCGTGGCGCCGCTGGACGTTGCGATGCCGCTGGCGGGCGGCCGTCGGCGAACATTGTGCGATCGGCCTGATCGCGTCGAACTTCGTCCAGCATCTCTTGAGCCTGGGTGAGTTCGGGGTGCGAGACGACCGCTTGCAGCAGGTGGCGTTCGGCACTGATGAGATCGTTTTGCTGGTAGAGAATGTAGCCAACGTTGTAGTGGGCTTCGGCATCGCCAACCGTCTGGGCGAAGTGCGGCATTGCTTCGTTGATGCGACCGGCGCGAGCCAATGCGACAGCAAGGTTGAAGCGATGGGTGGCATCCTGAGGCGTGAGCCGCACGGCCTGCGTCAGCAGTTCAATCGATCGGTCCCAGCGCTCCTGCGTGGCATAGTACTGGCCGACGGCATCGAGAACGTTGGGATCGTTCGGCTTGAGTTTGAGGGCCTTGAGAAATCGCTGTTCGGCCTCGAAGTTTCGGTTGTTCAGTTGGTCGAGGCGGGCCAAGCCAAGAATCGCATCGGCCGACTTGGGATTGTCACCCAGAGCGAGTTCGCAGGATTCACGAGCTTCAACAAGGTTCCCCAACGTTTCTTGCCAACGCGCGTAGGCCAGATGCAACTTGCCGGGATCTTTCACCTTGGCTTCGGCCGCGGCACTTGTTGGCGCCTTGGGAATCCACGATTTGGCACGATTCCAGAAACCGGCATTTTGTGCCGATCCTGCAACGACTTCCGCCGGCGCGTCGTTCGATGCGGTATTCATGGACGAACCACATCCGGCCAAGGTGAGGGTGGCCGAGGCGATGACACCAAGTCCAAATTGCAGAAAATACTGTCGAGACACGCCGCACCTCCGTGTTGGCGAACTGAACGAAACACCTCTGAGTCATCAGAGGCCAATCGTCCGGAATCGGACTGAGATCTGAAGCGGCTGCCTCATTGAACTCATAAAACCTGCTGCGGCTGCTCAAAGTTGGCAGAAGAAGCGCTCGGCAGCCTCAGAGATGAGTTCGGGAGTGAGAACAACCCGCTGCTTCTTGAATCGGCAGATCGATTTTGTGATCTCCAGTAAATCTCGCGGGTCGCTCGATCTGGGGGGTTTACCTTGGTCGTAGTATGTGGAGTACAGGTGATCGACGACCTCTGGGCTGAATGGCACCTGCCGTTGTCGACAGCAGAGTTGGAAGATTTCGGTGTACAGTTCCCGGCTAGGAGCCTGTCCGGAAAGCCGTTGTGTGGCGGAGTCGGTGAGGTCTAGAATTTCAATCTTTTCGGTCGCTGTTCGGCTTGACCGTTGTTCTTTGTGGCCGGTTCGGAAGATGGGCTACCCTCACAGACTCGGGTCCTTGAGGGCGGGCTGAATCCCGCGCA
>Ga0209501_10004664_pt1 | contig 13010 bp, 21 predicted proteins | sample ArcticOcean_MG_C_4_FD_187434 | JGI IMG/M metagenome (GOLD analysis project Ga0209501, IMG submission 187434) | Marine microbial communities from western Arctic Ocean - ArcticOcean_MG_CB4_134 (SPAdes) (version 2) | ecosystem: Environmental > Aquatic > Marine > Oceanic | place: Arctic Ocean...
GATATGTTCACTGCATCTGCAATCATGCAAGTTCTTGATAAGGTAAATCCTGCTAATAAGAAAAAGATGACAGATGTGATTAACAAGGGCACTAAGGATGGTATGATGAAATTGCAAGATTTTGCAATGAAACAGATTAAGTCTGAAAATGACCCAGAGATTGAAGAAGAAGCTGACCTTGATGAAGCAACAAAATGGAAACTGGGTGATGGCAGACCAAGAAGTGGTGCTCATATAGAAAATCGCAGATATTGGGATTTACCAAAGGATGAGTTGCAATATATTATAAAGGATGCTGGTGAAGCATACAAATTAAATCCAACAGCAAGAAAAGCAACTAAGGGTCCAGGCAACTGGGCTGACCAAGTTAATGATGCCACAACTGTTCTTGGATGGAGAAAGAGGAAAGGGATTAAAGAAGAAGCTGACCTTGATGAAGCATCTAAACTCCCATCCCATCTTGCCAAGTTCTTTGATAAAGACGGTAACTTAAAAAAAGATGCCGCTGACAGAATTGCAAAGGGTAAAGAGAAGTTAAATATCAAAGATGTTACTCCAAAGGGTTATGGTCCAAGTGAAGAAGTTGACCTTGATGAAGGCAAGATGTCTCAGTTGCACCAGTTGATTAAAGACAAGAAGAGTGCTGAAGAGATTGCGAAGATTATGAAGTTGGATGTCAAGACAGTCAAGACACTCATGGCCAGTCATCACCCAGAGGATGTTGAGGAAGGTGCTGAATCTGATGCTCGTAGGGGAATGAGTAAAGACCCAGACTTCTCACGCAAGGATAGCGCAGATGTTGATGATGATGCAACTGATGATGATGTCAAAAGCGCAAGTAAGAATATTATTATGCAAATGCGTAAAGTAGTATCTTTACGAGGAAAATTTGATGTAGAGTTTAAAGATAGGAAAAAGGTTAAAATTCCAGCAAAAATTGCTGTTGCTGTTCAAACAAAATATAATTCTTTTAAGAACTCAAAAGATAAGGTAAAATTTGCAGAAAAGATTGCTAAATCATATAAATCTATGCTATCAGCATTAAAAGAAAACACAATTCTAGGCCGGATTGGTAAAAAAATACAGGAGAGAAAAAATGGGTAAAAAATACCTTAACACAAAAAAAGGTAGTATTGAGCAATCTATTCTAGATGTATGGCAGGAAGCTGCAGATATGTATTCTGAAGGTATGAATGGCCGTACCAAAGAATATCGTTCACAGAAAACAGAACAACCCGAAACACAACATGGTTCTGGTGAGCATGCTTACGAGGTTGGCACAGATCGATATGCTGAGTATACTCAGTTAGTAACGCCTGGGCAGATTAGAGAATTTCTTGAAGAAATGCCAGATGAAGAACTTGATAATATTTTAGAAGATGCTGATGAAGAAATTCTTGAAGGTTTTGTAACCATAATGTCAGAAGAAAATGTTGATGAAGGTATATTATCAAAAGCAGCTGGGTTTCTTGCAAAGAAAGCAGGTAGTGGTATTGCTAAAGCAGCAAAACGATATGGAACTACTGGTGGTCGAGCAGCTGGTCTTAAAAAGAAAGTCGCAAAGAAAGTTCAAAAGAAAAAAGACGTAGCAAGTATCGCTAAATCGAAGAAGGCCTTGAAGAACTTGAAGAATGATATGACTGAAAATCGAAATCTCACAGACACAATTAAGAATCTGTGGATCGAAGCTGCAGCAGCTGCTGTCGATCCTAAAGAACGTGAAGAGTTGGATTTGGCACCAGAAGATACTGCCAAGAAAATGAAACGGGCAAAAGAACCTGCTCCTGGCGTATCTGAAGAACTTGATGAAATTGTAGCAGTTGCTGCACGGGCCGGAGGAGCTATAGCAAAGGTCGGTCGTAAGGCCGGCGATATAGCAGGACGTTTAGCGGTGAAGGCCAAGAAAAAAATTCATAAAGCTACAGCAGATGAATTTAACTTTAATGAATCAACAGGTAAAGAAATTGCTGCTAAAATGATGACAGATAAGTCTATGAAGGCATTTGCTTCTAAAGTTGCAAAGATGAAAGTAGTATCCCGAGATGACTTAGAAAAGCTGCTCCCAGATTATGTTGATGGAGGTGCAATAACAAAATTATTTAAAGAAGACACTGTTAATGAAGGAACATGGGCATTACCGAAAACACCAAAGGAAAAGGATGCACTCAAGAAATTACTTTCTAAACCTCTAAAAGCTAAAGATGCCTCAAAAAAACTCTATGATATTATCGGCGATGATCAGTTGGCGGATGATGTTGACGATTTTGCAGAGAAACACCCCAATGATGATGTTCGTGGAATCGTTAAAAGTCATATGAAACGTATGGGTATCAAAGAAGGTCTTGATGAAGGCACCAAAGAAGAATATCAGAAATTCTTTCAAGGCGCTCTTAAAAAGTTTAAGATTAAATCTCCTGCTGAGCTCAAGTCAGATGAAGAAAAGAAAAAGTTCTTTGATTATGTTGATAAGAACTATACCGGAGAGAAGGACGAAGAGAAAATTGAAGAGAAGATTGAACTTGCAAAAGAATTTAAGGTAAGTTCCATGCGTCATGCTTTGGAAAAGGTTTGGAGTGTTGCTGAAGGAGAATTGCCTCCAGCTTTAAAAAAGGCAATTGATGCTAAGAAAAAAGACAAAGAGGAAGATGAAGATTACCATGATGATGAGAAGAAAGAAAATACAATGACCGGCAAAAAGAAAGCGGGCGTTGATGTTAATCCCCATCAAGGTTCTCGTTAAAAAAGAAATAACATATGAAGGACTTAACTCAACTATTAGAGGCAATCAAAAATGAAGATTTGCCAGAGATTTATTGCGATCTTGATGAAGTTCTGGTAGATTTTATAGGATCAGCTGATGTAGCTGTCGGCGGAAGTTTTGCAAAAACAGATAAAGAAATACGATGGAATAAAGTAAATCAAACTAAAGGTTTCTGGGCAAATCTTGGTTGGAAACCTAATGCAAAAAGGTTGCATGATTTTATCATTAGATATAATCCCCATGTATTATCTGCTTTTACTGGCCGTGATCCTACTTCTAAAGTAGGTAAAATGAAATGGTTGAAGAAAAATACAGAGTTTAAAAGAGCTAATATTCATTTGGTTTTGCGTTCTCAAAAAAAATCATATGCAAAAACCAAAGAAGAAAAACCGAATGTTTTGATAGATGATTATGCTAAAAACATAAAAGAATGGGAAGCAGCAGGAGGAATAGGGATTCTACATACTGATGTAGGTAGAACCATAAATAAACTTAAAAGTTTAGGTTTCAAATAAGATAAATAGAATAAACACACCTTTTAATAAGGAGAAAAACAATGCCATTATGGGGAATAACTACTGCCGCTGACGACAAACCAAAGTTTCTGCCAGTAGATAGTAACGCCGCCGGGTCATCTGGCGCTAGAGAACATGCTATTGCAGTTGCGGGTGGATGGGGATTATCCCCCGGCCTTGCAGCTTCAGGAAATGATAATAAAGATGCGATGCCAGAAGTTCTGGTTTGTGTCAGAAACCTTGCTATATTTATGGGTTCTGCTTCTGTTATCGGCATGGATTGGACTGATGCTACAGTCGGTAATGTAGGAACATTCGATATTACAATCACGTTTGATGAGGCGGTTGATGTAACATCTGCTGCATGGTCTGCAAATCAGACAGTAACAAACAAGGCATATATTCTGTTGTCCCGTATGGGTCAAACAGACATGGTTGAAGACAGTACTATGGCTTGTATGTACTACTCTGGTTCTGGGTCTAACCAAATAGTATTTCGTGGTACTGCACAGACAAATGCTGCCGCCGGATACCTTGGGTTCAATAGTGCTGGTGTAGGTGACGATGACGTTATTACCGGAATTATCTTCAACGGTTCTGCTGCTCTAGATGACGAAGATGGTGATTCTGCAATAGGCATTCGTAAGGAATCTGGAACTGCTTCAGCGGGTACAGCTGGCGATAGTATAATCGCAGACGCAAGTGCTGCTGCATCTATTACTGTTAATGGTGCATTGACACAATCAACAACTCTTGTTATAGATGGTCTTTCTGGTGCTGCACTTGCAGTCGGACAGACTATTACAGTTAATGGTGCTGGTGGAACTCCTGCTGCTTCAATTACTGATGCAGATGGAAATACTGGTCTTTCAACTGATAACAGTCTAACAATTACTGCTGTTGCTAATGTAACAACTTGTACTGTTAGTGAGGCAATCACAGTTGCGGATGACATCGTTCTGCTTGCATCCACCAATGGTGGTGGAGAAATGCTTGTAGATGCGTTGAGTTTCGTAGTTGGTGGACCAAAATTTGACTCTCGTTCTAATATTTCTACAATTACAAGAACTGGTCTAGACGATAGTGTTGCAATTGAGTTGGAAGCTGGAACGGCCCCTGATGGTGGCAGACTTGTTGCTAATGGGTCAGATGGCAGTAGTAGTAATGCTGATAGTCCACTTGTTGTAGAAGCTTCATTGAATGATGTTGCTACATACTCGGCATCTGGTTCTAGTAGTGGCACTGCATATATCTTAAAAGGTATTACTGTTGCTGCTGCATAATAAGTGTTATAAATAAAAGAAACTGAAGGCATATGTTTTCAGTAAGGAAATTCATAATGGTACATCTATGAAGATAGATGAGTGATGTAGGATAGGTATATACTGATTTCCTACAGTAGTATCCCCCAAAACAATTATGTAGAGGGGTTTTTATAAGGAGATGCCATTATGGCTGACTTAAAAATTACGGCACTAACCTCATTGAGTACTTCTACTGCTAGAGAAGACTTGATCCATGTGATCGATGATCCCACGGGCACACCAATTAACAAAAAAGTAACTGTTGGTGAATACACAAACGCTCTAAGGGCCCCTGTTGCTTTTACTGATGCCGATTTAACATTGACTGAAGCAACTCATGCTGGTCGATATTTGATTGCTTTCGATCTTACAGCTGATAGAGTTATTACGCTTCCTACACCTGTTGCTGGTATGGAATTTAGAATCGTCGGCCCAGCTGTTATGACTGCTGCTGATGGACATGATCTACGGATCAAGTGTGCAACCACTGATGGTTCTGTTAGATTTGATGGTCAGCTGACATTCCTTGACACAGACGGAGATGCAATTTCTGTTATATGGCCTGATGTAAACTCGAATGACTTTATAAATATTTTTCTTCCTGCCCACATCGATATTACCATCGTTGGGCGGTCAGCAACTTTGTGGCATGTAACTGGTTTTGTTTCTAGTGTTACTGCGCCATCATTTGCGGACGCATCTGCTTAATAGTTAGTTAGTTGATGGTTGCTAGAGATAGCAACCATCAATTTTCTCTTATAAATATATGATACATCAAAAAAGTGAGGTGAAATTTTGATTACTAAAGAAACTATTGAAGAACGTAAATCTGTTATTGCGGGTGACGTTGAAACAGTAAAAACTCGATTAGTTGAGTTAGACAAAAGGAGAGAAGCTGATACTGCTTTGGTAAATGCTCTTGTGGGAGCTCTTCAACAATGTGATGCTTTTCTCAAAGAATTTGATGATGAATTAAGTGATGATGGAAATGAGACTTCTGATACGAAGTAGCAATACCATCAGTAACATTCCCTCTAAGGCAATTATGCTTGCTGAGGGTTTATAAAGGAGAAGCCAAATGGCTGATAAAAAGATTACAGCACTAACAGACCTTTCAACAGGTGTGGCCGGTGCTGACCTTCTACACGTTATCGATGATCCTACCGGAACACCGATTAACAAGAAAGTTAGTGTAACTAACTTTATTAACAACCTTCCTTCTTTTATCGGGTTCTCAAACTCGTATGAAGATATTTCGGACGGTTCACAAACTGCTCTTTCGGTTACGCATGCTCTGACTTTGCTTCAGACTGCTGGTACTAATGCAACTACTCTTGCTGACGGTACAGTAATCGGACAGATCAAGATCATTGTTCACGACACGGATGGTGGAAGTTCTGAATGTACTCCTGCTGATCCAGTTGGTTTTGTTGACATGGATTTTGTAACAGTTGGTGATACTGCTACCTTAATGTGGAATGGTTCTCACTGGTATGCGCTTGCTTCACATGCGGCGGCCGCTGATACTGGTGTGGTTGAAGTTACCGCAACTGACTAATAGTTAGTTGGGGTGGGTTTTGGTGGGGCTTCGGCCCCACCATTACTACCATTTAGGAGATAGTTATGGAAGTTCTTAGAGAAACAATTGGCGATATTTTAGAGCCTATTAAGAAGATTCTAAAAAAGAAACCTGTTATGTTGGAAGAACAGATACGCGACGAAGCGCCACAAGAAGTAGAATTAAAGGAAAAAGAAAATGAAAAATTTTAAATCATTTATGGCAGAGCATCCTAGTTATGATGCCTCAATGAATTTTTCAGCTGGTGGATTTGGTGATCCAATGGTCATCAAGAAGATTAATGCTCTCATGGGTAAGTTGACGGCTAATGAATCATATAATGATGCAGAGCCTGTTGTTAGGCAAATTCGTAGTTCTCTATCTAAAATTGGACTTACCTTTAGTGAAGTTCCCAATATGTCAGAAAAGTCAGGAAGTTTTTCTCTGCCACTTACATTATATGGCGGCCGGTTTGGTAAATTACCAAATACGCCTATTGATGAGTTCGTAAATGATGATGGTCTACAGGGTCAGGTTGAAGGTGGCCTTTCATTAGAGATTCGCTACGAAATGACAGAGGATAATTGCTATTGGCTTAATGCCGAAATTAAATAATGTATGAGAAAATAACGACTGAGAATGTTATGATGTTTGCGATTAAACATTATGATAATCCTCAATGTGAAGGCGAAAAAGAATTCCATGATGATATTAAACGATTTAAGTATATTAAACGTCTTCTTCGTAAATACAAGGAAACAAAGATACTTAAAGAAAGGTTATTGTTAAACCATATCATTATATTGAATAATTTGTTTGGTCCAGAGGCTTGCGTGACCCTGCTCTTGTTTAAAATACAAAGGGAGTATTGGGAAACACTCAAGTCTTTTTTATTATTCCTAAATATGATAAGAGAAGATGAACTGCCACAAACGCAAGAGAACCTCAAGGTTCTAGAAATTTTAAGGGAACTATAATGGGACGAGCGATTGACTTATTTGTTACATATAGATTTTTAAAATTACTTGTTACGCCCTTTGAAAAACAGGATGCGTATAAGCTAGGTATTATTGATAAAGATGGTAATCGCATTATGCCTTCACCAATTGCTGGTATTAGACAGACTAAGCCTAAACCCCTCACTACATTAGAAGAAAAGGCTGCTTATACTATTCTTCATAAACTAATTTTTAATATCAAAAAAATATTCGGAAAGGTGCCTGGACTTAGAACCAAGTTGGGAACCTATGCTGCAGCACTATTTTTGCTAAAGGACACATTTAAAGAATCTGTGGATGACCCAGATATGTTTGAGAAAGAATTTATGAAATATCTCAAAGAAGAAGGATACGAAATTGATGACAATATTTCTGAAGATGTGATTGGGTTTGGTGAGATTTTACCCAAGGGAGAATATACCCTAGTTCAAGATATTTTAAATAAAGAAGAAGAAGAGTTGTCTGCTAAGAAGGGTGATAAGGTAGAAGTGTTTGATGATGTTGCTCCAATAGATACAATTCTTGGAGTAGAAATTTTTCCTGTTGTTCATGTAAAAACAAAATCTGTAATATATGTAGGGTTGGAGGATTTAAAATGAAGCTTAAATGGAAAGAGGTTTCCCCATTTACAGGAATAGAAGAAGATGCTCCAGTAAATTCTGTTGCCGGCGGCGGTGTTGCTATGCCACCAGATGCGCTTCATCAAAAGAAAAAAAAGAAGGGGGAGTTGATGACTCGCGAGGGAAATCTCATTGACGGCCGCACAAAGTCATATCGGGAACACCGAAAGAAGTTAGAATCTGCTAGAGAAAAACGAGAACAAGCAAGAACAAAAAGTAAGTTTATAGAAAAAATAAAGAAAAAATCAATAGGTGTAAGTTATGTCTGATAACAAAATAAAAAAACTTCTCAAACAATATGGTGTTGAAAAACGCACCAAAGATGAACTCTATGAAATAAAAGAAGAAAAGATAAAAAAAGTTCAATTAGTTGAACAAAAGAAACAAGAAAAAACTGAACTCCTTTTGTTAGCTGAAAAAGCAACAGAGTTAAGAGAATCTGAAGAAAGACAAAGAGTATTAGACGAAGAATTTGAGCGCCGTGAAAAAATTAGTTCTGCTCAATATAAATTAACTAATCCCTTTTCAATAGGTAGAAAATTTAATACGGATATTGTTCGCCAAGCAGCGATTGATAATATTCTCCCTAAGGCTTTTATTCCAGAACAAACTTCTTATCCAGAACCTTTTGAAGAGGAACCAGCATTAAATAGAGAACTTTCAGAATTTAAAAGAAAAATTAATGAACATATGCGTAAAATGGGATTTGCTGGTGGTTCTGGTGGTGGTGCTGGAATTGTAGGAGATTTAGATGATGTTGATATTAGTGGTCGTGGTCATAAATCTATTCTTATGTTTAATAATGTTACTAAAAAATATGAGGTTGCTGATCCTGATCTAGATGCTGGTATTTCAAATGAAGATGATTCTGGTGATGAAATTATTTTGAATGCTACTACAACATCTGGAAGTGATGAAAGTGCTAGTATACAACAAGAAAATAGTACCAGAATGGCGGCTGTATCCAGCGTCACTTTAACTGGTTCAACTGCCACTACTATTACTACTATTACTGGTGCAAATGCAGCCCAAGGCGAAGCTAATCTTACCTTTGATGGTTCTACTCTTACTGTTACTGGTGATGTTACTGCTTCTGGTGCTGTAACATGTACACCTACAGCAATTCTCTTAATTAAAAATTCCAGTGGAACAACATTAAAAACAATAAACGGTGTGGATGCTAATTAAGGAAAAATCATGCTTAAAATTTATATGTTGATTGTGGTTTTAGGTCTTGTCGGTGGTGTTGTTTATGGTGGATGGTACTACTACAAAGATACTCAAGCTCGTATTCAAATTCTTACCGAGAATGGTGCTAAGCTAGAACAGGCTGCTCAGACACAAAAGCAGACTATAGATACTCTTGTTGCAGATGCAAAGAAGTTTCAAAAACTAAATAGTGAACTACAAACAAACCTGCTAAAAGCAAATGACTATAAAAACACGTTACTTGGTAAATTGAGAAAACATAACCTTACTAGATTGAGTGCTCAAAAACCCAATCTTATAGAGAAGAAGATAAACAATGCAAGCAAAAGATTATTGGAAAGTTTCGAGTCTCTTACTGATGTCCCTACTATTAAGTAGTTGTTCAACTTGGGATAAACTCACAAAAATTGAAGTCCAGACTGTAGAAGTAGAAAGGAATGTACCTATCCAAAATAGACCACGCCAATTACAATTGTCAGATATATATTGGTATGTGGTAACAGAATCTAATTTTGTAGAATTTAAGAAGAAGTTTATAAAAGAGAATGGTGATCCCTTAGTTGCTTATGTTATTAGTGTAAAGGATTATGAAACACTTGCTATAGATATGGCAGAAATTAAGCGGTATATAAGCCAACAAAAACAGATCATTATATATTATGAGAAGGCATTGAAACCTAAACGAATGGAAGAACTTGAAAAATGAGTATAATCAAAGGAAAAGATTATGGGTACGTTTAACAAAAAGATCGTAGCAGAATTTAACCCGCCTCGCAAATGGATTTTGGCGAGGGTTTTATCATATAAGAACAAAGATATAAATTTTGAGTCATTAGAGAAAATTGGGGTTAAAATTTTGTCAAGTAAAATATCAGTACCAAAAGGATTTGTGACTGATCTTGCTTCCGTGCCTCGCATTGTTTGGAATATTATTGCTCCTTGGGACATTGCTCGGGCCGCAATTATTCATGACCTTCTCTATCTAAGGATTCGTCAATATCGTGCGAAACCCCGAGGACTAGGGTCTTCTTTTGCTGATATGAAAGTTGTTAAGAAAGCAAAGAACGCCGCAGACAATGTATTCTTAATGGCAATGAAGGATGCTTCTCCTGATGTACCATCTTGGAAAATTTATGCTGCTTATTGGTCAGTAAGAATGTTTGGTAAATGGTCCATTATTCCCAGAGAGGGGGATTAAGGTAATGTGTCCAGTATGCTATTTCCCCCTATTAGTCACTATTCTTAGTGCATTAGGATTAACCTCTGTCCATATATGGATTGATGAAAATCCATTTATTTCGGGTATGGGGATTGGCCTTGGATCAATAGCTCTGCCTTGGGGGCTTTATAAATTATATAAATATTTCACTAAACCAAAAGAATGCGGGATGAAAAAATGAAAAATGTCATTAAACATTATAGATTAATTCATGCGGGGTAAATTTTATATTACAGGTGCTAAACGAGGGTTAGGTCAAGCATTAAAAGAAAAATACGGAAGTGCAGAAACATTACAAGATTGCGATATTTTTATAAACTGTAAGCACGACGGATTCAAACAAGTTGAATTACTATTTGAGGCCGCAAAATTAGGGAAAAGAATAATCAATATAGGTTCTAACAGTGCAGACGGAATAAAAAACAAACCGTGGATTTATTCTGTTGAAAAATCTGCATTAGACAAGGCTAACGAACAACTGTTTTATCAAAATGTTAATACGTCAATTATTAGGTTTGGCTATTTTGACTCACCGAGAGTTGCTAAGGTAGACGCAAAGAAAATGTCAATAGAGTATTGTGTATCGATCATAGATTGGATGTTAGAACAACCACACAGGATAAAGGAAATTACTATATGTCCTTAGATATAGACCGTATTAAAAAAGAGTTGGAAATACTGCCCGATCTAAAAAAATTCAAACAAATTAGTTTGCAAGGAACACACGACAATATCGATCCGTTTTTAGGTGTTGGAAAATGGAGCGAGATAGATGGAAATTATAAAGAAACTGATTTTGTTATTCCCATTTTTAATATCCCGTACATAAATTCTATTATGGAAAATCTTAAAATGTTCAGGACTAGGATCATGAAATTGGTGCCCAGAGAATGTTATACCTATCATTATGATTACACTAAAAGGATACACATACCAATAGTGACTGATAAGAACTGTTTCATAGTAGAAAATAACCAACTTAAACATCTGCCAGCAGATGGTAATTATTATGTATTTGATACGACCAAGATGCACACAGCATTTAATGGTTCTGGAGGAATAAATGGTTCTCAAAAAGTAGACAGGATACACATAGTAGGAGGAATAGATGTTACCTAGATTTGCAAGAGGTAAATTCCACCCTAATGTTTCAGAGAAAAGAGAATAAATAATGTGGGTGTTTCTAATAAGTAGTATATCATCCAGTATTATTGGTATGGCTGTAGAGAGTTGGTTTGCTGATACCAAATTGGGCGTATGGTTTTATAAGAAAGTTGATAATGTTTCAACATGGGCTTCTAAAAAATTGGGGTTGAGGATTTTACAGGATGAAGAAACTTGGAAGAAAAAGTATCCTAATGTTTCAGAGAAAATTGATAAACTGGAAGCCAGAATCAATAAATTAGAAAAGGAGAAATAAAATGACTTGGCTAATTGAAAGATTTAGAGAAAAGACTAGTTGGACAGGTTTAATTGTCGGCGCTTGTGCCCTATTGGTTTTATTGGGCGTTTTCCCATTAACTAAAATGGTCCTGTCCGGCGCTATAGCCTGGGGCCTTTATAGTTTTTGGAAACAGGATTAAATTATGACAGAGTTGGAAACAAAGGTCGAACTTATCAAACGAGAGTTACATGACCAAAAGAAAATACATGAAAGATTAGATGTCGCAATTGAAAAATTGACCGATGTTTCCAACTCTATTCATCGTATGCTTGCAGTGCATGAAGAAAAACTTACAAAACAAGAAGAAGCAATAGTAGATGCTGAACAAAAGATAGAAATTCGTAGAGCAGAATTGTCAAAACAAATAGATGAGCTTCATTCTCGTATAACTACTAATACTAAAGAAATTATGACTGCGGCTACAGCACAACATGCTGCACAAAATAAAGAAATTCAAAAAATTCGTGATGATATACAGGCTCGTGTGGGTGTGTTAGAAAAATGGCGACATATTATCATTGGTTGTGCAATAGTGATTGGATTTGTATTAAATAAATTTATTTCATTTAGTCCTTGACTTTTCTACTAAAATAGTATACTATGGAACAATGAACTCGTATATTGATGTAAAATTTGTAAATCTTATATCCCCACAATTACAGCAATTCAAGAAGAAAAGCGATTTTCTCTGGAATTTTCGTTGCCCTTATTGTGGCGATTCACAAAAATCACGCATAAAATCTAGAGGGTTTGTATATCGTAAGAAAAATGACCTATTTTATAAGTGTCATAATTGCGGTGTGGGAACGACTCTAGGCAATCTCATCAAGTATATAGACTCTAAAATTCATAAAGACTATATATTTGAACGATACAAAAAAGGGGTTAAAACAAATAACCCTGAGCCGGAGTTTAAATTCAATGTTCCTATCTTTCGTAAAAAAGGTGTTCTCAAAAATCTTAAGTCAATCTCAGACTTATCCACAGATCACCCGGCACGAAGATTTATACAAAAAAGACTTATACCATCAGAGTCAATCTCCGATTTATATCTATGCGAGTCATTTTATAAATTCACGAACACATTAATACCAAATAAATTCCCTTCCTTGGACGGCGATCACCCAAGGTTGTTGATACCGTTTCGGGATGAGCAGGGAGAAGTATTCGCATATCAGGGGAGAGCTTTTGGAAAAGAGCAACCAAAATACATAACGATCAAGTTAGATGATGATAAAGATAAAATTTTTGGTCTAGACAGAGTAGACAAGAGTAAACCTATCTACGTTGTTGAGGGCCCGTTGGATAGTCTATTTCTGGACAACTGTATTGCAGTGGCCGGGGCAGACTTTAGTAATATGGAAGGTGACTTGATAATTATC
>Ga0209501_10004665_pt1 | contig 13008 bp, 12 predicted proteins | sample ArcticOcean_MG_C_4_FD_187434 | JGI IMG/M metagenome (GOLD analysis project Ga0209501, IMG submission 187434) | Marine microbial communities from western Arctic Ocean - ArcticOcean_MG_CB4_134 (SPAdes) (version 2) | ecosystem: Environmental > Aquatic > Marine > Oceanic | place: Arctic Ocean...
TAAGCCGGGATGACGCGCTAGAGCGATATTGTCTTTCAGCGAGAGGTGCGCAAACAGATTGTGATCCTGAAAGAGCGTTGTGATTGAACGCGATGACGGGGGTAGCTGAGTGACCTCTATTCCGTCAAGCACGATGCGACCCGCGGCGGCTTGTTCGAAGCCCGCGATCAACGCCAGCAGCGTAGACTTTCCAGCCCCGCTTGCACCGATGACCACGGTCAGGGAGTGGCGTTCGATTTCAAAGTCGGCGGCGAGTTGCCACTCACCGTGTCCGAATCGGAGTTGGTCAACGTTCAGGAACGCCATTGACCCACCAGGCGTTCTATGACAACAAACACCAGTGCACATAAAGCAATCAGGACTAGCGCGGTGACCGCGGCTTCGTTAAAACGGTACGCTCCCAGCTGATGGTAGAGCATCACTGGTAGGGTCAACATGCCGGTGGTGTCGAACAGCGCTGCGACACCCATGTCGCCAAAGGATAGCGTCGCCGCCAGTGCCACCGCGAAGCCAAGCGGTTTACGCAGCAGCGGCCAATCGATTAGCCGGAAGCGGTGCCAGCCGGTCAGCCCCAGCTGCAGGCAGAGGCGCTGGTAACGTGCGCCCGAGGTCATCAGCGCTGGACCGATCGTGCGCACGAGGTACGGGAGTATCAGTGTTGCATTGACGATTGCCACCAGTGCCGTGGCAATGTCGAAGGTGAGTCCGAGTGGCAAGAGCAGCAGGAACAGCCCACTGCCGATCACCATTGGTGGCACGGCCAGCGTCATGGAGCCAGCCAGTAGCACGCCCTCTGCTGCGCGTTGCCGATGCCTTGTGCTGAGTCGGCGGGCACTGAGTGTCAGGCCCAGTGCCAGCGCCAACGCCAAAGTGGTTGCCAGTGTGGAAATCAATGCGCTGCGCCCGGCGGCTGACCATAAGGCGGCATTCGAGAGGACCCGCACGAGAGGACCGTTTAGGCCAAGCCAGATCACCGCAGCGAGTGGTAACGCAACAAAGCCGCACACCGCAGTCAGTAGGATGCCGTCAAACCAGCGTTGGCCCACGCTATCAAATCCAAGCGCCCGTGGTTGTCCGGTTTTCAATCCGCGTGAAACCGGTTGTGCGCGTAGCCATCGATGCAGGGCAAGAACCAGGATAAGGCAAATACCGAGTTGACCCAGTGCCAACCAGGCAGCGAGCCCTGGCTCGAAATCAAAACGAAGCGCCTGGTAGATGGCCACCTCGATAGTGGTAGCACGTGGGCCGCCGCCAAGTACTAGCACGACTGAAAAACTGGTGAAACACAAAAGAAACACCACCGATACTGTGCCGGGGAGAATGCTAACCAGCGCCGGCCACTCGACTTGGCGAAATCGTTGGCCGGCGGTCATGCCCAGTTGTGCTGCCAGGCGCCAGTTCTCACCGGGAATTCGTTCCCACGCCGGCAACAGCATGCGTATGGACAACGGTAAGTTGAAGAAAACGTGAGCCAAGAGGATGCCCGTGAGTCCGTAGAAATGACCTCGCCAGGACAAACCGATCGGTTCTAGGTAACGGTTCAGTAAACCGGATTCACCGTAGACGGCAACGATGCCGAGCACTGCCACAATCACTGGTGTCACTATCGGCAACCCCATCAGTTGCAGTAAAGCGCCCCGCCCCGGAAAGTGGTCGCGTCGCGCGAAGGCCCGTGCGGTGGGAATGGCAAGGAGAACGCTCAGTAACGTCGACAGGCTGGCTTGCCACACGGTAAAGCCCACCACTCGGTAAAGGTAGGGGTCACCAAGTTGGGTTGACAGCACCGCTGCGGGTGAGGCGGTGAGCAGAACGAGTAGTGTGCCGCCGACAAGAGCGATCAACAGCATGAAGGCAATGACACCGGCCCAGCCGGCGTCGCGTACCAACAGGCTGAACGGGTTCAGTCGGAGAGCGCGTCCAGCCATTCGCGGATCCATATTTTTCGCTGGCGGGCAACCACGCTCGCATCGAACAACAGCGTGGCTTTCGGGCTTACCAGGCCGTCGAAAGCGGCTGGCAAAGCGCTGTGAGAACGAGTGGCCGGATACATCCAGTTGGTTGTGGGGATGATGTTCTGGAACTCGGGTGTGAGCATGAAGGCAAGGAAGTGATCAGCCAATGACTGATTGGGCGAATGCGCTACTTTGGCCGCCACTTCGATCTGCGCATAGTGGCCTTCGCTGAAAGCCGCCGCGCGGTAGCGCTCGGTTTTATCGACGTGCCGGTGATAGGCCGGCGAGGTGGTGTAACTGAGCACCATCAATGCCTCTTCTTCGAGAAACAGGCCGTAGGCTTCGCTCCAGCCCTTGGTCACCGTCAGGATTCGTGGTGCTAGCTTCTTCCAGGCTTCGGACGTGTCATTGCGAAATACCTGGCGCATCCACAGTAAGAATCCCAACCCCGGCGTGCTGGTCCGTGGGTCTTGGATGATAATGTTCGGCCCGTTGGTATCGTTGACCAGAGCACGTAGGCTGGTGGGTGGCGCAGTCAGTCGCTCGCTGTCATAGACAAAGGCAAAGTGGCCGTAGTCGTAGGGCAGAAAGACCTTATCCGACCAGTCAATGGCAAGGTCTAGTTGGCTTAGCTCGACCCCATGGGGAGCCAGTAAACCGGTTGCGGCGGCCTCGCCGGTCAAACTGGTATCAAGACCGAGAATCACATCGGCACGCGATCGCTTGCCTTCCATCTTAAGACGACTGAGCAGCGCCGCGCCGTCCTCGAGGCCGACCAGTTTGAGTTGGCAGCCACAGGTCGCTTCAAACGCTTTGGTGATGATAGGTCCCGGCCCCCAATCGGAAACAAACGAGTCATAGGTGTAAACAGTGAGTGCGGGTTTGTCGGCCAATGCACTCGCGCTGGCCAATGCTATGCCAGTCGCTGCCAGTAAATGGTAGACCCACTTCATTTCAAGCTCCTTCAGAAGTGAAGGGCGGAGGAGGGCCGTTTGGCCATCATCCGGATTCCTCCGCCGGTATTAACCGGTTCAGGTTCAACGGGTTACTTTCTCAGCCTGGCTAACCCAGGCGCCCCGTCGGATGACAGCGACCAATCTAGAGGGAAATATGTGCGTGGTCAATCAATGGGGATAATGTCGCTTGAGTGCGGCACGGGCGTTGGCCAGACGGCTGGCGCCGATGCCGCGAACGACTTCCACACAGCAGCCTTCGGCCTTTAGCAGTGTATTAAATGCGACTGTGAGTGCTGCCCGGTCTTGCGAGTTGCTTTTACTGCGTTGTAGGGGTTCGTTCTGCCACGGTAGATCGGTATCGCAAAGCAGATAGAGGTGGGCCCGTCGGTCTCGGGCGCTAGCCAGCACCTCGGTTGCATTGTTGCCGAAGTAATGTCGAGCGTAGATCACGGTCGAAAAGAGATCGGTGTCGTGCAGCACAAGCAACGTACCCATTTCGATCGCGGCGTCTTCGAGCGCGCGCTGACGAGCAGCAATCACTGCAACGTCTGCTTCAACTATCTCGCGTCCATTTTCCGTGACAAAAAGTCGGGCGGCTTCGTCGGAATAAGGCGCCAGTCGCTCGGCCGATAAGGCACGGGCGAGTGCGCTCTTTCCGGTGCATTCGCTGCCGGTGAAAACGACACGATACGGCGCACTCCGTGTGTTCATAGAAAAAATGCTGGAATGGTGTGCTTAGGCCGAGTGTGACGCTCCAGCAGGCACGCGTCCATGCGGCCAAACATGCGCTGAGATTGTCAGTCTTACCGGCACGCGACTAGACTCCTGTGGTGGCAGATAATTGACGGAGCGGCAGAGCGTGGTAACGAGAACGTGGGGAGGCTGTGTGAGTGTGCTGTTGGCAACCGTTGTTGTCGCGAGCGAAGACAGGGTTGTCGCAGACAGTGTCTATCGCCTACAGCAGCAGGGGTGGGCGATCACACAGAAGGTTGACCGAGTAGAGTCGCGCGCGGGGGTGCCGCCCTATCAGCATCTGGTGCGCAGAGTCTCTATCTCGACCTATCGGCTGGGACGGGGTGACAAGGCTATTACCTGTGAGATTCGTTACGACAGTCAGCGCGATCGCCAGCGAGAAAGCTGTGGGCCCATCGTATCGCGTGAAGCAGATTGAAGGTCGTCGTGGGGGCGCGATGATGATCTCTATAATGGAAATGGATAGTGGTGTGCCGACGAGTTCCTGAGGGAGATTTACATGATTGAAGGCCTCCAGCGGTTTTTTAATACCTATCTGGTGTCGCCCAGCGAGAGCGATGAAACGGAAGCGCCTATGCGGCTCAACTTAGCGGCAGCGGCGCTATTGTTTGAGGTGGCGCGGTCCGATTATGACCTCGGTTCTGAAGAGCAAGCATTAATTGAATCGTTGGTTAACCAGCAGTTTGGTCTCGAGGAAAGCAGTGCAGCCACCCTATTACAACTCGCTGAGACCGCGGCGCGTGAAGCAACTGATCTGCACGGCTTTACGGCTCTGATCAACGCAAACTGGTCTCTCGATGAGCGGGAAAAGTTGGTCGAGTGGATGTGGCGAGTGGTCTATGCTGACGGGCGCCTGGATGATCACGAGGTACACCTGATGCGTAAGATTCAGCGGCTTCTGCACATCCCCCACCGGCGTTTTATCGCGACCAAGCTACGTCACAAGCCGGTCGATCCGACGACACTAGATCATTAATGGCCCATCAAGAAAGATGTTGAGGTCGAGTCGTTGGGTAGGCCATTCCTGTTGATGGCTATGTATTTTGTTAACCCATTTAGAGTAGGAACGCTAAAGCATGGCCGCGCATCCGTTTCTTGAACACGACGGAGTGCTTGCTTTCGCGCACCGCGGTGACCACTCGGCGGGTCCGGAAAATACCCTTGTCGCGTTCGAGGGTGCGCTGCGTCTTGGCTTTCGTTATCTTGAGACAGACGTTCATGCCACGCGCGACAACGTGCTTCTCGCGTTCCATGATGCCAGCCTCGATCGTGTGACCGATCAGCGCGGTACGATCGCTGAACTGGACTATGATCAGATACGTTGTGCCCGAGTCGGGGGACGCGAGCCGGTTCCCCTGCTGGAAGATTTACTTGGCACATTTCCTAGCGCACGGATCAATATCGACCCAAAATCAGACGCTGCCGTTGGCCCGCTGATTGATGTCATCCGTCGCACAGGCGCCGAAGCGCGTGTCTGCATAGGCTCGTTTAACGGCAACCGTTTAAAACGGGTGCGACAAGCAGTGCCCGGTATCTGCACCTCGATGGCACGGGCCGAGTCTGCCCGTGCGCGGTTTGCCAGCCTGGGATGGCCGTGGCGCGGCGGTGGTGCCGCCTGTGCGCAGGTGCCGGTGTGGTGGAACGGTATTCGGGTGGTCGATCGTCGTTTCGTTGGTGCAATGCATGCACGTGCTATACCGGTCCACGTGTGGACGGTTAACGAGGTGAGCGAAATGAACCGGCTGCTTGATCTGGGTGTCGACGGGCTGATGACTGACTACCCGGCACGGCTGAAGGCTGTGCTCGAAGCACGCGGGCTGTGGTGTTCGGCACCTTAGTGTGGGTGCGGTTCCTCGACCCGCTTGAAAAATACCAGAGCAAGCGCGAACAGGATAAGGATAGAGGCAATACCCAGGCGCGGATTGCCGCTTGTCAGGGTCACGAAGCCCACCAAGATGGGGCCGATAACGGCAGCGGCTTTGCCGACTACGTTGTAGAAGCCGAAGAATTCGGCGTTCTTGTCTTGTGGGATCAGCAGGCTGAAGAGTGAACGACTGAGAGACTGGATCCCACCTTGCACCAGGCCGATGATGGCGGCGAGTACTAGCAGTTCAACAGGCGTGGTCATGATGCTGGCGTAAGCGGTGACACCCATGTACGTGATAATCGCGATCCAGATGCCGCGCTTGGGGCCGTAGCGTTCACCGAGGCGTCCAAAGACGAGAGCGGCAGGAAACGCGATGAACTGGATCATCAGGATGGCGCCGATCAGTATTGTCGTTTCGAAACCGAGTTTCTTACCGTAGTCCGCCGCCATCATGACAATGGTGTCGACGCCATCGATGTATAGCCAGTAGGCAAACAGGAATGCCCAGGTAGCGCGGTACTCGCTAAGGTGCCGGAAAGTGTGACCGAGGGCTGCGAAGGTGCGGGCGATATCAACCCGCCGGCGCTGACCTTTCGGCAATGGCTCGTCTACCCACAGGAAGAGTGGTAGCGAGAACACCAGCCACCAGACACCCACGGTGAGGAACGACCAGCGCATTGCACTGGCGGCATCGGCGAGGCCAAACCAGGTTGGCTTCAACGTCATCGCCACGTTGATCAGGAACAATAGCCCTCCGCCCAGGTAGCCGAGCGCGAAGCCGAGCGCAGACACCCGGTGTCGAATCGATGCTGGCGCCACCAGGACGAGTAGTGCATCGTAGAAGACGTTACCGCTTCTAAAACCGACTGAAGCGATGCCGTAGAGCAGGATCGCAAGCGGCCACGCACCGTGTTCGACTAAGAAAAGCCCGGCAGTAGCAACCGTACCAAGACAGGCAAATGCGGCCAGCATGCGTTTGCGAAGGCCGCCCGCGTCTGCCATGGCACCGAAGATCGGGGCCAGAATCACTGATACCAGGCTCGCAATCGAGTTGCCCGCACCCAGCCAGAAGGTGCTCTCTTCGGGGCTGAGGTCGCCACTCCAATAGTCTGACCAGAAGATCGGGAAGAACGCGGCCATCACGGTGGTGGCAAATGCTGAATTGGCCCAGTCGTAGAGCGCCCAGGAATAGCGGCTTCTGGGGTTATGCATGATGTTCGTGCGTGCGTTGCGAGTCATGGGGATCGATAGATGAGAGCATATCAGGGTGTCTGTTGCTACCGTGGCTTTCAGTGGATGGTGACTGGGCCAAGGCGACCAAAAACCCCTAGAATGAGCGCTTGTCCCTAACCTTCGAGTTGATCGCGTGATCCATTACAGCGTTTGTCCGCATGACTGCCCTTCCACCTGCGCGTTGGAGGTTGAGACCGCTAACGGGGACACCATTACTCGTGTCAGAGGGGCTAGGGAAAATACTTACACGTCCGGCGTCATTTGCTCCAAGGTGGCCCGTTACCACGAACGCCTTTATCACCCCGAACGCTTAACCCAGCCGCTGCGCCGCCGCGGCGACAAGGGCAAGGGCAAGGGAACCTTCGAGCCGATTGGTTGGGACGATGCGTTGGATGAGGTTGCCGAGGCGTTACTTCGCGCTGAGCAAGTGCATGGTGCCGAGGCGGTGTGGCCGTATTTTTATGCGGGCACCATGGGTTTTGTGATGCGCGATGGCATCAACCGATTACGTCATGCCAAGGGGTATTCCGGGCAGCACTCAACGATCTGCACCACGCTGTCCTTCAACGGTTTTGTGGCCGGCACGGGTCGCCTTGCGGGCAGTGATCCGCGTGAGATGGCGCGTTCTGATCTGGTGGTGATCTGGGGATCCAATGCCGCCAGTACGCAGATTAATGTGATGACGCATGTGTTAAAGGCGCGCCGTGATCGGGGCGCCAAGATTGTGGTTATCGATACCTACCGTAACGGAACCGCCAAGCAGGCAGATCTTTTCGTGTGTGTTCGACCAGGCACTGATGGCGCGCTTGCGTGCGGTGTGATGCATATTTTGTTTCGCGACGGCCATGCTGATCGTGATTATCTGACTGAGTACACCGATTGCCCGGATGCGCTCGAGACACATCTGCAGTCAAAGACGCCCGCGTGGGCATCCGCCATTACTGGAGTGCCGGTCGAGACGATCGAAGAATTCGCACGCATGATTGGCACCACTGCCCGGACGTTCCTGCGCCTTGGCTACGGGTTTACGCGCCAGCGTAACGGCGCGTTCAACATGCATGCCGTTTTGTCAGTAGCCGCTGTGACGGGCGCCTGGCGCCACGAAGGCGGCGGTGCGTTCCACAACAACGGTGATATTTATCATTGGGATCGAACCATGATCGAGGGGCTGGATGTGCGCGACCGCAATGTGCGCATCCTCGACCAATCCCGCATTGGTGCGGTGCTGACAGGGGATACGAGTGATCTCGGTGACGGACCACCGATCACAGCCCTATTTATTCAGAACACCAACCCGATGTCGGTGGCACCGGATCTTAATCGAGTGCACGCGGGTTTCGCGCGCAAAGATCTTTTCGTCTGCGTGCACGAACAGTTCATGACGGAGACCGCCGAGGTTGCTGATATCGTACTCCCAGCCACTATGTTTCTGGAACACGATGACCTCTACCAGGGCGGTGGTCACCAGCATGTTTTGCTAGGCCCTAAGATTGTCGAGCCACCCGAAGGTTGCCGTAACAACCACGAAGTGGTTTGCGCACTGGCCCGCCGGGTTGGTGCTGAGCACCCCGGTTTTGCCATGAGCGAGCGCGAGTTGATTGATCGGACGCTGCGTGATTCAGGTTGGGGCGATCTCGAAAACCTGGCACGAGAGCGCTGGATTGACTGCCAGCCTCCGTTTCGCGAAGCCCACTATCTTGATGGGTTTGCTCATGCCGATGGCAAGTACCACTTTGCGCCAGACTGGTCAGCCCTCAAGCCGCATGGTTTTGGGCCAGCTGACGTTGTCTTGCCCAGTCTCCCGGATTATTGGCCGAGTATTGAAGAAGCGAACGCAGAAATGCCCTACCGGTTGGTAACCGCGCCAAGCCGTCATTACCTCAACTCAACGTTTAACGAAACACCGACCTCTATGCGGCGTGAGCAGCGACCCAGCGCCATGATGCACCCGGAGGATGCGCGCGAATTGGGGGTAACAGATGGCGCCATGATTCGACTCGGCAACCCGCGGGGCGAATTAAAGATCAGTACCCAGGTGTTCGACGGTGTTCAGCGTGGCGTCGTGATTGTAGAGAGCATCTGGCCCAATAGCGCATTCGAAGATGGCAAAGGCATCAATGTGTTAACTGGCGCTGACCGAGTGGCCCCGGTGGGTGGAGCGGCTTTTCACGACAACCGAATCTGGATCCGTCCAGTCTAAAGAGGTGATGAGCCCTCGGAGCGGGCCTGGAAGGGTTTTGCATTTTCTGCGCCGGCAAACAACATTTTGGCCGTTACGTCGCACATGTGCTCGTGATAGGCGAGCGCCTCGGCGTGAAGCTCGTCTTTCGGGCGTGGCTCAAGTTCCCAGAAATCGTTGACAACTTTGCCCCGCACGAGGGTTGCAAAATCCCGTGGCCCCAGCGATTGGCGAACGGTCGCGGCGATATAACGGATAGCAAAACCAATGCGGCGCGTCTTTGTCGGGTTGGGATTAGATCCGTGGATGATGCGCACGTGGTGAAGCGACATCTGGCCCGGTGACAGTTCCAGGTCAACGGCATCTTTCTCGTCGACTTCGGCATTGATTTCCTGGCCACGGCTCAGCAGGTTGTCTTTGTGAAAGGTGTCGGTATGGGTTAGTTGCTCGTTGTGACTGCCGCTTGCCACACGCATGCATCCATTGGCCCGCGTACTGGGTGTCAATGCGATCCAGGCGGTGCAAACGTCAGGTTGATCTAACCCCCAGTAGGTGGCGTCCTGGTGCCAGGAGACATACCCGGGATTCTCGGGTTCCTTAATAAAAAAACTTGACCCCCAACACAGAATATTGGGACCCAGTACGTCCTCGATTGCATCGAGCACTCGCGGGTGACAGATAAGGTCGTGTAGCCAAGGAAACAACAAATGGGGTTTGTGACGGTGCTTGCCATCGATCGGTTGGCCTATTTTTGACTCATAGCGTTCTAAGTGGGCCAGGCAGACCGCGGCTTCTTCACGTGTTAAGGCATCAATCGGGTGGCAATAACCTTTCTCTACGTATTGTTCTGTCGACGAGGGCTTGAGTAGTTTTCCCATTGGTTTATTCCCATATGGCCTGCAAGGTTGACGGAGTTCCGAATACTCTGATTAAGTAGACTAACTGATATCTCAATGAGAGATCAAAGGTGGCGGTGCGTGGATACAGTCAAGCACCCCTTATTCATGTAGGCACGGTGATGTACAAAGGAGGAAGTGATGAGAGACAGTGTAAAGAAAACAATTACTACTGCTGTTGTCGCGGTCGCGGTAGCGCTCGCGGGGGTTAGTGCTCAAGCGGCCGAGTGGACTTGGAAAGCGCAGTCACTGTGGCAAGACGGCACGGTTAATCAAAAGGCGTTTGTGCGTTTTGCCGCTAACGTTAATAAGATGACCAACGGGCGGTTGGAGATCAAGACACTGCCAGTGCATTCGGTAGTAAAGCACACCGAGACATTAGAAGCGGTGGGTGCCGGTATCTTGGATGCACAGCACACCGGCGGCGCTTATTTTGCGGGTAAAGAGCCTGGCCTACAGGTTTGTACCGAACTGAACGGTGCGTTCGAAAATACTTACCAGGCGCAGCTGTGGTTTGAATATGGCGGCGGTACTGAACTGTGCCGTGAAGCCTATGGAAAATTTGGTGTTTATTACGTAGGTCCGGTCTGGTTTGGACAAGAATCCATGCCGTTTAACAAGCCGCTGCACTCGATCGACGACTTCAAGAAGAAGGGCATCAAGATGCGGGCACCAGAAGGCATGGGTGCTGCAATTTGGCGCCGTATTGGAGCGGGCGTTGTCACTTTGCCCGGTAGTGAAGTGTTTACAGCGCTTGAGCGCGGCGTGATCGATGGTACTGATTGGGGCACGCTGAGCATGAACCAGGATCTGGGTTACCACAAGATTGCACCTTATCCACTGTACCCGGGCTTTCATTCAGCACCGGCGGCCGATTTTGCAGTCAACATGAAAAGGTGGAATGCACTGCCTGACGACGTCAAAGCCATTGTTGAGACAGCCACTAAGGAATTTGCACGCGACATGGTACAGAGCATCATCATGGGTGATATTGCTGCGGCTGATGCCGCGATAGCCCAGGGTGTGACACTGGTGAATTGGTCAAAGGAAGAGCGTACCCGCTTTCGTAAGGTGGCAATGATTGAGTGGGATGAGTTTGGTAAGAAAAGCCCGTTGGCAAGAAAACTGGTCGACAGCCAAGTGGCTTTCTTAAAGAAGCTGCACTTGCTCGACTAAACAGACAAGTCGCTGCAAAAGTGATTTAGCAGGCGGGGCGCAGAGTGTCCCGCCTGCTTCCTTTTTTTAAAGTGCAATGGTGATTCATGTGATCATGCGTGAGTAGTTAATGCCCCGTCTAAACTTGATTGATCGAATGTCGCTGTTGATTGGAGAAAAACTGAGTTACGTTTTTCTCATCAGCGTCATCATTACCTGCTACGAGGTCGTGATGCGGTATGCATTTAATGCCCCAACCACTTGGGTGCATGATGGTGCGACGGCGCTGTCGGCCACTGGTTTCCTGATGGCTGGGTGTTACTGTCTGCAGGCGCGACGTCATATCGCAATCACGGTGATCTATGATGCTGTTCCACGGGGAGTAAGGAATGTGCTTGCGTTGATCAACGCATTGTTGGTCGTGGTCTTTCTAGGCCTTTTAACTTGGGCTGCAATGAAAGTAGCAATGCCTGCAGTGGCCTGGCAGGCCTGGGATTGTCGAATACAGTTCTGCGGATTGGAGACCAGCGCACACGCGTGGGATGTGCCGATACCGGCTTATCTCAAGAGTGTTTTGTTTTTAGCAGCTGTCGCTATGTTGGTGCAGTCGCTGGTCCAGTTGCGGCAAACGGTGGACGCGTTTTTTAGGCAAGCGACCGCATGAGTATCGAGATTCTCACGCTGATTATGCTGGGATCGATGGTGTTGTTGCTTGTGATGGGACTGCCACTCGCTTTTGTGACCGGCCTCATCGCTTTTGGGTTTGCACTGGGGTTGTATGGGCCAATGGCGTTGCCCCTGATTGCAAGCCGGGTTTACGGCTTTGTGAGTGTTTATGCATTAATTGCGGTACCGATGTTTGTTCTGATGGCTTCGGTGCTTGAGCGATCAGGGATTGCACGCGATCTGTTCAGCGCTATGCATGTGTTGGCGGGCAACCTCAAGGGTGGACTGGCGATTCAAACGATGGCTGTTGCCGTCCTCATGGCCGCGATGACCGGTATCATCGGTGGCGAAATTGTGCTGCTCGGGCTGGTCGCACTGCCGCAGATGCTGGCGCGTGGCTATGACCGTAAGTTGGCCATCGGCACAGTCTGTGCCGGTGGAGGATTGGGCACCATGATACCGCCCAGTATCGTGCTGATCTTCTATGGCTTGACGGCAGAAGTATCCATTGGTGACCTATTCCTAGCCACGATTATTCCCGGATTATTACTGGCAGCGATTTACATTGCCTACATCTTGATTCGTTGCTACCTGAACCCAGCGCTCGGTCCGCCTGCACTAACGGAGGCGGGTCCGTTGACGACTCGGGACAAACTGTTGATGGTGCGTGATATTTTGTTGCCAGTGATGGTCGTGGGTATGGTGCTGGGGACCATCTATGGCGGTATCGCGTCCGTCAGTGAGGCCGCTGGCATGGGCGTTGTCGGGGTCTTGATCTGTACCTTGATTCGCAAAGAACTGACCTGGACGTTGATTCGAGAATCGTTGCATCAGACCATGATGACCTGTGGCGTGATTCTGTGGCTGGTGTTTGGTGCGAGCGCCCTGATCGGCGTTTACAACCTGATGGGCGGTATCGATTTCGTCAAAGATTTGATGACCGGACTGCCTTTCGCACCCATTGTCATTCTGCTTATCATGATGGGCATTCTCCTGGTGCTCGGCTTTTTCATCGACTGGATTGGCATCATGTTGTTGACCATGCCGATTTTTGTGCCGATTGTGCGGGACCTGGCGCCCGAATTTGGGCTGGATCCGCAATGGGCTGCCATTTGGTTCGGCATCCTTTTTTGCATGAATATGCAGATTTCCTACTTGTCTCCACCCTTTGGGCCAGCTGCTTTTTATCTTAAGGGGGTGGCGCCGCCAGAAATTACGTTGCAGGATATCTATAACTCCCTGTGGCCTTTTATGGGCTTGCAAATACTGGGGCTTGCTCTTGTGATGAAGTTTCCACAGCTGGCCCTGTGGCTTCCGATCTTGCAGAGCGTGAATTGACTTTGACGTTGGT
>Ga0209501_10004666_pt1 | contig 13006 bp, 21 predicted proteins | sample ArcticOcean_MG_C_4_FD_187434 | JGI IMG/M metagenome (GOLD analysis project Ga0209501, IMG submission 187434) | Marine microbial communities from western Arctic Ocean - ArcticOcean_MG_CB4_134 (SPAdes) (version 2) | ecosystem: Environmental > Aquatic > Marine > Oceanic | place: Arctic Ocean...
CTTTTGACCGTACAAGCCCTCTAGCATCGCCCCCGCCCCCCCCTGCCGTGGCCAAAAGGGTAAACCCTGTTCTGGCGCCGCGAAACTGCCGAACGCCGTAGCGGGCCTCTCTGTGCGTTTGGTGGGTGATTCGCTCAGGCATTTGCCGCTCGCCACTGGTCAACGCCCTTGTTCCTGTCGTCAATCCGCCGCCGCCGTTCTGATTCTTGGCACGCAAGATGCGTAACTTTGCCGGTCATCTGGCAAGCCAACTGCATAGCCATGACGGGGCGGCTGACAATAGCGATGGCAGGCTGATCGCCCTTATGCTTCACGATCCACTGCCGCCGCTGGCCGAGTAGGTAGCGCCAATCGAGTTTACTCCAAGTCTTAGCCATGCTCAGCCCCGCGTCCGCTGCCGCCTCATCCCAATCCCAAACGTCGCAGCCCCATTCATTAGCCAGTTCGTTCGCTCGGGTCGTCTTGCCTGTGGCTGGTAGACCACATAGCACCAGCCTGCGATGCTGCGGTTCCCATGCTGGTAGCCTGTCCTCGCTGCGTGTCTTGATCGCGTGGCACACCCAGCACATTGCACACCAGTTGCCCTGATCCCAAAACAAATCCTGCCTGCCCTGATGCGGGACGATGTGATCGACGCAACTCGCCGCCATTGTCCGGCCCACCAATAGGCATGGCACACATAGCGGGTTGACCGTTCGGTATCGCTTGCTTGCCTTGGCCCACTTGTATGTGTAGCTTCCTTGGTCCTTGCGAACGTATTGCTTCTGGCGTTCCTTCTTCCATGAATCGGCGTGGTCAACGCACTTATCGGCACGCACCACAACACCGCAACCCGGCTCACTGCACACCTGCAACGCTCGCTCGGCCATTAGGTCACCACGATGGTTCCAGTAGATACCAGCGTCTGGCTGTCGGTCGTCGTCACGCTCACCGTCGCCGTGTAAGTGCCTGCCACGCTCAGCGCCGCCACGGTATAGATCGCCTGCGTCTTGCTTATGCTGGTACTTAGCGCGGTGCCTGTCACCGATGCCGCACCTGTTAGCGCCGCACTGTTGACCGTTGCTATGGTTGCATCACCGAGGTCGGGGGCCATCGCGAGCTGGCCGGCGAAGTTGGCGTTTAGGCTGATGATGCTGCGGGATGTCACGCCATCGCAGTAGTGAATAAATTCTGGGATCAGCTCGGTGCCGACTACGGATGTGGCAGCATGGTCAGGCTTAGTTTCCAGGGCATCGACCGTGTCAGTAGTCAGGGCACCAGTGCCGGAGTAGAGTGCGAGCGTCCAGTTTCCAGACTCGGCAAGCGCCGGGATCGTAAATATGTTGAGATCAACCCCGCCGATCTGGACGCCTACTATTACGTGCTCGCTGGCGTATGCTCCAGGACCAGCGGGTGCAGTCTCCCAGACATTTGAGACGCTATCCCACACCTGCCCGGATTCGTTGAACAAAACGCCTTCGCCCAACGTGTCTAACTGTATTACCGTGGCCATGATTCTTTCCCTTACTTTCTTACCTGCGTGCGATGCGCCGTGCGATGCGCCGTGCGATGCGCCGTGCGATTCTTCGCCCTCCCGCTGAGGGCGGCCCCGACGCAAGAATGGATACCTCAGCGGCTGTCAGGGCTTTATCAAAGTACATAACCTCGTCAACGACACCGGCGAATGGCTCCAGGATAGCTGGTAGTGTATTCCCCCTAGCCCCTATCAGTACTTTACGGCCGGCGGTAAACGTGCCCGTAGTCGGGTTGAGCGTCTGGACCAATGCGTCATCCAGGTACATATACGCCGTGTCCGAGGCTGCGTCGAACGCCACGACAACATGATGCGCCGCATCGTCATCTATTGCAGTAGCGCTAGTCGTTTCGGCAACCGCACCGACGACGATCTGTAGATCCCCGCCGGAATCGATAGACAGCGAGAGGCCGCCAGTTGCCCCGTCCCGAGTCGAAAACAGGTGGGATGATGCGTCGGTTGTCTTCGCCCACAGACTTATACTCTGGTCGACATCCCCCAGCCCGACGGCCGGACCATTAACAAACTGAGCGGACCCATCAAACCTCACGGCAGAGCCCGAGTTGGCGTGTAGGCCGCCTGTCAGGCGGGGCGTCGGGTGGGAGAGTACTGCCCCCAAGACGTCCAGGGTTGGGGCTGATTGGTCCGCGGGAATTAGAGCGGCCCCGGTTTTCGTGTATCCGTTATCCAGGGTGATCGAGTATCCGGCATCGGCTTCGTCGTCTATGTACACGCGATTTATGGCGGTCCCGTTATTGCCGTTGCCGCTGATGTCATAATGCGTACCGGCCGAAGATTCTTCGAGTGGCCACGCCCCCTCCAGACTTGCGTCGTCGAGCAAATAGGTAGAGGCCACTGTCGCGTCTGCTAGGTTGGTGATCTCTGCTAGGGTGAGCGCTCGACTGTAGACGCGGGCGTCCGAAAACAGCCCCGGAGTCATCTCTGCGCCGTTAAAATACGCGCCGACATTCATGAGTGCGGTGTTAGTCGACGGCGATCCGTAAGACCCTGCGGACCCCTCCAGAGCCCCGTCGTAGTACGCCTTCCCTGTCGCGCCATCGCAGGTAACAGCCAGGTGGTGCCAATCGCCGTCTCTTGCGTCTGTCGTGGTTGCCGCTGTGGAGACGCCGTCAGAGTAGCAGCTAATCTTCCCGCTCCCCATGTACATCATATACCCAGCTCCGCCTCTCCATTTGCCCATCACCCCACCGCTGGCGTCGGCGCAAATGCGGGAACATTTATACCAGACGCTCAATGTGAACTCGGCGGGCGCGTCAAATGTCGTGGCGTCGCCCATCTTGATATAGCTATACCCTACCGGCGTCACGTAGACGGCGCGGCTGGGAACCTTGTGCGGGTTCTGGTTATCTAGCCGCAGTGCCGTACCTTGATGCGTCGGCACGCCCACGGCTACTAGATCGTTCGAGCCGAAGAGGTCCTCAGTAGCGTGTATCGCGAAATTCCATTCGTGCTGAAGAACATCACCGCTTGTGTACGTGGCTATCCGGCGGATGATTAGGTCGGTGCAGGGTAGGGTGGTGTCGGATGCGGCACCAAGGGCAAAGTTTGCGACGACAACGTAGGTGTCATGCAGGTCCGTGACGATCGTGTCATCGTGTGTCCCGTCTACGTTGTCAACCACTTGAGTTGAGTCAGTCGTAGAGCGGATGTACACGCTGACGTCTATCTCTTCGTGGTTGGCTGCGTTAAGCAACACGGTGTTTACCCCAGTACCAAGGGCATTCCGATGCCCAAGAATCAGAGCCCCCGACGTCGACAACTCGATCATCCAAGGCTTCAGCATCCCCTGGCCGACGATACGCTGGTTCGCCCCACCACGAGACATCTTCCCCCGGATGTCCACGCGGTACTCCCCATAGTCCATGACAGTCTCGGCAGTGCCATTGAAATACTTCGTTGTGGCAAAAGTATGATACCCAGCGTCCTCATTGGCCGTGGGCGTGAACACACCAACTGCGCCACTTCCATTCGCCGCCACTGTGGTCGTAGCTGTCTCGTCTAGCGCGAAGTGCGCTATGGATTCATCGCGCAAGTCCGTGTATTCATCGCTCATCTCGATAGCCATTCCGCCAGAAAGGAAACCGTTGCCGATACCGACATTGCAATGCCGACGACCTTAGGCCAAAAGTTCTGCCGCCAACGCATCAAATCTTCGGTATGCTGGGCGGTGATGTAAAACTTTGTCCGCTCAATTGCCGCCTCTGTATGTAGATTCGTGTACCGATCCTGCAGCTCGCGCACGTCAACTTTCGATTCCGCTGCATTTTCTACGAGAGTTTCGAGTTTCGCGCTGACTCCGACGAGCGTTTCGCGGATTGATGCTAGTTGCTCTTCGACATTCATTTTTGCCTGAGTCGCCTGCTGGCGTGCTGGTAATCGTAAAAAAACAAGTCAGGTTAGCTCCACGCTATCGGCACCGAATTCTCTCGCATCGATTGCATCTCGGCGAGGCAATAATCACGCGGACCCTAGGTCGATCAATAAAGACTGGCGGCGTCGCCTGCACGTAGCCGATCGGTCTAGCCCACTGCCCGATATTCCACAGAGCCCTACGTACGGGTGCATAGGCTGCAAATTGTGGCCGCACCGACTCGGCTGCCTGGCATGTGCCGGACGTGCAATCGACTGAGTCGGCTGGCGTTGAGGTTGACGCCACTTCTCCCGCGCCTGCCGTTGCTGTTGCTATCGCAAAAACCGCAGCTACCAAAACTACTCGCATAACAAACTCCCTAGGGGTTGGCGGCATCAGCCGAGCCGATGCCAAATTCGGTAATGTTTCGCGTGTCTGTGAATTTGCTTTCATCGCTGCCGATGCCGCTTAAAGCAGCCCCGGATAGACCGCCGCCTAATACTGTCGCCGCGACTAATGCAGCCGCGCCAAGTGCCGATCGTTCTTTCGGCCGTGCTGGTGCTACTGGTTGCTGCTCTGCCTCCGGCCCTGGGGTTGGCGGCTGTCCGAAATTAACATCACCGCCGACTAACATTCGCATTTCGTCCTCACCCGTGGCCGCTTCGTCTCCCGCTGTGCCCTCTCCCCATACCGCCTCGTGGGCCTCTCGGCTCCATGCGTCCGTTCGCTTCTGCTCCCATTCCATGCCATTCACGATTGACTCGATTCCGGCCAATTGTAGTAGGCGGTTATTCGCCGCCGACTTGCTCAGTGACTCCGTTACGGCTTGCTGCTCTGTTGGCGTATTCGTTGGCAATGTTGGTGACTTTGTCCCATTCTCCGGCATGGCTTGCCATCCTCATTTTATGGTTCCGCTCAACGATCTCTCTTATCCCGGTATCTGCAGGGTCGTCAGATACCGCAAATACCGAAATCTGATCCTGTAAATCTGCAATAATTGGCAACAGCTCGGACAATACTGATGCTTTTATCATCGCGACCTGATTTTCATTAATTCCCACACCCCCGCGCAGCGTCTCTACCGTCTCGCGTAATTCCGCCGCGCGGGCACGTAGGCTATCCTGGCTTGGCATTTCGTTACACTGATGGCAGGGCTAACACTTTAGTAATAGCGCGGCTCTCTGCGCTGCCTATCTCGTCTAGCTTTTTCGTGACGATCATTCGCGTTAAATTGTTAGAATTGGTCACGTTTCCTTCCATCTCTGAGACGATGACGGTATGCGCTCTAACAGCACCCGCCTTCAACGTCGTCAAAACATTTGGGGGTAATTCCATAGTCTAATTCTCCTCAGAATTTGCTGATTGTTTTTGTTGATTTACCTGCCGAGAACTTGCTCGACTGCTGCGGATTCCAGCGGGCCAACTTCGTCAAATTTCTTGACTCCTGCCGATCGTGCCACATTCGATATATGTTGCACGTTGGCGGCCGTCTCGCCTAGTAGTAGGTTAGAAACCCTACCGCCTTCTTCGAGTAAAATCTGTGTCATGTCCTCTGCCATATCGGTCGGCATAATGTTTTCTCCTGCTTGGTTTTCGGTATTCAAAACGATATCTAAAACGCCGTCTCCCCCAGTTGGCATGTCAACTCCGGCGGTTACTTTTTAACCTAATATCTTCCTTGCCAAATACAGCCCAATTGGCAACGACAATAGGCCGCCCCCTGCAAATCCAAGGGCCTTACTTGCTCCCCATCCATTGGCACCCTGCACCACAGTCGATGCTGTCGTTCCGAACCTTAGTGGTAATTTGCCCCCAAGATAAACAGACTCACTATCCATCTCCGCCCCTGTCGAGGCGTCCACCTGCAATACCGTTAGCGGTGGTAGCCGAAATGCGCTCTCTGCGTCGACTAGCGCTGCCCGAATTCCTGCGGTTAGTTTTTCCGCGTCTATCGGCTGCGCGTCCATTCCGTTCGCGCCCGGCTGCCCGTCTACGCCCGGTAGGCCATCCATGCACGCTGGCACCGACTCTAGCGCTGCAATGCGTATTTCATGCGCCGCCAGAGCTTCCTTGCCTGGCGACGCACTTGCGCCGCCTTGGCCCGGCGAGGAGGAAGCCGTTGATTCCAAGACGGCGAGTCTCGCCTGTACTGCGGCCATCTGCGTCTCGTATTTCTTGCAGGGCGCTGCTGGTTGTGGTTCTGGCGTTGGTGTCTGTTGTTGGGCAGTGCCCCGCTGCGGCTGCTGCCTGCATGTGTCGTCTTGGCACTGCCGCAGTGGGTTGCCTGTCAGCCTATACGCACCGGCAGAATCCACATCTAGTTTTATGCTGTATTTCGCGGCAACTTCTTCGACGAATGCCAGCACACTAGCACCAGCCGCACCGATCGTGCTTGTGGTGCCGGGCGTCTCTGCGCCCGATACGACGCCGACTAATAGTCCTCGGGAATTAACGATGCCGCCGCCGCTCTGGCCGCTCCAGCACGTGGCCGAGAATGAGTACAGCCCGCCGCCTAATCTAGCGGGGTCCAGTCGCCCGGACGTTGTGACATACCGGCTTTGGCTGCCGGGCCAGCCGGTCACCCAATAGCTATCGGCGCGGTCCATAGTCGACGATACCGGCCGCGGGCGGCTGGTGATGAATTCGGCCGACCATAGCAACGCTAGGTCTGACCTTGGGTTGCTCGCCAGTAGCTGCGCCCTGTGACCGCGGCCGGCTATGTCGACGACCTGTATCGTCCCCGGCCTGTGCCCGCGTATCACGTGGCTGGCGGTCAGTACATACGATCCGGCTGGGCTGCTGTCTATCGCGGTGCCGCTGCCTTGGTATGTTTCGCCCTGTCGCTGCGTCTGGCATCTGATGCGCACATCTGCGGGCCAGGGCACCGCACCAGCGAGCGGGCTAACTAGCTCGGCTAGTCCGTAGATTACAGCCAGACCAACTATAAAGTCAAACAACACTCGGCGATCGCGGCGCTGTCGAATCATTTGCAATTTCTCCGGCTGCGCCATGCGATCCAGCCGAATGCGCGTACAGCGTAATAGATCGATATCCGTCGCCAGCCAATCACGCCGCTATCCGCCATGATCACCCGGAAAATTGCGTCGGACTGGAATCGGCTCATAATTTTAGTTGCGTATAGGTAGTCGTGAAACAGCGCCCCGACTTGGTGCCGTCCGTTGGGGCAGTACAGCCACGCCAGGGCCGTTGGTATCGATGCCAGGTCCGTGCGGAATCCGTCGGGTACGGTCACCGACACAAAACCATCTCGGTAGGCATGGCTGCCGACTGTCGACCATGGACGGTCGGTGCGATCTGGCGTGAATTTCAAAACCATTTCAGGCGGGTAGAATACGGGCTTAGTCATGCGGGGTGCCCTCGACCAGAAACCGCAGCGCGTTTTCTTCAGCCGCTGCGAGCTGCTCGGCCACCCACTCGCTCTTCGCGCCGCCGTCGTAGGGCATGGCAAAGCGTCGGTCGATCAAGAAATCAGATAGCCAATCCGTTTCATCTCGCTGGATGTCGCCGAGTACCCGGCCGTATTTATCCAGTCGAGACGATCGAACTATTAGGTTATCAGCGCCGGACATCCAATGCTCTACCGCTGCCGTTACCGCCTTGCCCGCCTCGGTGTGCTTCTCTGGGCAGTCGACGCCCAGCACTCGCAGCGGGGCCTTCAGCCGCATACGGAAACCCAAGTCGAGCTGAACCAACTCAATCGAGTCGCCATCAATCACTCGGTATTCGATCAGTTTATAGCTGTAGGGTTGCAACTATGCCTCGATGATCGGTTGGCATGTACGGTGCGAGAATTGCCCTACTATTCTAGTCCGAAATCCCAGAATCTGTCAAACGTGGCATGACCGTAATGCATACGGTCTCTGTGAAAATGCAGATACGATCTACCAGGACATACAGTACCTGAAGCGTTGCCGCAAAATCTGAAATAACTCCCCCCGAGCCTGCGTCTTCTTCGGCAAGCTAGATTTTTTTTCGTGCTACATGCAAAGCACTTTCTGAGGGTTTGTGTGCCTTCCCTTAGGTTAATCCAGATTTCTGAATCTACTGAGACGTGTTTTACATCCGTCACAGACCATCCACTGCGTGTGCGTTCTCTACGCGGTCGCGGCGGGCCAGCTCGGCCTCTAGACCATCGATCTTGTCCCGAAGTGAAACTAGTTCGGAGTGCCACCAGGGTGGCGGTGCGGGCGTTTTCGTTAGCAGCTTGCGTTTCGCTTCATCGGCAAGGCGATTCGTCCAGCGGCTAAGGCTGGTCTGGAAGTAGTCGCGGTTTTGTTCTTCCAGGTTCGCACGCACCAGCAGCTTGCGTTTCGCTTCCTCATTAGTCATCCCTTTAGCTCCCCAATAAGTACCCATTGAAAGTGCGAATAAGCGCCACTTCCTTCGGCTTGCCCAGTCCGTCGCCATAGGTGGCTTCGAGACTTTCGCCGGCCCGCTTCGCTAGGTGCGCTTGCCACATTTCTTCGCGTCGCTGCTCAAATTCCTCCGGGGTTGGGAAGTACTCGCCCTTCATAAATTTACTGGCCGTCGCCGTGTCTGTCGGTATCTTGTAGCCTAGCTTCTTCAGGCGGGCTAGTCGGCCTAAGAGGCAGCTCGTGGTAACCCCTAGCTGCTGGGCTGTTGATATTCGGTGGCCTTTATTTTTTTTTAGTGCTGCTAGAGTCTTTGACAGTATCTGCGGCTGTGTCATTGGGTTGGGGTTCCCCCTATTGGTGTTGGTTGCTATCGTCAGACTGCCCGCCAGCCCAAGCATAAACATCGCTAACCTCATGCGCCGCATACCATCCATGCAAATCCTCAAATGAACTAGGCGTCTTAAGCGGCATCACCTCGGCATTGTATTTCACATTCCCACAAGCTGGGGCGAGTGCTTTTTTCTTTTCGGTGTTGAGCCGCGAATTGTTGCGGTAATCCTCCAGCTCACTAGCCAGCCGCCGACGCCGCTCGCAGTCGCAGGTGCAGAGGGCTACGTGATGGATTGGCCCAAGTCCTCGGGCCTCTGAATGCCACCAGAGGTTTGCTAGGTATTCCCAATTTGGCGGATCGTATCGCCATACTGGAATCGTTTCGTCGGGGTCCAGCTTCGCGAGGTCGATCATGCCCACCATCGCATTGGCTGCGGACATCATACCGCGGAGCTCATCCCTTGGGATTTCTTCTCGGGTCACCTTGGCGAATTTCTGGCGGTAGATTTCGATGAATCTTGGATTCCAGGCATTGGCCAGGCCGCGATCGCCGCAGGCCTGGCAGTTGACGGCCCGGTCTGGGTCGTAGATGTGGCTGGCTGGCTGTCTCGATCGAGCGGCCTCGCGCCGAATGAACCGGGCCAACTCGCCGTATGGTGGGCATTCTAGGTCGTTTGTCTCTATCCGATCGACGATTAACCTGGCCTCTGCCTCTGTGGTGCCCTGTAGCGTGCGTGCGATGCTGCCGAGCATTTCGCCCCATGCTTTGGCTGGATCTAGCCCGAACGCGCTAGCGTGCTCCTGGGCTGCAGTGGTCCGCCATTGGGCATAGGCTGGGTTTGATGCTGAGAATTGCTTGAGTAGGTTTTGCACTTCGGAGCGGTTCATATCGGGATTATCTCCCTGGCGTTGGGGTCTTTGGGGACGTGGAACCATGCCTGGTCGTCGTCGCTGTAGTGTCCGTCTCTGAGCCATGCCCTGGGCTCCCACCCGTACTTGAATTCCGATTTGGGGGAACTCATGTACTTCAGCCATCGCTGTAGGAGGAAGTCGGCTGGGTCTTCGTGTACGGCCGTTAGGGATTCGACGGCCTTGGCGTAGTGTGCCCGGCAATCGACTTTGCCTGTTTTCCATTTGCTCGGCACTTCCTCCCACCACGAATCGAAAAAGGAACCGATTTCTTTTTGTATTCTTTTTTTCTTTTCTCTTCTCTTCTCTGTTCTAGTCTCATCTTCTCTACTCTTCTCTTCTCTTATCGGTTTCGATCCGGTTAGCGTTGGGTTAGCTATGGGTTTCCCGTGGGTTTCCTTTGGGTTATTCCTGGGCCTGCCCCCTTTCGCTCCATTGTCCCACGCTGCAAGGAGTTGCGAGTTTTTCTCGCCCCATCCGATGACGGCTATTTCGCTTTCGGCTCGGACCTCGATAAACCCACATTCAACCAGCGAATTGACCAATAAATCGGCCTCTCCGTCGAATCTGCAGAGGGCCTTCAGGCCTGGGTTAGGCATGGGTTTGAACTGGGTTTGCTTTCGGTTTTGGCAGTGGCCCCATAGCCTTATTAAATAGAGTGGGGCCCGGCCGTCATCAAGCATCTCGGAAAGCATTACAACCTTCCAATGGTCCAGGAAATCCGGGTCGATGATCATTTTGACCAATCCTTTGAAAAAGACCGCCCCACCACTTAGCAAGAAACAGTTGGCACTGAATGCCTAGAATTTCAATGATGCTGAGCGTCGGGCAATTTCTGCCTATCGCTGAGCGTCGGGCAATTTCTGCCTATCGCTGAGCGTCGGGCAGAAAAGCCCGCCGCCCGCCTGCATCGGTGAAACAATGCGGGACAGGCGACGGGGGAAAGTGTTACCTCTTTCGCTTGGCTCCCATCAGATTGAAAATAACCTTCCAATCATCTACGTGGAACTCTGCATTTATGCCGTCGTCGCCATCCATCTTGACCATCACTGGAACATCGCCAGCCTTTATTGCCAGTGCGGCCTTGTTTCTGGTCCCATTCAATGCCTCCTGAATCTCCTCATCGGTTGCACCCTTCGGCCCGCACTGAAATATGAATCGATACACCTTGCCGCGGAGCGTATCTGACGTGGCCTCTATGGCACGTGCTGCGGCGTAGCTGGTGTTGCTGTGGCTTTGGTATTTCATATCCACGTACCCACCGGAAAGACTTCTAGCAATATTGCCGGCCCGTTTTTACGCTGCGTTGCATCCTGCCTAAACTGCGTTTCCTTGATATACTTCGGCCCGTCATCTACAAACCACCCGCAAGCCACCAGCGCGTCGATCAGCTCCTTCGAGTTCCCGCGCAGCCCGCTGTCAGAATCCCACAGCGATTGACGCTTGCCGAGAATCCGTGTCAGCCGAATAGATGCCTGGAAGCCAAACGGCTTACGCACCAAGCCCGATACCGTGAGGTAATCCTCGATCTCTTTCCTAACTTTTGCGGACGGGTACCACTTGCCGCCGCGGCCGCCATTGTTGTTGGTCATTTCAATTTCAAGACGTATCTCAATGACTTCTAGATTCTTGCGTATGCAACCTGCGCCGGAGATCAGGAGTTTCTGCGCCGGATCTCCGGCGCTAGGGATTTTGTCTAATTCTGTCATGCCAGGCCCCTTGGTTATTTGTCAGCCCGCAATTCTTCGCTGTGTATCTTTCGCTGCGAAGACATTAGCAAGCGAGTCGCGGCGTCGTACTCCTTAAGGCTGTCCCTGTGACTATCCTTGAGTGCATCCCTTTCGACTTGCCTGGTCAACGACAGCTCAGCCATAGCCGTAGCCATCTCGCGAATCTTTTCTGCGGTTACCATTTGTCCCCCAATGAATGATGTTAATAGGGCAAGCCCTGCTCAGGCTCCGCCTCGTGCTGTCCAAAACGATCGACGGCATCTTGGCACTTCTCCGCGCGGCGAAGCTTGTCGGTCGCGGCCACTATGCGCCAATTTGCGGCATGCATCGTATCCCTTGCCGACCTCCATAGCTCCGCCGCGTCTTCGTCCTCGCAGCCTGCCAGCTTTTCCTCGATGTACTGTAGACACTTGCGCAGTGCACAGTGGACGTTGCTGACTTCTGCTTTGGCTTTGGCTATTGCTTTAGCGTCGATCAAAACGGGATCTCCACATCTAGCCCGGCCGCGGGGGCTGTGTCTACTAATTGATTCTTCATCAGTGCCATTGGCACTACGCGAATACAGGGAACCGTCTTGCCCTCGTAGGCCACTGTGGTCTGATAGAGGCTTATACGCTTGCCGGCCCAGTTAGTTTCCCACTTGTCGCCGTGCTGAGCTGCGATTTCTTCGGCGTTAGTTTTGTTGCAGACTAGGCTTTTTTCCTTATCTCTGAACGTGATCTGCAGCTTGTCACCGCCTTGCTCAAAAGACTTTACGCTCACGGTGTCAATCACAACATCTACTTGCCGGCCTGGTTGTATGTCCGATGCCTTAAGGAATTCGCTCGAACCAAATACGTCAGATAATCCCATTTCAAAACCCTCCAGTTAGTGTTGATAAAACTCACCCCACCACCCAAACAATCCCCGCCATAACAATTTGATAAGACACCCCGACCAGCACCCCCAAACAAAATGCGTATCGGTGATATGTAGGCATCGGCCGCGACCAGATAGGAAAGCGTGATCGCCCCCGGTGCTCGTCCCCTGATCTCGTTGAAACGTCGCAGATCGAATCGCCCCGGATCTGCCAATAACTTGGCCGCTAGCTGCCGGGTTATCGGCCACTCGCTGTAGTCCCCCGCCGCGTCATGGCAATCCCGGCAAAGCGCCAGCCAAGTGCATGGCTCGCCAAGCGGGGCGACGGCCTTATTCTTCGCAGCCCGTTTGGCGCTGACTGGCCGCAACCCCTTGCGTTTTTTCATCCCCCGGCCTTCGGTGGGATCAGGTCCAGCGCGACCATTAAATTATGGATACCGGCGGCCGCATCCCTCGCAGGAATCGTCAGATCCTTTCGCGCAATTGCGTTGATGGTTAGCTCATCGCAGATGTCGGCCGCGATCGCCAGCGCCCTTTTTGCCGGTGGGTACAATTGCACCGTGGCCGCACCCTCTACGATCGTCACTTTGGTCAATTTCATATTTTGCCTTTCGTTAGTTGCACAGTATGCCTCGCCCTGCCCCGCCTTGCCCTGCCCTGCCACGCCACGCCTGCCTTGCCTCGCCACGCCACGCCACGCCGCGCCGCGCCAGGCCATGCCTGCCTCGCCAAGCCCAGCCATGCCACGCCGCGCCGCGCCCCGCCTTGCCATGCCTGCCTCGCCTCGCCACGCCCCGCCGCGCCACGCCTTGCCAGGCCCGGCCCGGCCACGCCTGCCTCGCCAGGCCCAGCCATGCCACGCCGCGCCGCGCCCCGCCTTGCCACGCCTGCCTCGCCACGCCGCGCCATGCCATGCCGC
>Ga0209501_10004670_pt1 | contig 12991 bp, 15 predicted proteins | sample ArcticOcean_MG_C_4_FD_187434 | JGI IMG/M metagenome (GOLD analysis project Ga0209501, IMG submission 187434) | Marine microbial communities from western Arctic Ocean - ArcticOcean_MG_CB4_134 (SPAdes) (version 2) | ecosystem: Environmental > Aquatic > Marine > Oceanic | place: Arctic Ocean...
CTCTGAACCATAGAGTCCCGCCCCTACAGACGCGAGTCTGACAGGTTGAGGCAATAATAAAAAAAACATTGGGGGATCGCCAGTAAATGGCGGTCCCCCATTTTTTCGCGGATAATATTTTTCGATCCAGGATCCGCCAGAACGGCCGGCGCGATAACTACCGGCTCTGAAACCGGGCGGGAGCGGAGGGCGGAATGAAAGTAGGCTTTATAGGGTTGGGGATCATGGGTGCGCCCATGGCGGCGCATCTGCAAAATGGCGGCCATCAACTCTATCTCTATGATCTGGCGCCGTACCTGCCGGCGGCCTTGCTGCAAGGGGGCGCCATCGCCTGTGACAGTGGCCAGGCAGTAACGGAACAGGTGGACGCGGTCATCCTGATGGTGCCCGATACCCCGGATGTGGAGGCGGCCCTGTTCGGGCCCCACGGCGTCGCCGAAGGTTTGCACGCGGGTCAACTGGTGGTCGATATGAGTTCCATCTCCCCCACCGCGACCACCGCTTTCGCGGCCCGCAGGCAGCCTTTGACCGTGCCGCACCGTTGTTCGCGTTAATGGGTGATACGGTAACCTTGATTGGCACCCGCAATGGTGATGGCCAGGTTTGCAAGGCTGCCAATCAGATCATTGTCGGCGTCACCGTACAGGCGGTGGCCGAGGCGTTGGTCCTGGCCGCCAAGGCCGGCGCCGATCCGGCTCGCGTGCGTCAGGCGCTGATGGGCGGCGCGGCCGCCTCGATGATCCTGGAAAACCATGGCGCCCGTATGCTGGAGCGTAATTTCGAACCGGGATTTCGCGCAGAATTGCAGCAAAAGGATTTGAACGTGGCATTATCGGCGGCCCGGGACCTTGGGGTTGTCCTACCACTGGCGGCAACGGCGGAAGGCCTCTACAACGCCTTGAGCGCCCGTGGCCAGGCCCAGGCGGACCATAGCGCCGCGGTCACCGTTTTAGAGGAACTGGCGGCCTGTAAAATCGCCTCCACGGAAAAAACATAGTTGTTTTCTAATCCAGCGCTTGGATCTCGAGGGGATAGGAGTTTTATCATGAGCAACGGAAATAAGCGTAATTCCATTACAGGCCGCAGCGCCTTTTTGGCTCTGCTGAAGGACGAAGGCGTCACGCGTTTGTTTGGCAATCCCGGAACCACGGAATTGCCCATCATGCATGCCATGACCGAGCAGTCTGATATCTCTTATGTTCTTGGCCTGCAGGAGGCCATCGTTGTCGCCATGGCCGACGGTTACGCCCGTGCCTCGGGCAAAATTGCGGCCGTCAACGTGCATGTGGCGCCGGGCCTGGGCAATGCCATGGGCGCGCTCTATACCGCCAATTTTTCGGGCTCTCCTCTGATCATCACGGCCGGTCAGCAGGAACAGGGCCACGGCCTGACAGAGCCGCTGTTGTACGCCCCTCTGGTGCCCATCGCCGCGCCGCTGGTGAAATGGGCGGTCGAGGTCACCCGTATTGAAGACCTGCCGATGATCATGCGTCGGGCAGCAAAGATCGCGCTGACACCGCCCACCGGGCCGGTGTTCATTTCCCTGCCCGGCGATATTTTGAATATGGAAGCGGCGATCCATCTCGGCGAGAGTACGCGGGTCGATGCGGCGGCGCGGCCGTCCGATGCCAGCCTGGATAATCTGGCGGCACGGCTTTGTCAGGCTCGGCGCCCAGTGCTCATCGCCGGGCACGAGATCGTCGCCTCGGACGCGTTTGTGGAAGCGGCGCAACTGGCGGAAATGCTGGGCGCGCCGGTCTATCAGCAGACGGTCAATGACGGCGCCCATTTTCCGTCTGAACATCCCGCCTTCGTGGGCAGCCTTAACCGGAACCAGGAGTATGTCCGCGACGTACTCTCGCCTTATGATCTGCTGATTTGCCTGGGAGCCGATCTGCTGCGCATGTCGGTGTATAGCAAGGTCGATCCTCTGCCCGCCGGCATGGCTGTGATCCAGATCGGCCAGCGCGATTGGGAGATGGGCAAGAACCATTCGGTGGAGCTGGCCTTGCGCGGCGATGTCAAGGAAACCATCGCGGCGTTGCTGCCGATCCTGGCGGCGCATGGCGGCCAAAACCTGAAGGACCGGGGCAAGGCATCCCTGGCGGCGGTGGCGGCGCGGAACTGGACCGTGCACCGAGAGGAACTGCGCGCCAAATTCAGCCCAATGGCTGATGCCACCCCGATCGAGCCGGACTGGCTGATGATGCGACTGGTCGATCTGCTGCCTGCCAGCGCCATCGTCGTCGATGAAGGGATCATCAGCACCCGCAGCCTGCTGAATTTTTTAGCCGTCCGCGATCGCTACGGCTATTTCGGCAATGCCAGCGGCGGGATCGGCTGGGGTATCGCGGCAGCCCTGGGCGTCCAGATCGCCCACCCGGACCGCCGTGTGGTGGCCGTGCTTGGCGATGGCAGCGCCATGTACAGCATTCAAGCATTGTGGACGGCGGCGCACCTGAAACTGCCAATCACCTTTGTCATCGCCAACAATGGCGGTTATAGGATCATCAAGGAGCGGCTGCTGGCCTTTCACGACAACGATCAGTTTATTGCCATGGATTTCAAGGACCCGGCCATAGAATTTGCCGATCTCGCCCGTTCCCTTGGCATGCAGGCGGAGCGTCTCGAAACCGGCGCTGCATTCGAGACGGCTTTTCAGGCGGCTAATGGCCGCGACGGACCGACTTTGCTGGAGGTAGTCGTTCAAGGCGGTAAAACCATGCAGGGTTAGTCGTTACCGGCACCCTACCTGCCGCCTTCCGGACCACCTACCTTATAACTTGCCATGCGGCGCGCCCTCAATTCGGCGGCCAATGCTTCGGTGCTGTCCATGTCGGGTTTAGCGACGACCTTGGGTTTCTGGCCGGCATATATGTCGCCGGTTTTGCCGCTGGCCATGAACAACCAAGCTTTGGCGCGGACAATATCCCATTTTACCATGTGGTCGTCGCGATAGGCCGCACCCAGGGCATATAGCGCACTAATGTTGCCTTGAATGGCGACCTTGCGCCACTATTGCGCGCCGCCATGGCTTTGCTCGGCGGCGCGTTGGAACCATACGCCGCCTCGGCGTAACTCTGCCGCGTGCCGATGCCGGTTGCCAGCAGGGCGCCGAGTTCGTGCTGGGCATCGGCGTTGCTACGCTCTGCTTGGCCGCAAACCATTATCTCGTGTTCGAGATCAAGCTGGGCATCATCGCCGAAGGTTTCCAAGATCTCCCGCGCCAGTTCGGTGGTGTCTTTCTCCGGTTCGGCCAGGTGGGCGACCGGGTGCACAAGGACCATAGCCAGACAAGCCACGGTCATCACAAGCATACGGCCCAGAAATACCATGCCGTGTCCCCACTCTTTTGCGCCAATTTTACTGTACCGGACAGAGTTAAGGGCTAATTTGTTACCAAAATCGTGCACTGGCGGTTTCCATAATTGGCAATTCTGGGCACTGTTTCGCCGTCAAGGACCGCAAATAGGCGATAATCGCGTCGAGATCCTGGTCCTTGATATTTGCATAATAATTAAAAGCCATGGGCGGCGACGCGGCTTTGTTTCTCAGGCGCGATAGAAAACGAGGTATCCGTCATGCCCAGGGCCCCTAGAATTCGTTGCTGGAAAAACGCATCCAGGGGATGGCTAGAAATCACTTCCGCCAGGCGGCCCAGCAAATCAGTGTAGACGCTGTAATTCTATTCGGTGCCCGGATGGCTCAACAGGGGTCGATCCGCCAGCCGGTGGAGGTTATGGGCTTGGTCATGGAATAGAAGCGGAAGATAGTATCTTCCTACACCGGCAGACCGGCCTCCATATCCAGCTGGCCGCGGCATTGGCAATAAACTACCTGGCCATGGCGGGCCTCCAGGGCCAGGCCGCCAGGCAACTTACCGTCGCCGATATAACTATCTATCCAGAGGCTGATACGATCCAGACGTTCGCTGGATAGGCCCACATTTTCGGGTTTGGCGGTGACGAGCCCGCTGGCATTCCTTCTACGAAGCGCAAATTACGAGGTGCCAATTACAGGGTGCAATAGCCCCCGTCCACGGGGATGGTTACACCGGTGATGAAGCCCGCGGCATCGGACGAGGCCAGAAACAACGCCGTGCCGATCATCTCTTCCGGCTCGCCCCAGCGGCCCATGGGCGTGCGTTGCAGGATGGGATCGGCGATTTCCGGCATAACTTGGATAGGTGCCGTCAAATTGGTGCTGATCCAGCCGGGTGCGATGGCGTTGACGCGCACGCCGCTTTGGGCCCACAGGGCGCCCAGGCTCATGGTCATTTGCAGGACCGCTGATTTCGAGGCGCCATAGCCAGGCCCTCTTGGCGAGCCGAAATACGAGGTCATGGAGGCGATGTTGATAATCGAACCGCCCGAAGGCTGTAATTTCGGTTGCAGGCGGTGGCACAGGCGGTATACCGAATTCAGGTTAATATCGATGGTCGCCTCGAAATTTTCCGGATCATAGGCCGCGGCACCGCGAAACGTGGTGCCCGCGTTGTTAACTAGCACATCCAGGCGGTCAAATGTTTCAGCCAGGACCTCCACCGCCGGCACATCCAGCATGTTCACCTGATGATAGGTGAACGCCGACAGATCGTCGGGATAATCAGCAATGCCACCTTTGGTGCCGGTAATGCTTACCTGGGCCCCGGCATCGCAAAAGCCCTGGGCAATGGCCAGGCCAATCCCGCTGGAGCCACCGGTCACCAGCACCACTTTGCCGGAAAAATCAAAACTCGCGCTCATGCCTGCCGCTCCATCCGTACACTAAAAAAATTTCGAATTAATGAGAATCGCTAAGCGATTCTAGGTGATCGGAAAAATTGCTCTAATTCTAAAGATCCGAGCATTTTCAAAATGAAAATTCTCCAGGACCCGAACCTACAGGGCTTTGCGATTTTGGGAAAGTAACGGCGCGCCATACCAGGCTGCTTGCGGTCGCCTCAACTACACTTGGAATAGCCGCAGGAGACGCAGGTTTCACAGCCCTCTTGCAGGATCAGGCCGGGGGTGTTGCATTTGGGGCAGGTGCGCAGGTGGGGGCTGTTGCCGCCGCCGCCGTTACGGCCTCTACTGTGTGCAGACTGGGAAATCCGGGCGCTTTCACTGCTCGCCGCCGCATTAGGGTTGGCGATAAAACCAATGATGATCATATGCCGCTCTATCACCTCTCCGATGGCGGCCAGCAGCGAGGGAATATAGTGGCCATCGACCCAATAGCCGCCACGGGGATCGAACACCGCCTTTAGCTCGTCGACCACGAAAGAGACATCGCCGCCACGGCGGAAAACGGCTGAGATCATCCGGGTCAGGGCCACGGTCCAGGCAAAATGATCCACGTTCTTGGAATTAATAAAGACCTCGAACGGGCGGCGGCGGCCATCCTGAATGATATCGTTAATGGTTATATAGATGCCGTGGTCGCTTTCCGGCCAGTTGATCTTGTAGGTCTGGCCCTCCAACGCGCCGGGCCGGGCCAAGGGCTGGGTCAAATAGACCACGCCGCCTGCATCCAACTCGTCGCGGGGCTTCGCCTCGGGCGGCACAAGGGGTAGTTCCGGCTCTATAGGGGGCGCTGGTTTGACGGCGTCCCCGGCTTCCAGCACGGCCCCCGTGATCTCGTTCGGGCGGTAGGTGGTGCAGCCCTTGCAGCCCTCGTCATAGGCCTGCATATAGACGTCCTTGAAACCATCGAACGAGATATCTTCCGGCAGGTTGATGGTTTTCGAGATGGAGGCGTCGATATATTTCTGCACCGCCGCCTGCATACGCACGTGATCCGATGGCGCCAGAGCCGACGCCGTGACAAAATAATCCGGCAACTGCGCCGCCTCGCCGAACTGGGCCTGGAATTGGCGATAGGCATAATCGCTGACCGGTTCTTCCCGCCGGCTGCCGTCCGGCATGATGACGTGGCGGCGATAGGTAAAGGCAAACACGGGCTCCAACCCAGAGGAGATATTATCGGCGAAGATCGAAATGGTTCCCGTCGGCGCGATGGAGGTCAACAGAGCGTTGCGGATGCCATGTTCGGCAATAGCCGCGCGGACATCGTCATCAAGCTCTCCCACGCTTGCCCCGGCCAAATAGGCCGCCGCCTCGAACAAGGGGAACGGCCCCTTTTCCCGGGCCAAATCCACGCTGGCCAAATAGGCCGCCCGGCGCATCGCGGCCAGCCAGCTTTCGGTCAAAGCCACGGCCTGATCGGAGCCATAGCGCACCCGGCAAAAGATCAGGGCATCCGCCAGCCCGGTCACGCCCAGGCCGATCCGCCGTTTCGTCTTCGCCTCGTCCCGCTGGGCCGGCAGGGGAAAATTGGAGACGTCGATGGCATTGTCCAGCATCCGCACGGCCACCGTCACCAAACGGCGCAGCTCGTCCAGATCCAGCTCCGCCCCCGCGCCAAACGGATCGCGCACCAGACGGGCCAGATTGATCGAACCGAGCAAACAGGCGCCATAGGGGGGTAGCGGTTGCTCTCCACATGGATTGGTTGAATAGATGGTTTCGCAATACCCTAGATTATTGCGCTGGTTAATTCGGTCGATGAAGATTACGCCGGGTTCGGCATAGGCATAGGTGGCCCGCATGATGCGGTCCCACAGCTCCCGCGCCCGGACGCTGCGGTAGGTACGGCCGGCGAAATGCAATTCCCATGGGGCATCATCCTTTATCGCTTGCATGAGGGCATCAGTGACAAGCACCGACAAATTAAACATACGCAGGCGGCCAGGGTCTTGTTTGGCTTCGATAAAGGCTTCTATATCGGGGTGGTCGCAGCGCAGGGTCGCCATCATGGCGCCGCGCCGATGGCCCGCCGACATGATGGTACGGCACATGGCGTCCCAGACATCCATGAAGGTCAAGGGACCGGAGGCATCGGCGCCCACCCCTTTGACCCGCGCGCCATTGGGCCGCAGGGTGGAGAAGTCATAGCCGATGCCGCCGCCTTGTTGCATGGTCAACGCGGCTTCTCTTAAATGTTCGAAAATTCCCGACATGTCGTCGGGGATTGACCCCATTACGAAACAATTAAACAGGGTGACGTTACGCTTGGCCCCGGCGCCGGCCAAAATCCGGCCAGCGGGCAAAAAACGAAAATCGGCCAAGGCCTCGAAAAATGGCACCGTCCACGCTGCGGGCTGGGTTTCTGCGGCCGCCAGGGCCTGGGCGACCCTGCGCCAACTATCGTCAATGGTATCGTCGACCGCCTGGCCATCGGCACCCTTTAGGCGGTATTTCATGTCCCAGATCTGTTGGGAAATTGGTGCGACGGTTGGCATTCTATCCTCTTATCATGGGCGCCAAACAGCGGCAAGGCGACCCTTTCAACAAGTTATGTTCTTGTTTTGTACCATACGCGATGTTGCGTCGAAACGGGAGTCATACTTTAGTTCTTCCCTCCGCCTCCAACGCTCTGGTCGCGGTCTCTATGCGTTCCTTTAGCAGATCGTCGAATTCCTTGCGCGGCAGGCCGGGGGGGATCGGTTCCAGAAATTCGAGCACGATGGTGCCCGGCCGGCGCAGTAGTTGCCGCCGCGGCCAGAACAGGCCGGAATTCAACGCCACGGGCACGACCGGCACAGCTAGCCCCCGATACAGCGCGGAGATGCCGGGTTGGTAGGGCGCGTCTGCGACCGGCGCGCCCGACGCGGTGCGCGTGCCTTGGGGGAAAATCACGATGGGACGGCCTAGCCCCACGGCCGCCCGCCCATCGTCCAACATCGCCCGCAGCGCTTTTGTCCCCGCCTTGCGATCCACCGCAATCATCCTTGTCTTGCAGCACATCCAGCCATAGATGGGAATGGCCAACAGCTCCTTTTTCATAACCATGGCCGGGTCGTCGAGGATGACGTGCCAGATCAAGGTATCCCAGGCGGATTGGTGTTTCGCCGCCACGATGGCGCCGCCTTGCGGGCGGTGTTCCAGGCCACGGTATTCAACCTGAATGCCGGCACTCAGGCGCATCAGAAAATTGACGCCTCTGGCCCATTGCCGCTGGCCCCAGATCGTCACCTGATAGGGCAGCAACAGGGCGGGTGAGAAGGCGATCACCATGCTCACCGACCACGTGTAAAATAACAGGTTGAATAGATTGGATCGAATAATCCGCATCACCACTCCGGCCCGGTCAGGCGTACACCAATAAAAGGCTGATTAGATATTTGCTGTATTCCACCGCCAACAACCTCATGGTGCCGGGGAAAAGCCACCAATTCGCTAATTTTACATGTTCCCGGATAACCGGGTTGGCCACCAGCGTGACTGCGGGCATGGCCCGTTGAAACAGCAACAGGCTGCGCGGCATATGATAGGACGCGGTTACCAGATGCAGACTGTGATAACCGTGCCGCGCCATCCACTGGGTGGTCTCCAGGGCATTGCCACGGGTGTCGCGGGCCTGATAACTAAGTTCAATGCAGCAATCGAACTTATCGGTGCCCACGCCCTGGCCAGCTTGCAATTCAGTCACCGTGATGCCCGATTCAACGCCGGAAATTAGCATTTTATCACCCCTGCCCGCCAAAAGCAGCTGCAGCCCGGCCTGTAGCCTGCCCGCGCCGCCCGTCAGGACCACGATGGCGTCACTGTGGCCCGGTTGCAAATTCGCCTGCCGGGGCAGCTGGGCCGCAAATAGCAAGAAACCGCCCAGCCACAACAGGATTATGCCGGCAACGGCGAAACTCACGCCACGGCGCAGCCAAGTGCGTCGCCGGGCCCTGATTGCCGCCATCAGTCGTGCTCCATATTCAGGGCATCCGAGATAATTCGCGCAGCACCGTGCGCCGGGCCGTTAACGCCGTCAACAACGCTGCCAGGAATGGCAGGCTGGCTAGGGACAAAAGGCCAAGGGGCGAAAGGGCGAGATTACCAAGCAATGGCCCCTCCAGATCGGCGGCCAGGCGGGACAGAGCAAACAGGGCAGCGGCAGTAGCCGCCAGCCCGATCAGGCCGCCTTTCAAGCCCATGGACATGGCACGCCAAAGGAACAGCCGGGCAATATAGCCGTCGCGTGCACCCATGACATGCAGCAGCTTCACGACTTCCAAATGGGCTGCGAATGCCGACCGGGTGCCAAAGATTACCACCGCGCAGGTCGCAAAGCAGAGCATTGCCAGGCAGGCCAGCATCATCCACTGTAACGATTGGCTTAACCTGATTAGTTTACCCAGCCAGATCTGGTGATCATCAACGTGAATATCAGGGCCAATTTTGGCCAGCCATTTCATTAGCAATGGCAGATCCGCCGGCTCTGTCGGGGACAATTGCACATCGATCAAATTGGGTAGCGGCAATTCAGCGATCAGACCGCCGCTGCCCAGCCAGGGTTGCAATAAATTGGCGATCTCGTCCGCTTCCAACAACCGAACCTCTCGAATGCCGGCGGTCGCGCGCAGGGCCTTGACCACGGCGGCGACGCGGGCTTGGTCCGGCCCGTCTTGACCGGCCTTGTTGCCTTTTAGGGGTGGAATTTCCACCGTAATTGTGTTGGCCAAGTCGGCACGCCAGGCGCCGGTCGCCTGATTTAATGCCAAGCCGGCGGCCCCGGCGAGCGCGGCGAAGAAGACCATCACCGCTACCACCCAGGGCAAAAATCGCCCGGCGCCTTCCGAATCGGGTATCAGGTCTGGCAGTGCCATGGCATCCTATTTGGTAATACGTCCGGATCCGGCAGCGCCATCAGTGCTGGCAAAAGCCGGACCGGCCGTGCCAGGTTGCAGGACGCTATCGGCCAAGACAAGAATGGGGTGGGAAAATCGCCGCACCAGGGCGTCATTATGAGTGGCCACCACGACGGCGGTGCCAGAGCGGTGCAATTCCTCGAACAGGCGCATCAGACGATAGGCGATGCGGTCATCAACATTGCCGGTGGGTTCGTCGGCAAGCAGCAAACTGGGTTTCGTGATGACGGCGCGGGCGATCGCCACGCGTTGCTGTTCGCCACCCGACAGGGTGTCGGGGCTGTCTTGCAGGCGGCCGCCAAGACCAACCCAGTCCAGCAATTCCGAGACGTTTTTGCGGGCGCGCTTTTCATCTTCGCCGGCAATGCGCAAGGGCAGGGCGACGTTGTCAAAAACGCTCAGATTTTTTAACAGGCGGAAATCCTGGAAGACAACGCCGATACGCCTGCGCAAGGCCGGCAGGTCGCGGCGGGGTGTCTTGGCGAAGTCCTGTCCGAAGACCTGCACGGAACCCCGCGAAGGTAACTGGGCCAGATACATCAGCTTTAACAGAGAGGATTTGCCGGCGCCTGACGCGCCTGTCAAAAAATGAAAGCTGCCAGGGGCAATATGCAAGGTGATATCACGCAGAACTTCCGACCCTACGCCATAGCGGACACCGACATTTTCGAAGCGAACCATCCGAAGCAAACCATCCGAAGCGGAACTTGGGGTCGAAACCCACTTGTTGCAAGCTTATACCACATTGCGCCGATAGGAACCCGTATAGACGCCCCGCGGGGGGCGGCGCATTGCGCTGCCTCGCGATCACAGTTAATTTTCCCCGCGGGTCAGTGCGAACTTGCCTCGCTGTTTTGGAGCACCTATAACCGCGCCACTTCGACCCACGGTAATTTGCATGATCCTTACCTGCCCAGCCTGTCAAACGCGTTATGTCGTTGACCCTGCCTTAATTGGCGCGGCTGGCCGGATAGTGCGTTGCGCCAAATGCGCCAACAGCTGGCACCAGGTTCCGAATGAAAAGGTGGACGAGGCAACGCCGTCCGGTGAAACCGGTGGTGGCAATACCGGCGAAGATCAGGGCGAAGATGCTGATACTGATCCCGAGGAAGATGCCGCCGCCTACGATGATGTCGGCGGTGACAATGGTGGCGATGGCGATGGCCGCGATGACACAGCCACAGGCGCCGCGCCGGAGCAGGACGGCATTCCGGGAGGTGCTACGGCGCGCCGCTCGCGGGCCAGGGCTGACCGGGCGGTTGAGCGCCAGGCCGGGGATGGCAAACGCAAGGCCGGCTGGATCGGCTGGTTTATCCTAGTCCTGGTGCTGATCGCATTTGGCGCCGCGGGCCTGTTCTATCAACAGAAAATTGTTGAATTTTGGCCTCCCGCGGGACAGCTGTTCGGGCTGATTGGCATGACCCCGGAGCCGGAGACATTCGGCCTGGCAATTCGAAATGTCAAATGGGAACATAAACGGCAAAAAGGCCAGCCAGTTTTGGTGGTGCTTGGCGAAGTGATCAATACATCAGACAAGCTGCAGCCGGTTCCGCGGTTGCGGGTGGTGATCCGGGATGAACGGGACCAGCGACTGTTTCGTTGGACGGTCACCACCGCTCTGAATAACTTGCAACCCGGCGAATTCACCAAATTCAGCACCCGCCTCTCCAACCCACCCCAAGGCGCCCGCCGTCTGGCTGTAACGTTTCAGCTTAAGCCATGAGCAAACCCGGGCTCCCGGCCACCAACAAACCGGCCGAACGCCCGCCCGGCACTGTTGAGATGATGTATTCCGCAGCCGAAATCAGCGCCCGGGTAGGCGCCCTGGCGGCGGAAATCGCCGAAACCCTGGGGCCGGACATCATGGTTGTAGCGGTCCTGAAGGGCAGCTTTGTATTTACCGCCGATCTATTGCGTGCCCTACATCACCATGGGGTGCATCCGCAAATCGATTTCATGACCCTGTCCAGTTACGGTACGGGCACGGAAAGTAGCGGCCGGATCGACATTACTCGCGACATCACGGATGACGTGCGCGGGACCAAGGTCTTATTGATTGACGATATTCTCGAATCGGGTCGCACCTTGGCCTTTGCCCGCGCCTTACTGCACGAGCGCGGTGCGGCGACGGTGCAGTTGTGCGTTTTGTTGGACAAGCCGGAAAAACGCAAGATGGAAATCAATGCCGACTATGTGGGCTTTGCCATTGGCGATGCGTTTGTGGTTGGCTACGGTTTGGATTACGCCCATTATTACCGCGAATTGCCTTATATTGGCGTTATTGCCACTGATTGAGGGAGCGCCGTGGCAAAAATCCCGGTCGCCGAAGATTGAGGAGTCCGTACGCAACCTGTTCAGCCGGGCCCTGCAATTGCACGACCATGAGGTCACGGCTGTGGTCGATGGCTCCGCCGCGTTGTAGGCGTTGAGCCAGGGCGAATTTGACCTGTTGCTCACCGGTATCGTCATGCCCGTCGTCGAAGGCATCGCCCTAGCCCTCAAGGCCTTGGCTGCGTACCTCGCATAGCGTATTCTGATGATGACCGGCTATGCGGAACAGAAACGTCGGGCCCACAACCTGGATGTCTTATTGAAGCCGTTCTCGATCGACGAATTAGCCCAGGCCGTGGAACAGACCCTAAAATCTGAATAGCCTGATATTGAAAATTGCTCAGGGCTTTATAGCGAAGTCCCGCAACACCTCTGGCTTGAAGATCAGGCCGTGACCGGGCTGGTCAGGCGGGGTCAGTGTATTGCCCACGGGCAGCACCGGTTTGGCCCAGAGATCATCCAAGAAGTCGAGATATTCCGGCAAATCCGGATTGGGGATCGCCGCCATCACCTGCACCATCAGTTTGTGGAACAGATGCGGGGCAATGCGCATACCCTTGGCATGTGCCAGGGTGGCGATCCGGCGCATTTGCGTGAGCCCGCACGCATCATGTCGGGTTGCAGGATGGGAAATTTGGGATTATCAAAAAACGGCGCCAGATCATAATGGGTGAATTGGCTTTCACCGCCCACCACGCGGGTACGCAGTGCATCGGCGATACGGAAATAGCCGGCGAAATCCGCCACCACCACGGACTCTTCCAGCCAACGAATATTATACTTGTCCAACCGCCAGGTCACCATGATAGCTTCGTCCACCCTCCAGCCCATATTGACATCGACCATGATGGCGATGTTTTCACCCAGGGCATCCCACAGGGCGATGTCGATGGCCGATCGGGCAAAGACGCTGACGCCCATGCGGCCGACCAGTAGGTCGCCTGCAAGATATTCTGCCAGATTGCCTCGACCGAGCCG
>Ga0209501_10004674_pt1 | contig 12986 bp, 12 predicted proteins | sample ArcticOcean_MG_C_4_FD_187434 | JGI IMG/M metagenome (GOLD analysis project Ga0209501, IMG submission 187434) | Marine microbial communities from western Arctic Ocean - ArcticOcean_MG_CB4_134 (SPAdes) (version 2) | ecosystem: Environmental > Aquatic > Marine > Oceanic | place: Arctic Ocean...
CCTGCGGCCCCGTTCCAAGGCAAAACGCGCGGTAATCAGTGAGCCCGAACGCTCGGCCGCCTCTGCCACGGCGATGGAACAGTGTTTTATGGCTCCGCGGCGGCGGCCACGCCAGGCCAATTCGGGCAAGGCCTGCATTGCCGCGCCGGCGCCTTCAATTCCCCATCCCGCGTCATGCTCTCTGTCATCGTTTCAGCCTGCATCCCGCAACCGTCGCAGTCAATGCATATAATATCGGCAACCCTTACAGCCTAGCTTCGATAAATATGCATAAAAATTGCGCAAACTCGATTATTTGCCTAATATTTATCCAAACCAAACGATGCCATAGGCGGCTCAATCACCTCTAAAAATAATCTTTCCTTTTGATTCCAACGTCTTATAAGAAGGCCTCTAAAACCGGCACGATTCTTGGATAACAAATAGGAACCCCGTTGCTTTTGCGCTTCGAGGCCCCAAGAAAATTCAGCAGGAGCCGGACCGGATGAAGATGGTGATGGCGGTGATCAAGCCGTTCAAATTAGACGAGGTGCGCGACGCCTTGACTGAATTAGGCATTCAAGGCCTGACGGTAACGGAAGTGCGCGGCTTTGGGCGGCAAAAGGGCCATACGGAGATCTACCGTGGCGCCGAGTACGAGGTCAATTATCTGCCCAAATTAAAGCTGGAACTGGCGGTAGCGGACGAATTGGCCGACCGGGTGCTTGAAACCATTACCAACACGGCCCAGACCGGACAAATCGGTGACGGCAAATTATTCGTCTGGGATCTGACCGCGGCGGTGCGCATTCGTACCGGCGAAAGCGGTTACGATGCTATTTAGCGTAAATCCAAACAGGAGAATTTCGATGTCTTATGTTTCACGGCGCCTGGGCGCAAGCGGCGCCATTGCCGCCACCATCTGCAGCCTGGCGGCGCCGGCTCTGGCCGCGGATGAATTGAATTCGGGCGATACCGCCTGGATGCTGACCTCGTCGCTTTTGGTGCTGATGATGACCGTGCCTGGCGTGGCGCTTTTTTACGGCGGCATGGTGCGCAAGAAAAACGTTCTGGCCACCCTGATGCAAAGCTTCGCCGTCTGTTGCATGGCCTCGATCATCTGGATGGTGATCGGCTACAGCCTGGCGTTCTCGGGCGAAGGGCCTTTTATTGGGGATTTGGGCCAGCTATTCCTGGCCGGCATCAGCGTTGGCTCCATGAACGGCACCATTCCCGAATCCGTGTTCATGATGTTTCAAATGACCTTCGCCATCATCACCCCGGCCCTGATCACCGGCGCCGTGGCCGAACGGGTCAAATTTTCTTCGCTGATGGTCTTCCTGGCCCTGTGGCTAGTGCTTGTCTACGCCCCGGTCACCCACTGGGTCTGGGGCGGCGGCGGCTTTCTGGGCAACGCCGGGGTGTTGGATTTCGCCGGCGGCACTGTGGTTCACATTAACAGCGGCGTCGCGGCCCTGGTGCTCTGCCTGGTGGTGGGCAAGCGGGTCGGTTATGGCCGCGAAAATTTATCCCCCCATAATTTGGTTTTGACGATGATCGGCGCCTCGTTACTGTGGGTAGGATGGTTTGGCTTCAACGCCGGATCGGAACTAGCCGCCGATGGCAGAGCCGGCATGGCCATGGCCGTGACCCAAATCGCTACCGCTGCCGCCGCGCTGGCCTGGATGTTCGCGGAATGGATGACCCGGGGCAAACCGAGTGTGCTGGGCATCGCCTCCGGCGCCGTGGCGGGATTAGTCGCCATTACCCCGGCCTCGGGCTTCGTCCTGCCGGGCGGGGCGCTGGTCCTGGGTCTGGTCGCCGGTACAGGTTGTTTTTTCTCAGTGACCTGGCTGAAACATAAATTAGGCTATGACGATGCCTTGGACGTCTTCGGGGTCCATGGTATCGGCGGCATCATCGGCGCCATCCTGACCGGGGTCTTCGCCGCCGAGGCCGTTGGCGGCACGGCGGGCCTATTGGAGGGCAACAGTGCCCAGGTCGGCCTGCAACTCTATGGCGTCGGCGTCACCATCGCCTACAGCGCCGTCGTCACGTTCATCCTGGCCAAGCTGGTCGGCGCGGTCATGGGACTGCGGGTCGAGGAAGACGAGGAGCGTGAAGGCTTGGATATCAGCCTGCACGGCGAAAGCGTTACCTGATCGAAATCACGGTTACCTTGGCATATCGGGGCATCGGGCCCGGGCATTAAACCCGGGCCCGTGCGTCTATTAATCCTGGGGTCGCCCATAGGAACAAAACGCGAAAACCGATTCGCTACCCTGCTTCATGCTGCCATTATGGAATAAGTTACAGGCGCAAGTTATTGTAGATAAAATGAAAGATCCCTACTTTATCTATTGTTCGTTTGTGTTATGTTCCTGATTCGCGCATCATTATCCGAATCATTTAATTTAGTTATGACAAATATCTGAAAGCGGGCGCTCACATTGTGACTTCCAAGAACCTTTTCGCCAATCCGCAGATTGTAAATACGCGGCTAGCCGAGCTGCCGGATTATCCGTTCGAGCGTCTGCGCGGCCTGCTGGATCCCCTTGCGCCGCCGGCCAAACTTGACCCCATCGCCTTAAGCCTGGGGGAACCACAACACCCGTATCCTGATTTCGTTGGCGAGATCCTGCATGCCAACCGCCACCTTTACGGCAAATATCCGCCCGTGGCCGGCACCCCGGAATTCCGCCAGGCGGCCGCGGACTGGTTAATCCGCCGTTATGACCTGCCCGAAGGCATGATTAAGGCCGACCGCCATATCGTGCCCTGCGCGGGCACGCGCGAGGGCCTGTTCCGCACCGCCTTCCTGGCCGTACCTCCCAAAAAAGCCGGACAGCGTCCGGCCGTGCTCATGCCCAATCCCTTTTATCAATCCTACGCCGGGGCGGCGATAGCGGCAGGCGCGGAACCGATCTTCGTCTCGGCGCTGCCGGAGAATAATTTCCTGCCGGACTTTGCCGGTCTGGATGAATCAATCCTGGCCCGCACCGCTCTAGTCTATTTTTGCACCCCGGCCAACCCGCAAGGGGCCGTCGCCAATTTGGCCTATCTCGACAATCTGATCGCGCTGTCCCGGCAGTATAAATTCACCCTGGTAGTGGATGAATGTTATGCCGAAATTTACAACGGCGCGCCACCGCCCGGTACCTTGCAAGCCTGTGCCGCGCAGGGCGGTCAAGACCTTACTGGTATCCTGGTTTTCCATTCCCTATCAAAGCGTTCCAACGTGGCCGGCCTGCGTTCGGGCTTCGTGGCGGGTGATCCCGATATGCTGATGCTATATCGTCGGCTTAGCGAATATGGCGGCAACCCTTCGCCCCTACCCGTCTACGCGGCCGCCACCGCCCTCTGGCGCGACGAAGACCATGTGACCGCCAACCGGGCGCTATATGTGGAGAAATTCGATTTGGCGGAACGAGTGCTGTCCAACCGATTTGGCTTTTACAAACCAGAGGGCGGTTTTTTCCTGTGGCTGGATGTGGGCGATGGCGAGGCCGCGACGGTCGAACTATGGACCCGCGCCGCCATCCGCGTGCTGCCGGGGGCCTATTTATCTGCCGAAGACGGCGTTGGCGAAAATCCAGGCAACCGCTATATCCGAGTCGCTATGGTGCACGAAAGGGCGGTCATGGAAGACGCCTTGGCCCGAATCGCGCAAACATTATGACGACGTTTTGAGGGAAACCAGTCATGTCACAGCATAGTAGCACACCGCGAAAATTGGCGCTGCTGCCGCCTGCGGTCATTACATTCATCCACCGGCGCACGGTCGAAAGCGCCGGCTTGGCGTTATTTGCGCTGGCCACCGCCCTGGCCCTGGCATTAGCCAGCTATCACCCCGGCGATGCCGCCCTGAATGTCGCCAGCGCCGCCACACCCGGCAATTGGCTGGGCCCACCCGGCGCCTATGTGGCGGATATATTATTGCAGACCCTGGGTTTGACCAGCGTGGCCGTGGTTGGCCTCATGGCCTGTTGGGCTTGGCGCATTGCCTCACACCGGGGTCTGCCCTGGTATGGCTTGCGCCTTGGCCTGGTGCTACCCTGCCTGCTTTTGCTGGCCGCCGTCGCGTCCTCGGTGACGGCGCCGTCACAATGGCCACAAGTCGCGGGCCTGGGTGGCTATATTGGTGATGAGGCGCTGCAAATCAGCGTCCAGCCCTTGGCCCAATTGGGCCTGCCGCCGCAATCGCCCTACTTCATAGGGGTGCTGGCGTTGTCGGCCACGTTATTGCTTTTGTATTTGCTGGGCATTCACGTGGCGGAATGGCTAGCCCTAGCCCGGGCCGGCCTGGCCGGTCTGATAGGCACCCTGGGCGCAGCCCACCTAGCCGCTGCGACCGCCGAACGCCTGGGACGACAGGCGGTTACCCATCCCCTGTTTCGCCGTGAACCGCACATGACCATGACCCCCCCGGAACCGAACGCGGAGACTGTGCAACTTCTGGCCGGCGAACCTCTTGCACCGGGCCGGATCAAGCAATCCAGTGCAAAAATGAAGAAAAGCCGCCGAGCCCAGAAAGAAGAGCAACCTGCCTTGGCCCTGTCGGATGGAGAGGATTATCAGCTGCCGCCGCTGCTCCTTTTGTCCCCGCCGGAACGCAGCCAAAGGGGCCGAGCCGTCAACGAAAGCGCCTTGGAACAAAACGCTCGCATGCTGGAAACGGTATTGGATGACTACGGCGTACATGGGCGCATCGTTCAGGTCCGCCCCGGCCCCGTGGTTACCCTGTACGAATTGGAACCAGCGCCCGGCACTAAGACCTCCCGCGTGGTTGGTCTGTCCGACGATATCGCTCGCTCCATGTCGGCCCGCAGCGTCCGCATCGCCGTGGTGCCAGGGCGCAACGCCATCGGTATCGAACTGCCGAACCAGGATCGCGAGACGGTCTATCTACGGGAATTACTCTCGACCGTGGAATACGAAAAATCAAACCTGATCCTGCCCCTGGCCCTAGGCAAGGATATCTCCGGCGCGCCGGTGCTGGTCGATCTAGCCAAGATGCCCCATCTGCTGATCGCCGGCACCACCGGCTCCGGCAAATCCGTGGCCATCAACACCATGATCCTGTCGCTGCTGTATTGCCTGCCTCCCGAACGCTGCCGCATGATCATGATTGACCCGAAGATGCTGGAACTAAGCGTCTACGATGATATTCCCCACCTGCTGACCCCCGTCGTGACCGACCCGGGCAAAGCCATCATGGCCCTGAAATGGGCCGTACGGGAGATGGAGAACCGCTACCGCTCCATGGCCAACCTCGGGGTCCGCAATATCGAAGGCTTTAACCAACGCCTGGCCGAGGCGGCCAAGCGGGGCGAAACACTAAAGCGTACGGTCCAGACAGGCTATGACGCGGAAACCGGACAGCCGGTGTTCGAAGACCGCGTCCTCGATACGGACGCCATGCCTTATCTGGTCGTCATCGTTGACGAAATGGCCGATCTGATGATGGTCGCCGGCAAGGAAATCGATGCCGCCGTGCAACGCCTGGCGCAAATGGCTAGGGCGGCGGGCATTCACGTGATGATGGCCACGCAACGGCCATCGGTGGACGTTATCACGGGCACCATCAAGGCGAATTTCCCGACGCGGGTCAGCTTCCAGGTCACGGCCAAGGTCGATAGCCGGACCATTCTGGGCGAACAGGGTGCCGAACAGCTATTGGGCATGGGCGATATGCTGTACATGGCCGGCGGCGGGCGGATCAGCCGGGTGCATGGCCCCTTCGTCGGTGACGAGGAAGTGCAAGCCGTGGTTAATCATCTCAAGGCCCAGGGGCGCCCAGAATATCTGGACGCGGTGGTCGAGGAAACCGAAGCAGGCATGGACTTAGGCCTTGAGCCGTTGGAAAGTGGCTCGGGCAATGCCTTGTATGATCAGGCCGTCGATGTCGTTGCCCGGCACCGCAAGGCCTCAACCTCGTTTTTGCAGCGGCAGTTAAGGATTGGCTATAACCGGGCCGCCGACCTGATTGATAGAATGGAAATGGAAGGCGTCATCGGCCGCGCCAACCATGTAGGCAGGCGCGAAGTACTGGTGCGGGATCCGGACGAGGATAATTAGTTTGCCAATCCTGACTTGTTCTATGCACCGCCGTTATTTTTTGACCGGCGTGTTGTCCCTGGCCGCCATTGCGCCGGTTCTGGGCGCGGCATGCACGGCTAAGGGCGAAGTATCGAAGGCGCCGGTCGACCGGGTCGAGGCCTATTTGAATAGCATAGAAACCCTATCGGCCCGGTTTTTGCAGGTTGATTCTGCTGGCAACGTGGCGCACGGACAGCTTTATATGCGCCGGCCCGGGCGCCTGCGCTTTGAATATGACGCGCCCTCACCCCTGTTGCTGGTAGCCGATGGCGTCTGGTTGATCCTGCACGACAAGGAATTGGATCAGGTCAACCGCTTCCCTCTGTACGAGACGCCATTGGGCGTGCTCGTCGACGATCCCGTCAATCTACGGGAAAAGGTTGAGGTCGTGGAGGTAGAGGAAAGTGCCGGTATCCTGCGCCTGAAAGTGATCAACCCAGGGCTACCCGATGAAGGTTGGATGGGCATTACCTTCACCGAACCACCCCTATTGCTGCGGCAATGGCGGATCAAGGATGCCCAGGGCGGCATCACCGCCTTGTCCCTGACCGATATCCGTGCGAACCGGAAATTAGACGCGGAACTGTTCACCTTCACCGACCCTGTGCAGCTTCACGAATAGGGCGCGGCGCCATCCCCAATTCAGTAGGAATCGCCTTCAATTTCAGGTGCAGTCGGGACATAGTTCCCAATAGGTGAAAGACGGGTTCGATGACCCAGGTCCAACCATTATCTGAAGATGAAATCGACAGTTTGCCGTTAAAAAAAAGGCGATGTCAGCGATCCCACCCTCTACCAAAATGATAACTGGCATGCCTATTTCCAGCGCCGGCGGCGGGAAAGGCCGGTGCATTACTGCACCGATAGCCCCTATGGCCCCTATTGGTCGATCACTAGAGATGACGACATCATGATAGGTGGAGCTGGATCACGCGCCCTATTCCTCGGCCACGAAGCCTGGCGGCATTAGTATTCGCGACAGCCCGACCGGCAAGGGGATGGCCAGTTTCATTGGCATGGATCAACCGACCCATACAGAGCATGGAAAGGCCATCGCCCCCATTGTCGCGCCCAATAATATACATAATCTGGAGGCGACGATCCGCCAACGCGCGGCAGAGGTTCTGGATTCCCTGCCCCGCAACGAAACCTTCGACTGGGTAGAAAAGGTTTCCGTTGAACTGACTACTATGATGTAGGCGACCCTGTTCGATTTCCCCTGGAAAGATAGACACTTTCTGACCTATTGATCGGATGTCTCCATCGCCGACATCAATGCGCCAGGCGCTTTGGTTACTTCGGATAAAGAGCGCCTGGATGTACAGCGGTAATTGGCACTCTATTTCGCCACCTTGCGGGAGGAACGGAGCAAAGACGAACCCGTTTTCCATCTCGTTTCCATGATGGCGCATGACGAGGTTACGAAAAATCTAAACACCGGTGATCTCATCTCTAACTTCGTCCTGCTGATCGTTGGCGGCAGCGACACGACGCGCAATACCATGACCGGCGGCCTTCCTGGCGCTGTGCAATAATCCCGAGCAATTCGCCACCCTTCGGGCCGGTCATGGCCTGATCAAATCCATGGTGCTGGAAATTATCCGCTATCAGCCCTCCATCATCCACATGCGCCGCACCACGCTGAAAGAGATGAATATTGGCGGCAAGACCATCGCCAAGGGCGACCACGTGGTGATGTGGCATGTCTCAGTTAATTGGGATGAAAAGGCCATCGACGCGCCAGACCAATTCAATATCTAGCGGGCGAAGCCACAGCGCCATCTTGCCTTTGGCGCGGGCATACACCGCTGCGTCTGGGACCGCCTAGCGGAACAGCAACTGCAAATCCTTTGGAAAGAAATCTTAAAGCGTAATCTGCAGTTCTAAATCATGGGCCCGCCGGAACGGGTCTATTCCAACTTCATCCACGGGATCAAAAGTCTGCCAGTCCGCATCGCCTGAATTTCCACCACACACTAATTTACGCGAAATATTAAAGACCGAAGACGGGCGGGACGGTTCCGGGGCGGGGATCGATTGGCAATTGTCGGGCCAAGCCGGTCTCTGCCTCGTACAAGGCACCAGCGGCCAACAGGCCAGCCTCACCGCGCGGGCGGCCGACCAGTTGCAGACCTACCGGGCGGCCATAATGATCGAACCCACAGGGCACCGACAAAGCGGGCGAGGCGCTCAGGGTTACCGCCGCCGTCAAGGTCGAGGCCGCCATGTAATGCTCCAACTTAACGCCGTCGATGGCGACGGGATGGCGTAAGTCCACATCGAAGGCCGGGGTATTGGCCCCCGGTGTCACGATCAGATCGTAGTGCTCGAACAGTTCGGCAAAACGCGCATATAGCGCGGCACGGCCCCGTTCGGCCCCTGCCAGACCGGCGGTCGACTGGCCCAGGCCCAGTTCCGTATTCCAAATGATATCCGCCTTGATCTCGTCCCGGTGGCTTTGCAGTTGCACCGCCCGGTCGATGACGAATTGCTGGGACCGCAGGGCCAGAAAGGTATCTTCCAGATCCTCGATATCAATATTAATTTCCGCTACCTCCGCGCCCATGCCCTCGAAATGATTCATGCCCTGACGGCAGATGTCTCTGGTCTCCCGGTCAACAGGAGAGCCGCCAATTGTCGCGGCGTAGGCCACCCGGCGCGGTGGCGCTGCGGCCGCCACCGCCTGGCTAAATGAAACAGCCGGTGCATCAAATGTCATGGGGTCTAGCGGGCAATACCCCGCCATGGCATCCAGGAATAAGGCCAGGTCCGCAACATTGCGCGCCATGGGCCCCTGGACCGAAAGGGGCGAAAACAACGCGTCGACCGTGCCCCTAGTCACCCGTCCCGGCGAGGGACGAAGCCCCACCAGGGAACAGTAGGTCGCCGGGCGCCGCAGGCTGCCACCATGATCGCTACCGTGCGCCAGCCAGACTTCGCCCGCCGCCAGAGCCGCCGCCCCGCCGCCCGTGGAGCCTGCGGGCGTCAGCGATGTGTTCCAGGGGTTACGGGTCTTGCCAAACACCTCGTTGAAGGTGGAACCACCGGCGCCAAATTCCGGCGTGTTCGACTTAGCCAAGACGATACCCCCCATGCGCTCTATCCGCTGCACCAGGGGATGGGAGGTCGCGGGCACATGGTCGGCGAAGATCGGCGAGCCATAGGTGGTGCGCACGCCGGCCACATCGGCCAGATCCTTAATCGCCACGGGTAGGCCCGCCAGCCAGCCCGGCGCATCCTTTGCCGCACATCCCTCCCCTGCCATCAGACGCCTGGCGTGCGCCCTAGCCCGGTCCAGGCACAGGGTTGGCAGGGCGTTGATCTGGGGTTCCACCTCTGCAATCCGCGCCGCTGCCGCATCGATCAACTCCAATGGCGAAATGTCGCCAGCCCGCAAAGCCACAACCGCCTCGCAGGCCGTCAATCGAATGAGTTCATCTACCATGACCCTGCCTTTCACCTGCCTGATTTTGCCAGACTATAGCAAAGCCAACAGCGCGGGCGAACGATCCGTGCTATTTCATAAAAAAATGAAGCAACTGGGAGGACTAGTTCATGGAATTCGATCTTATGGCCAGGGCATCGACCTGGGCCGAGGCCGCCAATCTGGCGCGGCGCCTAGAAGGCGCCGGGTTTTCCGGCATGATGATGACAGAAAGTAGCCAGGTGCCGTGGATGACCATCGCCGCAGCGGCCATGGCGGCACCGAGGCTGGCTTTCTCCACCGGCATCGCCGTGGCTTTTCCCCGCAGCCCCATGATGTCGGCTCAGATCGCCTGGGAATTGGCGCGCAATACCCAAGGGCGCTTCCGCCTCGGCCTGGGCAGCCAGGTCAAGGCCCATGTCACCCGGCGCTATGCCGCCCTGTTCGACAAGCCCGCGCCCCAGATGAAGGACTACCTGGGCGCGGTCAGAGCCTGCCTGCGCGCTTTCCGCCAAGAGGGGCCCCGGGATCACCCACTGCAACATGACGGCCCCTATTACCAATTGAGCCTGCTGCCCGAACAATGGACCCCGGCGCGCCATGATTATGAAGATATCAAAATCGATATCTCCGCCGTCGGCCCCTACATGACCCGGGTGGCCGGCGAACTGGCCGATGGTGTGCATGTTCACCCCATGCATTCCATGCCTTATATCCAAAACCGCCTGTTGCCGGATCTGGCAATTGGCGCGGCGAGAACGGGACGCAACCCCGCCGCCGTCGACCTGACAATTCCCGTCTTTGCCATCCCCGGTGACAGTGTAGAGGAACAAGCGGCCGGCGTGCTGCGCGCCAAGACTCAGATCGGCTTTTACGGGGCGACGCCTAACTATGCTTTCCAGTTCGATGACCTGGGCTATGACGGCATGCGCGGCAAACTACGTGTGCATCTGAAAAGCGGCGACACCGACGCCCTGGTCGCCCTGATCACGGACGAGATGCTAGATCACTTTGGCTTGGTCTGCGCCTGGGATGACCTAGCCGACAAACTGATCACCCGCTACCAGGGCATCGCGGCCCGGGTGGTGATGTACTGGGCCGAGGAATCCATCCGCCAAAACCCCAACAATTTCAGCAAATGGAGCGAAGTCGCCCGCGCCGTCCGCGCCTCTGGCTGAGGAATTTCGTGCTCGATTAAATCTACGACGATCATTCCTCCTGCATTCTGGCTTTGCGCAGGCCATCCAGCCATTTCTCCACGTATCGAGGATGCAGAGTGCCAGACACCGACGTCAAGATGGCTGCCGAAAATTCCGGGTAGAACTTATCTACGCACTGATAGGCGGCGCGGACGTCAACATAATTTTTTGACATGCTGTAAGCAGTCGCCAATCCTATGTGAGGCTCAAAAAAATTGCTTTTCGATAGCATTGCAGCTTTCATATCGATAATGGCCAGAGTGAATTCGTCCAGCATCAAATGATGCATAACCTCGCATCTGAAGGCATAACCATAACCGTGGGTCGTGAGGACAGAGTCGAATTGCGGGGAAAAATAAATGCAGGGCCTCTTCCACCCGAACGAACCAGTATAGAGCCAAGCCAAGTCCAAAGCTGGACGTCGCCGAACTTGGTTTTAGGTCAACGGCTTTTTCTAGGGCCGAAATGGTGCAGTCCTGGTCGCCTAACGATAGGCAAATTACGCCGAGAGCATAATGGACATCGCCATCCCGGTCATCCAACGACACTGCTGCCTCGGCGTCACGCAAACCTTATTCCAGCGTTGCGGCCTTGTCTTCCGCAAGAAAAATTGGGCCCGCCGCTGGCAATGATGACAAGCCCTGCGTAAGCACTTTAAAATTCGGGCGCCCTCTAACACGCGAGCAGTAACAAGCGGCGCGCCTCAGTGAATTTATCTTTGGTGAATTTATAGAAGTGCCACATGCCGCGCTGATAAAGCCCCCAGACATCAAGGTGGCATTCTGATCGCTGTTATTATCCAACATGGGCACGCGTGTATTGCCTTGAATGCCCTGCGCTGACAATTCTAGATGGGTAAATTTGGCTCCAGCCTGGGCCAAAACGGCCGCCTGTTGGCGAGCCTTGGCCGCCGGGCCACGATGCATTGCCCAGAACTTCGTCTACGGTCATACTATGATCCGAAAGATCTTGCCGGGATTTAAAATGGGGATTTGGCCATGCCGTATGAAGCGACGGAACAGCTTTTGGCGGCGATCGTCCAGCCGACCGACGATGCCAGATTCAATGTCGTCGGCCTGCTCCGCCGGCAGGGTGGCGGCAGCGCATGAGTAGACCGTGACCTCGGAACACCCGCAATTGCCGATCGGTGAAGCTTTGGCCGTCCTGCCCGATGGCCGACGGCCAGCCCATGTGACGCTCACCGGAACCTCCGTCGCGATCGAACCGATCGACTCAGCCCGCCATGGCAGCGACTTATATGCTGCCGTTTGTAGCCCCGATGGCGACCCATCGGGCGATATCTGGACCTATATGAGCTTTGGCCCGTTCGATAATTTCGAGGACTTCCAGGCCTGGCTCGCGCCGCAGGACGGGCAGGACGATCCCTTGGTCTTCGCTATCATCGACAGGGCCAGCGGTACGGCGCGCGGCATGGCCAGCTACCTACGATTTTTTCCCCAATGGAACAGTTGCGAGGTCGGATCGATATGGTATGCGCCATCGCTGAAGCAAAGCCGTGCGGCGACCGAGGCCATGTATCTGATGGCCCGCCATGTCTTCGAAGACCTGGGCTACCGCCGCTATGAATGGAAATGTGACAGCCTCAATGCCGCCTCGCGCCGCGCAGCATTGCGCCTTGGCTTCAGCTATGAGGGGATCTTTCGCCAGCATATGCTCTACAAGGGCCGCAACCGCGATACCGCCTGGTACGCCATGATCGACCAGGACTGGCCACAGGTGAAAACCACTTTCGAGGCCTGGTTGAGCGCTGAAAACTTCGACAGCCATGGCCGCCAGCTGCGCGGCCTAGCGGACATCCGGGTCGCACAAGCTGCAAAGGGTGCGTCAGAGAAATAAATATTCAGGCCAGTGGACCCCGGCATTGGCGGCGACACAAAATAGATAATGTCCAAGTCCAGATCGGAATTATTTGGTAACTACTTATGATGTAATCGTTAATGTGGTTAACGTCCAATGAAACGAACGCATTAATTCGAATTGGGAGGACAAAATGAAACTCTTTATGCGCAAAGCCGTGGTATTGGCCGCGGTCGCTACCTTGAGCTTGCAGCCGGTTATGGCGCAAGCCTAGGTTGCTATAAGCAACGCCAAAAAGATTGTCTCCGCCGTACCGGTTTCTCTACCTCCGTAGCGCCGGGCGGGCGGGCGGGCCGCCCGCGCCGCCATCGGTCTTGCCGCCAAGCCAGCTATAGGTTCAATTCATGCAAACGGCCCTGGGCCCCAAACCAGGCAGTAAATTCGGCGGCCTGTCTAGCAATTCCGGC
>Ga0209501_10004684_pt1 | contig 12963 bp, 6 predicted proteins | sample ArcticOcean_MG_C_4_FD_187434 | JGI IMG/M metagenome (GOLD analysis project Ga0209501, IMG submission 187434) | Marine microbial communities from western Arctic Ocean - ArcticOcean_MG_CB4_134 (SPAdes) (version 2) | ecosystem: Environmental > Aquatic > Marine > Oceanic | place: Arctic Ocean...
CACAAACAGGTACTGATCCCCCCGCCCTCGCCTCCGGCATGGCCTCGATAAATCAAATACAAACAAATAGCATAACAACAACCGTTGTTTCGAACTCAGGCTCGAGACTCGATCCGGTATGGGTAGATGTAATTTCGAAAGATATAACACCTATAGTTGGGACTACGATTATTGTTTGTCTTAATTTTGTTTTGGGTGCCAGCGACTCCAGTTCCGCTATGTGGCGGATATTGAGAGACACTACAAGAATTGATGTTAATACTGACCCCGCCCTTCCTGAATATAGAATGAGCGGCCATGACGACACAGGAAGATTTCCTGGGAATGCTATAAGCACAATCATTCCTGATGTGCATGGTGCAGATGGAAGCACAGTAGTGGTGTATAAACTGCAAATATGTAGGGAGGGGACCTTGAATACATACGTTGGGGAAAGTTATGCAGCAAGCTCCGCCGCATTACATTCTGCTCATTCGGCTGCAACACACATAACACTTTTTGAGGTATCGCTATGATTGGAGATGCGTTACAGAGTTTGGACATAAATGACTATGTTTTGGTGGCGGGTGTTCCTACTAATGAAACAGATTTCTTAAATTCTTTTCGGAAGGTAGTAGGTAAAGATGCAACTAATACAGCGATACTTTCTAGTGATCCATCTAAATTTGGAGTTACATGGACACAGATTGCACCTAAGATCGCAGAATTACAAGCAGCAGAACCAATGCGACGTATGAAGGAACAACGCAATATCAAACTTGCAGAAACAGATTGGTGGTCTTGTTCTGACCTTACAATGACACAATCTCAAAAAGATTATCGTCAAGCCCTTAGAGATTTGCCGGCAACAGCAGAACCAAAAATTGAAAACAGACAATTAACTAACATAACATGGCCAGAAAAACCAGAATAAATAATTAAATTGGAACTCGACACAATCAAGGCTACCTGCCAAAAAACAAGTATCAACCATATCAGTATATCTAGATAAAATATTTCCAAATAATGCTACTTGTAACTAGAGGACGAATAACCTGAATTATCTAATAAATATTGTTATATACTTTTGATATAATATAAATATATAAAAAGGAACAATGGATGGCAATTCAGTTTAAACGAGGAACCGCTAATAATAGAACTAACTATACTCCTTCCCAGGGTGAATTAATAATTATTGATGTAGATCAAACAAATCCTTCAATATATGTAGGTGACGGAACAACTGCAGGTGGCAAATTAGTTTCAGCCACCTCGGGTGGTGGTGGTGGTACTCAAAATACGTTCACAACTATAACTGTTGCCGGACAAGATGCTATAGTAGCTGATTCAGCAACAGATACATTAAGTGTTATTGCAGGAACAAATATATCAATAACAACAGATCAATCTAGCGATGCGTTAACAATTAATAATACCTCTACCGCCGGAACAACGTTATCTGGTTTAACTGATGTTAATACAACCGGTATAGCTATAGGTAAAATTTTAGAATATGACGGATCAAATTGGGTTATTGGAGAAAAAACAGGAACAGGTGCTACTACATTAACCGGACTTACTGATACCCCCGCAAATTATACATCAAAAGCAAACTTTTTTGCAAAGGTTAATAGTAGTGCAACGGGGTTGGATTTTGTAAGTACAGATACCGATGATATAAGTGAAGGATCAACAAATTTATATTATACAGATACAAGAGCAGATGTAAGAATTGGTTTAGCAAATTTAAGTAATTTAGTAGATGTACATACTACGGCGCCAACAGATGGACAAGCCCTTGTTTGGGATGATGCAAATAATTATTGGGAGCCAGGTACAATATCAGGTGGTGGTTCGTTAGGTGCTAATTCAGTCAATGATTCACATATCGATTGGGGTACAGGTGCTAATCAAGTTAGTACAACAGACATTCCAGAACTAACAAACTTATATTATACAGATACAAGAGCAGATGTAAGAATTAGTTTAGCAAATTTAGGTAATTTGCAAAATGTAAATTCAGCAGTCCCACAAGACGGACAAGCCCTTGTTTGGGATGATGCAAATAATTATTGGGAGCCAGGTACAATATCAGGTGGTGGTTCGTTAGGTGCTAATTCAGTCAATGATTCACATATCGATTGGGGTACAGGTGCTAATCAAGTTAGTACAACAGACATTCCAGAACTAACAAACTTATATTATACAGATGCAAGAGCAGATGCAAGAATATCAACTGCAGGTAGTGCTCTCTGGAATACAGCTCACAGTTGGGGAGATCATTCAAGTGCTAATTATTTAACATCAGCTTCATTGTCTAGTTTAACTGATACAACAATCGGAAATTTAAGTGATGGTAAAGTTTTAAAATATATATCGAGTCCAGGAGCGTGGATGGCTTCGACAATAAGTATTGATGAGTTGACTGATGTTGATACTTCAACAACTGCACCATTAAACACTCAAGTATTAACATGGAATGGTACCAATTGGGTACCTGCAACATCAACTGCCGGAACAACGTTATCTGGTTTAACTGATGTTAATACAACCGGTATAGCTATAGGTAAAATTTTAGAATATAGCGGATCAGTTTGGGTTATTGGAGAAAAAACAGCAACAGGTGCTACTACATTAATCGGCCTATCTGATACCCCTGGAACTTATGCACAACAAGCAAACTATTTTGCAAAAGTTAATAGTGCCTCAACAGGATTAGAGTTTGTAAGTGCAGACACAGATGATATAAGTGAAGGTAGTACAAATTTATATTATACAGATGCAAGAGCAGATGCAAGAATTGGTTTAGCAAATTTAAGTAATTTAGTAGATGTACATACTACGGCGCCAACAGATGGACAAGCCCTTGTTTGGGATGATGCAAATAATTATTGGGAGCCAGGTACAATATCAGGTGGTGGTACATCAACACCAGGTGGTTGGTCCGGCACAGTTCAATTTAATAATGCAGGAGTCTTGGATGGAGATGGGTACTTTACATATAACAACAATCAGGTATTCGCCAACCATCTTACTGCCAATCAGACAATAACGCCAAACATATCAACAGCAGGGAATATGTTGTTACAAACTACGGCAAACAATGCTCCAATTAAATTAAATCCACATGGTTCAGGATACGTTACGTTCTATGGTAATACCACACGAGGGTCTGGCGGATTTAAATTAATAGATGAACTTTATACCCATGGAATTACAATTAAAGGTCCTCCTAATTCAGCGGTAGCAAATTATACATTAACATTGCCAAATGATGATGGTAATGCAGGAGACCTATTATCATCAGATGGTTCAGGTAATTTAAGTTGGGCTGCAGGACCACTGGGGTATAACAATGCCAATTGGGATACAGCATATGGTTGGGGTGATCATTCGGCTGCGGGATATATATGGCAAGGTGATTTTACTAGTAATGGTTTAATGAAGAGGGCCGGAGCCTTCGGGACTATAACTTATAGTATAGTTGCAGATAATTCTGCTCTTTGGGATAATGCATATACTTGGGGTGATCATGGAAGTGCTGGATATTTAACAAGTACAGGAGTATTAAGTTCACACACAGATGTACATACTACGGCGCCAACAGATGGCCAATCTCTTGTTTGGGATGATGCAAATAGTTATTGGAAACCAGGTACAGTATCAGGTGGTGGTTCATCAACACCAGGTGGTGCAGACACGGAAGTTCAAGTTAATTCTTCAGGTGTATTAACCGGATTTTCTACTTTTATATTTGATTACTTGAATGATCTAGTAAGGTCTACAAAGTTCCAGTCAACTGGGTGGGTCAAGACGCCGAAACTTACATTGGAAACTTACGGCGGTGCGCCCGATGCCGGTTGGATAGAAACTACGGCAAACAATAATCCAATTACTTTAGATGCACATGGTTCAGGAAAAGTTACGTTTAAAGGTAATTCCACAAAAGGGTCAGGACAATTTGTATTAAATTGTGAAGCTAATACCCACGGCATTACAATTAAAGGCCCCCCGCATTCGGCAGCAGCAAATTATACCTTAACATTGCCAGATGATGATGGCTTCATCGGAGAACTATTATCAACAGATGGTTCAGGTAATTTAAGTTGGGTTGTAGGACCAGCAGGGTATCTTACTGACACCAGTGACTGGAATAATGCATATAGTTGGGGTGATCATTCGGCTGCGGGATATATTACTTCTACATTAACAGATGAGGAAGTACAAGATAAGGTCGGTGCAATGCTTACTGGCAACACCGAAACATTAATTACTGCAACATATCAAGATAATGATGGTACAATTGATTTTGTAGTAGATAATGATTTAGCAAATTACAGTAATGCCGCCTCTGGCTTTTTAACATCAGAGACGACACACAATGATGTATTACAAGATGGTGATTTTCAAACCCAAGGTATTATGTTACGCGAAGGATTGGTAGGTTCTTATAGTATACTACCTAATAATTCAATCGACTGGGAGGCAGCATATAGTTGGGGAGATCATTCAAGTGCTAATTATTTAACATCAGCTTCATTGTCTAGTTTAACTGATACATCAATCCCCTCTGGTATTATTAATGGTAAATTTTTAAGATATTTAGAATCCACCGGCTGGACAACTTCTACAATAAGTATTGATGATTTGACTGATGTTGATACTTCAACAACTGCACCATTAACTACTCAAGTATTAACATGGGATGGGAGCAATTGGGTACCTGCAACCTCTACCGCAGGGACATCATTATCTGGTTTAACTGATGTTAATACAACCGGTATAGCTATAGGTAAAATTTTAGAATATGACGGATCAAATTGGGTTATTGGAGAAAAAACAGCAACAGGTGCCACTACATTAATCGGATTATCTGATACCCCTGCAAATTATACATCAAAAGCAAACTATTTTGCAAAGGTTAATAGTAGTGCAACGGGGTTAGATTTTGTAAGTACAGACACCGATGATATAAGTGAAGGATCAACAAATTTATATTATACAAATGCAAGAGCAGATGTAAGAATAATAAACGCAGGTTCTGCTAACTGGAATACAGCATATGGTTGGGGCGATCATCAGTATGCAGGCTATTATGTGTTAACTGCTAATTCAATCAATGAAACACATATCGATTGGGGTACAGGTACTAATCAAGTTAGTACAGCAGACATTCCTGAACTAACAAACTTATATTATACAGATGCAAGAGCAGATGCAAGAGCAGATTCTAGAATATTAACTGCAGGTTCTGCCAACTGGAATACAGCATATGGTTGGGGTGATCATGGAAGTGCGGGATATATTACTTCTACATTAACAGATGAGGAAGTACAAGATAAGGTCGGTGCAATGCTTACTGGCAACACCGAAACATTAATTACAGTTTTGTATCAAGACAATGATGGTACAATTGATTTTGTAGTAGATAATGATTTAGCAAACTACAGTAATGCCACTTCAGGTTTTTTGACACAAGAAATATCACATGCAGATGTATTACAAGATGGTGATTTTACAACCCAAGGTATTATGTTACGTGGTCCATCAAGCGGCACTTACAGCATATTACCAAATGCTTCAGCCAACTGGAATACAGCATATGGTTGGGGTGACCACTCAACAGCAGGTTATTTTTCGTTAACTGCTAATTCAATCAATGAAACACATATCGATTGGGGTACAGGTACTAATCAAGTTAGTACAGCAGACATTCCAGAACTAACAAACTTATATTATACAGATGCAAGAGCAGATGCAAGAATTGGTTTAGCAAATTTAAGTAATTTAGTAGATGTACATACAGCAACTCCAACAGACGGACAATCTCTTGTTTGGGATGATACAAATAATTATTGGACACCAAGTACAGTATCAGGTGGTGGTACATCAACACCAGGTGGTGTAGACACGCATGTTCAATTTAATGATTCAGGACAATTTGCGGGAGATGCAAATTTTACATATGATGCCTCAACTTATACATTATCGACTTTATATTCTGAGTCAATCATCGGAGTCAAGACTCCAAACGTAATGTCGTCGGCGACTATGTCGATACAAACTACGGCAAACAATAATCCAATTACTTTAAACCCACATGGTTCAGGAAAAGTTACGTTTGAGGGTAATTCCACAAAAGGGTCAGGACAATTTGTATTAAATTGTGAAACTAATACTCATGGAATTACAATTAAAGGCCCTCCACATTCGGCAGCAGCAAATTATACATTAACATTACCAAATGATGATGGTAATGCAGGAGACCTGTTAGCAACAGATGGTTCAGGTAATTTAAGTTGGGACAATTTGTCTTATGCTAATTGGGATACAGCATATGGTTGGGGTGATCATAGTACAGCAGGATATTATGATGCAAATACGTCTTCTGCTTTTCCTATAAGTGTATTAAGTGATGTAGTAACCATTAATCCAACAGTTAATCAAATTTTACGATGGAACGGATCTTATTGGATTAATTCAAACGAAAGTACCGGTGGTGGTGGTTCGTTAGGTGCTAATTCAGTAAATGATTCACATATCGATTGGGGTACAGGTACTAATCAAGTTAGTACAGCAGACATTCCAGAAAACACAAATTTATATTATACAGATGCAAGAGCAGATGCAAGAATATCAACTGCAGGTTCGGCCAACTGGAATACAGCATATGGTTGGGGTGATCATTCTTCTGCTGGATATTTAACTAGTATTTCTGCTCTAAGTATAAATGCATTAACTGATGTTAATACAACCGGTATAGCTATAGGTAAAATTTTAGAATATGACGGATCAAATTGGGTTATTGGAGAAAAAACAGGAACAGGTGCTACTACATTAACCGGATTATCTGATACCCCTGGAACTTATGCACAAAAAGCAAACTTTTTTGCAAAAGTTAATAGTGCATCAACAGGATTAGAGTTTGTAAGTGCAGACACAGATGATATAAGTGAAGGATCAACAAATTTATATTATACAGATGCAAGAGCAGATGCAAGAATTGGTTTAGCAAATTTAAGTGATTTAGTGGATGTAAATACCGCAGTTCCTACAAATGGACAATCTCTTGTTTGGGATGATACAAATAATTATTGGACACCAAGTACAGTATCAGGTGGTGGTTCAGGGTCGAGTAATGTTGTAGATGATTTAACACCACAATTAGGTGGCGATTTAGATGTACAAGCAAACAGTATAGTAACATCAACAGTAGATGGGAATATTACAATTGTGCCCAATGGTACCGGACATTTAGAATTAGGTAGTGCAGATATAGTTACTACAGGTCAGGTATTATCTGGATCATTAACAATAGATAATGTAACATTAAATGATAATATCATAACCACAGACACAGATACACTATTTACAAATGGAGCGGATATTGTAACTACCGATGATAGTAAAATAGGTATGTACATGTTTAAAGGTATTACATCTAGTAGTGATACCAGTCTAACAGAAATTTTTGTAAAGGGCATAACAGATAATCGAGCAACACTTATAGACAACTCAACAAAGACATTTGATATTATGATTACTGCAAAACGGTACAACACGTCTGCAGGAAATGAAAAAACGGGATCATGGAATTTTAGAGGATGTATTGTAAATGATGGCGGAACAACGAGTATTTTAGGAACAATTATGAAAACAGTATTCGGTAAGACAGATTCTACATATGATTGTGAAGTAGATGCTACAGATGTAAATAATTCGTTAAGAATTAGAGTATTAGGACAAACAGGAGAATCTATAAAATGGATGGCAGTTGTTAATACAATAGAGGTAACAGTATGAGATATATTTTAAAGATAAATGTCTATACATTAGATAGTATAATTAAAGCTCTGCACACTGTTTGCGGTATGGCAGTAGTAAACACAGAGGTTGCACAATAATGCTTTATATTATTAATCTACAAAATAGTGCAAATACTAATGTAGTAGCAACACGATTGGGTGTATCTGCAACTGCTAAAATATATGAAAATGTTCATATGATTGTAGTAGAAGATTCTACAGATCAAGAACTTATTGCATGGAAAGCAGATCCTGATGTTAAAAATATTGTAGAAGATCAATTAATAGAAATGGAAGATGTTTCTGAAATAGAAACAATGACAGTAGATAGTGTTCCTACAACAGAAGAAACATTTACTACAAATGCAACAGGAGATACAATACAAAACACTTTATTATTTACTAGCGGTGGAACTGATTATCATAGTTGGCATTTAGATCGTATTACAAAAAAAGATCCAAGTTATATGAATAGACAGTATTCATACACATCGGATGGCTGGGATGTAGATTTATATATTTTGGATTCAGGGGTTGCTGGTGCAGACCATAATCTACACAGCGGCGGCGGCACCAGCGCGGGCGGCACGGCGATTGGTTTACAACATTCAGAATTTATAGATAATAACCCGTCTTTTACGAATAATTATCGTGTTGTTGACGGCGGAGTTCCCGGACTTAATATTGGCAACTGGAATAATGAGGATACACAAGGACATGGTACTTATTGTGCTCAATTTGCGGCTGGATTAACATGTGGATTGGCTAAACAAGCAACTATATGGTCGGCTAAAGTAATGGATGCGGGAGGTACTGGCTCTAATAGTGGTTGGACGTCGGATATTATTGCCGGAGGCGATGCTGTTATACAACATCACTTGACAAAAACAAATTTAAGGGCTAGTATTATTAATATATCCCTCGGAATGTCTTTTAATCAGGCAAATACTGATATCTATATTAATGAACCTGGCACTGATCCTACATGGATACTAGATGAGATGGAAATCAATTTAGTTAGCTATGGTATTCATGTAGCACGAACTGCAGGTAATGGTATTGATGATGGAAACGATGATTTTGCAGGTCCGGTACAAAGTTCTTTTGTTGCTGGTGCTAGGTCTAGTGCATTACCTGCAAATTTTAGACAACATTGGAATGAACACGATTTACATACTAAATTTAGTGCAGGTGCTACAACTGTTGCTGGCACAACACCTAACGCAACAAACTGGCCAACTGGTTATTCAGACGAAATGGCATATTTTTCAAATTATGGATATGGTACTACACTTTCAGCACCAGGTCATAGTCTTATAGCACATAGTTGGATAGTAGGCAACGGATATGTATCAGGACTAGCCGGAACATCTTTTAGTTGTCCAATGATTGCTGGAATGTTGTGTTTAAGACAACAAATGGTAGGTGATACTCCTGCGGACGCAGTAACTTGGGTATTAGCCAATGCTGTAAGTACAGGTTATATTACGGATTTACATACAGAGGTTTCGTTAGATGCTAATCCCTTACAATGTCTTGCAGGCGAACCTTATATATTGGTAAAAGTTCCTCAGGCTGTATATAACGATACAAAAAATGCGGCATTCCAACTTAGGGGTGCTACAGTAATAGATAATTATTCTTTATTAAATTTAAACAACACAGGACATGTAAAAAGCAACAGTGTTGATCAAGTTTTTAGTATTATTTCTAATATCACATCTGTTCCACCTGATGGTACTATAATTAGAGGAACAACAAGTACCAGTACAGCAACAGTAGTAAGAGGTGCTACAGACGGTCAACCAGCATCTATTATGATATGGTGTAACAGTTCAAGTGGACCATTTATAGGCGGCGAACAAATTATTAATCTAAGTACATCAGCATCCTATGGTATTTGTGCATTGCCTTCAACAGGTTATTGGCTTGAATGTAATATGGATAATATGAACGCCTCTGCAACTGTTGTCAATGCAGGTGGTAGTTCTGTTAAAATAGGTACATTATATAATACACATGAAGCAACAGATGCATTAATTTCAGTAGGTGCAACTAGTTGGACTAATTCAATACCATTACATGCACACTTTGATGACCTTAGTTTAGCACCTGGAGGAGTTAGTCCTGTAGATGTTTGGGATTATTTTCCAATAGATGAACAAGCAAATCTTTTACTGTACCAACCATATATAGAAAAAATATATAAAGTAAAAGAGGCATCTGGTGCGTTTATGACTCCAACAGGAACAACAGAAGCATTGGGTGATTTTGCATTAGGCGATGTAGTAAACAAAGATATGTCGTTTAATCATACAACTTGGGCAAATGAACCATTAGGAGCAGTAACATCTGCCTATAGTATTATTAATGGTAGTTTACCGTCTGGTTTAAGTTTCGATACTGCTACTGCTGTAATTAACGGGACATTTACTGCTGACCAAACAACACTGTTTACTTTCACTGTAATGAATTCAGTAGCGGCTACGTCTCAAGAATATTCAATGAATTATATAGAAGGAGAAGAAGTGGGTTATCATTATGATGGTAGTAATTTAACTCTACCAGGCGGAATTTTTACTAAATGGTCATCAATTACTGCAAACACAAATGCAGTTAGTGGCCAATCATATTTTGTTGATACAACAGCAAATGTTGTTATTATTACATTACCGGGAAATCCGACACAAGGTAGTTATGTAAGAATAATAGATGCAGTAGGTAATGCACATACTAATAAGATAACAGTTGCCCAAAATGGTAAAAATATACAAGGTATAGCTCAAGATTTAGATATCACTACAGCAAGAGTAGGCTTTACGTTGATATTTTATAATGATACCCAAGGTTGGGTATTAATGGAGAATTAATATGGCACAAGATTTAAAAAACCTTAGAAGAACAGCAGGTAAAATGTCAGGACATATTTTACCTGATACTAATAGTACATATGATATCGGTTCTGCAGAATATAAAATACGAGACATGTATGTTTCAGATTCATCTCTTTGGATTGGAGATGACCATCAAGTTGCAATTGATCCCCAAGGATGTTATTTTTGCATGGAATCCTTTGCAAGCGGGAATGTCTTAGATGATGGCGGCACTCCAATTTTAGATAAGCAAACATGTATTGAGAATAATGGATACTGGTTGCTTAATTCTGCATATCTAAATGAAATAGATTGTGAAGCAGAAACTGGTGGAAAATGGAAAAAGAAACATATGAAGAGCAAAAAGAATAAAAACACAAAAAATCCATTAGGACTAGCAATACATTCTTTTTCAACATCAGGTGATTTTACAATACTTCAAGGATTATTAGAATCTGCAGATGCAGATGATTACAAAGAATTTAATAACACATTTAAAAATGTTACTACCGGAACAAGAATTGAACTTAAAAACAGTACAAATCAAGTAGTTGAATTTGATTTTGTCTCTTTCACTCTTAATATTGATAATGTAACCCGATCAGAAGCAAAATTATATCAAACAAGTTCTGGTATAGGATTTAATAGTCATACCTTAGGCGATCGTTACCTAATTTGGCAACATGAAGAACTTATTGTGTCAGAAGAACCCGATGGAAAGGTACCTCAAAATAAATTAAGTCCACCAGAAGGCGGCAAATTTATAGAAGGTGAATTGCCACCATTACAGCATAAGCATGGTACAGTAGGTGAAACAAAAGTAGGACATCACGCAGGGCATTGGTTTTTGTATGTTTGTGTAGCACCTAATATGTGGGGAAGAACCCCATTGGAAGTAGGTTGGCCTCAAACATCGCATCATGTACCAGGCGGCGAATCAAAGGTATATCATATTCATGTAACTAATGAAGCAAATACTGCATATATTATAGACGGAGTATGTCGAACAGGACATTTACATGGCCCAAATCCGATAATTACTATAGATGAAGATGATACATTACATTTTCATATAAATGCGGCAGGTCATCCATTCCATGTTAAAAATAGTTCGGCTGTAGATGTAATAACTGATAGTGGAGTAAATGGTGCAGACACAGGCGAGATAGTTTGGAAACCTACTAGTTCACCTACGGAAGCAGGAACATATACATATGTTTGTGGCGTCCATCCCGCCATGACAAATAGTATAATTGTACAACCAAAACCATAGATGATGCGTATATAGCCGGGTTCACAGCATTGTGGAAGCCGGCTATGCTTGCTAATAGAGGTTATAGGTCATATTAGCATTTGGCAATTTATCTTTTAAATTTGTTGCTATTGTTTTTATTTTATTAATTGACGAATTATCATAAAAAACTAACTTGGCGCCAGAATGTAATGGTTTAGGCCATGCTCCAATATCAACCCAACAATAACCACTAGATTCTTTATTTAATTTGGGAACAAATTCTTTAAAAACTGTAATAATAAAAGTTTGATATGTAAATCCGTTATTAGATTCGAAAATATGTAAAGGAAAGAGTTTGAACGAAATAGGAACTTTACCCATCTCTTCTTCTAATTCTCGATTTAAAGTATCTAATGGCGTTTCACCTTTTTCTGCTTTACCACCCCAAAATGCCCATGTGCCAGGATGACTAACATTTTTTGATCGCATCTGAAGTAATATTCTACTTGTAGGTAAAGACAAAAAGATAGCGCCTACACCGCTAATCATATATATAATCTCCAATACCCAACAGGATAATTTGCCTCAACAGCACTAACCCATTCTGTGCCATTCCATTTCCATTTTTTACTATCTTGTACATTTGTTGTAAATTTTATTGTAGACGTTTCGCTTGAATCAAATGATCTAATCCAATTTGATCCGTCGAATTGTATTATATCGTATTTATGGGCAGTAACCGTACCCCACACCCCACCATTAGGTACATCATCTAGGATTAAATATCGTTGTCCTGTGGATGCTGTAGGTAATCCATCTAAAGGACCAGCTTGTTTGGGATCTATTATTGCAGTAACAGTATTTGTTTCTGCTGAATTTGTGGGTAAAGTATCAGTATCTATTGTAACAGTAATTTGATTACCATTTAAACTAGATAAAGTGCCATATGTTTGAAAGTTTGCCTCGCTTTCGATTAATGCGTCCATTAATTTAATTTGACTAATGCCAGTACGAAATTCTGCAGATCGTTCATTAAATAAATCTGTCCATGTTGCGGTACTTTCACTGC
>Ga0209501_10004687_pt1 | contig 12959 bp, 11 predicted proteins | sample ArcticOcean_MG_C_4_FD_187434 | JGI IMG/M metagenome (GOLD analysis project Ga0209501, IMG submission 187434) | Marine microbial communities from western Arctic Ocean - ArcticOcean_MG_CB4_134 (SPAdes) (version 2) | ecosystem: Environmental > Aquatic > Marine > Oceanic | place: Arctic Ocean...
CAGCATGAAACTTGGCTTCGCGCGGATAACGGTGGAAGATAGCGGCCCGTGCGCCCGTGCGCCGAGTCAATAGACCCTCATCGAGTACACCCTTCAAGGAATCCATGGGGTAGAGAGTACATAGGGCAGGGAGTACATCTAAGCAGTGGCAAATAGATTGAACAAACGAGCGTGCGTCGTAACCGGCGGTGCGTCAGGGATAGGCGAAGCCGTAGCCCGGCTGTTCGCGGCCGAAGGCGCTCGCGTCCTAATCGCCGACCTGGACGAGGTCGGGGGTAAGCGCGTTGCCACAGACATTCGGTCCAGCGGCGGAGATGCCCGGTTCATCTCCGTAGACGTGGCCCAGGGCGACTCGGTCGGCAGCATGGCCGAGACAGCCATTAACGAGCTGGGTGGCCTCGATGTCCTCGTCTGCGCAGCAGGCCGCCAAGTGCACACGCCACACCTGGCAGAAGTCGACGAGGCCGAGTGGGACCTGGTCATGGACGTGAACGCCAAGGGCGTGTTCCTGTGCACCAAAGCCGTCTTGCCCGTCATGGTTGCCAAGGGCTCCGGCGTTATCGTCAACGTTTCCTCGGCGTCGGTGCTGGAGGGGGACACCTTCTCGGTGCCCTACTCGGCCAGCAAGGCCGCCGTGCAAATGCTGACGGTCATAACGTCCAGCCAGTACCTGCGCAAAGGCGTGCGGGCGAACTGCGTGCTGCCGGGGCTCATCGACACGCCCGGCTCTCAGAACGTCGAAGGCAAGCTGGGCACGTTCGGCAGCTTCGTAGAAACGATACCCGCGGGCCGAGTTGGTACGCCCGAAGACGTGGCCAACCTGGTGCTGTTTCTCGCATCTGACGAGTCGTCGTTCATTTCCGGCTCGTCCTACGTAATAGACGGCGGCCGGGACGCCCGCTAAACAGCGAATACCCCATATAAGGCCTCCCACTCCAGTACCAGGCATTAAGGAGCAGACCAATGGACAAGACAATCCCGACCCGTGAGCAGGTCGATAGATACCTGAAAGACAGGCGCAACTGGGGCCGCTGGCCACAAAACCCCGGCGCAGGGGCAATAAACCTCATCACCGCCGAAAAGCGGGTACAGGCGGCCAGCCTGGTCAAGAGCGGCAAGCCCATCTCGCTGGCACGGCCGTTGCCGGTCGAGCCTTCGCACGACAACACCAAACCTATAGATTTCTACATGAAGCGTATGCTCTGGATAGACGGCGGCGGCGCGGCGCTCGATTACATATCGATCTTCCAGCACGGCCTGACCATCACCCACCTGGATGCGCTGTGCCACATGTGGGACAAAAACGGCACCTGGGAAGGCAAGAACCCCGACGACATCCTGAGCTTTGATGGGGCCTCTTTCGGTGCAGTTGACGAGTGGAGCGACGGCATCATGACCCGGGGTGTGTTGTTGGACGTCCCCAGGTTCAGGGGCACGGCCTACGTGGACAACGACTCTCCGGTGCACGGCTGGGAACTGCAAGAGATCGCCGAGGCACAGGGCGTAAAGATGACGCCCGGAGACGCAGTGGTGGTTTACTGCGGCCGGGAGGCGTACGAAGAGGCCAACGGCAACTACGGCGGCGACCCGGTAGGCAGCAAGTACCCCGGCCTGCACGCCTCCTGCCTGCCCTTCCTGCGCGACAACGACCTGTCCGTGCTGGTGTGGGACATGGAGGACGCCAGCCCCAATGAGTACGGCGTCGCCTGGACGGTGCACGGGGCGATCCACGCCTACGGCATGGCGCTCATCGACGGTGCGGCCCTCGTCGCTCTTGCAGACGAGTGCGCGAAGGAGAATCGCTACGAATTCATGCTCACGGTCAACCCGCTCGTTCTCGTCGGCGGCACGGGGTCGCCGGTCAACCCCATAGCGGTTCTGTAGGAGTAGCGAACCCCGATGGCCCGTAACGCTTTGGCCGAAGAGATTCTGGCCCTCACCAGCGCCCTGGTGAAGGTCGACTCGGTTATGGGCAAAGAGGGGCCGTGCGCCGGCGTGCTCATAGGCTACTTCAATGGCAAAGGCGTGCCTGCCTGGCTACAAGAAGTCGAACCGAATCGCTTCAACGTGATCGCCGGGTCCGACGACCACAAGCCAGCCCTGCTACTCAACGGCCACATGGACATGGTGGACACAGCCGACGGCTGGTCAACCGCCGACCCGTACACGGTCGAAGTGATAGACGGCGCTATGATCGGCACCGGCGTCGGCAACATGAAGGCGGGCCTGGCGGCGATGGCCGTTGCCACGGCTCATGCCTGGCACTCAGGAGCGCACGATGTCGCCTTTCTCGGCGTCGTGGGAGAGTGCAGCGAGCTTGGCCTGGGCACCAAGCACTACCTCGCTGACGGCGGTTCTGCGCGTTTCGCGGTCGTTGGCGAACCGACGGGTATGGCGGCCCAGCAGACCCACACCGGTACCTACCAGGCGCACGTCAGCTTCACCGGCATCGCCGTACATACAGGCGAATCTGAGAACGGCGTCAACGCCGTAGAGGCGGCGGCCCGGTTCGTCCTCGACATCAAACGCGCCAAACTGGCACCGCCCGGCACCGGCCCGTTCGAGGGCACGCCGAGAGCGATGCCCGGCCGCATGACGGGCGGCTTCTACGCCCAGATATCGGCCCCAGAGGCGTCGGTCTGGGTGGACGTGCGCATACCCCCGGGTGTCGATGAGCGCCAAATCGAGAGCGCCCTAGATACCGTTGCGGCCCAGGCCGCCGCCAGCGTTTCGGCGAGTGACGCATCTGCGAATTGGAAACGGGCGTCGCTGGCATACGAACCGGCGTACTCAATGTCCCCCGAGGCGAAGCCGTTCTTGGACCAGCTTGCGCAAAGCTACGAGCGCGTCGTGGGCTCGGACCTAGCCTTCGGGTTCGCCACCCCCGCGAACCGTTTCTTCGCCACCGACGCAGCCCACTTGCAGGCCGCAGGCGTGCCTTCGATAGTGTTCGGACCGGGCGTTTGGACCGTCGGCCCGGACGAGGCCGTTTCGCTGGACGAGGCCGCCAACTACGCAGCGACGCTTATTGAACTGGCGGCATCGGTCGCAACAACAGGAGTGCAGCAGTGACCCATCCAGATAGCTACCTCGAAGAGGTGACCCAGCGCGCGAGGGACGCCGGGGTGCAACTAGTCGCGTTCCTGTGGTGCGACAACGCGGGCGTCATCCGCAACAAGGCCACGCACATAGACAACCTGCCGGGGCGCTTCACCTCGGGCATCGGCTTCTCCTCCGCCATGCAAGCGCTACGCATCGGCGACGTACTTGAGCAAGTAAAGGGCATGGGGCCGGTCGGTGAGTTCCGGGTAGTGCCCGACCTGGACACGTTCACGCTTCTGCCCTACGCGCCGAAACGGGCCCTGGCGCTCTGCGATCTCGTCAACCTTGACGGGGCAGCGTACTCGGCCTGCCCACGCACGTTCCTCAAACGCATGATCGCCCAAGCGGCAGATCGGGGACTGCACATGGTTTCGTCCCTGGAACCGGAGTGGACTTTAGCCACCAAGGAGAACGGCGTCTACGTAGGCGCCGACGAGAGCGCTGCGTTCTCCTCCATTGGCATGATCGCGCCAATGGACACCATCGACGACATCGTCACAGCCATGACCGAGCAGGGCCTGCGCATCGGAGTCGTCCACCCCGAAGCGGGCCATGGTCAGCAAGAGATCTCGCTCATGCATGAGGACGCGCTGCGGGCGGCCGACAACCAGATCATCTACCGCGAAACGGTGCGCAACGTCGCCTGGCGTCACGGCTACTACGCCTCGTTCGCCCCCAAGCCGTTCAAGGGGCAGTCCGGCAACGGCTGTCATATCCACCTCAGCGCCTGGGACGCGGACCGGCACGAAAACCTGTTCAGCGCTGGCGACGAACCGTACGCGCTCAGCGAGATGGGCCAGCACTTCCTCGCCGGGATGCTGGAGCACATGCCGGGGCTCATGGCCCTGACCGCGCCCAGCGTCAATAGCTATCGCCGCTTCGAAGCCGGGTACTACGCCGGGGTGTTCAACACCTACGGTCCGGACAACCGGGAGGCCGCCGTGCGCATACCGTCGGCGTTACGGCACGACAGGGCGGGTACCGTGAACCTGGAATTCAAGCCCTCAGACTCCGCCGCCAACCCGTACATCGCCCTGGGCGCGCTCATCGCCGCTGGCCTGGACGGCGTCGCGCGCAGCCTGCCGCTGAACGAGAACCTCAACGTAGACGTAGACCCGGCGGCGCTGTCCCAGGCCGAGCGTGATCGCCGTGGCATTGCCCGGCTACCCGGCACTCTCGCCGAGGCCACCGCAGCGCTGGAAGCCGACCAGTTCCTGTTGGACGCGCTCGGCCCTGCTCTTTCAACGTCGTACATCGCCGTGCGCAAGGGCGAGGCGAAGTTCTTCGACGGCATGGACGCCCAAGCCGAAACCGACCTGCACTTTTTCCGCTACTAGGCCAAATCCCCAAATTGGGAGACTAGCCCGCTAGACCCCGAACAGCTTCTTGGCGTTGTCGAAGTAGAAGCCCCTGCCCGCCTGCAAGGCCTCGTCCTCAGTCAGGATCCCTTCGTCCACCAGCGCGCCCAGCGCCTTGCCCATCGACCGCTTGGAGTACTTGGCGTAGTACCACAGGGTCTCGGGGTGGTCCTGCCCGTCGGTGCCGAACACCATTTTGGGGAACGCCACCTGCCGGAGTAAATCGCCGTAGCGCCTGGGCGACATGGGCGGCTCCATGTGGGGCGGCTGGTTACCCGATAGTTCCAGGTACACGTTGGGGTGGTTGTTGGTCAGCCACCCGGCCTCTTCCGAGTAGGGCCAGCCCCCGTGTATCAGTACGACTTTCGACCTGAGCATCTGCTCTTCCAGCAGCATGGGCGTGAGCAGCGCCGGGTTGCAGGCGTTGATGACCACGTCGGTGTCCCCCACGCCGGTGTGGAACATGAACGGCACGCCCAGGTCCGCGCTTGCGGCCAGGCCCCGCCGGGTGAGGAAGTCTCGCAGCGCCTTGGCACGCGGCCCGAACCAGGTAACGTCGTCCAGCCGGGTGTCGAACGATGCCCGTGCTTCCGCTTCGGTCACTGGCTTGATATCGAGGCCCGTGCGGTAGGCGATGACCGACTTGAACGCAACGCAGCCCCTGTCGCGCACGGCCCCCTCCATCCCTGTGTCGAAATCAGCGATTAGCGCGTCGAAGGTCGTCGCTTTTTCCAACAGGCGCAGGATGTGCGTCTCGACCCTGAACGTCTTGGCATACGGCATACCCAGATCGGTGGCGAACGCGTCCACCTCGTCCAGGGTTTGCAGGCCGTTGTCGACAATTAGCTGCGTGAGATTTATGTCGGCGAACAGCGCCTTTACGTAGCCGTCGAAGTCGCCGAGCCGCTCGTTGCGCGCCGCAACTACTGCGTCGGCGGTGGGCTCACAGCCGAGAAAGCCAGCGAGTTCGCGCACGAACAGCCGGAAGCCAATGGTGTGTTCCAGGTACTCCACAGACTCGTCTGTGAACGTACCGGCCGGTGCTTCTCTTAAGTCGACACCGCCGAGCCAGTGGAGTTGCGTGATATCACGACGCTCCCAGGGATGGGCGGCGAAGCTAAAGGCGTGAATATCAAGAACGGGAACTTGTGACAGGTCGACCATGTGGGCGAAAAAACCTCCGGGAGAGTCACCAGAGAATAAGCGCGCCGACCGGCCAATGCAATCGGTGGCGTCGAGAAGCGCCCCAGCGCCCGAGCCTGTCTGGCAGGCTCTACGAAGAGTGTGCCCCCAACGGAATTCGAATCCGTGTTTGCGGCTTGAAAGGCCGCTGTCCTAGTCCACTAGACGATGGGGGCACGAAGGGGTTTTATTTTATCCCAGATTTGCCTAGGTAGCACCGGGGTGTCCGGCGTATCAGGCCAAATTACTAGGGATAAATAGCTAGCTGCTGTAGCCCGGCCGTTTCTGGCAGGCCCAGCATGATGTTGGCATTTTGTACGGCCTCGCCCGCAGCACCTTTGACCAGGTTGTCGATGCAGGCTATGACGACGAGGCGGTCGGTGCGCGGGTCGATGGTCGGGTAGATGAGGCAGTTGTTGGCACCGAGCGTCTGCTTGGTAGCGGGCGGCTCATCGGTGACGATTACGAACGGCTCGTCCCGATAGTAGCTCTTATAGGCCGCCCTGACGTGGGCAGCAGCCCCGTCTCCGGTGCCAGTAACGGCGGTGTTCAGGGGCGCATAGCAACTGACCAGTATTCCCCTGACCATTGGTATGAGATGAGTCAGGAACGTGAGCCGCAGTTCCGGGCCGGGGTTGATTCGGGCCAACTCTTGGGTGACTTCCGGCATGTGCCGGTGGCCCCCTACGGAGTAGGCCTTGACGTTCTCGTCCACCTCGGAGAAATGGGTGTTGAGCGACAGTGCCCTGCCCGCCCCGGAAACGCCGGATTTGGCGTCGATAATCACGTCTTCGGTAATCAGCCCGCCTGCAACGGCGGGCGCCATGGCCAAAATGGACGCGGTCGGGTAGCAGCCCGGATTCGCCACGAGGTTGGACGTGCGAATCTCGTCCCGGTTCAACTCCGGTAGGCCATATGCGGCAGCCTGAAGCGTTGAGGGAGACGGGTGATCGACCGTGTACCACTCCGTGTAGACGGCCGGGTCCTTCAATCTAAAGTCGGCGCTGAAATCTACCACTTTCGTCCCGGCCTCTATGAGCGGCATCAAGCGCTCGGCGCTGGCCGCGTGAGGCAGAGCGGAAAAGACGATGTCCGTCTCGGCTTCTAGTTCCTCGGTAATGGGCATGTCGGTGCCCGACAGGTGGGGAAAAACCTCGGCAAGGCGCTTTCCAGCCGAACTTCGGCCGGTGACAGAGACGACGTCCAACTCCGGATGCCGACTCAGAATTCTGGCCAGCTCCGCCCCGCCGTAACCGGTGACGTTGATGATTCCCGCTTTCACGCCTTGAATGTTAATACGCAGGCGGTCGCGCCATCAACGGGACAGGGGCAGACTTTAGGCGTTCTTCTTGCGCCGGGTTGGTTTTTTCTTGCTGGCCTTCTTTACTCGGGCCACCTCTTCTCGCTCGAATTTCGGGCGAGCCTTGCAGCCCCAGGCCAGCGTGCACTCAGAGCAGCGCGGTCGAATGGCCTTGCACACCTTTCGCCCGTGGTTGATTAGATACAGGTGAAAGGCGAAAACGTCCTCTGGGGCTACCATTGGTTCCAGTAGATCGTGGGCTTTGTCGGCGTTCACCTTTGGCCCGATGAGTCCGACGCGCTGGGCCACCCGGTATATGTGCGTGTCCACCGGCATGGCGGGCAGGCCGAGCGAGAAAGACAGGATGATGGCCGCCGTCTTGGGTCCGATACCTGGCAGGTCTTTCAGCCACTGCTTTGCGTCGGCCAGGGGCATCTCGGCGAGGAAAGTCAGGTCGAAGTCGCCGACCTTCTCGCGCACCAGTCCCAGCACCTCTTTAATACGAGGGGCCTTGGTCTTGGAAAGGCCCGCCGACCGTATGGCCATCTCAATGTCGCCGACATCTGCGTCCGCCACGGCCTCTACAGAGCCGAACGTCGCCATCAGCTTAAGGAAGGCGCGTTCGGAGTTGATGTCCGACGTATGCTGGGACAGAATAGTGAACACCAGCTCCGAAGCGGCATCGTACCGGGGTTCCCAGGTGAAAGGCCCGTACAGTTGGGCCAGTTCCGACGTAACGTCGGACGCGTTCATGCGGCGGTTTCGACTGTTTTGGGGGCTGGAAGTCACAACGTTTTTGAGCAGCGGCGCATAGCTGGCAGCGCCAAATCGCCAGCGCAAAACCGATGGAAGGCTAACACAGGCTTATCGAAGACCACAGCGAGCCGCAAATCACTCTTGAGGAGTACCTTGCCCGCCTTTCAAGCGGCAAGGCCCTTTCCGGCACTGAGACCCCGCCGGACGAACTATTCCAAGACGCCCTGGCAGATGTTGGCCTGGGTGATGACGGCCCAGGCGATGATGCCTCAGGCGATGATGAAGCATCGCTGGACCACTCCAGCCATCCCGTCATCTCAGATCTCGTAGACGAACAACTCGTCTTGTTCCGGGACGCCTGGGTCGAGGTCTCTTCAGCCCGAAAGGCAGAGCTTCTCGGCATACTCACCGACCTGGCCGAGGACAACGTCGAGTTGAACTTCTCCTCGGTCTTCACAATTGGCATGTCCGACCCCGACGATGCGGTGCGAGAACTCGCCGTCAAAGGCCTCTGGGAATCCGAGGACCGGACCCTGATAAGGCCGCTCGTAAAACTCCTGTCACGTGACCCTGCCCCGGCGGTGCGGGCCGCGGCTGCGATGAGCCTGCGACCGTTCGCCGAGCGGGCACAAATGGACAAACTAGTAGACCGGGACGCCAAACGGGTGCGCGAAGCGCTCATAGCCGCAATTACGCGTGCAGGGGATGACGTTGAGGTCACCAGGCGCGCCGTCGAGGCGGTCGGGTACTTCAGCGGGGACGACGTGGACCAGGTCATCACCGCGGCCCAACTTTCAGGTGACCCACTACTGCGACAAAGTGCACTTTTTGCAATGGGCAACGCCAGTCATCTGGTATGGATCCAGGTACTGATAAATGCGCTAGGTGAAGACGATGCGGCCATCCGCTACGAGGCCGCCAGTGCGCTGGGGCGACTGGGTGAAAGCTCGGCCGTAGCTCACCTCGTGCCACTCTTAAAAGACGACGACGCCCAGGTACAATTGGCAGTAGCGGCGGCGCTCGGGGCAATTGGCGGCGACTTGGCCAAACGGGCGCTGCGGGTGTGCCTGGAACTCGGCGACGAACCCCTGGAGCAGGCCGCACGCACGGCCCTGACAGACGCAGAGTTCGAAGACGACCCGCTCGGCGTTAAATTCGAGGAGCGACCCGAATGAAGCAACCTCAATGGAACTAATGGACCGGGCGCGCGACCTCCTGAAGGCCGAGCCCTGGCTGCCGACTCCCCTGTTGCAGTCCTCCGTCGCCGGTCCCCGGTTGGGCATCGACCTGTGGCTCAAGCGGGAGGATGTGACCCCGGTCGGTTCGTTCAAGCTTCGCGGCGGCCTGGTGGCCATGGCGCTGCGGGCAGGTGACGACCTGAGCGCCGGGGTGTACGGCGCGTCGGCGGGCAACTACGGCCTGGCCATCGCAGAGGCGGGCCGCCTGGCCGGTGTCAACGTAACGATCGTCGTCCCCGAGGGCGCCAACCCGTCTAAGGTCGAGCGCACACGGGCGACCGGCGCTTCGGTCATCGAGCACGGCGCCGACTTCGACACAGCCAAGGCCCACGCCCGCGTTCTGGCCGAGGACGTGGGCGCGGCTTTTTGGGAGGACGGTGTCATCGAGGAGATGGCGCTGGGGGCTTCCAGTATTGGTTTCGAGTTGATCGACTCCGGTATCGACTGGGACTGGGTTCTGGTACCGGTAGGCAACGGCTCGCTCATTAAAGGCATAGCCTCGGCGTTCCGGGCCCGCTCACCTGCCACAAAAATCATTGGCCTGGTCTCCACCGGCGCGCCGGTCATGGCCGCCGCCATAGCCGGTGAGCACTTCGACCCCGAATTGGGCACAAAAACGGAGGCAGACGGGCTGGACGTGCGGGTACCTATAATGGAGATATCCCGCGAAATAGGCGAACTGGTGGACGGGATTTGGCTGGTGCCAGAAGAGATGCTCATCCCCGCAGTACGCAGCCTTATGGACCTGGAACAGGTGATGGCCGAGCCCTCGGCCGCCATAACCCTTGCGGCCTGTGTTGAGCATCGTCAGGAACTGGCCGGTGCCACCGTCGCCCTCATAATCACGGGCGCTCACCTGCGCTCGTCGCTACTCGAAACCGTCGCTAATTCGAAGGGACTACAGATCTGATGACAGGCGTCGCAGGAACCGTCGGCCTCATCGTCAACCCGGCGGCGGGTAAGGACATCAGGCGGCTGGTTGCGAGGGGCCGCTTCGTGGCGGACGACGAGAAGATAAACACCGTCACCCGTATACTCTCGGGCCTTTCAGCAGTCGGCGTAAAGCGGGTGCTGGCCATGCCTGACTCGCTTTCAATTACGTCGGTGGCAGCGTCTAAAGGCCCTGGCGACATCGAGGTAGAACTGCTGGACACGCAGTCCATCGGCAAAGAGAGCGACTCGACCCACGCCGCCCGGGTCATGATCGAGCGAGGCGCAGTCTGCCTGATCACGCTCGGCGGCGATGGCACGAATAGAGCCGTTGCGCTCGCTGGAGTGACGGTACCAATGGTTCCGGTGTCCACAGGCACTAACAACGTGTTTCCCAAGCTGGTAGAGGGCACGACTGCGGGCCTCGCTGCCGGGGTGGTGGCGACCGGTGCTGTGGACTTGGCAGCGGTTACGACGCTGAAACCGATGCTGGAAGTGCACGTGGACGGGAAGCGGCGCGACCTGGCCCTCATCGACGTGGCCATTTCCAAACAACCCTATTTAGGGGCGCGGGCTATATGGGACGTTGACCAGATTGAAGAACTGTTCGTTTCGGGCATCTACCCCACCAGCATCGGCATGGCGTCCATTGCGGCCAGCCTGCCGGTCGCGTCCGAGGGCGGACTGCATGTCACGCTGGGAACCGGGGGGATCGTCGTGTCGGCGCCCGTTACGCCGGGCATGTTTTCAGACGTGCCGGTGGCCAGCTGGTCGGCGCTGCCGTTCGACCAGCCCATGACGGTGAGCCTGGCCTCTGGCACCATCGCAGTAGATGGTGAGAGGAGCGTTGTCATCCACCCACACGAGCGTGCAGAGGTCACGCTGGTGCAGAACGGACCCAGGGTGGTGAGCATAGACAGGGCGCTGGCTGAGGCCGGGAGAGCGGGCGCTTTCGTACGTTAAGGCGGCCCCTCTGGCCGACCAACCACTAGGCCGACCAAAGGGCCAGCCCCACGTTTACGACCATGTCGTGAATGGGGAAGCCTTCGGGCAGTTGCATCGCCGGTTCTATTCGCTCCAGGGGTCGGCGAAGGATACCTGCCACCCTCGACGCCACGTCCGGCTCGCTGGCAACTGGAGTGCCGGTAACCACCACCGGGGTGTCGTCAGACAGGGGTGTTTCGGGGTTCTGCTGAGCGTGGGTCATGGTGGCTCTCTCGGCCACCTCTGAGATCCGGTTTATGAGCACGTCTCCCTCGGCCCTGGGCTCTGCGCCCCAGTAGGCCGACTGGACGACCATTGGTTCCCAATCCCGTACGGCTACTGCGTCGCAGCCGTCGATTGCTGTCCAAGCAATCACGACGTCGGGCAAGTTGACGGCTCTGGCCAGGGCGAACGCCCTTAGTTCGATGCTGCGAATCTTTACCCCGACGGCCAGTGCGGCCGTGGTCAGGGAAGCAACGGAGCGCTTGGTAGCGCTTATAACGAGCCAGTGTGCGTTGTCGATGTCGTCGGGAAGCCGGTGCCACGCGAGGAATGAGGGGTCGGCCGACACGCCCATAACCTTTCGCGCCTCTCGCGGCAGAACCAGCTTCGGGTCGATCTGACCGCGCAGCGGCATCTCGATGTCCTGGGCGTTGGTCTGGTAACCGGGAGCCGCCCCGATGAACCTTTTTGGTTTGATTTTTAGCTCAGAAATTGCCTTGCTAAGTTCGAGAGAGGCGCGTCTCGGGTCGCTGACCATGCCCTCTCGGAATATTCGAGGATTGGTCTGGACAATCTTCATGTCCAGCACCTTGAGGCCCTGTGACACGAGAATTTTTATGTACCCGTGTTCGAACGTGAGGGAGGCCACCTCGGGGGCGCCAACCAGTCCTGTGTCTGCGGCCAGGTCTCTTACCCTGGCGACGAGCGGGAGCACGACGCGGGCGACGCTGGGGGCGTAGCGTTCCAGTAATTCTTCGACCTTCGCGCCTGGGTCGCCGTCCAAATCTGGGTCCGGGTCCGCGGCAAGGGAGGGCGGATCGGGTTCGGCTTCAGTCTTTTCGGCATCGACGACGTCCATCAGCGACCGGTTACTCGTCCTGCAGACCCAGGGCCGCTATCTCTTTCTCAACGTCGCCTATGACGGGAGGGTGCGTGACCGGCGGAGGCCACACGGCCGGTTTTTGCTGTGAACTATTGCATTGACACCTCTATAGGGCGGCCCTAACATGCCCGGCAACCCGCGTTCCATGCGCACTAACGACCCCGCGCACTACGTACGCCAGCGACTAGGAGACAGACCGTTCATGCCCGAGATTACTTCCGTTAAATTCGAGTCGTCGATTCCGGTGAAGATGCGCGACGGCACGACGCTCATGTGCGACATCTTCCGACCGGACGCGCCCGGGCAATTCCCCACGCTTTTGGAACGCACCCCTTACGACCGCACCAGTCCGTTTTCGCGGTCTCTGTCGGTGGACTCAGTTCGCGCGGCGCTGGCGGGTTACGCCGTCGTGGTGCAGGACTGCCGCGGGCGGTTCGGTTCCGAGGGCGAGTTTCACCCCTTCGTCAACGAGATTAACGACGGCTACGACACCATTGAGTGGATGGCCGGGCAGGACTGGTGCGACGGCAACGTAGGCATGTTCGGCGGGTCCTATGTGGGCGCAACCCAGTGGCTGGCAGCCATTGCTCGTCCACCAAACCTCAAGGCGATAACGCCGGGCATAACGGCCTCGAACTACCACGACGGCTGGACCTACCAGGGCAAGAACTACATGCTGCCGTTCTACATCAACAAGACGCTCTTGTTCTACAACAAGACAATGTTCAAGGAGGCCGGCTTGGCCGGGCCACCGCAAAGCTTTGACCAGTTGATGGCGTACGCGGAAAAGATGTCGAAGGGCGATAAAACTGGGTTCATCACCCTCAACTTCGACTGGCTGTACTGGCCGCTGTTCAAGATGAATGGGGTCGAGCTGCTCACGCCCGATCTGAAGAAGGCCGCGTTCAACACGCCGAAGGCGGTGCAGGTGCTCGACAAACTCGCCAAGGTGACCAGTAATGGCGGCATCAACAAGATTTCGTGGACTGGCCGCTGGGTCGAGC
>Ga0209501_10004688_pt1 | contig 12957 bp, 8 predicted proteins | sample ArcticOcean_MG_C_4_FD_187434 | JGI IMG/M metagenome (GOLD analysis project Ga0209501, IMG submission 187434) | Marine microbial communities from western Arctic Ocean - ArcticOcean_MG_CB4_134 (SPAdes) (version 2) | ecosystem: Environmental > Aquatic > Marine > Oceanic | place: Arctic Ocean...
AAGATTCTGGCTCTGATGAAGAAACCACGACACCAGCTCCAGGCCGAACTCGAAGCCGCCGCATGACGTAACCCCTTGCTACCAAACCGGCAGTGCCATTCGGGTCGGGAGTCTTTTTCCTGGTGGAACAGTGTGCGGTCTGGATACTCTTCGTCAGTCAGCAACGAGAGTCTCACGATGATCCCGCGAAGAAAAAGACTCCCGACCCCTTCGATCATGCCCAGACGCCCGCGAGACGCTACTGGCGGCTATGTCTACCACGTACTCAATCGCGCTGTCGGGCGGGCAAAGCTGTTTGAGACGGACGGCGATTACCGGGTCTTTCTCAACGTCATGGAAGAGGCCCGCACTCAAACCCCCTGAAGTGGGCATTCCCGGCAGTCCGTTGGTCGGGGCTAGCTGGCCACTCCGCATGTGGCGGGCGTCGCTGCGCTGCTCATTGAGGCCCGGCCCACTCTGACACCAGCCGAGATTGAGGCTCTGATTGTCTCGACTTGCGCAGGCCATTCTCTGGGAGGTCACTCAACACTTCTCAACCCGGTTTCTGTGTGAGGGCCAGCCATGCTGCTTTCCAGTTGGCTTCGACGACCGCGACGTCGGGCGTCATTTGGTGTTCTCACCGAGTCATGCGGTGTTTGCGGTCTCATGAACCGCCGTTGACCAGATTCCGGTCAACTCGTATTTTCCAAGCTCTCATCTCCACCGGCCGGTAGGTCACGACTCCTCTGTGACACAATTTCCTGCCTGTTCAACCGGCCCTCAGCCTGTCCCCTTCTGTCCAAGTTGATCCTGCATGCCGCACACTGCGGACGAGTCCGGCGCATTCGCCGGCCGGTCGCTCTGTGGAGGACTGGTGCACCGCGCCGTCCTTGTCGCTGGCATTGCGTACCTTGCCGGCAGTGCGGCCGACCTGACGGGATAACAGGTCTGGCGTCCGGATTCAACAGGTACGATAGGCACGCCCACCGCACGTGGACCTGTGTGGCGACCGGGACAACAGTCGCCGAAGTCCTCGCAATCGGCATCCCATTCGAATGCCGGAGTCGCCACGAACAGGCCACTGCAGTACCGGGGATATCCGCCAGCAAACCAGCAATTCCGCAGGACCCGGCCGCCGGGCCAATGGCATCAGCCATCAATGCCGCTGCCGTATCGTCAAACTCGAACTGCGACCGGCCAGTACTTCGCCGGGCCGGGTCTCGTGTCAGGCATGCGACAAATGCCGCGCGCGTCTCTTCCTCGGCCGGGGTATCAGCCAGACTTCCGGAACGTCACCCATCGATTCCATGCAGCACGACCGGCGTACGCTTCGAGAGCCTCACATCAGACAACTTCCGGAATCGTTGCGACATCCGGAACATCTACATGGGCCGGTGCGGCAGTCAGCCACTCGGGACCTCCGTTCGCTTCTGTCGCGCCGGTGGCTCCGCTTGAGTCCCTGCCACCGGCAACGGTGCCGGGCTATGTGCCAGAGCTGCCACACTGGCTGAACACTCCTGTCGTTGATGCCCAGGTCCCCTCGACTGCCACGGATCCCGATACCGTTCTCGACTGGTATCGACAACACGCTGCCCAATCCACGCGGCCTCTTAGCCGAGTGGTTCCTGCGGCGGGCCAGAAGCTCTCGGGGATAACCGCGGGGTTCCGTCCTTGGTGGACCGCGGCAGCAGTGTCGCCCATGTGGCCATCAGCTCGCGCGATTGGGTGCAGCGTCGATTCTCTCATCCTGCGGTCTCTCGAGAACGCGGCGCAGGTCCAGGCAATTCGGGCCATCGGTCCTGTCGAGGCGACGCGGATTGTCGAGGCCGACGCCGAATTCGACTGGACGGCATTCCTGGAATCGCGCTATCAGGACAACAGCGATCCCATCGGTGATCAGCTGACAACAGGCTCAACTATTGGTCGATTCCGGGATCATGTCGTGTCGAACTCGGCCGGCGTCCGTCGCCGACTGAGAAACGGTGCCGACGTCGAGGTCTCGCAGCAAAGCGGCTATCGCGACAACAACTCGCAATTCCTGACGCCGTCTCCGCAGGGAACGGCCCGCCTGACGCTCAGTTTCACACAACCTCTGCTGCGTGGCTCAGGCGAAGGATACAACGCGGCGCGCACAGTCATTGCAACAATCAACGCCGGAATCACGACCGAAGAGTTACGGGGACAGCTCCAGTCTTATCTGGCAGGCGTGCATAACGCCTACTGGTCACTGTACCGCGCCCGTGCCATCCATCTGCAGCAGCGCCGCGCGTATGACACTGTTGCCGCCCTGGTTCGCATTCTGGGATCGAGAAGCGACCTGGACGCCACAGGCGCGCAGCTCGGCCGCGCGCGGTCAGAACTGGATGTGCGACTCTCAGACCTGTATCGCTCGGAAGCATCGATCCAGGACGCCGAGTCGAGACTGCGAACACTGATCGGTTCAGCGGGGCTTCCACCCGGCGGAACGATCGAGCTGGTCCCGCGGGACACACCCACGCATCAGTTTTACTCCATCCCCCTGCAGGCATCATTGCAGGCCGCGATGCAGTATCGATCGGATATTCTGCAGGCCTATCGGCGAGTCAGACTGGCGGGCATTCGCGCCGGAGCGGCCAGAAAGGACCTGCTCCCTCGACTGGACCTGCTGCTGCAGACATACGTCGCCGGTCTGGACGGAGACTCGACAACGTTTCGGGCCTGGGAGAATCAGTTCAACCAGGGAGAACCCGGCTTCTCGGTCGGCCTGCAGTTCGAAGTCCCGATCGGAGGTCGAGCTGCCAAGGCCCGTCACAACCGAGAGGTCGCGGAACTGCGCCGATCGGTGCACGAGTTTCGGGCAACAATCGAAACGGCATTGTCCGAGGTCGAAGTTGCGTCGCGGACCGTCCCAGCCGCCTATCGCGAAATGCTGGCGCGGTATCAGGCGATGAAATCCAGCGAGGCCGAGAGTGAATTCCTGCAGCGACGCTGGCACCTGGTACCTCAGGGACAACTGACCGGAGCTACGACACTCGAACGACTCCTGGAAGCTCAAAGTCGCCGCGCATCCGCGGAGGCCGCCTTCATCGATGCACAGATTCGCTATGTCGTTTCTTTAACAACGCTCAAAATTGTCACCGGCGAAGCATTCCGCACCATGCTGTCGATTGAAAACTGACAAGTCGCAGCACGTGGCCGCAACTCGAGCCCACGGACAGCAGACTGAACAATACTGCCGCCACGGCGTCTTGGATCGCGCGTCAACGACGCAATTCAGCCGAGTACGCTATTCGTACCCGAGGCTTAGCGGAGATATCAACAATATTGGACCTGCGCGTGCGGCCAACAGATTCAGTCGAAGCTGATACATCGCGAATCCTGCGACACGAATCGTGCTGAGTAACCTGATCTGGCTCGAATCAGGCAGCTGACCTGGCCGTTTCGAGTCAACTACGGAGAACTACGGACAAACGGTGGTCGCGGCACTCGACTACCGGTCCTTTCCGTGAAGCGTCGCTCTTAACCCCTGCCGGAACCGTTCCCTGTCCAAGTGCATGTTCTTTCGTGACGTGTCGACATCGGTCGTGGCTCACGCGATCGCGCTGAATCCCGCGGTGGACTGTCGGTGGAATTCAACTGCGTCAGTCTGCTGGAATCGGCGCATACGATGCGCGCCAGGCATCGCTGGTGTCCCCGTGGTCTTGTGCTGTCAGCCCTCGCAGCGCGAACAGAACTGCGTCCCGCTGTGGGGACGAACTTCTCGTATCGAGCTCGTTTCTGCCATCACGACAAGACATCAACGTAAACCTGGCCTGCTCCTCTGAATTCAATTTGCGAGTCTGTACGAGATAGTCGAACCTCTGCCATTCCGGCCATGGCGCAGCATTCTCCACATCATGCATCAGGGAAAAATCCTGTCGGAGATATGTTATGTCGGCGCGAACAAATGATGATCCGCCGGACCGTGATTGATAATAGGCACGTGGAAGAGACTGTGTTGGTGTCGGAACGAACCCACGGATGGGATCCTTACTCGACGCTGCGGCGTGGCAGATCACACAGTTTCTCATGTGGCTGAGCCGAACCAGTTCACGCTTCACTGGACTGCCCTCGTCATTCAGAAACGCTGCTGCCGGATCCGGTGCGTCAAGCAGCTCGATCAGATTTGGAATCGACTCCTGATCGTCAAGCTCGACTAGAGCCTGTGCTGCAAACGCCGAAACTGGTGGCCAGGGATAACGAAACCCGCCGAGCAGACGATTGCGCACAACATCGCCTAATCCACGCAGACTCAGCGCGTGCCTGGCAACTTTGCGAATTTCTGGTGATGTATCGAACATGGCACGTTCGGCGAGTGCCATGGCGGCGGCCGAACCGTCGATACGGGACAGGAATCGAATGAGTTCCTCCCGGAGGAACTGAGGCTGCACCTGCAGAATCTGAACAAGAGCTCCGACGGCTTCGGGTCGCTGCCAGTCTTTGGACTTTGTATGGAGAAGTTCGTGCGCCACGTACGGAGCCTGGACACTGGCCGACTGACTCCCGCCGGTGGCTGACGTCGGCCTTCCCGAGGCAAGCGCTCTCCCCAGCAAGACCGACACCTCAGCCGCGACTGGCACGTCTTTCTCACCCAGTTTGCAATCGTCCGCGCCGACGAAGAGCAGTCCAATGTCTCTCTTTCGAATCTCTTCGGATTCCCGGATTAGCTCATGGAAGAACTGCCCGTTTCCAAGCGTCAAAGGACGCCTTCGCGATGACGATTCAGGTGCCGTCTTCAGCACTTTGGCGAGGGGATCCAGTTCCCTGGATTGCTCTCGTAAATCAAGCGCGACGTTGACGTCGTTCTTCGAGATGAATGCGAGCTGAACTTCAGCCAGCAGTTCTTCGGACGACACGGGTTCAGCAACCGAAATCGCCACAGTCGTGTCGGCGACATGCGTCGCGAGCTCTTCGACCACTTCAGCCGGGATTGATTCGCTGTGAACCAGGTTGGGTGAGGTCTCCGTCTCATGAGTAGAGGTGGTCACGTCAGTTTTCGGAATGACTGAGGTCACTTCCGCCAGCGCCCGAGTGGTGGCTTTAGTTTCCGGCTCCGATACGTCGCATGAAGGCGCCTCCGGCTGTAGCTGTGTAAGTCGGCGATGTACCGGAATTTCAGCGAGCACCGGGATTCGTGGATTCCAGACCGACCCAGCCACGAAAACAAGAATCATGGAAGTCACGAGGCCAGCGACTGCATAAACGACAGTCCAGTTTGTTTCAAACTCGTTTCCGTCGCCATTCCGAGATTCGTACATGGCAGATCGCCTCCTGAGCGAGTTCACGTTGCTGATCGCATTAGATGGGAATGCGACCCAGCAAGTCAGATCGCCAGAATGCCAGAGCACCTGATCGTGGTCAATGGCCGTTTCACAAGAACACGGCGTCTACATTTATCGCGCCGTTCATCGCATCGCATCAGCGGTGTGCGTCACCTGGGTCAACTTGTGGTCGACCGATGGACCGGGTGCGTGAAGAACGCCCGTGAAGCTGCCTTCAAAGTGGACTCTTGTGGAAGCCACAGTCTGTTGGGGGTCAAGCAATACCGCCGGCACGTACGAAACACCGATTTCGTGGTTTACGAACGGGCGTCGATCCAGTCCTCAGTCGACACCGGAGTTGACGATCGCCACACCACTACGCGTAGTGCCGCTGGCTTGTGACAATCTTCTTACAACTGTGGGTCGCCAGGAGTCCGATTGTCCGACAAGATAGGCCCTCGACAGATCTCGCGGATGGGATGGCTCAATCAACGGAGACCGAATCATGGGCATGTTGTTGCAATGGACGCTGCACGTCGTTGACCGAGTGGTCCCGCGAACGCGCTTCGCCGCGTTCTGGCTCCTCTGTTTCGGATGTTTTTTAACCACTCGGTCGGCAGACTCTCAGGGGCCGTTCTTCGGTGGCGGGCAACCGGATTCCGTCGCGGTCGCGTGGAATGAGGCGAGGCAGCTTGAGAGTGAGGACAAGACTCAGGCGGCGTTCCTCAAGTACCTCTCGCTATCCGGTGGTGAGACGGCGGCGGTCAAACTTGGGCGGCCACACGCGAAGGAGTTTCTGTCCCTGCTGCACGATCAGGCCCCGGCAGTTCCGGTAGCACGACGACGGCTGGTTGAGGGCGATCTGCTGCTGGCCTTGCGTGACAAGGCCGGAGCTTTGGTGGCTTATCAGGACGTCGCTGCGAAGATTGCAACGACATCGCAACAGGGTTGGGAGCAGGGCGTACTGCCGCGCGATGAATACTTCGTTGAACCTCCAGCGCAACAACATCAAAGGGGCGGACGAAACCCAGCCGGGTCATTCACAGTTGGACCTGGCAGCCATCGCGACAACTGGCTGATTCGACGCTTCATCGCGCTCGAAGCGTGGGGCGACGCACGTCGAGAGTTCGAACGCGTGTGGCAACTTCATCGAGAGGCCATTCAACCATACGTCGTTCAATTGCCAACTTACGACGACAAGGGGCAGCAAACCGGGACCAACAGGCACGTCGTCCGTCCGGCTGGCTTTAGTGGATTGGGTTTGCAGTTCGCCTTGGATTACGCCTTTTTCCTGCAGCGGCGAGACGCAGTCAACACGGCTCGTGACGTATTGATGGAGGCTCTGCTGCAGATCGACATGGATCGAAATCCGAACCGACTGGATTTCGGCAGTCCCGTGACTGATACCGAAGGACGTGGTTTGCCCGATCGTTTTGTGCAAGTGTCGAGACGCCGGTGGGGGCGGGGGCGCGGTTACGGCACATCGGGCATCTCTCGTACGGAATTCATTCGACTCACATACGGGACACTCAAAACCTCTGGGCATGAAGCGGAACTTGTTCAGCAGATCACCGACCGAATTGCCGCGGGACAGAACCAACTGCGACGCGTCCTGGCTCAAATTCGATTGCAGCAGGGCCAGCCTGATCAGGCACGAGAATCGGAGTTGGAATTCACCGCGGCATCGGAATTCGATCCAGTCAGTGCCGCGTTTCGTCGTGCCACGGTCTTTGATGGCAGCATGAAACCGCAGGATGCCGTCCGCGAATTCGAAACCGTGCTGGCTCTGCTTCAACGTGACGAGGCCAGGCCTCCCAAATGGAATCTGCCTGATGCACTGGAAGCAGATGGCATCGGACGCGGCATGGCCCAGCAGTCGATACCGGTCGCCTACGGCAATCAGAATGGAAACCTTCGAACCACTACGCTCATGCAACTCGAACGGCTCTATACCGCGCTGGGGCAGACGGATCAGTCACTCGACGTGGCTCGACAACTCGTCCTGCAAAAGCCGTCATCCAGTTACTACCGGTCATTCGAGAACCTCAGTCGCAAGCACCGCGTTGCTCAACAGTCGGAAAAGCTACTTGAGTGGGCCGCGCAACAACTCGACGCAGCGAAAGACGAGAATGTCCGGGCGAATCTGCATTGGCTCCTGGGCGATCGAAGAGCCGCCGCCGCATCGATTGCGAAGTCACCGACGCGTCATGAACTCCCTCAGTGGAAGGAGCGATTTCGGACGGCTGGCAACGAGCACTTTCGCGAACTGCTGAAAGCCGTGGTCGCTGCCAATCCGAAGGACGCTCAGTCTCAGTTGGAGTTACTGGAATTGGACGGAGTGACGGACGGGCCGCAGCTCGTCGTGCGTTTAGAGCTGCTGCTTGAGTCTGACTCCCAATGGGCGTTTGGACGTGGCAAGGGAGGGCGGAATCAGACTCGGTTCAAAGACCGTTTCGAATTGGCGTATCGGCTGATTCGGATCTACGAACGCGCGGGACAGTTCGACAAACTCCACGCGCTCAGCCTGCGGATCGCTCGGAGCCAGAAGCCGTTTGAGCTGGCCAGTTTCAGTCAGTTCCAATATCGCAGTTCGAACGGTGTGCCTGAGCGTGCAAATGCTGCGCTCGCCGTCGCGATCCAGCATGCCGACACCGCCGAGAAAACTGCGTCGTTGAAGGCGGCACTTGAGAACTCCGTGTGGGCAGGCGCTCGTGCTCAGTTGCAGCGACGCGTTGCGAAGGGCAATCCGAAACCGGCCGTTGAGTTTGTCTGGGCCAACCTCCCGGCTGGCGTACAGCTCGTTGCATCGACCGAGAACGTTCTCGCGCTGGCGCATGACGACCGCTACGTTTACTCCGGACATCCCTGGGGCGTGGCCGTGCACGACCTTAAAGGGCAGCCGGTGATACGCATCGCGCTGGGGGAAGCGGCCCGGTCGCTGGTCGTCATGAAGCAGCACCTGTGGGTGGGATCTCCCAAAGGTTTATTTCGGATCAACCGCACAGACTGGTCAGTCGCGCATCAATGGCTGCACGAAGATGTCAGGGAGAATGATCGCTACGGAAAGAGCTTTCCGGGCACTATGGATTACTGGTTCGACAACAGTGTCTACACGCTGACGGCAGACGGCGACGACCTCTGGATCGGCCTGCATCGCAACGTGCAGCGGCTCAATACCCGGACGCTCGCATTGCGAGCCTGGTCGTTCGAAGAATTGAAGATCACTTCGTGGGCGGGCTTCTCCAATATCGTTGTGGACGACCGTTATGTCTGGGCCAATAGTAATCATGTTGGCGTCCGGCGTTACGACCGGATTTCGGACGAATGGTCGGCTCCTCGTCGCGTCGGACCACGCGAGCCCGTGCGGTTCGTCGGTATCATCGAGGGTCGCGTTTTCGGCAACGCCTGGGTCAATGATCAATTGAGAAACCGACTCTGTTTGATCGATCGCGAGACATTGGCCACTCAGACGATTCCGGTCGCGGTGAAGAAAGAGCAGGAGTTGATCAACAGTCCGCTCAGGTTCTACGGGAAGCATGGTGACCGGCTGGTTTTCGGCGTGGACTGGCCAGCCTTTGTCCTGGACGAAGCCAGGCTCACGCTGCTTCCGATTGCGAAAGTCGTGGAGAATTTTTCCGAGCAACTTCGAGCACAGCGCGCTGCTCGTAACGGAGACGAGTCGCTCGTCGGCGCGATTCGTGCAATGGATCAGCTCGATGCCTTTCGGAAGACGTTTGGTCGACCTTATTCGCGCGAGTGGCAGGTTCTCACTCTGCCAAATGGCGCTCGGGTATTGGGCGCGCGACAAGATCACAGTCGTTACGAGTACCCTCACGAGGATAGCCCACGTTCCGTGGCTTCGGCTCAGCATGAGGTCAAGGAAAGCGTGGGCGGGTTGTTCTTCGTGAAACCGGACGAAGCCGGCATTCGACGAGTCTCGGCAGAACCACGGTCCAGTTCCATTCGCGGGGACACGGTTCGAGCGATCGTTTTCGGGACCGAGCACTCCTGGCTGTGTACCTCACTTGGGATCGCGCAGTTCGACCTGGAGCGTGGCGTCGAACGCGTCTTCACTCGTGCGGATGGACTGTGCTCGAATCGTGTGACTGGAGCCGCTGAGGCATCCGGAAAAACGTACTTCTCAACATCCTGGGGCGACTCAGGAGGCGGCCTGGCTGTGCTCGATTCAACGACGTCGGTTTTCACGACGCTCATGGAGGAAGACGGTCTTCCGACTGGCAAGGTCGACCGCGTGCGGCACGCTGGCAGGCAACTCAGTCTCGTGTTCGGGACGGAGTACCTGCGACACAACTCGTCGGGGAATCTTCGATATCGGCGGTTCCCGCCGCTGGCCTTTGATCCAGAGGCGCATCGATTCGGACCGAAAGTTGAGCCGAAGCTTCTGACGCAAAAGGAGGCGAGACCGCGTGAGAAAGCCAGGTGGAGCACTGTTCCGTTCCTGGCCGGTGCCTTGACGCAGCGTGTCGAACACAAGGGAAAGGTCTACCTGTGCGGAACGCGGGGGCTCGTGATCTCCGATCGAGAAGTGTCCCATCCAACGTTCCCGGAAATCGGTGCCCGGCTGCACATCACTCTCACGGCACGCCATCTGGCCGACGCTGAAACTCGCAAGGTCATGATTCAGACTCCGGCGGAACTGGCCATAGCACTGCGTGATGAGAATCCCTTCTATCGAGCCAACGCGATCGCATCGACCAGCCGGATTCAACAAGCAGCCCCGGCCGGGTTTCTACCGCTGATGGCCAGTCAATTGAATGAGAAAAACACTCGCCTCCGCGCGACCGCGTTCTACTTCGTAACCCGGAACGCGGATGACGAACGAGTCGTCCCGTTGCTGCGTGACCGGCTTCAGGACTCAGATCTGCAGATCAGCGCATTGGCGACGCTGGATCTCGTCCGGCGCGGACACGTGCCTGAGATCAAACGACTCCAGGAAGTCATTGATGCGAATTCGGGGAACTATCCCTTCGGAGCCAGGTCGTCGATCGGCGCCGTGACAGGAGCCAAAAATCTGCACAGGGCCATTGCACCCCATGCCACTCCTGAGGTGTTCGAGTGGTTGCTCAATGCGCCACCTCGACTCGGTGAATACGACTATCGCGAGACAGTGTTTCCGCAGTTGGGCGCTTCTTTGCGACGTCATCCCAAAGCGATCGACATCCTGCTGAAGGTCCGAGACGCGACGAGTTACGACCAACGGCAACGTGACTTTGCCCGTGATGTGTTTCGCATGGCTGGTCCTGACGTGCTGCCGCAGTTGCATGCGGCCTTGAAGAGCGATGATCGCGTCGTGCGGTCCAATGCCGCTCGCGCCTGCGGTGCGATCAAGGATGCGTCGTCGATCGAACCGCTCGTTCAAGCGGTTGACCTGGAAAGCGGACTTTCACGAGCGTCCATTGTGTGGGCACTTGGGGAACTCAAAGCCAGGGCCGCGCTGCCGGTTCTCGCGACTCTTTACGCTGAAGCCAGGGCCGATGAAAAACGTTCGAACGCGTCTGGCTTTCGAACCAGTCAAGCGGTTGCTGTCGTGAGGTCGCAGTACGACCGCATCAGCAACCTGGAGTCACTGGCTGCGGACTGGGACGACTTGAAGTCCGCATCGCTGAATCCGCCAATCGATCCAGTTCGTCAGGAAGAGTTGTTGCGACCGCGGCACATCCTGGAAGCCGTCGCGAAAATCGGGCCCGAACTGTCTCAGGAATTCTATCGCGCACTGGCAGCTTCAAAGGACAGGGACGCTCGTCAGGAAGCCGCAGAACACCTGTCTGCGGCACCGCCATCGGATCGTGCCAGGAACGCCGTCGTCTTGAAGAGCCTGCTGACTGACAACGTCTTACCAATCCGCATCCGAGCCGCCGTCGGCCTGCTCTTGTTCGGCGACACGAACGGGCAGAACGTAATCGTGGAGGCTCTGAATTCGAAGCAGGAGTGGGAGCAACGGCAAACGCTGGAACAACTGGCGCGGTTGCGGAATCCCAGTCAACGAAGTTTCGCGCTCGCGCGAATCAAGGTGATCGCCGCCAACCGACTCCTCCACAATGAAACCAGACGCGCCGCCAGCAACCTGCTGAAGTAGCGCGATCGTTCGCTTGACTCGAAGACTCGCAATCCAGCGACGGGAAACCTGCATGAAAACTCGACAGAGAAAATCGTTGTGGCTGCTGTGGCCAGCCCTTTTCGGTCTCTTCGCGTTTGCCGTCTTCGGCCGACAGTTGATCTCGGCATCAGCCGAAGCGGACGACAGCACGGTTCCGAAGGTTCTCCTGGGCGAAGTCCAGCATGAAACCGTTTCGAAACTCGGACCTCGAAACCGTACTGACGTTGGCATCGGCGAGGATGTTCGGCTCTGGGTCGACTCGTTTGGCGAAGGAGTTTCGAAGGCCGATCTCACTGGTGAAATTAACTGGAACGTGACCGGAGGAGGAACCGTCTATCCGTTGCTCGGCGACTCCACCATGTTGAATGTCAGCCTGTCTGATCGCGACGGACAACTCAATATTCACGTGCTCTATCGACCTCTGCCGGCCGATTCGAGAATCGCTGATCAGGTTGCGATCCCGTATCCGGATGTCCCACAAGGGCCACTTGACGACCGGCCTGTCGAAGAGCGTCAGGCAGACGCAGAATGGCTGACGCGACTCTCTGACCTGAGAAGAATGATGAACGGTCACGAGACGAATCTCCCGGCCGTTGAGCAACAGGCTCGCGAACTACTGGATGGCCACTTTGTTCCTGCCAATCGAGCATTGGTGCAATTCGAACTGGCCACAATCCATGCACAGAGTGGACTTCAGCAGCCCGGTCGAGTGATTGACCTTGCGCAAAAAGCCCTCGGCCTTCCACTCGACCGCTCCCGGCGTCTGCGTCTTCAGGCCTACTGGGGAGACGCGTTGCGCGTGCTCACAGGGAATCACTCGTTTCCACAGAGACGAAAGGCTGCCGCGACGGTCTATCTGCAGGGGCTGAAAGAAACCGTGAGGTATGAATTGCCTGACAAGCCGCCCGAGCTTCCGGCGGCCTCGTTCGCGTTCGGTGCTGCAGAAGGGTTTGATGACGCCAAGTACCAGCGCCAGCGCCAGCGGGAGGTACATCACAGAGAATGGATACGTGTCAGACACATTCGTGAAATGGTGAATCACCGGGAAGTGCTGAAACGGCAGATCGTGTCTGTCTATCGGCGAAAACCATTCGATCTAAGAGAGCTTAAACTACTGGCGAACGAAATTCTTCAGGACAAAGCCGAGACACGGCGTCTGGCCGACAGCGTGGCGGCGGCCCAGGTCGGGAGAGACTGAGCCAACGGTTTCGTAGATTCGTAGCCGACGTTTGTACCATTCCGGGAGCATGATTGCGTATTCCTGGCGGAGCTACTGTGAGCCCTCGCTGCGCAAGAAAAACACCATGTCGTCGACTTCGAGAGATCGGTGAAACGAAGGGTGTTCCACCGGGACGGGTGAAATGACGACCAGGGAACCGGTGATGCCCTGAGATTGATGTTCGTAGAGAACGAGTGGAAAGAACGAGTAGGCGGCAACTCGGTTGGGGAATGCGAACAGTCCTGCCGTTGAAGCGATGCGACAGGTGATCTGGCGAGAGCAAAGTGCGCCGTATGCAACGGTGTAGAGCAGGCCAGACATCAGGATAATCAAGACGCATCGACGCCAACTAAACCCACTGA
>Ga0209501_10004698_pt1 | contig 12935 bp, 11 predicted proteins | sample ArcticOcean_MG_C_4_FD_187434 | JGI IMG/M metagenome (GOLD analysis project Ga0209501, IMG submission 187434) | Marine microbial communities from western Arctic Ocean - ArcticOcean_MG_CB4_134 (SPAdes) (version 2) | ecosystem: Environmental > Aquatic > Marine > Oceanic | place: Arctic Ocean...
TCGAATCAGATGAACGCTCAACGGAGAGGAGGTGGTCACCAAGTAGAACATTGGCAGACCCTGGAACGACGGCGGGAGTCTCACTTAACATTGCCCCAAACCTGTCCAACTGACGGGGTCCACCTTAGAAACTGGATATTACCGAACCGACTATCAGTGCTCCGAATCCAAGAGCAAGCGCCCTGCCCCACTCTTGAGAAACTAAAACGATTCCAAGTATCGCCAATCCTCCCGAGAAGCCCCAGTGAACGATCACCGGCCGTGCGAAAGCGGACAAGTGACTCAGTCGATCAACTTCCTGGAACCGATTTAGGAACGAACCTGAATCATCAGACGCCGAGGCAAATATCAAACGGTGTAGGTAGTACACCAATAGCACCACGAGAATGCCTAACAAAGCTTTACGCCATTGTCTCGTGACCAACCAGATTGGCGCCAAGAAGATTGACGCTTCCCTGGTGACGATACCCAACGCGGACGAGAGCAGGAAACCAGGATAGTTGCGAGATGTCGCGGTTAAAAATATCAACGACAAGAAGGCCAGCGCCATAGTATCTGTCAGATAAGGGTTTTGGTAGTTGTAGAGGTACCACACAGAGGAATAGACGGTAGCCAGACCCAGGAAAGAAGCGAAGAAACTTACGCCTAATTTCCGACACGTTACGAACGAGATGAAATAAAAGAGAAACAATCCCGCGTATGAGACCAACTTGAGGCTTAAAACTGCGGAGAACGGCAGAAGCCAGGCTATTGAAGGCACTAGGACGCGGTACCTGAAAGGTTCTGAGACTTCTGAATAATCGCCGTTAGCCATGATGGTATAGACAAGAGCATCGCCGAACAATTCCCCACCATTGGGAGGATTTGTGCCGACTACTCTGTCGCCCAAGATCACCAAGGCCGCAGCGAGCAGCAATATCGGGCCATAGCATTTAACTCTGCGCGACAGGTTATTCGTACTAAGAGCTACTCGCATGAAGCCGGTACCATGATCGTCATATCAAATTTCATTCGTAATATTCTATTTCGTTGATCGAACTCAATTCCATAGATATTGAACCCCTAAATGCCTTTAGTGGAAGAACGACCAAACGGCTCGCCCCAGAGATCGAGCCGATTAGTTGAAACGGCAACGATTGATTCAATACTAGAAGCGAGTTAATGTGTCTCTGCGCAGCGACGGGTTAAGAAGTCTAAATTCTTAATGACTGGTAGGCGTATACCGACCTCGGACAGTATGCCGTAGGAGTCTTAACAGTGTCAGGTGTGATCGATCAAGCCATCGAGGAAATTCTTGCAAATTACCCATACCCGGCAATAATAAAAGAAACTGGAGCGACTATCCGAAGCCTCGCGGAATCGCTTGTGAAGTTAGCGCCCGACCGGGGGCGGCTATTGGATATTGGTTGTGGTGGCCTGGACAAGACTATCGTTTTCCAAAACCTCGGATATTCGTGCTTCGGTTGCGATGATTTCCAGGACCCTTGGTATCTTTCCAACGAAAACTTCGACCCGGTGCTTGAATTCGCCCGGGAGTCGGGGGTCGACGTCCATAAGCTAACGGATGGTTACGAGATCCCGTGGGAGTCCGGTTCGTTCGACGTCGTCACCATGACTAATGTTATCGAGCATCTTCATGAAAGCCCGCGAGATATTTTGAACCTTGCTGGTCGCCTGCTCAAACCGGGAGGCTTGTTGCTAGTGGCGATGCCGAACTCAGTAAACCTAAGAAAACGCATTTCGGTGATGCGTGGCCGAAGTAACTACACGCCGGTGAGGGGGTTCTTCGAGAACGATGGCGTTTGGCGGGGGCATGTGCGTGAGTTCACACTGCAGGAGACTTGCCAAATAGTTGAATGGAACGGATTTCAGGTGATCCATAAAAAAACGTTCCACGGTATGCTGGGTAACCGTCTGCGGAATCCGGTGGCAAGGATGCTGTTCAAAGGAATTTCATATGTCCGCCCGGATTTCAGGGACGGTGTCATGGTAGGTGCCCGCAAACCGCCAGATTGGACCGAGCGGCAACCAGACGCCAGTGCGATGGAGGTCTCCCTCACAGATGCTTGGATTTCAGGAGAATGATCAGAGGTTAGATACAGTCTGATCTCTTTGGAAGATTTATCTGTCTATTTCGCGGGACCTTTGTCCTGGCCAGACCTGGAATGGTCATCGCCAACGCCATTGCTGAAATCGCGGCCGTTTCCAGAGCGTTTGGAGTCCAGATTCAGCCGCACCCTTGGCAGCCTGCGCCGTCGGCCCCGGTATATTCGGTAGGCTTCGGCGATGGCATTGGATAGCTTGACGGGGTCGTGCCTGGCCGTGCTGTTAGAGTCGGTCTCATCGATCACGTCAGCCTCGACAAGGTGCACGTGGTCGTCCCAGGGGTCATTGGCTTTGATGAAGCTCAGGCCCGCCGGCGTCAGTCCGTCCGGCAGATTCCTATTGGCGACCACAGCATCCACAGATCCCTCGCCGCCGTAATGGCGGACCACATTCAGGTGATCAAGGACGCTGTAACCTTCGGTTTGGGCCGGTTCTTCAGCGACATTGCACACGTAAACCTTGAACGCCGGCGATTCTGCCAAAGCTGCTGAGATATCGGATATCAGTAGATTGGGCACGATGCTCGTGAAAAGACTACCCGGCCCAAGTACCACCATATCGGCATCTTCTATAGCCCGGACAGCTTCTGGATGAGCCATCGGGTCAGCGGGTATCAGGGTCAATGAACGCAACCGGTCTGATGAATTGCCGACCCGGGTCTCGCCGATCAGAGTCTCCCCGGAAACCGTGCTGCCGACCAACGTGACAGAGCTGGGCGTGGATGGAATTACGCGTCCACGGATGGCCAGCAATTCTCCGGCGATCTCAACCCCACGGTAGAAATCCCCGCCGATGCCCGCCAGGGCCGCGATGAATATATTTCCGAAGCTATGGCCATCTAGCTGACCATCCGACTCAAACCGGTAGTCCATGAGCTGCTGCATGACGTCTTCAGAGTCGGCCAGCGCCACCAGACAGTTCCGGATGTCGCCTGGAGGCAGTATCCCCAGTTCATTCCTGAGTCTGCCGGAGCTTCCGCCATCGTCGGCAACTGTCACCACCGCGGTGATGTTGGAGGTGTAGTACTTGAGGCCACGGAGCAGGTTGGGCAGACCGCTGCCGCCGCCAATCACGGTTATCTTCGGGCCGGACCCGAGTACCCGTTCCACGTATAGGGAGTCAAAAAACGTCAGGTTCCGGGTACTGTTCCTAACATCTGAGAGAGACCGGGTGAGACCGATGCCGGCGACCAGCGAACCAATGACCCCGAGGCCGATGAACAGGCCGCCCCGTAGAATCGGCGACTGGTTGCGCAGGCTCACTGATTCCAAGAAAGAGATAAAGGTTGGGCCGGTCGATATCTTCAGAGCGAAGATAACGCCTACTGTGATCAGGGCAAGGCCAATCACCCCTACTACCAGCCAACGTTTCAGTGAGATTCCGGGTATCAGCAGGAATAGAATATACTGAGAAAACTGCCTGCGGGTCAGCGCTCTGAGCGCTTGAATCATGGTCCTCCGCCGCCTCCGCCGTTTCCGGCGCCACGCGTCCACCACGGCTTGATCGAGGCTGGTTTCGCGGGCCAATAAGGTTGGCCAGGAAACAAAGCCATTCGTCTCAATGCGATTCTAGGGAGCGGCGTGCTGGGGTGTCAATAAGAAACGGCCCATCAGAAACCGGGTCGGCTGGGCCCGCGTCGTCGCGGCGGGCTCGCGGCCTGGGCCTGCCTGGGTTACTTGGGCTACCCGAGCTGCCTGGGTTCAGATATTGTCAATCTCTGGCGCAGTACGCGTATGCCAGGTCGTCGCCTGTTCGTAGGCATGAGACGCCCGGAACAGGGTTTCTTCGGCAAAGGGGCCAGCGCCGAGTTGAAGACCGATGGGCAGGCCTTCTGAGGTGAACCCGCCTGGTATGGAGATGGCGGGCAGTGCGGTCAATGAATAGATGCCGGTATAGGCGCGGCGGAAGAAGAACCGCTGGCGCACATCCTCGGCATTCTCAAACTTGGCGGTGAGGTCGGTGTGCTTGGGAGCGGGGTACGGTGAAGTGGGCGAGACCAATATATCTACTTCGTTCAAAGCAGCGATCATCTGACGGCGCAGTAATACCCGCGCTTTGGCGGCCCGGTTGTAGACCTTGGCGGGGACTAGAGCCGCCGATTGAAGCCTGGTGCGGCTGGCTTGGTCCAGGTCTCCAGGCTGATTGCGCAGAATCTCGTCTCTGGCGCCGGCGCCTTCGGTGTCGGCGATGCCTACGAAGATCGCTCCGGCCAATTCGGCTAACGGGACCGAGACCTCTTTCACCTCAGCACCCAACTCCCGGAAGGTGTCTAGGCTTGATTCGATGGCTGAACGGACGTCTGGATGCATGTCTTGTGTGTGGTGCAGCTCTTTTATGAGGCCGACCTTGAGGCCCTTCACCCCGTCCCGCATTCCTGCGGTGTAGTCCGGGACCGGTTTGTGACTGGTGTAAGGGTCGTTCTCGTCGTAGCCGGCTATGACCCCCAACATGATGGCGCAGTCTTCCACGGTTTTGGTCATCGGCGCGGCAGCGTCCATGAACCAACACATATGGGTCATGCCATACCGGCTGACGCGGGTGAACGTGGGGCGCAGACCGACCACGCCGCAATACGACGCCGGGCCTCGGCCAGAGCCGCCGGTGTCTTCACCCATCGATGCGGCGCACAGGTGGGCGGCCAAGGCCACCCCGGAGCCGCTGCTGGACTCGCCCGGAGTGCATTCGAAGTTCCAGGGATTGGCGGGGATGCCCCATGGCGGGTTCTGAGTGCCGCCCATGGCGAGCTCGCTCAGATTGAGCTTGCCCAATAGCACGCTGCCGGCGTCTCTCAGGCGTTGGACCACCGTCGAGTCGTAACTAGGGATGAAATCTTTATAGACATTGGACCCGTTGGTCGTGAGGATGCCCTTGGTCCAGTATTGGTCCTTGATCGCGATGGGAACCCCGGCCAGAGGGCCGACGTCTTCGCCATTTTTAATCCGGTCTTCGATCGTCTGCGCTGCGCCCAGGGCCTCTTCCCGGATCACAGTGATATAAGCGGCCAACCGGGAGTCCATGCGGTCGATGCGCTCTAGATAGGCTCGGACAGCGTCTGTCGGCGAAAGTTCTTGGGCTTTGACGGCCCGGGCGGTGTCAGCGGCGGAAAGAAAGGCGATCTCTGTGGAATTCATGGCCCTCTCAAAAAATGATTACAGGATAAAGCAGCCGGAATAAATCAGCCGGAAAAATCAGACGGAAAAATCAGACGGAAATTAGACTTCGCCGTCTTCGGGGAAAATCGTCACGGGGTGGATGTCGGCCAGGTCCAGGTCTTTAAGCCGGTCCATCTCCTGGATCAGGCTGCCGAACCGGTTGGTCACCTCGTCCAATTCGTCATCGGCGATCTCTATCCCGGCCAGGCGTGCTAGTTCAGTCACGGTCGCTCGGTCAACTGCCATTTCGACATACCTCTTGCTTCGTCCCTTTTTGGCTCGTCTCTTGGTTGCGGGCGGCGCTGGGACTGGGATTCTTGCGCCAATATAGCCTTGGGCTACGGTCCTGTCCAGACTGAGCGCCCATCCACGACCGGTCGACAGGCATCTGGCGAATAAAGTTGCACGTAACTATGATTGGTACTTACCCATCGCGACGCAACAGATAATTGATGAAAGCCCATCTATCCCCAGCCTATTTCGGACACAAAAACCAGATAGCCGTGTTAGTCGCGGTATTGGTGCTGCTGGCAGTTGCCTGTGCCTCTGCGACAGTCACGCCTGAGCCTGCTCCGTCCCACACTGCAGAGCCGGCACCTGCCAGCGCGCCTACTGCCACTTCGACGGCGGTCTCAGACCCCACAGACTTGCATCGCATCGAGGCCGAGGCGTTTGCCACGCTGGAAGAGATACTGGTAGAGCTGGGGCCTCGTGAGAGCGCGACCGTTCAAGAATCTGCCGCCGCAGAGTATCTCAAAACTAACCTTCAAGAATTGGGTTACGACGTGCAGATACAAACTTTCAACGTTGAGAACCTCTCGCTGGCCGGTCTGGGACTGACCCTGGGCACGCCTGGCTCGCCGGAGTCGCGAGAATTCAGGGCGCTGCCCATGGTCGAATCCGGCCTGGGCGACGTGTCAGGGTCGCTGATATCGGTGGGGCTGGCCAAGCCGGGGGACATCCCTGACTCCGGGCTCGAGGGTCGGATCGCTTTGGCCAAACGCGGGGGAATCACCTTCCAGACGAAGGCCGAGAACGTCTTTGCCGCCGGCGCAGTTGGTTTGGTCGTTTATAACAACGTGTTTGGCGGGTTCCGGGGCGTGCTGGTCACAGAATCAGAATTCCCCGTTATATCCATTTCCAGGACGGACGGCGAAACGATCGAGGACCTGCTGGCTGAGTCCGACATCGAGGCTTCTATCAACCTGGCCTTGGTAAACCAGTCCTCTCAGAATGTGATCGCAGAGAAGACCGGCCCGGGTGATGCAGTCGTCGTCCTGGGCGGCCATTACGACACTGTGCCCGCGATATCCGGGGCCAACGCTTCAGGCACGGCTGTCCTGTTGACCATCGCCCGGCTGCTGGCCGAGTCTGAACTGCCGTTCACACTGAGGATCGTGCCCTTCGGCTCTGAGGAATTAGGGTTGCTGGGCAGTAAGTTCTACGTTCAGTCACTAAGTGAAGACGAATTACAGAATACAAAAGTGATGCTGAATTTCGACGCTCTGGGCACGGGTTCGGAAGTTTCAGTATTTGGCGACGACGACCTGGTAGCGCTGCTGCAGGAAGCCGGAGGTAAGGCCGGGATAGACATAAGCCTGTCGCGCGGCCTCGACAGCAGCAGCAGCAGTGATTTCGCCAGCTTCCGTGACGCTGCAGTACCGTACGCCATGTTCTTCGGTGACGATGTTTCACGCATCCACACAGATCGTGACACCATTGGGTTCGTACGGCCAGAGATGCTTGGCGGGGCTGCCGTTGCCACAGTCGTGCTGCTCGAATCGCCGAAATTCGCGGCCCTGATCAAAGATCAGTGATATCCGGACTCGCCTCCAATCGCAATTAACGCATCGCGTTGATATACTTTTCAAATTACTGACCTTAATAAATTGGCCGTCAATCTGAGGGAGAATTACGCATGAGATGGACCTCAGCAGTGTCTGAACAACCTGTTTTAGAAGACGCGATCGCCGAATGCGGCGCAGCTATAAAAAAATCCGTTGAGGGCGAGGCTCTCGACCTGGCAGTCGCCTTCATATCTCCGCATTACGAAGACGCCTACGAACGCGTGGCCGACCTCATGGCCGAACACCTGGGCGCAAAACACGTTTTTGGTTGCTCCGGAGGCGGGGTAATCGGAAACGGAATGGAGATCGAGCAGCGGCCGGGAGTCTCGGTAACTGCCGCGGTACTGCCGAACGTGGACATCAAACCGTTCCACCTTCAGGTGCACCGGCTTCCTGACCTGGACGCCGGCCCCGACAAATGGGAATCACTGATCGGCGTGCAAGCGGACCGCGACCCTCACTTCGTCATGTTGGCCGATCCGTATTCATTCCCCGTTCAAGACCTATTGCTGGGCATGGATTTCGCCTTCCCAAAGGCCACCAAGATCGGCGGCCTGGCCAGCGGCGCCAGCGGGCAGGGCGGGAATGCTTTGTTCCTTGATGATCAGGTGTTGCGCACAGGCGCGATCGGACTGGCCCTAGACGGCAATATAACCGTGGACACGGTGGTGGCTCAGGGTTGCCGGCCCATCGGCCAACCCATGCGTATCTCCAAGAGCGAACGCAACATGCTGGTGGAGTTGGAGGGGCGGCCGCCCCTGGAGGTGCTCCAAGACCTTTATCAGGACCTGCCTGAGCGCGATCAGAAGCTGCTGGGTCACTCTCTTTTCCTGGGCGTGGTGATGGACGAATTGATTGATGACCCTGCTCAGGGCGACTTCCTGGTCCGGAATGTGGTGGGCATGGACCAGGCTTCCGGCGGTCTTGCCATCGGCGAGATGCTGAAAGAAGGCCAATTGGTCCAATTCCATCTCCGCGACGCCGCCACTTCCTCGGGCGACTTGCAGGCCGCCTTGAACCTCTACGCTGAGGAAAAAGGGGAGAACGATATCCCCGGCGCGTTGCTCTTCTCATGTCTGGGTCGAGGGCAGTTCCTCTATGGCAAGGCGAACCACGATACGGACCTGTTCCGGGAAAAGTTGGGCGATGTGCCCCTGGGCGGTTTCTTCTGCAACGGCGAGATCGGCCCGGTGAGCGGCACCACGTTCCTCCACGGCTACACCAGCTCCTTCGGCCTATTCCGCCCCAAACTCTAGCCGCCGCCGGCACAGCCGGGTTTTCTGGGGTTGGCTGGGTGAGGGATTTGTTTGGGGGTTGGAGTTTGACCTGGTTTGGATTTGCGGCGTGACGCTTGTTGTGGGTATGCCTGTGTCTCTCAGCGGACAGTTCCAGGCGCAGGGACGGCAGGCCTTGGCCGGATTGCAGGCCTGGGTCCGTGACGCTAACCTCCAGGCTCCAGACTCATTCAGCATTGTCTTTTATGACGATGCGAGTGAGCGGTCCATCGTCGAAAAAGTCACCCGGCGGCTGATCGTCGACGACGACGTCGACATCCTGATCGGGCCTTATTCCAGCGTGCTCACATCTGCCGCAGCCAGCATGGCAGAGGGCCACAGAAAACTCCTCTGGAACCAGGGTGGGGCGTCGGATGATGTCTACCGGCGAGGGAACCCCTGGGTCGTGGGCGTTCTCACCCCGGCCAGCCGCTATCTAGCCGGCCTACTGCCCTTGGTGCGTGAGGCTGACCCAACAGCCAGCAGAGTGGCTTTGGTCAGAGCCGCCACCGGCGAATTTCCTTCGGCAGTCTGTTCAGGCGTGGTTGACGCAGCAGAAGGCCTGGGTTTCAACATTTGCTTCACCTCCGAATTTGCGGCTTCCACCGGTGATTTCACGCCTGTACTCGAGGAGCTCCGGGCAGCGCGGCCCGATGTTGTGGTCATAGTGGGCCGAGTGCAGAACGACCTCGAATTATCCCGTCAGCTGACCGAGAGCGATATTGGCGCCGGTGCAGTGGCGGCCGTTGCCGCAGGCATCCAGGGCTTTCACGACGACCTGGGCAGCCTGGCAGACCGGTTTGTCGGCCCCAGCCAGTGGGAGCCGGAAGCGCAAATCATGCCGGATGTTGGCCCGACCGGTGAACAGGTCGTCGCTTCTCTAGCACGGGACGGTCACCAGCACGTTGACTACCCGATGGCCCAGGCCTACGCAGCAGGACTGGTCGTCCAGCGGTGCGCGGCGGAGGCTGGCAGTGCGGACGATGCCGCCCTGAGAGAAGCTGCGTCGAGCCTGAGGTTCTCGACCTTCTACGGGGATTTCGAGATCGACCGTGAGACCGGCAGGCAGGTCGGACGGGAAACATTGCTGGTCCAGTGGCAGGAAGGCCGGAAGGTGATTGTCTGGCCGCCAGAACGAGCGCAGGGAGCATTGGTCTATCCCTGGCGTTAGAATGGGCCGGTGAACAGGAGGGAGAGCTATGGCTGAACTTGAGGGTAAGATCGCCCTGATAACTGGCGCCGGGCGAGGGATCGGGGAGGCTATTGCCTTGGCCTACGCACGGGAAGGCGCTAGTCTATCGCTGGCCGCCCGCAGTAGAGATGAACTAGAGGGAACGGCTGCCGAATGCCGAAAACTTGGCGCTGACGTCATGATCACGCCTACTGATGTGACCGACCCTGGCCAGGTAACGAGCCTGGTGGACGCCACGATCGAGCGTTTCTCAACCATCGACATCCTGGTCAATAATGCTGGGATCCCAGGGCCAATCGGCAGTCTCGAAGACAACGACATGGACGCCTGGATCAACACGGTCCAGGTAAACCTGATCGGCTCCTACCTGGTTTGCCGGGCGGTGGTGCCGGTGATGCGGCGGCAGAACTCAGGGAAGATCGTGAACCTGTCCGGGGCCGGAGCGGCCAACGCCTGGGCCAACCTGTCGGCCTATTGCTCCAGCAAAGCGGCGGTGGTGCGCCTGACCGAGGTGCTGGCCCTGGAACTGGCAGACACCGGAATCACCGTAAACGCCCTGGGGCCAGGCTCCGTCCACACCGGTATGTGGGACGAGATGACTGAGGCTGCAGCAAAGGCCGGAGCCGACCAGATCCACGAGACCGGCTTGCGTGTAACCTCAGGCGGCGGCGCGTCGATCGACCGCTGTGCCGACCTAGCTGTGTGGCTGGCAGGGAGCAAAGCCGACGGCCTGACTGGCAGGATCATCTCCGCCTTCAACGACGATTTCGAGTCTCTCACGCCCGAAATACCGAAGATCATGGAGTCTGATCTGTACACCCTCAGGCGGGTCGAACCGGTCTAGGTAAATTGCCTTGAGGAATTATCCCCTCTCCCACGCATGGAAGAGGGTTAGGTCCGACGAAGTCGAGACTCTCGACATAGTCGGAGGTGAGGGCTGTCGGTTGTCAACAAGTCATCTAATAGCCGCCAGATGTGGTTTTCTGCCCTCGCAGGAATGACGGCGCAGACATCCGCGTAGGCGCGGGTTTTTAACCCGCTATGCCAAGGGTGATGCCGCCTGCAAAGGAAACCTTGCCGTGCTTCAAGCGTAATTTGGCCTAGTGATTCAAAGTTGGGTCCACGAAATGCCATGCGGGTTGGAAACCCGCGCCTACGGGAGATGGGTAGACGGCTATCGGGAAGCTTGTTTTCGGCCCTCGCCGGAATGACGAAAGCGGCCCCGGCAGTGAAACCTGCCGGGGCCGCTTTTGTGCTAGATACTGATGGCTGGGAGAAGCTTATTTGTCCAATTTGATGGGGTTGCTGAGGACTCCGATGCCCTCGATCTCAATCTCGCAGACGTCGCCGTCGTGCATCTCTTGAGGCTCGCCGGGGGTGCCGGTGTAAATCATGTCGCCGGGTTCTAGGGTCACGTACTCAGACACGAACTCCATGATGGTCGGGACGTCGAAGATCAGGTACGTGGTGCTCTCACTCTGGACCTCTTTCCCGTTGATGCGGCCGGTGACCCGGACGTTGTGCGGGTCGAGTTCCGTCTCGATATACGGACCGGCAGGCGTGAAAGTGTCCGAGGACTTGGCGCGCCACCAGTTGCGGTCGTCGCGCTGCCAGTCGCGAGCGGAGACGTCGTTGCCGCAGGTGTAACCAAGGATGTGATCAAAGGCGTTGGCCTTGGACACCTTGTGACAGCGGTCTTTGATCACGATCACAAGCTCGGCTTCGGCGTCGAGTTTCTCGGTGCCCTTGGGCCGGATGATGGTATCGCCCGGGCCGATGACCGAGTTGGGGGTCTTGAAAAAGATCATGGGAATCTCTGGGGCCGGGCGGTCGTGCAGGTGGCTGGAGTAGTTGAGGCCGACGGCCAGGACCTTGGAAGGCTCACAGGGGGCCAGCAGCTGGACCTCTGAGATCTTGTGCGTATGGTCGGTGATGGTGAAATCCTCGAAGGGGCTGGCGCTCAACTCTTTGACTGAGTCACCCTCCACGGCTCCGTAGCTGATCTGGCCGTAGGCGAGATATCTGGCAATCTTCATCGGGATGTTTCCTCCTGCCTATTTTTAACTTTTCAGTCGTGGTCTGCCCGGAGATTTCGGGGCCGGACGCCGCTTGCGGACGCCCCTTGATTAACAACCGCGCAATTTTAACGCGTAGAGACCAGGTTTGCTACCGAGTCAGAGGGTTCAAATCGGCTAGTCGTCCGCACGGATAACCAAGACTGGCTGGCCGGAGTGGCGGACCAGGCGGTCAGTAACGCTGCCTAAGACCCAACGCTCAACACCCGAGCGGCCGTGGGTGGTGAGCGCCACCAGGCTGTCGGGAGTCTCTTGTGCCAGGTCCAGGATCGCGCCAGCGGCACTCCCGGCCACCAGACGCTCCTCGACGGACGTAACTCCCTTCCCGCTGAGCTGCTCTTTCACCTTCTCGAGGTAGGTTGCGGCCTCGGCTTCAGCCTGGTGGGAATATTCATCGAAACGGCTGGTGTCGATCGCGGCGCCCATGGACATGTCAACGTAGCGGTAATAATCGTCTGACGAAGCGGCAACCCGCACCAGGATCACGTTTAGACCCAACGCAGGCACTAATGCCTCGACATGAGGCAGGACCCGGCCGGCCAACGGAGAGCCATCCAAGGGCACGATGAGGTTTTTCAAAGTAGGTTGAGGATTCACGCTGGCCTCATCCTGGGCGTGGGCGATCAACAAGGGATTGGTTGTTGCGTGGAGTACCTTGTCTGTGACACTACCCAAAACCCATCGGCCAAGTCCTGAGCGGCCGTGGGTGACCATGGCGATGAGTGTATCTGGGTCTTTCTCGGCCTCATTTATGATCTGTTCAGCCGCATTTCCCTCGTGGGCGTCTGCGGTGATGGTCACGCCTGATTGTTTCAGGCCAGAACCCGCCTTCTGGAGGTAATCTATGGCATTGTCGCGGTAGCTGGCGGTTATCTGGGTCTCGTACAGACCTCGCCCCGGATCGGCGAACTGTGGCGGGACCGAATCGAATACATTCAAGAGGCTGACGGGAATATTCAATGCCCCGGCCAGCAGGCCCGCATAGGGCAGCGCTTGCTCGGCGAGACTGGACCCGTCAAGGGGGACCAAAATTCGGGTATACATGATGATTTCATCTTTTTGAGATTGGTTAGGCTTGGACGATCACTGCTTAGCTCTAGCTCTCAATGACCAGCTTGTCGTCGTTTCAGACAATCACTGCTTAGCTCGCGATGACCAGCTTCTCGTCGTTTCAGACAATCACTGCTTAGCTCTCGATGGCCAGTTTTCCATAAAAATCGCGGTCTTCCATGGCCTGATGAGCGCCGGCGACATTGTCCAGCGGGAACACCTTGGCCACTATACCGCGC
>Ga0209501_10004704_pt1 | contig 12926 bp, 12 predicted proteins | sample ArcticOcean_MG_C_4_FD_187434 | JGI IMG/M metagenome (GOLD analysis project Ga0209501, IMG submission 187434) | Marine microbial communities from western Arctic Ocean - ArcticOcean_MG_CB4_134 (SPAdes) (version 2) | ecosystem: Environmental > Aquatic > Marine > Oceanic | place: Arctic Ocean...
AAGGCCAGCAGCACCAACAATCCAAGTTTTCTCATGATGCCTCCTCTAGGGTCCGTGGACATTTAATAATTTATCAACGCTATCTGTGCTTCAAGCTTCCTTTTGAGGAGGTTTATCATGCGCGAGGAACGGTTTGTTATCAATGATCGAAGCTGGGCCATTATAGAGCCGCTGGTGCCGGGCACTACGCGGGATCGCGGTGTGACGGCGAAGGATACCCGATTGTTTTTGGAGGCTGTTTTATGGCGCGTTCGGGTGGGCGGTCCGTGGCGTGATTTGCCACCGGGGTTTGGTGAGTGGAATAGTGTATTCCGGCGTTTTCGCCGGTGGGCGCTGAAGGGTGTTTTCAAGCGTATTTTTGAGGCTGTAGCGGACGATCCGGACTTTGAATATCTTATGATCGATGGAACCATTATCAGCGTGCATCAGAAGGCAAGCGGCGCAAAAGGGGGACTCTCAATCAGGCCATTGGGCGTTCAAAAGGCGGATTGACGACCAAAGTTCTGGCCCTCACGGATGCCTTGGGCAATCTCGTGCGTTTCAAGCTGCTTCCCGGTCAGCGCAGTGAGATTGTCGGCGTGCCTGACTTGATCGATGGTCTCACATTTGATGCTTTGATGGGCGACAAGGCCTTTGACGCCGACCACTTGCGCCAAGCCTTGGAGGACCGCGGAGCGATGGCTGTCATTCCGTCAAAACGCAATCGGAAAGTCCATATCCCGCACGATGAAGAGGCATACAAATGGCGCCATCTCGTCGAGAACTACTTCAGCAAAATCAAAGAGTTCAGGGGTGTTAACACCCGATATGACAAGACCGATGCAAGCTATGAGGCGACCTGGCACATCGCTGCAACGATCATAGAATTACGATAAATGTCCACAGGCCCTAGCCGCATTGCAATCTCCTGAAGGCGCACCTGAAATAACAGGGATCGCCGTCGATACCATCACCCGGCTACCCGGCACGGTTGGCAGTCTTTAGGCGGGCGGGCGGCCCAATCGCTGGCCGCCGATCAGCCAGGACGCATAGCCTTGGCCCTGCTCGAAGATGCGGGATTCCCAATCGTCGTCCATGCGGTCCATGTCGGAGAAATATTCGGTCGAGCCGCCCGACGGATTGGTGGTGTACCAGAATATATTGGAGCCGTGATAGTGCCGCCCGGGCCCGGACTCGGTCTCCCAGCCCTTGGAATTCATGTAGGTGCCGCCCATCATGACGGCGTCGATGTCGTCCACCTCGAAGGCGATGTGGCTGAACTGGGTATGGTCGGGCCGGAAGTTCAGAAACAGGGAATGATGATCGGTCAGCCCCGGCACGCGCAAGAAATCGCCTATGTCCTTGCAGCGGTCGGTTAGCTTGAAGCCGATCCGGTCCATGTAAAAGGCGCTGGCCCGCTCGGCGTCGGCTTTTTTGATCTCCAAAACCACATGGCCCATGCGGATCGGCTTGACCCTTGCGTCGGGCATGACGGTTTTGTTGAGGCGGGTGATGTTGTTGTGAAAATTCAAGTCCGGCGCCGCGATATCCACGGCTGTCCGGTCGGCCATCATAAAGCCGATGGCAAAGCCGCTCTCGTCCCGGCTGTGCAGGCTGCCGTCGGCGTCGGTGCGCACATCCCGGTCGGTGGATAACTCGGCCTCCAGCCGCTCCAGATCGCCGGCGTCCGTCACCCCCCAGATCACCTCGTGCACCGTCGAGCCATCGCCAGGCGCCTCCGGCAGGTCCGAGTCTGATTTCCTGCGCAAGACCACATGCTGGTTCTCGGCGGTTTTGAAGTCGGCGCCGGCATCGCCGCTTTCCACCAGCTCCAAGCCCCAATCCTCGAAGTACCGAATGCCGGCCTCCATATCCTCGACGCCGTAGATGATTTTCTCTGCACGTAAGATGGACATAGTCGTTCTCCTCTAATGCGGTTTTCAGTACTGCCCCTCGGGCTCCAGCCCGAGCAAGTGCTGGCCATACATGGACGTTAGCGCGTCCCAGTTGAAGCTGACATGGTGGGAAACGGCGTGGGCGTCGCGCCAGGCGCGCTGGATGTATTCGGTCTTTAAGATGCCGGCGCCGCCGACGGCGCCCCATAGCTCGTCGAGACCTTGCAAGGCGAGCTGGACGATGGTCGCCTGGGTGATGCGGTTGTCCATGCGTTCAGCCACGCTCAAGATGCCGCCCTCGACCATCACCGTCTGGTGGGAGGCGTCCAGCTGGGTATACATCATCGCCTTGGCGGCGCGTAGCTTGCCGGCTGCCGCGCCGACGCGCATTTGCACCGATTGGTATTCGGCCACCTTGGCGCCGCCGCGCACCACGGCGCCGCGGGTGACCCAGTCGCCGGTTTGTTCGACAAATTGCGCCAGCGCCCCTTCGAGGCAGCCCACCGCCGGCGACGCGATGCAATAGGCGATAAAGGCCAGCATGGGGTAGCGATAAAGAGGGTTGGTGTTTACCTGAGTTCCCGGCGCCGCGCCGGACGCCAATTGCTGGAAGGTGATGGCGTGGTGTTCGGGCACGAACACATCGTTGCAGATCACATCGTTGCTGCCCGTTGCCGCGAGGCCCATGGGGTCCCAGGTGGCGTCGATGGTAAAATCGCTCTTCGGCACGATGACGAAGCCGGCGGCGGCCGAGCCATCCTCTTGCGGCATCACCGCGCCGAGCAATCCCCAATCGCCATGATCGATGCCCGACGCATAAAGCCAGGTGCCGGAGATGCGAAAACCACCTTCGGTGCGCTCGCAGGTTCCCGCCGGCGCGTAGGAGCCGAAAGTGATGGCATTCGGGTTTTCGTTCCAGATGTCTTCTTGGGCCTCAGGGGGAAACAGGGCGATCATCCATTGATGCATTATGGCGAGCCCCGCTACCCAGGCGGTGGAAGCGTCCGCAGGCGACCACTCCATCAGGCAGCGAATAATGGTCGGATGATCGCATTCCAGCCCGCCGAAGCGTTTCGGCTGGGCCAGGCGGAAAAAGCCCGCGTCCCGGATGGCGCCGATAACCACGGGCGAAACGCTGCGGTTTACTTCGCCGGCCGCCGCCTCGGCCCGAATTAGGGGCGCAAGTTCGGCGGCCGCGCTGATCAGCGCGGCGGAGGTCGGATTGGATGTAACGTTGCTGTCCATAATGATATTTCCGCGAGGAGATTACACGATAGCAGTACAGTTGGGCAATTCACCCTACAGGGCGGCCAGCACCCCGTTCCAAAATTTGGCTCCCCCGTAGTGGCTTTGGTACCATGCCAAGGCCCGTGCGGCGATGGCTTCGGCGATGTCCGGATTGGCAATAAGGAATTGCGCCGTCTCGGCCATTTCCGGCGCCGTGGTGAAGGGTGCGTAATGGACGTAAGGGGCGAAAAATTCGCGCAGCAATCCGAAATCCTGTTGCAATAGCACCGCGCCAGACGCCATCGTCTCGAAGATGCGAAAATTCATCTGGTGATTCCGCGCCGATACCAGGCCGTTATTGAGCACCATTTGGCTGCGCGATAAATGATCCAGATAGTCGCCCAAGTCCATCGAGCCGGCCGCCGACTGATCGGAAAAGCGGAGCTGCGCGCCGGGCACGCTCTCGGCCAGATAAGCGCACCACATGTCCCGATAGCTCTTGCGGGCGCCGTTGAAAAACACCTTTATATCCCGCGACCGCCAGGGGTTTGAGCCTATGGCTGCGAAATCGATGGGCACGCCGGGGGACACCAATACATTTGTGTGGGCGCGGGCATCCTCCAGATAGTCGTGTTCGTTGAGGGCGACGATCAAATCGGAAACGGGTGCCCAATAGGCGGCGTAGTTTTCCTTGGGCGGATAGATATCGCAGACCAATGTGGCCAGCTTGAAGCCGTGCCGGTCTTTCAAGTCTTGCATGATCCCGGCGTCGATGCCCTGGCGGCCGCCGATAAAACTGCCTTCGAAAAACACCACCTCCGGCGCATAATTTTCGATGGCCCGCTGCAAAGCCCCGATGCCGGCGGCCAGTTCCGCCGCGCTGCGCCCGCCGATCAACTGCGCCTGTTCGGAATGGATGGCGTCGGCGTAGTGGATGGCGAATTGCGATAAATGCGCCGCCCCGGTGCCGCCCAAATGGACGGCGACGTCGTATTCCACCCAGTCGGCGTTGCTCTTGATAAACTCAGGCACCACCAGCAACACATTGGCTTGACGGGCCGGGGCATCGAATACATCCGCACGAGCGGGCGGCGGCGCCGACCCGGTGGCCCAGTCTTCCGCCCGCGCCTCATAAAGGACGCGCAATTCCTCGGAGCGGGATTGGCTGAGCGCTATGGCGCCGCCGTCGCTGGGGCCAAGGCCGCCGAGAAACGGTTTGATGTCGCCATAAATTCCGCCGAGGGCGTGGTAATAGGCGATGGTGGTTTTGGCATCCAGCCCCAGCCCCTGATAATCACCGAAGCCGGCGAAGCGCTGGAAGGCGTAGGGAATGTCTTCGGCGGACTTGGCGAACACGGCGGCGGCCTTTTCCATTTCGCCGGCGCCGGCGAAGGCTGCGGCCAGATAATAATAGGCCTGCGGCTTCCAGGGATCGATCTCCAAGGCGCGCAGCAGGGGATCGATGGCATCGCCGGGGCGCAACCCATCCAGACATACCAGGCCCTTGGCCAGCGCGGCGTGGCAGCTTGCCGCTAGCGCGTCATGGCGCAAATGGCTGGCGTGATTGGCGTCATCGGTATCCAAATGCGGAAACAGGCCCCAGGGACTTTGCGCCTCGCAAAAGCCGGGGAACCGCTGCCGGGCGAGGGCCAGGGTTTGCGCGGCCAATTCCTGGTCGCCGCCGGCCAGCGCGGCGCGCGCCAGATAGTAATAGCTCTCCGGGTCGGCCCGGTAGGCGCCGAGGGCCTCTTGCAGAAAATTCGCGGCATCGGCGGGCCGGCCATCGGTTAGCGTGGCGATTCCCTTTTGGGTTAATTCAAGGCCGCGCCGGGCCGGCGTTGCGGCGCCGCTCAATAGCCCCGGTCCCACTGGATGACATTTTGCATGCTGCGCCCGTCCAGATAGGCGCGCAAGTTCTCGCAAAACAGCTCGACGCCGAAGCCGGTCTTGATCTCCGAGCGGCCCGACGAGTGCGGCGTGATCAACACGTTGGGATGGTTCCAGAGCCGTTCCGGCGGGCCGTGTTCGGTCTCGCCCACATAGACGTCGAGCACCGCGCCACCCAGCTGGCCGCTTTGCAATGCATCGAACAAGGCGTCTTCGTCCACCGGCTCGCCGCGGGAGATATTGATCAGCACGGCGCCCGGCTTCATGGCGGCAAAGGCGGCGGCGTTGAACATCTGGCTGGTGTCCTCCGTCAATTGGACGCAAACCGCCACATAATCGGCCTCCGCTAGAAGCATGTGGAAACCCTCGGGGCCGAGGATTTCGCTGAACCCGTCCGGTAGTTTGTCCGCATCGGTGATGGCCTGGGAGCGGGTGCCGGTCACCCGCATGCCAAGGGCGGCGGCCAGCCGTCCGGCCTCGGCGCCGATGCCGCCGGCGCCGGCGACGCACAAGGTCTTGCCTTCCAATATCACCGGCGCGTATTGGGAACGATCAAACGCGCCGGCCTCATGATCAACCCAGGCGCGGTTGATGCCGCGCGCGAAATAGAGCGCCCCCATGACCACATATTCGGCTATGGGGAGCACATTGTTTACGCCCCTGGACGTGGACACCATCACGTCCGATCCCCAAAGATCGGTGGGGTGCAAATTGTTGGCGCCGGCCTGGCGCTGGTGGAACCATTTGAGGCCCGGCGCCCGGCTCACTAGATCAAGCGGGCAGGGATAGCCGCCAAGAATAATCTCGGCGCGCGCCAGCATGGCGTCACGCATCGACCGCGTGCCGTGGCCGCCCCGCATCTCGCCAATAAAGCGGCGGGTGGCGTAGGTTGGCCAGGTATCGCAAACCTCGCCATTGAACCAGCCGGCGGCATCGGTGATCACCACGGCGGCATCGACCGCTTCGATGGCGGCGCGTTCGGTTTCGGACAGAGGTTGCAGATTGAGAATTTCCGGCATGGCTCTGAGACTAGCGCGTTTTCTCGCCAAGCTAAAAGCCCTATAGTCGGGCCTATGTCCGATGCTGCAAACACGATCCGGCTGTCCGCCCTGGTGGTCGCCCACAACGAGGAGGAAATCCTCGCCGAATGCCTCCAGCGGCTGGCCTTTGCCGACGAGCTGGTGGTGGTGCTGGATCGATGCACGGACGGCTCCAAAGCCATCGCCGATGCTTACGCCGACACGGTTCTTGAAGGCGCCTGGGAACTTGAAGGGGACCGCCGCAATCTCGGCATCCGTACCTGCCGGGGGGCGTGGATCATCGAAGCCGACGCCGATGAATGGATCAACGATGAACTGGCCGCCGAGATTTGGCAAACAATCGAAAAAGACGCCCACGATATTTATGATCTGCCGGTGCATAATTTTGTCGGCGGCGTCTTTGTGGAAAGCGGCTGGGGCGGCGGCTCGTTCGGCAAGAACAGCTATCTGGGGCTGTACCGGAAGGGCGTCAAATGGTGGGGCGCCACCCGCGCCCATCCGCATCTGACTGTTAACGGCGTAAGCGGGCCTGATCTCAATAACCATGTAGTCCATCATGTGGACCGCAATTTATCGGATATGCTGATCCGCCTCGACCGCTACACCACGTTTCGGGCCAAGGATCTGGTCGATGCCGGCGAGACCCATGCCAGTCTCGCCACCATGTTCCGCAAATTCCTGTCCCGTTTCTGGAAGGTCTATGTGGTGCGCGGCGCCTGGCGGGAAAAACATATGGGTTTCATGATTGCCATCTGCGGCGCCCTCTATCCCTTGATCTCCCACATCAAGGCGGTGGAGGATGAGCTCCGCTCAAGGCGCCGTGATCAGGACAACGGCGCGGCCGAGAAAAAGTAAGCCAATGCCCATGGTTGCGGCTTGGCTAAGCACGCGGAACTGATCGTCGGATATCACGTTGACGATGATGCGCGCGCCCCAGACGCCGAGGAACGCCAGCGGCACGGCGGCGGCAAAGACCCACAAGGGTAAATGTCCAGTGACGTCGCCGGCCAGTCCCAAAAACGTTCCGAAATAAAATATCTTGAGCAAGTGGCCGGTGGTCTGGGTAAAGCCCTTGGTGGCGATAATCTGTTGCCGGGTCAGTCCGGAATTGATGTAGAACACATCCAGGATCGGCCCCGAAACTCCGGCGGTCAGGAGGCACGCGGTGTTGACGATACCGCAGGCCAGCGCGCCGCCGCGCCTGGTGACGCTTAAGGCATATTCCCTCGGCACCAGGAAATTCACGAACGGGAGAAGCCCAAGAACCAGGAACAGCGCGATCTTGCCGGGCACGAAGGCGATCCAGGTAAAGACCACCAGACACAATCCGGCGCCGATGAAATAGCCGTTCAAAAGTTTCCATTGGGTGTGCGGCCGGTACAGCCACCAGCGCGCAAAATTGGATGTGAACTGGGTCACACCGTGCAGCATCATGGCCACCGATACCGGCATCAGCCAGGCAAAGATGCCCATCAGCAACGTGCCGCCGCCAAGGCTCAAGACGCCGCTCATGAACGACGTTGCCGCCACGCATACCAACAGAAAGGCAATGATACCGCCGCCCGCCATACTGCCATGGACCTCCGTTGCCGAAATGCCTATCTATGATACCGATCACAAGGATATCCGCCATGCACATTCGCTTCATCGCCGTTTTCTTTGTTTTGCTTTGGCTGCCCGTCGCCGCTGCCGCCGAAACCATCACCGTTACCCTGATCGGCACCGGCGCCGGACCGGGCGCCGGCGGGCGCGGCATGACCGAAACGCGCAACCAAACCATCACCCTGATCGAAGCCGGCGGCTTGAACCTTGTGTTCGATGCCGGGCGCGGATTGGTAGCCGGGCTGGCGGGCGCCGGCGACGGCGTCATCGGGCGCGCCGACAAGGTGTTCCTTACCCATCTGCATTCCGATCACGTGACCGGATTGGCGGACCTGTTCGTCAATGGCGCCGCATTGGGGCGCGCCGGACCCTTGCGGCTTTGGGGGCCGGCCGGGACCGAAGCCATGGCGGCGCACCTGGCCAAAGCCTTCGCCTGGGACATCAAATACCGCACCAATCGCCGCCGCAAAGGCGCCAGCTTCGATGCCAAGGACGCCGGCTTGGGGCGTATCTTCAATGAAGCCGGGGTCACGGTCACCGCCTTCGAAGTCGATCACTGGCCGCCGCGTCTGGATGCGAGCGCGCGCACCGACTTTCCCGCCTACGGTTACCGCGTTGATTTTGCGGGCCGTTCGGTGACCCTATCGGGCGACACCCGCTTTTCCGAGAACGTGATCAAGTTCGCCAAAGGCACCGATCTGTTGATCCACGAAGTTTCTATGGCGGCGGGCAGGGGCCGGCGCTCGGCCCACCACATATCGCCTGAGCAGGCCGGCGACGTGTTCCGCCGGGCGGCGCCCAAGCTTGCCGTCTACAGCCACATCGTGTTTGGGCGGCAAGGCGCGGATGCGTTGCTGCGGCGTACCGGTTACACCGGCCCGCTCATCGTCGGCACGGACGGCATGCGCATCGAAGTTGGCGAGACGGTGAAGGTGGTGCCTCAGTAGATCGGCGGCTCCGGTGTGTCCGCCCCGGCGTGCAGGAAATCGAAATCGCAGCCTTCGTCGGCTTGGGTGACGTGCTGTGCAAAGAGAGACGTGTAGCCGCGGGAGTAGGCGAAGGGGCGCGGCGTCCAGGCGGCCTTGCGCAGCGCCATTTCCGCGTCCGTGATATCCAGGTGGATGCGGCGCGCCGCAATATCCAGCTCGATCATGTCGCCGTTCCGGACAAAGGCCAGCGGTCCGCCCACATGGGCTTCGGGGGCCACGTGCAGGATGCAGGTGCCGTAGGCCGTGCCGCTCATGCGGCAATCGGAAATGCGCACCATGTCGCGGACGCCTTTCTCCAACAGCTTCTTAGGGATCGGCAGCATGCCCCATTCGGGCATGCCCGGCGCGCCGATGGGCCCGGCGTTCTTGAGCACCAGGACCGAGTTCTCGTCCACCTCCAGATCGGGATCATCGATGCGCGCCGCGAGGTCGGGGTAATCCTCGAACACCACGGCGACGCCTTTATGTTTGTGGAATTTGGGATCGGCGGCGGTCTGCTTGATGACGCAGCCGTTGGGCGCCAGGTTGCCGCGCAGAATGGCCGTGCCGCCTTCGTGGTAGAGCGGGTTATCGGTGCTGCGAATGACGTCTTCGTCGAAAACTTCGGCGCCGTCTATGGCCTCGCCGAGGCTCTCGCCGAGCACGTTTTTGGCAGTGAGATCGAGATGTTCGCGAAGCCGCGTCATGAGGCCGCGCAATCCGCCGGCGTAATAAAAATCCTCCATCAGATACTGGCCCGACGGCTTGATATTGGCGAGCACCGGCGTGGCCCGCGAGATCGCATCGAAGCGCTCCAGATCGAGGCTGATACCAGCGCGCCCGGCGACCGCAATGAGATGGATCATGGCGTTGGTGGAGCCGCCCAAGGCCATATCGACCACCGTGGCGTTATCGAACGACGCCTCGGAGAGGATATCCGACGGCTTCAAATCCTCCCACACCATGTCGACGATGCGTCGCCCGGTGGCGGTCGCCATCAGCGCGTGGTGGGAATCCACCGCCGGGATCGACGAGGCGCCGGGCAATGCCATGCCCAAGGTCTCGGCGATGGACATCATGGTCGCCGCCGTTCCCATGACCATGCAGGTTCCGGCCGAGCGCGACAGGCCGCCGACCACGTTCTCCATCATCTCGTCATCGATCAGCCCGGCCCGCCGGTCGGCCCAGTAGCGCAGAACATCGGTGCCGCTGCCCAAGGTCTCGCCGGCGAAAAAGCCGCGTAACATAGGCCCCGCCGGCATATAGATGGCGGGCAAGTCCATGGTCAGGGCGGCCATCAATAGCGCCGGCGTGGTCTTGTCGCAGCCGCCCATCAGCACGGCCCCGTCGATGGGATGGCAGCGGATTAGCTCCTCCGCCTCCATGGCCAAAAAGTTGCGGTACATCATGGTCGATGGCTTGACCATGATCTCGCCCAGGGACATGGCCGGCAATTCGATGGGAAAGCCGCCCGCCTCCCAAACGCCGCGCTTGATCTCCTCGACGCGCTGCTTGAAGTGGGAGTGGCAGGTGTTCATGTCAGACCAGGTGTTCAAGATGCCGATCTTCGGCTTGCCGCCGAAATCTTCGTTTGAGAACCCCATCTGCCGCGAGCGCGCCCGATGGCTGATGCCGCGCATATCGTTGGGGCCGTACCAGCGCTGGCTACGGAGGTCTTCGGGGGATTTTTTGCGAGTTACCATTTTGAATTCCTCTAAAGCGCGTCCTGCTTATACAAATACATCAGCCCGATCTGGCCTTTGTTCGCGTCGCCGTTGGCGCCGAGCATTCTATAGAGCTCGGTCACCAGGGCGGTTACCGGCATCGGCGAGGTGGTCGCCTTGGCCATGTCGCAGGCGACGTTCATATCCTTGATCATGTTGCCCGGCGCCGATTCCCAGTATTCGGCGTTGATCATGCGCTTGCCATGATCTTGAAGCACCGTGGAATCCGCCCAGCCGCCGGCCAAGGCTTCGGGCACCTTTTGGCAATCAACCCCATAGGTTTTGGCAAAGCCCAAGGTCTCGGCGAGCACGGCGATCTCGGCGCCGATGATGGCTTGGTTGACGATCTTGGTCGCCTGGCCAGTGCCCACCGGGCCCATATGGGTGACGCGCTGAGAGGTGGCCTCGCACACGGTGCGCATGCGTTCAATGTCCGCCGCCGCGCCGCCGGCCATGATCACCAGCGTGCCGCCGGCCGCGCCGTGCTTGCCGCCCGATACCGGCGCGTCCACCCAGGCCGCGCCGCAGGAATCCTTCAGCCTGCCCGCGAAATCCCGCGTGGCGTCCGGGTTGATGGAGGAATGATCGACCAGCAACAAATCGGCGCCGGCGCCCTCGGCGATGCCGTCCGCCCCGAACGTCAATTGCTCCACCGCGTTTGTGTCGGTCACGCAAAGAAACAATATATCGCATTCGGCGGCGAGGGCTTTGGGCGAGGCCGCCAGCACGGCGCCGGCATCGATGGCGTCTTTCATCTTTTCCGGGTTTCGCCCCCAGATGCCGAGCCGGTGGCCGCCCTGCAACAGATTGAGCGCCATCGGCATGCCCATGGTGCCGAGCCCGATAAATCCGATCGCTGCGCCAGAATTATTGTCCGCCATTTTCGCCTCCCAATTTCGCCGCCTATGAATACGCAACGGCGTAAATCTTTGCCGGATGGGGATGCTCCTGGCAACGCCTGAGTTTGCCCGCCCCCGAATCGCCATTGAAATATCCGCGATCCGGGCGCCGCCGCTATTGCCCGGCGTGCGCGGCGTTGCTATCAGTGGCCGATGTTTTTCACCCTGTCCAAAATCCTTTGGTTTATCGTCGATCCGGGCAATCTGTTCATTATTGTTCTTGGGCTCGGCGTAATACTGCTTTGGATTGGCCGGGCGCGGGCCGGGCGCGGGCTGGTTTCCCTGGCCTTGCTGGGCGCCCTGTTGGTCACCGTGTTTCCCATCGGCAAGACCATGACCGGGGTGCTCGAAAATCGCTTCCAGAGGCCCGAGCCCATGCCGGACGATATCGCCGGCATTATCGTGCTCGGCGGCGTGCTCAATCAGTTCATTGCCAAGAAGCGCGGCGCTTCGGCGCCCCGCATCGCGGCCGGGCGGTTCGCCGAATTTATCCGGCTGGCGGCGCGCTATCCCGATGCCAGGCTGGTGTTCACCGGCGGTTCCGGCTCGTTAAAAAATCCGGACATCAAAGAGGCCGAGTTTGCGGCGCCGCTGCTTAAGTCGTGGGGTTTGGATATCGGGCGCGTGACCTTCGAGGCCGACAGCCGCAATACATTCGAGAACGCCATATTCTCTAAAGCCCTGATAAAGCCGAAGCCGGATGATCGATGGATCCTTATCACCTCGGCGTTTCATATGCCGCGCGCCATGGGCGTGTTCCGCTCGGCCGGCTGGAACGTATTGCCGGCGCCGGTCGAATATGTGACCACCGGCGATGAACGGTTATTCGCGCCGCAGTTCCAGTTTCGCGCCGGCATCAACGCATTTTCGCAAGCCGTTCACGAATGGTTAGGATTATCCTTCTATTGGCTTACAGGGCGAACGAAAAGCCTCATCCCGGCCCAAGCGGGGCAAGACTAGGCGGGCTGCCCGCCAAACGGTGTAATCAATGATGCGATCCTTATTTGCCTTTCTGGTATTGGCCCTGTTGGTAGTGGCCCCGGCGCCCGGTCATGCTGCGGGCGCCGACTTCGCCACCTGGCTCAAGGCCTTGCGCGCCGAAGCCTTGGCCAAGGGCATTCGCAGCGAAACCCTGGACCGCGCCCTCAACGGGCTGACGCCGATCAAACGGGTGATCGAGCTGGACCGCCGCCAGCCGGAATTCACCCTCACCTTCGATCAATACATAAACCGGGTGGTGTCCGGGCGCCGGGTCCGCATAGGCAAGGCCAAGCTCGCCGAACACCGGAAATTGTTGACCGAGATCGGCAAGAAATATGGTGTCCAGCCGCGTTTCATCGTTGCCTTGTGGGGCATCGAAACCGATTTTGGGCGCATCGATGGCGGCTTTTCGGTGATCCAGGCGCTGGCCACCCTGGCCCATGACGGCCGCCGCGGCCGTTTCTTCCGGGGCCAGTTGATCCGCGCCTTGCGGATCCTCGATCAGGGCCATATCACACCGGAAAAAATGAAAGGCTCCTGGGCCGGCGCCATGGGGCAGTTTCAATTCATGCCGTCCAGCTTCGAAGCCTACGCGGTCGATTATGATGGCGACGGGCGCCGCAATATCTGGCGAAATCAGGCCGACGCCTTCGCCTCGGCGGCCAACTATCTGGCCAAATCGGGATGGCGGTCGGATCAGACCTGGGGCCGCCGGGTCATGCTG
>Ga0209501_10004707_pt1 | contig 12914 bp, 5 predicted proteins | sample ArcticOcean_MG_C_4_FD_187434 | JGI IMG/M metagenome (GOLD analysis project Ga0209501, IMG submission 187434) | Marine microbial communities from western Arctic Ocean - ArcticOcean_MG_CB4_134 (SPAdes) (version 2) | ecosystem: Environmental > Aquatic > Marine > Oceanic | place: Arctic Ocean...
CCCAACCATTAAACCCAGCACGTACCTGCATCTGATCTCCTCGGGCCACGCTAAAAACAGGCATTCCGGTTGCTCCTTCTTCATCCAGCCATTCGGTCAAATCAACCGAGAAAATAACTGTTTTTGTAATTTCACTTCCCTGGTAAGGGATGGTAATACTGGTGGAGCCAGTTACAGACCCATCTTCTGCAATAGTAAATTCCTGATTGGGTTCACCAATTAAATCTAATAACCAAGTCCCATATCCATCACTGCCATCACATGCATTACATGTTGTACCATTACCATTATCGGTATCAATTGCACCCCAATCATATTCATTAGGACCGACTATACTATCCAATACAGCTGTCCATATCAAATCACCAGCTATTTCATCACCATTGGAACCATCATCGTATCCCTGCACACTTGCCCAGTTAGACATAGTGCCCTTGAATCTAATATCCTGAAATCCATTCGCTTCATCAACCAGTGTAAGGGTGACAGTTGAGTAGATAATTTCTTCTTCTGTAGGGGCTTCGTTATTCCAATATACCCACTGAAGTGTTGTATCATTTACTGAAGTGAAGGATCTGTCATTAATGCCACTTTCCCAACCACCTAAACCATGTTGGAATTTATATGAAACGGTTGATCCAGATTGGTCAAAGGAATATTGTCCAGACCAAAACTCCGAGTCTCCTTCTTGCGTTAGGGGCTCACCGCTCCAGCTATTCATAGTACCGGCAATGTGCATGACCTCGCCATTATAACCTAGAATACCTGCAGTACTAACTCGAAACCATGCATCAATACTATTCGTTTCTGTGTAGGGCGGGGTGGTGCCATTTTCCCAGTAATCCTGAGGTAGGTCTGTATCACCAGAAACGCTTAAAGTTCGGTTATCAGTAGACTCCCATGATTCGGTTCCCATATTATCAATAACGACATATTTATATTCATAATCACCATCACTGAGAGTATCACTTGTGAAGGTCCAGTAATCCCCTCCAATATTAAACATATCCCAATTATTTCCTGACCAGCCATTCATAGTACCACGAATAACAAGGGTTGAAGTTGTATCGGTGAATCCTGGGGAAGTTGATGTATTTAAATTAAATGTAACTGCTGAAGTGGCAGTTGTGATCCATAAAATTAATATAAACGAACCCATAACAAGTTTTCTCATTTTTTTCTCCATATGATTATTTATTTACCTTCAATTTAGAAACTCAATAATGAGTTACCTACAATTTGTGAATATATTACTAGAATTCAAACTGATTCCCTATTCCAGCCTAAAAGACAATCTCTAAACTAATCTGGTGTACATCTCCAAGATGGTTCAAAGCTTCAAAACAATAATTAATTTGTAGATTTTGTTTTATAATTCCAGGAGAATTAATTCCAAAACCTAAAGAAAATTCTCGTTCTCTATCATCTAGTAAGAGTGAATTCAACCCTGCCCGAAGTTTAAAAAGGTCATCAAATAATCCAATGTCCATACCTGCATTAATATAGCTGGCATTATCATTGGGACTATTAGTATCCAGTGCCCAGGTCATTCGAACTATTTTTCCAATATTTAGATCATCCGATATGCCAACCCTGAGTATCAGGGGCAAATCAAACTCATCCGTTGCAAGAAACCCGGTAACACTTTCATTGTTCCCGTGGATAGACTCATCTACATCGACAGCAACAAGAAGATCGTTACCTGTCATTTTCATCTTAGGTCCGAAATTGCTGATGGATGTTCCCAGCCTGAAGCCATAAGGCGTTTCAAATAGAGTGCCTAAATCTAAAGCCAACCCATTGGCATGATTATTAGCAATAGTTTGCTGAATGTATTTCCCATTAAATCCTATTGAAAATCGATCTGTCAGGTTAAGAGCATAGGTTAAACCAAATGCGTTATCCGATGCAGAAAAAGTTTCCCCTGTATCTTCATTACCGTAACGGGTTACGTCCATTTCACCCATGGTTACGGATGTTACATTTATTCCAAGATAACGATTCTTATTTACGGGAATGGAAAGACTAAAGTAATCAAAAGTGATATCAGCGATCCAGTCAGAGTGATTCACATACACATTTCTAAGGCGGTTAAATCCAATCCCTGCAGGGTTCCAGTACATGGCTGAACCATCATTGGCAAGAGCTGTAAATGCGCCCCCCATACCAACAGCTTTTGAACCAACATTAGTTGATAAAAATTTTGCCGCCATGGTACCCGTTTTATCAACAGAATATCCAAGGGAAGACAAGAAGAAGAAAAATAATATATGACGAATTCTTGTCATTTAATGATAGCCAGTTTCCCAATTTTTTCACCAATTCCAGTTGCTTCAATATGGTATACATAGATTCCGTAAGCTGCGGTGAGATTATCTTTGGTGAGCAGGTCCCATTTTCCTGTTCCATAGTTTATTGCAGAAGAGTGTTGAATTGTTTTTACCAGTTCTCCTGAGATCGTAAAAATACGGATTGTACATTGCTGGGGGAGATGTCTAAACTGGATCTCTCTTGGACCTCTGCCAGATGTAAAAGTATTTTGTCCTTCAAAGGCTGTGGTTGCATAGTAGGGGTTAGGCACTACTTTAATTTTGTTTAAGTCATCTTTAGCCTGTTGTGTATCGATGTAGGGTGAAACGGTTGTGAATTGGTAAATATCTTCTGGGAGAAATGGTTTTTCAACAATTATAAAAGCTGTATCACCGGGTTGAGGTTCGTTATAGACTAAAAGCGAATCGTTTGGATGAAGGTTCAGGTAAAAAGCCCAGGACGGCCATGGATTACCGTCATCATCTTCATAGTCCATAAGTACGATCCAGTCACTTTCTCTATTCCCGTCTGCATTAAAAAAGCCATCTGGATCACCCATGGGAATAACATCGATCAATCCCACAGGTATTTTTACCCAGTCTATAGAATCAATACCTGTAAGTGATCCTCTACGCTCAACCATAAAATTGATTGGTTTACTTGGGTGTAAAAATCCAGGAAAACATGTAGTTGTGTTGGGTAAATAGCGCATGCACATATCAATGGATGAATCAGACTGCTCTTCAGTAAATATGATCCTATAATCATATGGAAGTTTGGTCCCTATAATGTTAAATGTGGCATACCTGAAAAAATTAAATGTCCAGATACTGTCCCTTGACCAGTAAGACTTTTCTTCATTGTATCTTAATTCATCAATGTTATTGAATGCCAGCCTAAACCCGTCGAGAACCTGTCCATCGCTTGCTTTGAATTCATGTTCATCGTTAACCAGTGTATCAGGGTATTCTGTATCAGTAACATCAACAAGAAAATAAGATTTGGTGGTTACAGTGTCATAGCCAGCGGGGCCCTGCTGATTTGCAAGTATTGTATCTGTAAATGTAATCTGATAGGTATGGTCACTTTTTATATCCATAGGATTAATTATTTCATAATAAATCCTGCCACTAGACGTTCCACTGATGTGATTAATGGTATCGCCCAAAAATTCAGCATCATTGTATCCGGCAGATGGGGGAGAAGGAGTTACTTCTATTACATTGGGTCCTAATTCTATTTCACCTGTCAAAGAATTAACTCTCAGGCGCATGGGTGAATCACTGGGAATAATATCATTAGAAAGATCTCCTCCATAATCGTAAGAAACCACAGCATAATAGTAACGCTGACCACTTACTACATTAAGATCAACATAGGAATGCTGCAGGCCAGTATCATCTCCTAGGTAGAATTTGATACCATTCAGGTCAATTGGGTGCCAGCCTGTCTTGCCGTTTTCTAAATCCCATTGAGCTTTTTCACCATCCTGTATATAGGGTTCGAGAAAAGTCAGGTTTCCTTCTCCATCAGTGATGTTATAGGCATCATTGAATTCAAAATCTGTAGCGCGATAAATCTTATAACCTTCAAAATCATAGAGATCAACATCATTGGTGATTTCACCCATATATTTATCCTTGGATTGTTCGGCATGTGTATCCCAATATAATGTAACTGAACCATCACCCGTAACTGCTGTGACATTTGGTGGGTCAGGTGCCTTGGCAAATTGATAATCAAAATCATAGGTGGTTTGAGCTACGGCTTTATTCCTCAAAGCATCTGCTACGTCATTACCTAATGTAACAGACATAGCGATCCGTTCAGTTTGGCCTGCTTTGAGAGGAAAAAATCCCGAAGTGACAAATAAGTCGTAGTCCCCAGGGGGCTGTCCACCAGCGGGCGGCTGCCAGTAACTTCCGGGTGTCATATAGAACAACCAGAGATAACCATCACTTGATATTGGAATTGAACCAGCCGGGTCATATCCAACAGCAGTAAGTCCCATTTGATCCGACTCTGCAACATCGGTTTTATCAATATTGGGTTCACCGGGGAATCCCGTACCGGAACCTGATGTAGGCATTTGATCACCCACGCCTGCATCCATTCCACCTGATTCATCACCGTTGAACCCTACGTCGTCAGATGGTTCCCAGTCCCCGTCATTATCAATAAAATCATCCCGTGACTCATCAATCATTTCATCAATGCCTTCATCAATACCTTCATCCACGGCACCATCACCATCATTATCTATGCCATCTGCATAGGGCTTGCCAATGTCTTCAATATTCACATCATAGAGGATTATATTAGAGTTAGGAACTGAATACCTTAGCCAGGGGTCATTTGCTGCTGATAGGACCATGTCCGCATTCACAAGTGGACTATTCACATCAACTCCTAAACCTACAGGATACTCTAAAAGGTAGGGGTCTTCTGGATCAGCGTTATTATCAATCCCATCTGCGTAGGGGAGTCCAAGATCCAAGTCATCCAATCCTATAATATGAATAATAGAATCCTGAATAGGGTCATTCAGTGAAGGCCAGATATTCCATTGAGATGATACATCATTGATCATCTCCTGTGTAATTAAAGGACTGTCTTCTTCACCATCTTCGTCATTATCGATCTTGTCAGAATGACTTACACCTGCCTGATCGCCAAAAGGTACATGGGTCAGGTTCTCATCAATAAGGCCGTTGCCATTGTCATCAATTGCATTACCTAAAATCTCATCGATAATGAAATCTTCAGTTATGATAGGACCATTTTCTTCACCATCTCCATCGTTGTCGATCCGATCAATATTATTTCCCGGTGTCTCAATAAAGGATGTTGCCGCAACCCCCACGGGATCTGATCCAAAAGCGGCATTTCCAATCCCATCGCTGTCCATAGACCAGGCAACATCATAGATTAGGTCAAAATCTGGGGTATCATCTCCTGAATCACCATCTCCACCAACCAAATCTGCCAGCCACATAGAAAATGATACTTTATCGTAATCATAGGATCCATCATTTTTTATTTCATGAAGAATGAATACCACGTCTTCAATTAAGATTTGTTTCCACTCCAGTACTCGAACTCCTGCAAGAAGACCTGCACCTTGACGATTAAGATCAGTTGTATCGGGAGAATAAGGATTTCCCAGGATATAATTTCCATCATCAGATACCTTATAATAAATCTCCTGCTGGGCATTGAACTGATTTCTCCCGAAGTATCCATTCCATGATTCGGACCATCCAGGATCATTAACGTCATCCATTTTATCCGGCCAACTTGTAGGCCAGGTACTTTCATCATCGCTGATAGCGATTTTTTGCGAATTTGGATTTAAATATCCAGGGACAGGTTCCCAGGCCATGGAATTTCCAGACTGATCGGAACGGAAAGGGATTGTAACCAAGGGTCGGATTTCGCCTTCATTTGTTATGACTTCAGCACCAACGGACAGGGCTGCCATTGCAATATACATTTGACCTGAATTAACTGGCCATTCGTATGGAACGTGAGCGGGAACAGCACCTGCACGACCAGAAATGCCATAATTTAGAATAGATGTTCTAACTTTATTTACGTCAATGTTTGTCCACCGGCGGAAATCAGGATCTCCTCGCTCATCAGACTGACAGTATAAGAAAGACCATAACAAGAATATATAGGATCTCTTTACCATGAGAATTGCAATCCTAGTTGTATTTCGCGAGGTTCATCATACCAGTCTGGGCGATTGAAATATTGATCTAATGTGTTGGGCCTCAATGGTTCAAAAGGCGAAATAAGCTCAGCCCTGTTTTTTTCTATGGTTTCATCTGAATGGCCGGAATCAGCGTAAACAAAATTCTGATTTCTCCGATCAGTCAGGTTATACACATTGATATAGGCCCGACCATTGAAACTGCCTATTCTAATATTTTTAAAGAATTTGAAATCCATTCTGAATGTGCTGGACTTCCTGCGACTGTTTCTTAAAAGTACATTAGAAAGGACTTCGCCCTGCTGTTCATAATTGGTGATGACAGGAGTATATGGATAGCCGCTCCCGTATTGAAAAATTGTATTCAGTCCCCAGCCTTTGTACGCAGCTGTAACTGAACCATTCAAATTATGCATTTGATCCCAATCCAGAGGAATGATGGATCGGGTTGGTTCTTTTCCTGCCAGAACTGCTCCAAATTCTTCATTCGGATTTGAGTTGGCTCCTTCCGAAACCTGGAAGGTATAATCAAACTGCCAGCCGATGTAGTTGCTGAATTGCTTAAACAACATAAGGATGACACCCCTGGAGTTGCTGTAATCCTTATTTATATAGGTGTAGTAAGATTTCCCATCTCCAAGGTCAATAGGTATGCTGCTAGTTACATAGTTTCGGGCATCTCTGTAAAAGCCTTTGATCTCTATTTTAGTTCTATAACCAATCTCCTGTCTAAGGCCCAGTTCATAGCTGATGGTTGTTTCCGGTTTCAGATCCGGATTGCCAAAAATACCAAAATTGCTACCAGTCTCCGTCAGTTTGTATTCAGTGTTGTTATACAGAAGGGAAAAGTCTGGGATTTTAAAGAAATAGCCATAGGCAAAATGGATCACACCTTTATCGGAAATTGGGTAAGCAACTGCGAGCCGTGGACTTAATTGGGATTTACTTGTGGTCTTTTCCCACCAACCACGTTTGTTTGCCAGATTAGGCTGGTCATTAAACCGGTCATAAAATTCAGAATAGGTGTGATTGATTGTATTCCCAGCACTATCAATCTCAGAATACCACAGGGAACCCCAGTCTAGATTCTCCAATTCTTCCAATGATAAAGAATCAAGAGCGGGGTTTCTTGGATCCTTTATATATGGTTCATGCAAGTTTTTCGGCGTTTTTGATTTAGGGCTAAAGGATTCGAACCTTAAGCCAGCGTTAATAATCATATCACCATACTCTACTTTATCTTGAAAATAGATAGACCATTCTTCAGGGCTAAATTCATAGGTAGAGCGGTTAAAACTTCCTACATCGGGTATTACCGGAGTGAATACTTGATCTGCCTGGGATGAATCTAATAGGGCATAACTGTCCAGACTGAGCAGGTGGCGGGTCAGATCTGCACCCACTTTGATTTGGTTATACGCATTAACCTGATTTGTATAATCAAGTTTAAAGCTCTGAGTTTTAGTTTCTCTCATGAACCGGTCAGTATCTACTCCCCAGCGTCTCAAGGTATATTGTGGAAAATAGTTTACACCATCACCAAATTCATTCTGGATATGTTGGGGAACATCCCCAATAATATGAGCCCAGAATAAACTATCCGGAGTGATATAGCGAGAGTCTAATGGATCTTCATAAAGATATGACTCATTGCGGTGAATATACTGGGATGCATTGATCTCAATAAAGGACATGGCTGAAAATGAATGAGAGAGATTTAAGCCTGAAAATTGTCCTGTATTGAAGTGCCTTTTTCTCCCATCCTGAGCCATTTGCCGGTCATGATCATAGCCTTGACTAACCCCGGAATTCCATATTGTATTCAACCTAAGTTTTGTAAGATGGGATATTCGAAGAGTTAATTTATTTTGACTGGACCATGCGTTGTACCAGTTCATGCCTTCATAATCGGATTCATTAATTTGTTCGTCTGAATCCCAGATTTCATTATCATTGCTGTCTGTAAATACAGTATCGCCATACATAGTAAATGTCTGGTTACCGTAGAGCCAGCCTTTAGAACCATTCAGCCGGCCTGATGAGTAGAAGGTAAGTCTTCCTGGAATAATTGGACCATTTAAGTTTGCTGAAACACTGTAATCATTTAATGGAGAGAATGAATTAAGATTCTGGAAAATTGGGTCCGGAGTTGTGTGATCTCCGGTATACACATTAATAGATCCTTCAAATTTATCTCTACCATCCTTAGTAACCATGTTGACTACGCCGGTCAAGGATCTACCGTATTCGGCATTAAATGTGCCGCTAATCACCTGCAGTTCCTGTATGTTGTTATTTTCAATTTTAACTGAAATTCCACCGTCATAGGCGTCAGTCATGGGCACTCCATCCACCATATAGGATATCTCGCTGCTACGGCCTCCGCGCATGTGAAGACCGCCTCCTGCATCCTGGGTGATGCCTCCCTGAAGTCTTAAAATATCCTTGATTTCTGTTACTGGCATAACGTCCAATTCATCCGCAGTGATTCTTGCTTCAGACTGGGTTACATCAAACTGGATTAGTTTTCTTTCAGCCGTGACCACCACTTCAGACCCTTCAATAACTTCAGTCCCTATAACTGCATTCATGCGAGTTGTTTTATCTATGGAAACATTAACATTTTGAAAAATAAGTGACTCATATCCAATCATGGAAAATTTTACGGTATAGAGACCCGGAGGAATGTTCAATATAAAATATTCACCCGACTGATTTGATGCTGTACCCAGGTAAGTATCTGTCACAATAACATTACAGCCGATAAGTGCTTCACCTGAATCCTTGTCCGAAATGAGCCCCGTGAGTTTTCCAGTAGTTCCGGCAGTAAGCAAATGAACCATTAATATCAATAAAATTATATACCGGGTTATTCTCATAGGGATGCTTCCATGACCATAGGAAAGGATTTCAACTGCGTACTATCTATAGAAATTTTGCTTTTAACAGCTAGGCCATTTCGAAACTTAAAATATTCATTTTGCCAGTTCACAGAGCCTGATCCTGAATCAAAGATTCTGCCGTTCATCACTTCCTTTAATATCAGTGATGTATACTCCTTTTTCAAATTCTCTTGAAATAGACCAGCTCTATGGAGACCAATATTTTCAGCATCATTGATCATTTTATTTCTTAGAAGGAGACCGGACAAAACAGATTTTAACGTTTTAATGGACTTAATTCGCTTGAATTGGCGCTCAGAAAGGTTTGCCAGATCCATAAGGCACTTTTCTACTGTAATGATGTTACTACTTCCTGTAAATGCAGCAGGGGTTTGATTGTGGGATACATTCATTTCCTGATTATTATTCAGTTCATCCAATATTTCAACTAAACCTTCATTATTAAACCTGATCTCGAGGTTTTGAGCAACTCTATCCGTAAAATTTCTTAACTCTGGTAATTCTTTATAGGTGATGGCCATCTGCTTCAGCCAATCCTTATTAAGCTGATACTCTTTTTCTGTGAGAAGTATATCTTTCTCTTTTTCCAGTACCTGGATGATGCTGAAACCATTGCTGGTTTTCACAGGGTTTGAAATTTCCCCATCATCTAAGTCAAATGCCGCTATTTCAAAAGATGGATCCAATTCACCCATTTGATACCAGCCTATATCACCGCCATTTTCTTTAAGAATTGGATCATCAAAATATGTTTTTGCTAAAATTTCCCACTGCACCCCTGATCTGAGCTGGTCATCTATTTCCCTAATAATTTCAAGATCAGTAGCATAAAGGTGTCGAATATGGATTTTTGTTTTATAATATGTAAAAAGCCGTCTAAGCTCACTGTCTGTGACCTTTATTTTTTGAATAATCTTTGAATCATGGTAAGTGTTTAAGAGAAGCTGCTTGTAGGCCCGCTCTTTTTTCAGGATAATTTGCGGATTTTCTAAGATACCCATATTATCGCTATAATTAAGAATTAATTTTTCATCGATCAACGAATTCAATAGGGCGTAGCGGTTCGAAAGATTATCAGTTTGATGTGTTTTAAACAGGAAAGATTGATATCGGAGAAGGAAAGAGTTCAGGGTAATAATCTCACCGTCGATTTCTGCTAATATTGGGTCAGTTGATTGATCACAGGAAAAGAAGGTGACTGCAAAAATAACTGCTATTAATCGTTGATTAAAAAAACATCGGTGAATTAAGTCTTTTTTACGTGATTTCATTATTTTTTAATGAATCTCAAGAATAAGAGCAGTTTTACCTGGAAGATTAATTTTTGTTGTTAGATCATATACTTTATTTCCCACAATACTTCTTCCCTGTTTTTTGTCTGCTAACAGTTCAAAGAATCTATCAGTGCTAATGTATTTTGTTTTATTGTTATTATTGATCAGGACCATGACAAGTTCATCTTCATACTTTCGAAAGTAAATGTATACACCATCACTTGGATAAAAATGTATGAATTGACCTTTCGTAATCGGAAGACTTTCTTTCCGCCAATTCAAAACCTTCTTCGTGAAACTTTGAGCATCCTTTTGTTCGTTTTTTAGCCCATAACCCTTAAACGCGTTTATTTTATCATTATTCCACCCACCAGGAAAGTCAGCACGCAGGGTACCATGGTCGGCAGGACCTTCCATTACTATTTCCGTGCCATAGTAAACCTGCGGTATGCCGCGGGTTGTATAAATGTATGTCATGGCCATTTTATACAGGTCAAGGTCATTCTTCAATTGAGAATAGATTCTGGTCATATCATGGTTTCCAGCAAAGATTACCAAATTATATGGGTTACCATAGAGATAATCATTTGCTAGCACCTTATATAAATCCTTTATACCCGTTTCCCAGGTTTCCTTACTTAATAAACTATTCACAAGTGCTTCCTGCAAAGGAAAATCCATCATATTTGGTGCATAAGATTCGTAATTGTCATGACGTGGACTGTCTTTCTGCCAGTAGGCAATCATCGATTGATTGCTGGACCATTCTTCACCCACAAAACTGAAATTTGGGTACTCTTTGGTTATCCGTTTGCTCCAATCCGATAGGAACATTTTTTCCGCATAGGGATATGTATCCACCCGAAAACCAGATAAAGAAGCATACTCAATCCACCAGATAGAATTTTGTATCAAATAGGTTGCCAGAAATGGGTTCTGCTGGTTTAAGTCCGGCATGCTTTTAACGAACCAGCCATCCGTAAAAGAGTCTCTTTCAGACTGGGTAAGGTATGGGTCATGCACTGATTCGTGGATATGACTGGTTTGTATGTATTCTCCATTATTATTGATCCAATCAGATGTGGGCAAATCTTTCATCCACCAGTGTTCAGATCCAATATGGTTTAAAATAATATCTTTTATAATACCAATGCCTTTACTTTTTGCCTGTTCTGATAATTTTTTATACAAGACATTATTTCCAAAGCGAGCGTCAATGTTGAAATAGTCTGTGGTTGAATAACCATGGTATGAATATTTTGTTTGATTATTTTCCAGTACTGGGTTTAACCAAATCTGGGTAAATCCCATTTCTGCTATGTAATCCAGATGATCAATAATCCCCTGGATGTCGCCACCGTGCCTACCATCTTTATTTTTTCTATTTGGTTTTTCCTTTAAACTTGGAACTGAGTCGTTCTCAGGGCTCCCATTTGCATAGCGATCGGGTGTAATTAAGTAAATGACATCTGCAGGGGAAAATCCCTGACGTTCCGCTGAACCAACATTCCTTTTTAATATTTCATAAGGATAACTAATTATTGTTTGGCCTGATTCTTTAAAAATAATATCAAACTTTCCAGGCATTGTTGTTTCAGATAATAATAGATCAATGAATAGATAGTTTGGATTCTCTAACCTATGTACTTTATTTATGACTACCCCGAGGTAGGTCAATTCTGGTTCCAGATCCGCAATATTTTTGCCATGGACCATTAACTGGAGTGTATTATCTGCCATACCGATCCACCAGAAGGGAGGTTCCAGATGATTAATTTGATAGGATTTATTGTTATCTGCCGACAATAATGTGACAATGAATAAAACAGATAAATATGAGTGAAAATTCTTCATATAGGGATTATTATATTAGTAACTCATACATGTTACTAAAGATATTTTTGTCTATAAACAATTAATTTAACTGGTTTTGGTATACTGCAATGGGAATCTCAGGTTGGAATTTTTTATTAATATCTTTTAGCACTTGTATCTAGGGCAGTTTTTTCATCAAAAAAAAGGGCGCTATTAGCGCCCTTTTTTTGTGTGATAGTATTAGGTTTCCAATATTATTTCATTAGAAGCATTTTACCTGTCAGGATACGACTATCAGAAGTAACCTTATAAAGGTACATGCCTGTAGGCATACTCTTTCCTTGGTCATTGGTTGCATTCCAAGTCAGGGAATATCTTCCAGGATTCATTTCACCATTCTGAATTGTGGTGATCTCATTACCTAGAATATTATAAATAGTAACAATCACATTAGAACGGTAGTCAATATCAAAACTGAGTTTTGTGACCGGGTTAAAGGGATTTGGGAAATTACCAAGTAGCTTGAATTCCCCTGGCAGATCTGCATCCAGATCAACAGATACCACATCAGACACATGCATTTCCAACATGTCTGTGTAGACACTTCCATTATCAGCATTAGAAGCCTGATAATATTCTACACCAGCCCATACCCAAATAGTACCTTCAGGGACTGTTCCTGTTACTTCGCGGTGTAGCCACTCACTTGAAGGAGAACTTGCATCAATTGCGTCTGTCATCTCCCAACCAGGGCCAACCATACCATAGTAGTCATCGTAGTAATAGAATGCCAGATATGCTGAATTTACACCACTGCCGATCCAGTCATCCGCATGTGAAAACATCATGCCACTTAGAGTAGGTTGAGAACCTACTTCAAGTCCAGCCAAACCAACT
>Ga0209501_10004709_pt1 | contig 12912 bp, 7 predicted proteins | sample ArcticOcean_MG_C_4_FD_187434 | JGI IMG/M metagenome (GOLD analysis project Ga0209501, IMG submission 187434) | Marine microbial communities from western Arctic Ocean - ArcticOcean_MG_CB4_134 (SPAdes) (version 2) | ecosystem: Environmental > Aquatic > Marine > Oceanic | place: Arctic Ocean...
GCAGGTGGTGTAGGCGTTGCCCGTCCCACGGCAGGTCGCCGCGTTGTAGTTGGTCGAGTACGCTCGCTCGTAACTGAATGACGCCCAACCGTAGTTGACCGCATAGCGGTACCCATACCAGGTCGTCGCGCCGAGCACATCGATGGTCGGGTCAATCACCACAGGGTAGGAGCGGTTCTCGTCCATCAACCAGGCCGCGTCAATCGCGGTCGTGATCCGGACATGCTCGCCAATCTGCATGATGATGTACTGACCGATTGCAGGCTCTCCTTCGGGGTCCGCATCGAACACGAGGGGGGTACCTACGCTGACCAGCAATTCGCCGGTCTCGATGTTGCGAATCGTGAAAGACTCGTTGGTCTTGAAGGTTTGACCGTCGCGAAGCGCACTCTCACCATCGAAGATGGCATAGCCGTGCGGGAGGATCATCTCCTCCTGCAGACCGAACCAGCCGGTGAAGCCCTCCTGGAAGAAAGGCTGGTCGCGCAGAACGAGGTTCTGCTTGACCTGGGAGCTCGTCACCTGATAGTCGAGGGAAATGCCCTCGCCCAACGGGTAACGCAGCACGTTGCCACCGGTCTGAACGGAGTCGGCCGTTGGCTCGACTGCGTACATCATCGGCGCATTCAGGTCGCGCTCCATCAACACAACGGCCGGGTTGATGCCGGTGAGAATCGGATCGATGTTGTCATCGACCTGAATCGTTGCGCCATTGTTCACGTCCATGCTGAAGTGGGTGGTGAAGGTATTCTCCGTCACTGCCCAACCTGTTGCATCGGACTCAATATTGAGGTCAATCTCCTGCCATACTCCTCCGTCATCGAGGTAGTGGATAGGATCGGTGGTCACCATGGCGACCTTGCCCTCTTCCGTCACGTACGTCTTGGACGTAGCGGTGCGGCTTCCGACGAGTTCATTCTCGTCGGGATAACCGAAGTCGGTGAAATCCACCGTACCGCTTTCGTCCACGCTGAGTGCAAACGGATCGACCACGTTCGTCTCTGCATCATCGGCTTCAGTAGCCGATACAGAGTCGCTCGCAGCCGGGACCGCTTGGCTCCAGCTCATTCCAATCATCAACAGCGTGAGCAGCAGCCAAGTGCCGCCCATCGCATTCTTCTTTCCATTTGTCACCATGTCACATACCCCAGACTGTCGCATGAACAGCCGTTCCCACGTTTTGCCGCTGATATAACCGTATGGGTGCAATCCGTTTGATTGCAGGATTACGTTCGGCGAACTGCGCCTCAATTACCATGTGGCAGTACAGGCCTGAAACCAGTGGTACAAACGGTTTGTAACAGATTTCTTTTCACGGTTACTCAGATTCGGAATTAAAGGAAGTGCCGCTTTTTGAACATCTGATGGCGCCTGCCAGCGCCGGGCCTGAACGATATACTGCGGGCCTGAACTTCGATTTCAGCCTGTGCCTTGGATCACTCATGCAGCCATGTAGGCGCTGCACTTCGAAACGAAAAAAGGGGCCGGGCCCCTATGGGGCCCGGCCCGGGTCACTGCCTCAAGGGCAGGTCATTGCATTCTTCGGCAGGGTTGGGATCAGTAATCCCACTCCTTGTCCTCGCCTTCGTCGCCACCGCCACGGGTGAGGATGAAGGCGCCACCGATAACGGCCAGGACGACCAGTGCGATGATTGCATACATGGCCTTCTCTGGTGCATCGCTCTCGGCCTTGTCCTCTTCCCCTGGGATGACTGGGGGTTCAACGACGCCTGCTGAGAAGTCCGCTGCGACCATCGCATTCGACTTGTCGGATCCGGAGTCGACATTGCCGACATCGTCCACACCTGCGATTCCGAAGTACAACTTCGTGGCGCAATCTGCACCACAGATCGTCAGTTCGCTAATCTCGAGTGAGGTCGTCGTGTCCTCGGTCATCCCGCAGCTGTCACCATTCTGCTGGTAAGCGCTCACGAGGTCGCCGAAGTTATCCTCGACGACCGACTGGCTTGCCGCCCAGCAAATCATCCATGAATCCACATCGCTGTCATCCGTTGCGCTCCAAGAGAACGACAGGCCATCGTCGGCGCTGTTGCCACCGCCCACGAAGTCTGTAATGTCCGGGGCTGGCGATACACTGCCATCCGCTGTGACGGTACTCGTGGCCACGTGGTCCTCGTTGAAGCCGTTGGAGTTCTCGGCGCGTACGGTCAGGGTGTAGATCTCGCCGTCGGTACCAATCAGGGTGAACGAATCCATCGTGATCTGGCCCTTGGCCTTCTCGCCACCGTCAATCGGGTCGCAACCCACACCACTGCAGTAGTAGACGTAAACGCTGTCGAGGAAGGCATTCGCAGCAGTATCGTCGGACAGGCTCCAGGTGAAGTCCACGCGCGCAGCCGGCATGAGCGTGGGCGTGAGCCCAGTGATGCCGGTCGCGGGCGGATCTCCGCCCGAGGCCACTGTCGCGAACACCGCATAGGTGCCGCTGGCCATATTCGGCATCTCGCTGCCGTCATGGCTGTAGGTCAGCGTGACGCCGTTCGTTCCTGCGGTCGCCGCAGCGCCGAGGGGGGTCCAGTCGGAACCACCCGCGCGCATGAACCACAGATCGTACGGGTCTGACGCATCACCAGCGATGTTGACCGTGAGCAATTCTCCTCCGATTGAATCGGGGCTGAACACGTTCGATACCATCAGTTCGAAAGCGACCAAGCTGTTGTAAGAGGCACCTTCGAAGCCGGTGAGCACGGCATCCGTGACGCCGTCAGCATCAGCCGCGCTGACATTGTACGGTGTCACTGGGCCAAACACCAGGGAGTAGTCCATGGTTGCGCCTGTGACGCTGAGGGAGGTCGAGTAGCTGTTCCAGACCGACAACAGGATGCTGTCGGAACTGGAGGCACCATGGGCGTCCATAACGGTGACCGCGATCATTCGCTCACCGATCCAGGTGATGTCGGTCTGGGCCGTGCAGATGCTCGAGCTGGGGCCTTCGACGCACTGGATATCCTCAAGACCACCGAGCGCGCTCGCGCGCGTCCAACCGTACTGGAGATCTTCGTCGGCAGTCTCGGTATCCGCTCCGCGTGCGCGCAGCAGCACAGAGTCCCCGACGATGACGGGCGGGTCGACATTCAGTTCGTCGCGGAGGACGCCATCAAGCGTCACGTAAACGGTCGGGTTGTCATTGATGACCTCGAAGAAAGTGCCCAGCATATTGTTGCCAGCATTCATGTCCTCCTGGCAATCCGGTGCACAGTTCGGGTCGTCGTCAATCAGTTCGACCGAAGCCGTGACCAAGTATCGGCCCGGCGCCAAATCGACCGTGATACAGGCGAAGCCCTCGGGGGCTGCGCCCATACCGATGCCGAGTAGCATGTGGTCGTATCCAGGTTCATCATCGAGACAAGCGGCGCTCACGCCATCGCCGAGCATTTCCAAACCAGTCTCATCCTTGACCGAGAAGATGACGGCCCAGTCGTAGAGGTTTGCTTCGTCGCTTCCCGTGGGGATGACACTCGCCTTCAGGCGGGTCTCACCAACATTGAGGGTTCCTTCGGTCGCTTCGTTCTCGCCGCCGGTGAGAGAGGTGATGGCGACGTCGTGGAAGACGTTGAAGTAGCCGCTCAGGGAATCCGCATTGTTGCCTGTGCGGTCATCATAGTCCATGGTTTCCTCGGACATGATGATTGCAGTCGTCGTGCCGGCCTCGGGATTGGACGGATCTTCGTAGGTCTCCTCGTGTGCCTCGTAGGAGACATAGGATTGGAGACCCGCAAAGACCGAGAAAGCCTCAAGGCCGCCAGTCGAATCTGAATCGCCCTTGATCACACCTTCGAAGGTGTAGACTGTGCCGAAGGTCGCGACATTGCGCATCTGCGCACACGGGTTCGCATTCGTTGCACAGGGATTTTCCAAGTGCGCCGAAGTCTGTTCCGGGTCGGAGATGTTATGGAAGACATCAATCGAGGTTGACTCACCGAGAACGACCCTGCAGGTCGCCTGCTGGCAGGTGGTGCTGTTCGCACCGGTGCCAATCGTCAGAGAACTCTCTGCCGCCATGTACTCACCCTCGAAGCTGACATCGATGGTGACTTCACGGCCCGCCCAGGATTCAGAACCGCTCACGTTCGCCATCATGGCGAAGTTGTGCGGTCCGGCTCCTTGCTGAGCAGCATGAGCGTCATTGCCAGCAAGACAGTCGCCGCCGGGACCAGTGAGCCAGCACAGCTCGACCTGAATGTCACGGTAATGCTGGACAACGACTTCGAACGAGATGTCGTTGTTCGTCAGGTCACCATCGTGCATCGTGTTCACGGGCTCGACGCTAACTGTCACAGTGTAGGAGCCGGGAAACATTGGGCTCCAAGAAAGATCGCCGCCGGTAAGTGTCTGGACGCGGTAGTTGCCACCGCCCAGGAAAGCACCCGGTGCAAGCGAGTTGAAGCTGCATCCAGTCACGGCGATATCACCGGGACACACAGCATCATCGAGCGTGTCGATGAGCAATGTGCTCGGGTCAGCAGTCGGTGTCACAGTCACTTGGATGTTGAACTCCGTCTGGTTGTTATCTCCGTCGTTGATGATGATGGGCCTGAAGTAGACGACGTCACCGACGTCCAGTCCATTCCGGGTGTTGCCGGCCTGGTCCACGAACGTCTCTCGTGGTTCCAGGACGTCGTGGAGCACTAGCTCGTAAGCCGCGCGTCCACCCGTGTCCATATCATTCGTATCCTCCAGCTCAACAACGTCGAATCCAGCAAACAAGCTGGACAGCATCAACGTCGCAAGCACAATCGGTACAATTCGCTTCACTTTACAGTCCTCCCTCACAGTGGGTGCTGCGCCACATCTGAAAGCCGTATTTATAGTGGTCGGGATTTGATGATATTTTTTATGCTGAAAAGTTAGACATCTTAATTAACTCTGGAACATTCGATTTGTAACTCAGTCGACTTCCCGGAGCGCCTCCGCGGGCCGGATTGAGGCCGCTTTCCGCACCGGCCAGATGGTGGCGATGACGGTGAGAATATAGGCACCGACAACGATGAGGGCAATCTCGCTCCATGGCATGATGAAACTCGCTCCATCCTCTTTGAGGAAGCGTTCGTACAAGGCATAGTGGAATCCAATGCCGACCAGTGCACCATTTAGAATGCCGAGGAAGGAGATCCATGACAACTCGATTAGGAAGGTGGCAACCACCATGCCACGCTGGAATCCGAGCGCGCGAAGGATGCCAATCTGATGACGGCGTTCGCTGACATTGCGAATCGTCACCACCGCAAGGCCCGCGATGCCGACCGCCAGACCCAGTGCGAGGAAGGCCTGGAGCAGACTGAACATGCTGAGGAAGAAGGCTTGTGCCTTGGCGAAGACGACCGCGATGACGAAGACCGCAACCCCCTCTTCGATCATGCCTCGCTCGATCTCGTCCGCAAGTGCTTCCTGTGTGGCCACATCCGTGCCCTCGGGCAGACTGAACCAAACGACATTCGGTTCGGCCGCGAAGCGTTCCTGTGCGAAATCGGAACCCATGTAGACCCCCGGCAGCATCAACGAGGATTCCTGTTTGAGGATCCCTGCGACGGTCACCGTCTGATTGACACCGGAATTGGTGGGGTCAGAGATGAGAATCACATCACCGACCTTGAGGTTCAATGTTGGTGGCTGATGGTTCTCGGAATGTTGAGGGGCCAGGCTGAAATCGACGATGACCAGACTGTCCGTGCTGAGAACCATCTCCCACGTATCCGCCTCTGTCGCACCGCCCCAGGCATCCAGAGCGAGCGCGCCATGATCTGAGAAATTGGCATCGAAACCTCTGATTCCGACAATCACCTCTTCTCCGCTGCCATCGGCCCGTTCGGCACGGACCACCCCGCTCGAGATGACGGCGATCGCATCGAAGTCCGACACATTCGCTTCACCGAGGTCCCAATTCGAAACATCCGGATCCAATTCGCTGCCCACGGCGATGATCTCGAAATCACCGCCCGATTCCTCGCCGAGTTCGCCGATGAAATTGCCGAATAACGCGCTGTAACCCGACAGCACGACCACGGCGAACACGACCAGAGAGAACATCCCCATCGTCATCGCCGTTCGGAAAGGGGTGGCCAGAGGATAGGCGAGACTGGTCGGCAGAACTGCAGCCACTCGACTCGAGGTTCGCGCAAGCATGCGAGCTCCGAAGCGTGCGAGAACCGGCGCGAGACTACTGAGCAGCAACACGCCCGCGCCGACCATGAACAAACCGAGCACGATGAACGAGAATGGTCCCTGTTCCCAGTCCGCGCTGATCGGGTCGCCTTTCCAACCCCACAACAGCATCGACAAGCCGAGAAGCGAGAGCACGAGACGTGGCAGGATCACTGGCCGGTGGAATCGCATGCCACCGATTCGGATGTCTTCTGGAAGCACCAGACGCAGCACATAGAACGCCGGTGGGACCGCGGCGATCATCAGCATGAAGCCACCGAACAGCCACCAGGCATGGCGCGAACCACCGTCTTCCGTGCCCACGAGGAAGGCCAACCCTAAACTTGCAGATGCTGAGAATCCGAGGAAGAGCGTGATCAGAATCGACCACCAGGGCAGTCCCCCATGATAACGGGTCGGAATGCTGCGGATCGCTGCCACGACATTCAATCGGCTGATCCATAACGAGGTCAACCACAAGGTCTGCCAGGTGACGAGGAATCCGGTGGCGAAGCCCGCGAGCAGACTCTGCACGCTCCAGTCAAAGACCACATCCCAACCGAGCGTGTCACGGAAGGCGACATCCATCAGGCGCATCAAGACCCAGGCGACGCCAATGCCTGCCAGCGCACCGAGGGCACTCGAAATCAGGCCGAGCAGGGCTCCCTCCTGCACGAATAGGGCGCGCAGATCGGAGCGCTGCATACCGATTGCGCGCGCCATGCCCATCTCGGGCTTGCGCTCGTCGGCGAGCATGACGAAGATGTTCACCACGAGCAGAATACCTGCGAAGATGACAAAGGAGCCGAAGATGAGGAATAGCATCGAGAAGTTCTCGCCCGCATCCGCGGTCGATTCAAGCACATCCCGCTTGATCGGTACCACGTTGAGATTCGAGGTCTGAAGATCGGCCTGCACATCCGCCCAAGCGAATACTGCCGCCTCCATCTGGGTGGAATTGCTGGCGTTGAACAGGTTCGGGCCGGTCAGGATGACCAGGGTGCGATCGCCCGCTCCGCCACCGGCGAGGAGTTCAGCATCCTCAATCGAGACCACGCCGAAGGAGATCGCATCGAAGGAGGGTTGGCCTGGCGGTGAGGGAAGTGTCAGATTCGCCGAATCGATGAGCAGCCGCTCGCCATCCAACTGCCCTCGGATCGCTGGAAGATAGCCTCGCAGTCGCACGCCTTCCCCCGATTCGAGGTCGAGCGTTCTGCCCGCCCAACCGGACACAACGATACGGCCGGGTTCGACCTCTGGGAAGCCCATGTCGGTTTGGCCATCGAGAGCGATGACGGTGAGGGGTACGCGATTGATGGCATCGATTCGAATGCGCGAGGGAATCCGACCGGACAGGTTGCCCTCATCCGAGATCGCAACTCCATCGCCCGTGGTCACAATCAGGCGGTCGCCCCTCAGACTGAGTTCAGCCTCGTTTGAACTGGAAGCCGGCGGCAGGTCGACCGTCAGCGCGGAGAAAGCCGCACCATTCCACGCCCACAGGCCTTCATCCTCAATCCAGAGTGCGCCAGCATCCGAAGCCAGAAGGGTTCCGTTGGGCAGACCGAGACTCCAGGCCGGAGTGATGCTTCCAGCATCGAGCAGGGAGAGCGTCTGACTCTCGAGGATCCAGGTCGCGCCGCCATGGCCGAACAGGTCTCTGCGCTCGTTCGCATCATCAAGGCAGGTGAGCGGGGTCTCGACGCTGCCCGTACAGGTCCGACTGCCGAGCAATCCACCGATTCGGACGATGATTTCATCCGCATCGGTCGCGAGGTCAACAGACATCGCTGAGCCATCTGAGGCCAGGCTGGTCGACGTCCATGAGGACAGGTTCAAAGAGGCCTGATGGAGAATGACATCACCCGCATTCTCCTCGAGCGCGAGAACGGTGTCTCCGATGCGGCCCAACACGGAAATGTCGAGCCCTTCCAAGTGGTCACCATCCGCTGCACCGGGGGCCAGATCGACCTCGTGCACACCCATGGAGTGAGAGATGAGTCCATGGATGTCCCCCAGCACCAGAATGTCACTGACGGCATCCTCATCCTCAGGGGTCCACACCCACCATTGACCGGATTCATCCTGCAGGGAGAGGCCTGATCCTGTGGCGTACCAATCCCACGAATCGGTCTGCTCAATCGAGGAGATCGAGGCGGAGGCGAGGCCCGAGAGGTTGAACCAGGATTGGGCCACGTTGTATAGGGGAACCTGAAGCAATTCGAGTGATTGGACCTCGATTCCGACCGCGTCGACCGCCGCCGATAGGTTGGACACCTCACCGGCATCGAGTTGTCCGAAGCCGGTGTTTCGGGCCACGGCGATCATGCCCTGATCTGCATCGGTCTCAACGATGAGCCCGGCATCCTCCGCGACCAGAACCAGATCGGTGGCGGCGATGATTCTGGCTTGCAACGCTTCACTGCCATCCCCGCGTGCAGCGATGCCGATCTGATTGATCAGATCCATCTTGCCGGTGATGGACTGCGCTGCATCGAGTCGTGTGAATATGAGGGGTTGACGACTGTTGCGATGCCCGGTCGAGACATCGGGGATGACCTGCTGGACCGTGAGATTGGTCGACCCTCGGATGAGGCCCACCTCAAGGTCGATATCGATCCAGTGAATCTCGATCAGATCCCCCGGTCCTGCCGAGATGCTGTCGGCGAGTTCCTCATTGATGACGACATTGCCCGGAAGAATGTCAGAATATCGGACACCACCTGAACCGCCGATTGCATCGAAGCCACCGGCGCCGGATCGCTCGGCGTCAAAGGCGTACCACGTGGCCATTGGCTCACCCAGACCCTCCTCGGTATGGAGGGCTGAAGCCATCAACGAAAGACCGGGCCGGGCTCCGTGAATGTCATCCCAGGTAGCGAGTTCGTCGGCCAGAGCATTCGCGCGTGTCTGGTTCCATTCGGTCCACAGCGTGGTCAATGGATCCTGTCCGCGGATGTAGAAATCCGTATCACCGAGCGGTGCGAGGAACTGCTCATCCATGGTCGCATCCAGACTGTCTCCAATCACCAGGGAAGAGGTCACGATCGCGCTGCCGACCAACAGGCCGACAATCACGAGAGCCGTGTTGCGCTTGCGCCGAATCAGGTTGTTCTTCGCCATCGTCGCGAGCATGCGATGCCGGCTGGACAACAGCCATTGGACCCCGGTCCAGGTCACCAATCCGGCGATCACGGACAGCCCGGTCGAGGTCAAGGTACGGCCCAATCCCCAATCCGAATCGGCCGACTGTGAGCCCAAACTCAGGAAGGCGACCAAGATGATCGCGAGCAAGCTTGAGAAACCTGTCGCCAACTGTCGAGACAGCGTCCACGGCCCGGCCAGCGACATCGCCAAGCCTCCTTACTCCTCTTCTCCGTTGAGATTGTCGACGCCACCCGTGATTACAGAGTCTTGGGCCGTGATATTCGGAGTGCTGTTCTGCACTGTGGATTGGCCCAAGGATGACTCTGCCTCGGAAGGCTCCTCTGAGTCGGACTCTGATCCGGATCCACTGTCCTCGACGATTCGACCATCGAGCATGACGATAATCCGAGAACAGCGGGCTGCGACATCGGGGTCGTGGGTGACGAGCACCATCGTGACACCCCGTTCGGCATTGAGGTTGATCAGCAGGTCGAGCACCTCGTCACTGGTCTGGGTATCGAGATTGCCGGTCGCTTCGTCGGCGAGGATGACCGCAGGACCGTGGACGTATGAGCGCGCGATCGTCACCCGCTGCTGCTCGCCGCCGGACAATTCCGCGGGAAGATGGCCGGATCGATCCTCAAGACCGACCGACGCCAGAGCGTCGAGCGCCGTGCTGCGCGCCTCGCGGGGTGAATTTCCCGCCATCAAAAGTGGTAGTTCGACATTCTCTACCGCGGACAGCACCGGCAGGAGATTGAAGGCCTGGAAGATGAATCCGAGCTTGGTTCCGCGCAGCGTGGTCAGTTCGCGGTCACTCATCGCGGAAAGTGGAGCACCGTTGACAAGAACCTCGCCAGAACTGATCTCATCGAGCCCTGAAAGGCAGTTCAGGAGGGTCGTCTTGCCACAACCGCTGGGTCCCATGACGGCGACCATCTCACCCTCTTCGAGTTTCACGCTGACCTTGCGCAGGGCTTCCACCCGATTCGTTCCGGTCTCGTAGATCTTCCACAGCTCCCGAGCTTCAAGGACGGTGGGCATGATGCGGTGACGACGGAGCAGGGATATAACTCCCCGGCTGCAGCCGGGTGCTGATGCTCACCTATGATGTGTTGCTGTTCGGGCCACTGCGAGACCGCTTTGGCAGCCGATCGCTACGGGTGGAATTGGAGCCGGACATCACGGCGCGGCAGTTGCTCGACCATCTTTCGATCGATCCGGACGTCGTGAAAGTCGCCATCGATGGCACGATCGTCTCAATCGATCGCGTCTTGCATGCGCAATCAGAAATCGCCATTCTTCCACCGGTTTCAGGCGGTTGAAGCGCCGTAACGTTGAATGAGGGCCGACCGACAGCGATAGATGGTGAGAACATGGCATTCGGCACACAGGAACTCGTCATCGTATTGGTCGCATTCTTCATCTTGTTCGGTGCAGAGCGTCTGCCGAAGTTGGCCCGCTCTCTCGGTCAGGCCAAAGGAGAGTTCCATGAAGGCCTGAAGGATGTCAAGAATGTGGGCGACCTCACAGAGGAGGATCTTGATCGTGGAGGCCGCACCGAGGCCGCCGCCCTCGCCGATAAGGCTGAGGATGCGGGAGTCGACATCGAGGGCAAAACCCCCGACGAAGTCGAGGAAGAGACATCCGAGTGACCAATTGGGAATTTCGTTTTCCCAATTGGTGATTAACCATTGGTTATTACTGAATTCCAATTGAAGGTTAGGCTCTTTTCAGGCGCAGCGCCGATCCGCAATCCGAGCAGGTCTCACCCTCGTCCCAGACCGCCTTGCACCCAGTGCATGTCAGAACATGGTGGCGGATCTCGGTCAGGCCGTCCTGCACCACACCGCGCCAGGGGTGGCCGCGTTCGGCGCATACATTCTGCATGCGGTAATCATCGGTGACCAAAGTCAGATCCAATTCGAATGCAAGAGCGAGAACATCCAGGTCGACATCGGACAGACCACTGAAGTCGCCTGTGTCTTTGGCAGCACGGGTCGCAGGGTCCAGACTGAGCGGCGCTTGAATCCGAGGACCCTGGAATTCAATCAGAAGAGCGCGAGAAGGCGATAACCGTTCGACTTCGGCCAGTTGACTCGGCGCACAGACTCCATCGAGCAACGCCTCGAGCGGCCAGGCGAGCAGGGCTGCGGTGTCGAGCACCTCCATGACGGCAGGCCGTCGTCGGCTCGCCATCAGCCTTCCGCACCCGACCCCGATGGGAAAGGGTCATGCCGCAAAGAGCACGCCTTGACCCCATGGGCCTGCTTCCCGCCTCTTTCTGGTCGGCGATGAACGCCTTCGTCAACTGGGCGGAGGGGTTGGGCCTCATCGGCCTGGGAATCCTCACGTTCACCGAGGCCATCATCCAACCGATTCCTCCCGAGGCCCTCACCCTGCCGATGTTCATCGCGGCTCAGGGCTCACCTCACATGATATTCCTGATCTGGGCGGTCGCCACCCTCACCAGCGTGGCGGGTGCCGTGGTCGGTTGGTGGCTGGGCAAGGCCTTCGGACGCCAACTCGCTGATCGCTTCGTCGATGAAAAACACCTGAAGCGATTGGACAATCTGATCTCGAGATACGGCGAGGCTGGCGTGTTCATCGCCGCACTGAGCCCCATTCCGTACAAGGTTCTCGCCTGGGTTGCAGGCATGGGAGACATGGACCAGCGCCGCTTCATCTACGCTGGACTGATTGGTCGCGGGCTTCGCTTCGGCATCGAGGCGGTCGCGATCGGAATCTGGGGGAGTGAGCTACTTTCCGCACTGGAGAGTCCCTGGGTCTGGTTGGTGGGAACCGTGCTCGGCATCCTCGTCCTGATTCCGGCCAAACGCTGGTGGGATGGCCTGCTTGACGAAGAGGAATGAACCGAACGCCTCATGAACCCGATTCACCGCGGCAGACCTGTCGCTCGCATGGTGTAGCTAGGCCCATCATGGTGGGTTTTCATCCCGCTGACTCGGGTTCGAATCCCGATGCGAGCACTTTGAACGATTCTTATCGATGTCGTGCTCGCATCGGACCCACTCGCCGGATGATGCTCACTGCCGTTCTCGGTAGGAGGCGAGCATGCCGGAGAGAAGGATGCCGAGAACGATGCCGACCTGGATTCCCTGACTGTGTGCCCCATGCCCGGCCAGATCGCGGAAGGAGAAGGCGAAGGCGATGGTGATTGGTCCACCGAGGAAGATGAAACGGAGCAGCCAGCGCGCGAATGTGGGCGCCTTGCCGACCGGGCGCAGCGTGACTGACCCCTTATTCAGCAGCAATTCCCAATCGAGTTCCCGTTCGATCTGGCGCAGTCGTTCGATGACCAACGGACGCAATTTCGGAATCGTCTTGGAGTGCAATCCACGACCGGTGATGATGCGGACACGTCCGACCCATTCGCGTGAATCGATGATCTGTTCGACCACGGTGCGCGCCTGTGGCACGCCGAGTGCATGGAGATCCACCGTCAGCACACCCCTATCGCGGCGGATGTGACTCGCTGTGGTCCACGGCTGTTCGGAGGCCCAGGGCAGGGATTGGGCCTCCTCCTCCACGGGCACGAACAGGATCTGGAGTCGGTCCAACGCGTCCACTTCGGTCTCTTTC